>Ga0099364_10000292_pt1 | contig 83988 bp, 65 predicted proteins | sample TergutTh196P3_FD_73070 | JGI IMG/M metagenome (GOLD analysis project Ga0099364, IMG submission 73070) | Microcerotermes parvus P3 segment gut microbial communities from Pointe-Noire, Republic of the Congo - Th196 P3 | ecosystem: Host-associated > Arthropoda: Insects > Digestive system > Gut ...
TCCTGCTCTTACAAGCTAACCCTTACCAAGGATGCGCTCTGCCGACTGAGCTACAGCAGCAAGTGCTGGTATTACTGGGTTTTCTGACTTCTTGCCCCTTCAAAATCTTCAAATTGCTACACTAATTTCTTACAACTGCTACAGTTCCTGCTCTTACAAGCTAACCCTTACCAAGGATGCGCTCTGCCGACTGAGCTACAGCAGCTTATTAGGCTTTGATGACAGCGCCGGGCGGGCTTTTCCGCCCGGCGCGGCTTTGGCGACCCAGAACGGACTCGAACCGTCGGCCTCCAGCGTGACAGGCTGGCGTTCTAACCAACTGAACTACTGGGCCTTGCCCGCTCATGCATTATACAATCACGCGGGGGCTATGTCAATACTTGGAGAATTTTTTCGTATCGTTTCGAAAGCGGTCCGCATTTACGGTTCACGGCTAACCGGAATGACAGCACAACGTGAGAAAAAACTTGTGTATAGTATGAGTTTCCTCGAAAACTCAGTTCGTCATTGCGGCCTCCGAGCCGCAATCCCCCGAATTCCGCAGGGGATGGCGGGTCAAGCCCGCCATGACGTGGAGGTGAGGTTTTTGGAACAAAACTTCAATGCCTGTAGTTGCAATGCTTTGGAGTTTTCGAGGATACTTAGTATCTCGCCGGGAGTAAAAGCTCCCGGCTGTAGTTTGTTACTTAAGATCCGCGTCAACGGCGTTTATTATATAGCATGTCTGCGCCGGCTTTGCAAACATGGGGGCCTCCTCAATAACCTGAAGCTTCGCTTTTCCGCCGGGGAATCCAAAGCCGTCTGTATACAGAACGGGCGTCGGTGCGCACTGTCCGACGTCTGTTTTCGGATAAAGCTCACACGCGCTGCCTGCCGGGGCACAGCCCTCCAAAACTTCCGCAATGCTTTGCACGATTTCCGACGTCCTGTAGATGGCCGGTGATGTGACTGCCTTATTGCATCGCTGTACGCGCCGCTCCGTGCTTACGAATGTACCGTCTATTTCCGGGTAGGCCGCCAGCGGGAACACAACGTCCGCTTTTTTTGCCGTCTCAGTCAAATGTGTGTCCTGAACCATCAGGAATTCGAGTCCGCCCATCTGCAGATCGACGTCTTCCCCGAATACCGCAAGCCCTTTCGCCTCCGTTGCCGACTCCGCTGTTTCAATTACACCATAGTCGGCCAGTGTTTGCGAGCCTGACGCCTGGCGCAGCATATATATCCCGTCCCTCGGGCTGCCGATATGCCCCGATGTGACAGCCATGTTTGCAAGCTCCGTTGCGGCGGCCGGGGTAAGCTCATCAAGCGCATACATCATCATGGCTTTCTTCGCGGACTTATAGATTTCTGCAAGGGCTTTTGCCTCGCCGTCCGGCTCTGCCTTTGAGAGCGACGCTTTCAGCTCGTCAAAGCCGTCCGTGTTTTTCGGTGCGCAGCCCATATCAATAAGCGACTTGATCACTTGCTTAATAAAGGCTGTCGAGTCCTTTGCCTTAATGACCCTGCAAGGCAGATTAATCTCAATATCTTCATTCGTTACAACGGTCACGGCGGCGCCCCTTTTCACGGCATTGCGCAGCTTTGACAGGGTAACCGGGTTTTCTGTCATCTTGGAGCCAAACACGATGATTTCATTGCAGCCGGATACCTCCTCGAGCGTATTGGGGGATGCGTCATGACCAAGAACCTTCACAAGTCCATTTTCTCGGTTTGCAAAACTAAAAACTCCGCAGCCAAGCAGCTTTGCCAGGTTTATTATCGCGCCCGCGTCCTCGACGCAGTATGTATGCCCAACTGAAACGGCGGTTTTTTCCCCGCGCAGTCTGAGACTTTCCATTTTCTTCGCCGCGTAAACGAATGAGTCGCGCCAGCTCACCGGCGTGAGCGCCCCGTCTTTCCTGATAAGCGGAGCGGTCAGGCGGCCGTCTGTTTGAAAATAGTTTATCCCGAACCGCCCGCGACCGCACATAATGCCGCCGCTGACGCTGCAATTCTCCGCCGGAGCTGTCTTTACAAGCATATTGCCGGCAGACTCCACACGCGTCGCGCATACGACGGAGCACATACCGCAGACAGAATCGGTTTTTTGAGTTTCAAAGGGGATGGGTTTAGTAAAAGTTATCCGCTCCTGCAAAGCGCCTGTAGGGCAGACATACACGCATTGGCCGCAGGATATGCAGGTTGTGTCTTTCAGGTTGTCCTCGAACGCCGGCTTAACTACCGTATCGTAGCCACGGTTTACAAACCCAAGCGCACCTGCGCCAATAAGCTCTTCGCATACCCGCACGCACAACCCGCAAAGGATACATTTTCCCGGGTCGCGCAGGATGAAAGGATGGTCGTCGGTAAATCTAATGTCAGGCACGCTTTCCCGCAATCGTTCCGGCGCAGCGTCATACTGATCCGCTTCAGAAATCAGCTTGCACTCAAAAAAGTCGTGGCATCCGCATTCAAGGCAACGAGCCGCATCCCTTTTAGCCGCTTCAGGATCAAGCGTTTCCATTATTTCGAAGAAATTATCCTTGCGCTTTTCGGGGGCTAAATGACGGGGATGTGAGCGCGGCTCTTTTTTGTAATTAGAAAAGTCATTCTCGGTAAGGTCGTCGCGCTTTACCCTATAGGGATCCTTTGATTCAACCTCGGCGCCATTCAGGTACTTGTCAATCGCTGTGGCCGCTTTTTTTCCGTCGGCTATCGCCTCGATTGCGATTGACGCTCCGTCGTTAATGCAGTCGCCGACCGCGAATACGCCTTTTTCGTTCGTTGTGAACGCATATCTGTCGGCGATGACCGTGTTCCAGCGTGTGAGTCCGATCCCCGTAAAGCCGTCAGGGACAATTCCCTGGCCGAGGGCGGCAATAATCATATCCGCTTCTATTATCTCCTCATCGCCTTCAATCGGCTCGGGTCTGCGTCTGCCGGATTCATCCGGCTCGCCAAGGCGCATCTTTTGCAGACGCATCTTTGCCGCTTTGTCATTTTCCGCGATTATCTCAATGGGGTTGACCAGATACTTGAAGATTACTCCCTCTTCTTCGGATTCGGTAATCTCAACTTCATCGGCCGGCATTTCGGCTTTCGTGCGTCTGTAAATTATGTAGACTTTTTCCGCGCCGAGGCGCACGGCTATACGGCACGCGTCCATAGCCGTATTGCCGCCGCCGACGACGGCGACGCTTTTGCCCACTGCAACCGGCTCGTTTGAGTAAACCTTGCGCAAAAAGTCTATCCCGCCGACAACACCGGGCAGATTCGCGCCGGGACAGGGAAGCGGCGTGCTTTCCCACGCCCCAATTGCAATAACGGCGGCGTCATATGATTTTCTCAGGTTCTCAAAGCTTATATCGCGCCCAATGCGGATGTTGTTTTTAAAAGCTACGCCCATTTTCTCGATCAGAGCGGCTTCTTTATCCACTATGCTTTTCGGCAGCCTGTATTCGGGTATGCCGTAGCGCAGCATCCCACCCATTTTCGGCATCGCGTCAAATACCGTAACGCTATGCCCCATCTGCGCAAGAAAGAACGCGCATGTAAGGCCGCCCGGGCCGCCGCCGGCGATTGCGATGCTTTTCCCGGTCTGAGGCGCGATTTCCGGCAGAAACGGCTCTGGCTTTTCAAGGTCTATATCTGCGGCATACCGCTTCAGGTTCAGTATCGAAACCGGCTCCTCAACCAGCTTGCGGCGGCATGCGTCCTCGCAAGGGTGCGGGCAGACCCGCCCTATCGACGCGGCAAGGGGTATTCTTGTCTTTATCAGCTTTAGAGCTTCTTCCGTCTCCCCGTTTGCTATAAGGCCGACATATCCCTGGCAGTCCGTCTGCCCGGGACATGCCAGAAGGCAGGGGGCGCGGCAATCGCCAACATGCTGCGAAAGGAGCAGCTCCAGATTCAGCTTGCGCGACTCGCGGATTCTCGGCGTATTGGTCTTTATCACCATGCCGTCCGCTATTTCGGTCGCGCAGGCGCGCAAAAGCTTGGGGGAGCCTTCCGCCTCGACTACGCATATGCTGCATGAGCCGAAAATGTCCATCCTTTTGTCAAAACAGAATGTAGGAATCGGGATATCGTTTTCCTGTGCTATTTCAAGTATTGTCTGCCCTTTATATCCGCCTAGCTCCCTGCCGTCAATATTCAGTCTGAGCTTTTCCATTACCCGCCCCTCCTACTCTACCGTGATCGCGCCGAATTTGCATGAAGGCATACACATGCCGCACCCAATGCATTTATCTCTGTCGATCACATGAGGTTTCTTGGTTTCGCCCGTTATTGCCCCTGCCGGGCATTTTCTCATACACAATGTACAGCCGATACACTTGTCTGCGTCTACCGAGAAAGTCAGAAGCTTTCGGCAACTCTTGGCCGTACATTTTTTATTGTAGATATGATCCTCGTACTCGTTTCTGAAGTACCTAAGCGTCGTGAGGACAGGGTTCGGCGCTGTTTGCCCGAGTGCGCACATCGAGCCGCTGATAATATTTGTCGAGAGTTCGTCAAGCTTTTCAATATCATCTTCCCGCCCGTCGCCTTCGACTATCCTGTTTAGAATCTCCAGCATACGCTTAGTTCCTATACGGCAGAAATTGCATTTCCCGCACGACTCTTTCTGGGTAAAGTCGATGAAGAAGCGCGCCATATCCACCATACAGGTCGTTTCGTCCATAACGACCATGCCGCCGGAGCCAACTATCGCGCCGGTAGCGGGTATGTCTTCATATGTGACGGGCGTATCAATGAGGGAAGCCGGGATGCAGCCGCCGGAAGGCCCGCCCATCTGGACGGCTTTGAACTCGCGCCCGTCTTTTATTCCGCCGCCGATATCATATATAATCTCGCGGAGCGTAAGCCCCATTGGTATCTCGACAAGGCCCCCGTTATTAATCTTGCCCGTCAGCGCGAACACCTTTGTGCCCTTTGACAGTTCCGAACCCATTGCCGAGAAAGCGGCGCCGCCGTTTGAAATTATCCAGGGCACATTGGCAAATGTCTCAACATTGTTGATATTAGTCGGCCTGCGCCAATAGCCACGCTCGGCAGGGAATGGGGGTTTCAGGCGCGGCATGCCCCGCTCCCCTTCAAGGGAGGCGATAAGAGCCGTTTCCTCACCGCAGACGAAAGCCCCGGCGCCCGCCTTTATGCGGATATCAAAGCAAAACTCTGTTCCGAACAGGTTTTTGCCCAAAAAGCCCTTTTCCCTGGCCTGAGCAATTGCAATTTCAAGGCGCTCAATGGCAAGCGGGTATTCCGCGCGCACATATATTATCCCTTCGGCCGCGCCGATGGCAAATCCGCCAATGAGCATCCCCTCAAGGACTGAATGGGGATCTCCCTCCAGAATGCCGCGATCCATAAATGCGCCCGGATCGCCTTCGTCCGCGTTGCAGACTATATACTTCATATCACCGGGCGAATTCTTCGCGGCGTTCCACTTAAACCAGGTCGGGAAGCCCGCGCCTCCACGCCCGCGCAGACCGGACTCCTTGATTATGTCTATGACCTTGCCAGGGTCAAGCATTGCAATACATTTTTCCGCAGCCCCATACCCCCCGCCGGATATATACTCGCTGATATCCTCGGGGTTGATAACACCGCAGTTGCGCAGGGCTATTTTCGTCTGGCGTTCCTGCTTTCCCACATCTTCCGCCTGCATTAAGCGCTCATTTACAGGCGCGCCGCCTTTTAAATGCTTTTGAGCAATTTCATTCACAGCGGCATCGTCTACTCTGATGTACGTAAATTTTTCGCCCCCGTCGTCAATGACGTCTACTATCGGCTCAAGGTAACAAGCGCCAATACAACCCGTACTAATAAGCGTGGCGGAAATGCTGTTTTCTTTCAATGCCTCTTCCAGCGCGTCATATACCTTATTCGCCCCCGCCGCGACTCCGCAGGTTCCGCGTCCAACTTGTATCCTCATTGTGCTGCCTCCCCTGCCCGCGCTCTAAGCGTGTTTAAGACTTCCCTGGTTTTTTCACCTGTCAGCGCGCCGTACGTCTCGCCGTTAATCATCATTACCGGGGAAAGGCTGCAGCAGCCGATACAGGCCACGTTGTTCAAGGTGAACAGCCCGTCCGCAGTCGTCTCGCCGTCAGATATGCCAAGCTCCATGCTAATCGCATCCCCGATGCTTTTCGCGCCGTTGACGTGGCACGCGGTTCCCATGCAGAGCATTATCAAGTATTTTCCCACCGGCTCGAACCTGAATTGCGTATAAAATGTGGCGACGCCGTAGACTTTCGCGGTCTTAAGTCTTAAAGCGCCGGCCACATATTCGATAACCTCGCGGGGAAGATATCCATAAATATCCTGAGCTTTTTGCAGAATAGTTATAAGGCTACCTTCAGTTCCCCCGTAAATCTTAAGAGCACTGTCAAGCTCTGTGTAATCATACTCTATATCTCCGGTACACCCTTTTTCACAGCACATTATATGTTATACTCCTTTCGTCGTCGAAAATTCCGCTTCATGGAAGTATAACACGCCGCTGTGTGAAGTTCAATGATGAGATTCAGAGTCTCAGTCGGGAGTTAGGCTGAAATACTGCCTTTAAACCGGCATACCCTGTCGCCGCTCGCCCAGCAATCAACCTCGCGGACGTCGTACTTTTTGCCCGTGTATGTTTCGAGAATGCCGGAAATAAAGCCTTCGTCATAAATACACACATTTTCATGAGTTATTGGCAATCCGCTGCAATCAAGGTCCTGCCCGACCGTAAGGACTATATCGCCGGTGTCCGGATCAAATGCCTCCATACGCAGGATGCCGATTTTCAAGGTTTCCAGCGCCCTTTGCAGATTTGCGACGAATGTGTTGAAGTCCACATCAAGCTGCAGTGTGTGTTTAGCAAACTCAGTGCCGGCCAGATATCCGGCCTGGCGGAAATAGTCGTTTGCCTGATCTAGTCCGTGAGCTTTGCTAAGTACGTCCAGCATGGTGTACTGCATCAGGCGGTAGACAACTACCGGCATTTCTTCCCCGAGATCGCCGCGTCCTTCCTTAATGTCGCCGAGGTTTTCCCAGAGAAAGTTTTCATGGCCTTTTGATGTCATGAAGATGTTGTCCATGTCTTCCATATTGTCCTCCAATAATTTTTATATAATATTAATAATACTTCGCTTTCACAAACCGGGCAGGGGATCGCCTACAGATACGCGAAGCCCCCTGCCCGGTTGTTTTGGTATACGATGCGCTTGAGGTGGCTAAACGTCTGCGTAATCGGCATACTCCCCGTTGCGGCGCAGAATTTTGCACCCGACCTTGTCCTTAACATCAACAACGAAATCAATAATTTCATTCCTGAAGATAACAATTGCCGTAATAGCGGCAATAACCGTGATAAAGGCGCATGCGGCGCATAGCATTAGTTTGTAACCTTTCATATAAACGTTTCCTCCTTAAAATTATTCATTGTGCTTAGTATTGTACACCCCCGTTGCGCAAAATACAAGCATTAATTTCCATATTCATTCCATGTTTTGCGGTTTCGGCGTTACCGTTCAATGGGTATCCGAAACCATTTTCCCTATTGCCCCGCCGAATCATAAAGTGTATAATGCCGAATAGGGTAAAATTAATTTGAAAAAAGGAAAGATATTATTGGACGCAAAAGAATTATTGATAAAAATGAGCAACGCGGCAGGTGTTTCCGGCTATGAGACAGAGCGGGCCGGGATCATTCTTGAGTTTCTCAAAGGGTATTGTGACGAAGCCTCGATAGATAAGTTCGGCAATGTCATAGGGCTGAAAAAGGGTAAAGGCAAAGGCAAGCTCATGCTGTCCGCGCACATGGATGAGATAGGCCTGATGGTCGTACGCATTGACGATCAGGGCCTTATCGGCGTCACGCAGATCGGCGGCTTTGACCGGAGAACCCTTCCGGCTCACGAAGTCGTAATCCACGGAAAGGAAAAAATCTACGGTGTTATCAGCGTAAAGCCCGCGCACATTTCAACGCCCGAAGAGGCCAAAAAGTCCGTTAAGCTTGAACATTTGCTTGTGGACACAGGGTATGACCCGGACGAGGTCAAAGAGTTAGTGTCCATCGGCGACCTGATAACGATAAACAGGCGGGTAATTGAGCTGAAAAATAACAGGCTCGCCGGCAAATGCATGGACGATACCGCGGGCGTCGCGGCTTATGCCGTGCTTTTGGAAAGGCTTAAACGCTTCAGCCACGACCTGGACATTTATTTCGTCGCGTCCGCGCAGGAAGAGGTCGGGGTCAGGGGCGCTCAGACCGCTGCGCAAACAATACTGCCCGATATTGCGATCATCCTTGAGGTTGGCTTTGGCAAAACGTCGGAAGGCTCTGATGACGGGGATTGCTTGCTGGGCGAGGGCGTTGAAATAACCTGCGGCCCGAACATAAACCGCAAAATGTTTACAATGCTTAGGGACACGGCAAAGAAAAACGGCATAAAGCACCAAATAACCGTCGCGGAAGGGGTAACCGGAACGGACGCGAGAATCATCCAGATATCGGGCAAAGGCTCTGCCACAGCGCTCTTGGCGGTTCCCACCAAGTACATGCATACATCCGTCGAGACCGTTTGCATGGACGACATTGAAGCTATGGGCAGGCTCCTTAGCGAGTTTGTAATGAGCTTTAATAACTGCGATATGGAGGAATTCTTGTGCTTATAAATAAACTGACCGATTTGGACGGGCTGCCCTCATGGGAGGACGACGTCCGCGCGGCAATAAAAGAAGAGATCACAGGCCATGTAGACAGCTTGCTCACAGACAGGCTCGGAAACCTCATAGCCGTGAAAAACGAAAATGCCGGCGGCGCGCATATCGGGCTTTCGGCCCATATGGACGAGGCGGGCATGGTTGTAAAACAGATCGAAAAAAGCGGTTTGATAAAATTCGCTTCATGGGGCGTCCTTTCCAAAGTCCTGGTATCAAAAACCGTAAAAATAGGCAAAAACAAGATCCCCGGGGTTATCGGAGCGAAGCCCATCCACCTTCAGAAACCCGAAGAGCGCGAAACTGTTCCCGAGCTTGAGCGAATTTACATTGACATAGGCGCGACCTCGAAAGAAGACGCTGAAAAATATGTTGAAATCGGCGATTATATTGCCTTTGACAGCGAGTACAGGGAGCTTGGCAAGCATAAAATAAAAGCGAAAGCCCTTGACGACAGGCTCGGCTGCGCCGCGATCATAGAGGTTTTGAAGTCGGATATCCCACATAAGATAACTGCCGTTTTCTGCGTACAGGAAGAAGTCGGGCTCCGTGGTTCCGCCGTGGCAGCAAACCGGGTGTTCGCGGATCTTTTCATCAATATTGAAGCAACTACCTGCGCCGACGGTGAAGATATTGACGAGCATATGAGGGTTACGGTTCTCGGGGAAGGCCCGGCAATCTCAATAAAAGACAATACATCGGTTTATCTCAGAAAATACTACGGGAAGATGCTCAAGACGGCGGAGGATAATAATATCCCGGTACAATTCAGGCGCACCGGGAAATGGGGGACGGACTCCGTCAATTACCACACGGCTCACGGCGGAACGCCCGTGATTGGGCTTTCCGTACCATGCAGGTACATCCACACGCCCGTTTCAATGTGCGACAGGAGGGACTATGAAAACCTTGTCGCTTTGGTAATAGCGTTCATTACACAAAATGCGCAAGAGGGGAATTGAGAGTTACAACATGAATATTGAATTATTGAAAAAAATCTGCTCTATAAAGGGCGCTTCGAGCGAGGAAAATGAAATTGCCGGTTTTATTCTAAGCGAAATTGAGGCTCATATTGACGAGCATTCCATAGACCCTCTCGGGAACCTCATAGCGCGAAAAAAAGGCGGCGGCAGGAAGATGATGCTTGCCGGCCATATGGATCAGATCGGCATGATGGTCACGCATATTGACAAAAACGGCTTTATCTACTTCACGAATATAGGCGGACTGAACCCCACGACAATACATAGCTGCCGCGTCATTTTCTCAAACGGCGCGACGGGAATAGTAAACTGCGAGCGTCTTGAGGGGGCGAGCAAGATTGCGCTCGAAAAAATGTACATCGATATTGGGGCAATCACAAAGCAAGAGGCCGAAGAGCGTATCAAGATCGGCGATATCTGCGTATTTTACAACGAGCCGGTAGTCGATAATTATAAGATCATGACGCCGTATCTTGACGACAGGCTCGGCTGCTTTGTGATGATCGAGGCGCTGAAAAGGCTGAAAAAGCCCGCATTCGACCTTTATTTCGTATTTACTGTGCAGGAAGAAGTTGGACTTAGGGGCGCAAAAACATCGGTATACACCGTTGACCCGGACTACGGCGTCTCATTTGACGTCACTGTCTCGGCGGACACCCCAAAATGCAGAAAACTGCCGCAAAAGCTGGGCGGCGGCGCCTGCATAAAAATAAAGGACGCGTCCATACTCTGCCACCCGCGCATTATTAAGCACATGGAAAAATGCGCTAAGGAAGCCGGCATTGACTATCAATTTGAAATACTTGAGACGGGCGGCACGGATTCCGGCGCTATGCATGTTCATAAGGGCGGCGTCCCGTCGGGCGTTATCTCCATCCCCACGCGATACATCCATTCGATGAACGAGATGGCAAGGCTTTCGGATATTCAAAGCTGTATTGACCTTGCCGTGAAGGTCATTGAAACAGAGATAGAGTAGCGAACGCTTTGCGCTCCGGGTGAAGATATATCCAGCGAGGTACATGCATGGAAAAAAAGAATACTAAGCTCCTGCCGGTTAAGCTGATTATTTCCCTCGCCTTTATGGCTGCGGGCGTTTTGATGGCAATAATCAGGCCGTTTGACGGGTTGGGCGCCGAGGGCCATATAATGCTGGGCACTATGATTGCCGCGCTTTCGGCATGGATTTTCCGTCCCGGCGGCGGCACGTATACCATCGGCGCGGTAATTATTTTATTGGGCGGATCATTTGCCGGCATCCCGACGTCTGATCTGGCGTACGGGTTTTCGGTTGCTGCTTTCTGGCTTCTTGTCCCTGCGATGTTCCTAGGCGGCGCCCTGATGAATACCGGCTTGGGGAGGCGTATTGTCTACGCGCTTTTTCTGCGCCTGAAGCTTAACTACTTAGGCATCCTAATCGGATGGTTTGCGGTAGGAGTACTGTTCGCGTTGCTGACCCCGTCGATAACCGTGCGTGTCCTTATCCTGACTCCAATTGCTGTCAGCGTTGCGGATGTATGTTTGCTTGAAAAGATGAGCCGGGGCCGCTCTATGATATTGATTTCTTCGTGGTCCGTGAGTATTTTCCCCGGTATTGCATGGCTTAACGGCTCGCTCTTCGGCCCTGTGTTCACGTCATTTCTGCCGGCAGGCCCGATGCGGGATATGGCAACGGAGCAAATGTGGCTGCGTGTTATGGGAGTGCCCTGGCTGCTGTTCAGCATTGTTTTTTTAGTCTTTCTTTACCTCGTCTTAAAGCCTGAGCGTCTGACGGCCGTTACAAAAACCCAGCTTAGGCGGATGTATGACGATCTGGGCCCGGTCAGTAAAGAAGAAAAGTGCTGTCTCATATCATTTGTATTCCTGCTGGTATTTCTCGGCCTTCAAACCTTTCTTCCCATAACGACAAATCAGGTCATTCTCGCTTCGCTTTCCATACTCCTGCTTTTGGGCGTGTTCTCCGTCAAAGAAATATCAACGGGGATAAACTGGGACATAGCGGTATTCTTCGGCATGATAATGGGGTTTCCCCATATCTTTCAGATAACCGGCATATCACAGTGGCTATCCCCCGTATTAGCTTCGCTGCTGGAGCCGATAGCCTTTTCACCGCTTGTGTTCGTATTGGCGCTGTTCGTCATATGCCTGCTGATGCGCTTTCTTGACGTGACGCAGGGCTGGATAATAACTGCTGTTTTATCAATGGCGACGCCGATGCTCTACAACGACTACGGTCTGAATCCGCTTATCAGCACAATGGTATTCATCTGTGTTTCGAACGTCTTTTTTCTTCGGTATCAACAGCCGTGGATCGGTCTTACCGAATCAGTCTGCGGCGAAGGCGGCTGGAACCCCATCCATATGAGGGCCGCTTCGTTCCTATACGTAATCCTCGCCGCCGCAATGCTGGCATTCAGCCGGTTCTACTGGGGCCTTGCGGGCATAATATAGTAAAGTGGGTAAAATAAATGAAAAAAATCGAAATGACGACGCCCCTTGTAGAAATGGACGGGGATGAGATGACCCGCGTCCTCTGGCAGCTTATCAAAGAAAAGCTCATTTTGCCATATATTGAGCTGAAAACCGAGTATTATGACCTCGGTTTGCCCAACCGCAATGAAACATGCGACCAGGTCACAACCCAATCCGCCAACGCGGCAAAAAAATATGGCGTCGCCGTGAAATGCGCCACGATAACGCCGAACCGCCAGCGCATGGAGGAGTACCCGGAGCTGACGGAGATGTGGAAGTCACCGAATGCAACCATCCGCTCGATTCTTGACGGAACCGTTTTCAGGGCGCCGATCACGATAGAATGCATTAAGCCGGCGGTCAGGACATGGGAACGGCCTATTACGATAGCCCGCCACGCGTACGGCGACGTCTACAAGGCCGCCGAAATGATAACGGATGAACCCGGCGAATGCGTCATGACATTTAAAGGCTCAGGGGGCAGGGAGCAGAGTATTTCCGTCCAGAAAACAAATGGGCCCGCCGTCTGGCTGGGGCAGCATAACTTGGATTCCAGCATCCGCAGCTTTGCGCGTTCGTGCTTTCAATATGCCTCGGACACGCACCAGGATCTATGGTTTTCAACTAAGGATACCATCTCGAAAACATATGACGGCCGCTTCAAGGAGGTCTTTGAGGATGAATTTGAAAACTTCAAAGAGCAGTTTGATACCCTCGGGCTTGAGTACTTCTATACGCTTATAGATGACGCCGTTGCCCGCGTAGTTCGCTCGAAGGGCGGCTTTATCTGGGCGTGCAAGAATTACGATGGCGACGTAATGAGCGACATGATAAGCTCAGCCTTTGGCTCCCTCGCGATGATGACCAGCGTACTTGTCTCCCCGGACGGCAAGTATGAGTTCGAGGCTGCCCACGGTACGGTAACGCGGCATTATTACAGGTATCTGAAGGGCGAAAAAACCTCTACAAATCCCATAGCTACTATTTTCGCATGGACGGGCGCCCTGAAAAAGCGCGGCGAGCTTGATGGCCTGCCCAGGCTTTCGGATTTTGCCCAAAAATTGGAAAACGCCAGCCTCGACACGCTTAGGGCCGGCCTGATGACCTCAGATCTCGCCCCTCTTGCCGAACCCGGCTTCAAGGTGAAAACAGCGGACTCATGGGAGTTTATTGACGCCATCGCCGAAAGGCTTGTATAGAGCAGCCTTAGATAGCGTCGAGAAATAAGTTGGCAAAACTTAAATAAACCATCAGGGGCGCGTAATCCGCGCCCCTGATGGTTTATTTCTCCTGTAGTTGTAATAATTTGCGTATTACTCCATTATCTCATCGTTGTTGATTTCGATCTGCCCTTCGAAGGAGAAGGCGTTATTCATTCCCGCAATACTTGTGAAGAATTGCAGCGGGACGTATGTCAGATCGTCAACTATTACCGGTGCGGGCGCTCCCGCAATTATCCCGGATTCAGAATCGCTCATTTGGTAACTGCTTTGTCCAATGACAAGCCTTATTGCTCCATCTAACGTCACGGCGCGGGAGTCGCCGTCCCATCCCACAGTGAAACCGAGGGATTCCGCAATCGCCCTGAGCGGAACCATTATCGTTACACCGTCTTCAGCCATGAATGCAGCGGGCGCGCTTAATTGTGTTCCCTCTACGATAATCGGCATGAGCGATACGTCCATTATATAATCCGGAAGAGGCTCAGGAAGAGTCACAGCGTCTTCAAACAGCGCGATCACTGTGGTCGCCGTCGCCAGTTCAGGAATGCTCCTTGTTGAGATGCCGTAGATCACCACAAGCCGTCTGCCTTCAATTGCTCCGTCATATTCCAGTCCGTCGGCAGTGATTATTTCAGTCGATTCATCAACCCGGAACGCAAACATGCCTCCCCTGCCGATAAGATAATCTTCGTCGTTGTCATCCCAACTGCTGAAGCGGTCAACCTTAACATTCTGCCCCTCCGGCATTCCGGAGACGAGTACCGCCGCGTTGTACTGCGGCGGAAAAATCATTGGCGCCGGCATGTCAGCCTGATAGAATCCGATAACATCATCGCCCACTTCAGCTTCATCGTCGAAGGGGAAATATGTCCTGTCATTGATGATTAGCATCGTGGGGTTTCCGTCTTCATCCTCGATCCCTACGCGGAACCAACCGTCTTGCTGTGCAACTCCTCCTTCAAATTCATCAACCGAAACAACCGTGCCGCTCACGGACAGATAGTACGGAATCCGCGGCATGTCGCCGGACTCCTCCACGGCGAGGGCAACACCCGCCGCTGCCGCCGTAAGAAGCCCGGCGGTCAGTAGAAATGATATAAGCTTTTTCATAGGTTATTCCTCCAAAATTCTTTTTCACTTTTTTAGACGCAAGTTTTGAATAACAGTTCCATTATTTTTACATTGTACGCTAAAATTCAAAGTTTGTACACATTTATTTATACATTTTCACATTTGCAGTTCAGGTCAGACTTTGCCGGAATGGGGCTGTTTTTTGCATTCCGCAGCGCGGAGCAAGGATGTGGAGCGCCGCGAATAGGCGCAGGATGCGCCTTTGAGCGACAGGAATGCAAAAAACAGCCCCATTCCGGCAAGGTCTTCGGAAGGCTCTGACCTGTAATCGTTTACAGTTTCAGACTTTTGTCCAAGGCTCCTAGTGCCTCATCAGGCTAGGTTCTGAACATATTCGCCGAGGGGTATTGTCGTCTGACAAGGCGAAAGACCGCAGAAATACACCCGTCTTTCAAGGGCTTTCAACGCAGTCAGGCGGCAAAAGACCCGGCGAAGATGTTTAGGTTCTAGCCTGATGAGGCACTAGAGGAAAGCTCTGTCAGTGCTGTGATGTACGCCTTTGCCTGGTATGTGAAAAACGGATCGGCCGCTTCAGCTATATCGCCGGGGTTCGGGTACAGCAAATCCGCGAAATAATCCAGCAGCGGCGGGTTGCGCACAAGAATCGGCCCGGTGAGGTACGTCCCAAGCATGTTTTTGTATCGTATCCCTTCGGCGCGCGGCTTGTCGCCGGCGTCAGGCCCGAGTTCAGCAATAAAAGGCCGGTCTGCCGCGCCCTTCTGATATCCGCCCGCCCGGTTAATAAACCCGATAAGCCTGTCTTTCAAAAAATCCGGTTTTAACACGCTGTCGCCGGTAACGCGGGCATTGAGCTGTACGGTTTCGAACTCCATTAGGCCAAGAGTATCAATGCGTTTGCCATCCGCCGTTGTGACGGCGCGGCCAAATATCTCATGCGCGTTTCCCGTCGCCAAAACGTGCATCCCCGCCTCGATATGCCGCACAAGCGCATCGCCATGCCGCGCACGCGCAATATCGCTAATGCAGGCTTGCTGGCTGCGTTCAGTCCCGCTGCCGATATACACGAAAGCGTACTTTCCGAAATCAATATCGTCGCCGACACTTTTTCTCTCGACTTCAGCCTTGATTCCGCGCGCCTTAAGCTTACGGGCAAGAACATCGGCGTTGGCCCAGTCGCCGTACAGGTTCATCAGATCATAATATAAATGCAGTATCATTACGTCGTTATTCTGCTTTTCGGGCATGTTCATATATTACCTCAGAGCCGTCATTAATTTTACCTTATCCGCAAAACATGTTATCGCGAAAATCTCCCCGGCGGTATTTTCCAATATGTGTTCAAGAAGGAGGTCAAGATCAGCAATGCCGGAGATTTTCCCGGGATCTACCTCCGTCATTGTCAGCCGGGCAGCCAGCTCGTTTACATACCGCCCTGCCAGCACAACGTCTCCCACTGTGTCCGCCGCCAGTATATCGAAATCCACATCCCACAGCCATGATGTTTCACTTGTGTAGTATTTGCGGCTAATCGAGTCAACAAGTATCACTACGGTGCATGGGGCAATCCTGCCTGCGGCAAGTGTAAGCGACTGGTTATACGATAATGAGTTTTCATGCTTTGATATCAGCAGCGTCCCGTCGCGGCCCCCTGCCGAAAACCGGGTTGTTCGGCCGCCGGTCAGTTCAAACCCGTCCAGCGCACGCATTGACGTTTCCGCGCTCACACCTGCCGCTCCCGCAGCCGCAATCGCCGCTGCCAGGTTATACGCGCCTGTCAGGCCCGGGAAGGCAAGCCGTGCAGAAACAACCTCATTTAAGATTACCTCGCCCGTCTTTAGGTCAAGTCCGCTGACTTCTATGCCCGGAACCGGACGCCTATGCCCGCACGCGCCGCAATGGTATCCCCCCATATGCGAAGCTGTGCGGTAATCATATGTCATACGCGCCTTGCACTGCGGGCAAAACGCTCCGTCATCGTACATGCCGCGCGCTGCGCCGTCACCGGATGCGCTGCGTCCTACGCCGAAGAAAATCGGCTCCCGGGGCGAGGCTGCGCCCCTGATTGTCCCTTCCGGTTCCGGCCCGTCACCCGAGGCGAGCGCGGCTGTATACGGATCGTCGGCGTTTAGCACAAGTCTTACCCCGCTGCCGGCGGCTTCTATAGCAGAGCGTATGCAACCCTGTATGAACTCATGATGGCCGTTTCGGGTCAGTTGATCTCTGCACAGATTCGTTACAAGCAGAACCGTCGGTTTAATGACGCAAAAAATCCCCCGCGCAGATCGCTCGTCGGTTTCAAAAACAAAGACGTCGCGGCGCACAGCCCCACCGAAAGACGCGGTACGTAAAACAAGAGTCGCAATACCTTCGATTTGATTTGAGCCTTCATGGTTCCAGCCGACGCTCATGCCGGAGTCTTCCAGCGCGCGTACAAGCAACTCCGCAGTTGATGTCTTGCCGTTTGAACCGGTCACGGCAATAATGGTTTCCGGCAGTTTGATCCGGCTGAGTACATCCGGAAATAACCGAAGGGCCACAAGCCCCGGCAGGTTGCTGCCCCTGCCAAGCTTACTTCCGAAAAAATAAAGCAGCCTACAAACGGCAACCGCAATAAATACCCTCAAAACGCGCCCTCTTTCATACCGTCATAGTCTGATTTCGCACCGGCAAAATGAAGTATATTACATCAAATACCTAATTGCAATATTCTTTTACTGACTACCGGTATTGCCTGCTTGATAATTGCCATTCAGGCAAGGTCTTCGGTAGGCTCTGACATGTAACGCTCAGACTTCCCTTGATACAGCGGCTAAAAACGCGCCCTTGACTGTTTTGCAAATATGATATATCCTGTGAGTACAAAAATACAAATATTGATAAATTCGGAGGTTTTTTATGGCATATTTAGGTGAAAGCATTCCTAAGCTCGGTTTTGGACTGATGCGTCTGCCGACTAAGGACGACCAAATTGATGTAGAGCGGACAAAGGAGATGGCGGATCTGTTTATTGACGGCGGATTCACTTATTTTGATACCGCTTATGTCTACTTTGACGGGAAATCCGAAGAAGCCGCAAAAACCGCCATAGTTGACCGCTTTCCCCGCGAGAAATTCCAACTCGCTACGAAGCTGGCGCCGTGGGTCGAAGCGAAAACAGCGGAGGAAGCCAAGCAGATGTTCTGGACGTCACTTAAGCGAACCGGCGCGGAGTATTTCGACTTTTATCTGCTTCACAATCTCAGCGAGAATCGCAGAAAAGTTTTCGATGATTTCGGACTCTGGGATTATGTGCAGGAGTTGAAGCAAAAGGGGCTTATTCGTCACGCCGGATTATCGTTCCATGATAAGGCCGCTTTGCTTGATGAAATACTGACAGACCACCCGGAGATGGAATTCGTACAGCTTCAGATAAATTACGCCGACTGGGAGGACCCCGCAATAGAATCCCGCAAATGCTATGAGGTCGCACGGAAGCATAATATGCCCGTCATTGTAATGGAACCCGTTAAAGGCGGTATGCTTGCAGACAAGCTTGCCCCTGAGGTAAAAGCAGTGTTTGACGAAACCGGTTCCGGTCTGTCTTACGCCTCATGGGCTATGCGTTTCGCCGCGTCGCTCGATGGCATCATCACCGTCCTAAGCGGAATGTCCACGCGCAGTCAGGTAAGGGATAATGTCAGCTTCATGAAAGACTTCCGGCCCCTTGACGCCGGGGAGCAGGCTGTGATCGAAAGGGCGCGGGAGGCGTTGTCTCAGATTCCGTCTATACCCTGTACTGCCTGCGATTACTGCAAGTCTGAATGTCCGAAAAACATAGTTATCCCAAAAATCCTTGAGATGCTGAACCGTGAAATAGTTTTCATGGATCCGATGGCCGCAAAATTCGGGTATTTCTTTGAAACCCAGTTCGGCGGCAAAGGCTCCGACTGTATCCAATGCGGAAAATGCGAAGAATACTGCCCTCAGCAGATAAAAATAATGGATCTGATCAAAGAGGCCGCAGCAAAGTATGAGTGATTTATTATGGTATAGCCCGAAATAAAAAAGTGGCCTTTGGGCCACTTTTTTATAATAATGCTCTAAATGCTCTAAACCCCGATTGCCGTTTTCGCTGCACCGCATAATTGCGCGAATGCGTCCGGCTCGTGTATTGCCATTTCCGACAGCATTTTGCGGTTCATTGCTATGCCGGAAAGCTTCAGCCCGTACATTAATCGGGAATAGTTCATGCCATTTTGCTTGCAGGCGGCGTTTATTCTCATTATCCAAAGCCGGCGGTAGTCCCTCTTTTTGCGCTTACGCCCGATATACGCGTACGTAAGTGATTTCATGACCGCCTGATTCGCCATCTTGAAACGTTTTGACTTCGCGCCCCAATAGCCCTTCGCGAGCTTTAATATTTTCTTTCTTCTTTTGCGCGTCGTCACCGCGCCCTTAATTCTGGCCATTTACGCTACCCTCCTATTTATACGGGATCATTAACTTGATCGCGGCTTCATTCGTGACGTCGGCATAAGTGCCTTTACGCAGGCCCCTCTTGCGCTTGGTCGTCTTTTTGTTCAGGATATGGTTTTTGTATGCGTGAGATCGCTTAACCTTTCCCGTTTTTGTGAGGCTGAAACGTTTTTTTGCGCCGCTGTGAGTCTTGATTTTCGGCATTGTTTATTGTCTCCTTCCATTTTACGTGTTCATAACCCGCGTAATAGGCTGCCGCCTACAATGCGCCCATCAATGTTTTGAGGCTTTTGGGGACAGGAACATAGTCATATGCCGCCCGTCCAGTTTGGGGTTCTTGTCTAAAGTCCCCAACTCCGCGCATTCTGCGGCGAATTTCTTAAGCAGGTCTTCACCGATATTTGTGTGGGCCATTTCCCTGCCCCTAAATCGAACTGTGACCTTCAGGCGATCCCCCTCCCTGAGGAATTTCTGACCGTTTTTCAGTTTAACGTTGAAATCATTGATGCCGATACTTGGAGACATGCGTATTTCCTTGACCTCTACAATATGCTGATGCCGGCGCGCTTCTTTTTCTCGCTTTGCCTGCTCAAAGCGGTATTTGCCGTAATCCATGATCTTGCAGACCGGCGGATTTGATCCGGGCGCGATTTTAACGAGATCCAACTCCTTGTTAACCGCGATTTGAAACGCCTCAGACGACGGCATGATTCCAAGCTGAGTTCCGTCCTCATCAATCAGGCGAACATCTTTGTCTTTGATTTCCTCGTTTATCTGATAGGTCACACTGCTGATACTAAAACACCTCCATCTAATATAAACAACAAAAAACGCAGAAGCAATTGCATCCGCGCCGCTATTACACCTTTAAAAAAGGCAGATATCAGCTTATTGACCGCAGCGCGCTCAGATCGTCTGGCGGCCGGGTGAGGACGGGGATGCCGTTCTTCTTACTACGGCACAATACTATCACTGCCGGCTCTTTTTGTCAATACACTTTTTTCGGATTATTTTGCGATACAGTTCTTGCCCCCATCCGTACTTTCTGATATTATGGACACACCCCATATAATTCGAAAGGCGGCGCGCCCATGTCCGACATCAGATTTTCTTTGCCCGGGCCGGATACAATCACACTATCCGGGCATACTGTCGATAAGCTTATCCGCACGGGCGACGGCGACGCAGCCTTGCTGTATCTTTTCATATTAAAAGTGCGGGGCGAGTGTACATCGGGCGAAATCGCCAAATCGCTGCGCAAAAACACCGGGGATATCGCGTCCGCGATGGCCTTGCTGTCCCGGATTGGACTCATCAGGTGCGATGACGCCGTCGATCCCCCCGCGCCTGAGCCTGATGAGGCGGACGGTCCGCGCCGGTATTCCCCGGATGAGATAAAGCGCGAAATGGAAACCGGCTCCGGCTTTCCGATAATCGTTGAAGAAACACAGCGCAGCCTTGGCAAAATTCTTTCATCGGACGAGCTTGAGCGGCTCCTTGGCATATACGACGGGCTGCGGCTGCCCCCGGAGGTGATTTTGCTCCTCATAACCCATTGCATATCCGAGAGCCGCAAACGCGGCGGGGGACGTATGCCGTCTATGCGTTACATTGAAAAAGCTGCCTATACATGGGAACGCGAAGGGATATTTTCACTTGACAGGGCGGAGCAATACCTCAAAGAACTGGAAGTCCGGAAAAGCGCGCGGGGCATTATGAAAACCGCATTGCAAATCACGAACCGCGAACTGTCCGAATCGGAAAAGCGTTATGTGGACAAATGGATCGCAATGGGTTTTGATCCGGGGGCCGTTGAAATCGCGTATGACAGAACAGTTCTAAAAACCGGCAAACTCGCATGGAACTACATGGACTCCATTATGAACAGTTGGCACGGCAAGGGTCTGCACACGCCGGGTGAGATAATGGCAAAGGATCTGAAAACAACCAAATCCGATACCCAAAGCGGAACAAAAACTCCCGAACAAAAATTCGGCCCTACGGACATCTCAGATTTAGAGAGGATGAAGCGGCTCCTGAAGAAAATAAAGGAGGAGTAATTAGATATATGATGCGTAAGCAGTATTCTCATGCGTTGCTTGTAACGCGAAAGGAATGGTCATAATAATGTCGCTTGACAGGAAGCTGCTTGCGCGGGCAAAGGCAGTTTTGAAGGAAAACCGGCGCCTTCACGGCGAAATGCTTCAGCGCCGGCTGGAAAAGGTTTATCAGCGGTCCCCGCGTGTGCGCTCGCTGGATAATGAAATTAGGGCAACTATGGCGGACTTGTTCGGCATTGCGCTGGCGTCGGGCGACCGGGAACAAATCGAGGAAATACGCATGAAAAACCTCGAATTACAGGAGGAGCGGCGCAGCGAGCTTTTGCGTGCCGGCTTTCCGGGTAATTATCTGGACGAGGAGTATCTGTGCCCGAAATGCAACGACAGCGGGCATTACGGAGTGGAAATATGCGATTGCCTGACGGAGCTTTATAAAAGCGAGCAAAAAGAGTCTCTCAGCAGCCTTTTCAAGCTGGGAGACGAGACATTTGACAGCTTCGTGCTGTCGTATTACAGTGACGACCCTGCGCCGGACACGGGGATATCCCCGCGCCGGACGATGGAGATAATACTCGAAACCTGCATCGAATACGCCCGCAAGTTCGGAAAAAAGTCTATGAATCTGTTTTTCAGCGGATCGCCGGGACTTGGCAAAACATTTTTATCGGCTTGCGTCGCGCGAGTTGTTTCGGAAAACGGAAATTCGGTCGTATACGACACGGCGGCGTCAGTATTCTCGAAATTTGAGGATGCGAAGTTCATGCGCTCGGAAGATCAGGGCGAGGCCAGAAGCGAGGTAAAAAGGTGTCTGGAATGCGACCTTTTGATACTCGACGATCTCGGTACGGAAATGACTACCGCGTTTACTGTCAGCGCGCTTTACGAGCTGGTCAACACGCGGCTCGTGACCGGCCGGAAAACGATAGTAAGCTCAAATCTGACGCCCGGCGAGCTGCACCGCCGCTATTCCGGGCAGATCATGTCTCGTCTTGAAGGGGAATATCAGGTACTCACGTTCCGCGGCGAAGACGTCCGCCGCATAAAAAATGCGCTGTAGCGCATAGGGTTGGGGATAAATAAATTATGGACTCTGTGAAAAACAAAATACTTATCGTCGAAGATTCGGAGCTGCATCTTGCGTTTCTGACAAGCGTATTATGCGAAGAATATGAACTCAAGGTAGCGAAGGATGGTCTGAGCGCTGTTGCAAAAGCCAAAGAATTCCTGCCGGATCTCATTTTACTTGATATTATTCTGCCTGAAATGAACGGATATGAAGTAATCAGCGTACTGAAATCTTCAGATGAAACGCGGGATATACCTATTATTTTCATCACGGGGTTAAACAGCGCCGATTCTGAGAAAAAAGGGCTGTCTTTGGGCGCCGTGGATTTCATCAGCAAGCCTTTTGACCCTGTGATCGTCAGGCTGAGGGTTTGCAATCAAATCAAAATATGCAATCAACTCCGTCTTATTGAGCTGCTGAGCACAACCGACCAGTTGACCGGGCTGCCTAACAGGCGAAGCTTCGACGCCCGGATCGAAATGGAATGGAACAGGGCAAAAAGGGAAAAAACCCTGTGCGGACTTTTGCTTACTGATATTGACAATTTCAAAATATATAACGATACATACGGGCATCTGAATGGCGATATCGCGCTGAAGGCAGTCGCGGACATTTTAAAAAGCACGCCCCACCGCCCGTCTGATTATTCGGCGCGTTGGGGCGGCGAGGAGTTCATTGTTTTGCTGCCGGCAACAGACATTGACGGCGCTTTGAATGTTGCAGAGAGTATACGCGAAAGCATTGAGCGCAAGGTGATACAAATTTCTGATAATAAGAACACCGGAGTAACGGTCAGCATAGGTGTAAACACCCATTTGCCGGAGATAAACGACTCAATCGACGATTTTTTCTCGGGGGCGGACAAAGCGCTTTATCTCGCGAAAAGAACCGGCAAAAACAAGGTGTGCATGTATGATGATAACAGACAATATTAACTGCTAAGTCTTCTTTATAAACCTCTCGCCGCATCTGGGGCATGTGATCTGGAGCTTTCCTTTGCCCTTTGGGACGCGCAGTGTGTTGCCGCAGCCCGGGCATTTGAGGAATTTATGGGTTTTTCCGTATTTTACGCTTTTCCAGGCACGGCCGATTTTTGTTCTTATAGGCCACCAATACCGGATGAATTTGTCGTTTTCGGAGCGGCGGCGCTCAATATTCCGCGACAGCATCCTCAAAAGCGCCAGAGCGATAAAAGCGTATGAAACAAAGATAAACGGAGTTACTCCGGTGAGTCCGTGAACCACGTTGAGGATAAGCGAAACAATGATCATCGCAATGTTGAGATGATCAGGCCCATATCTGCCAAACATGAAGTTTCTAAGAAAGTTTCTCAACAAAAGCTTCGCCCTCAATTGTGGATTGTGAGACACTGTGAGACACTTTGAAGATAATACCATTTTTTTAGTGACAAAACGCTTTTGTCACATTTTTTTTACATCTGGCGCTACTTTTGTCCAAGGCTCCTATTGGAAATGAAACACTAGTGGCGTGTGTCATCTAAAAGTTTGCAATAATTGTGGTAGTTTTTTTCGTCTGACAAGGCGAAAGCCAGAAGGAATACTAGCGTATTTCAAGGGCTTTCAACGCAGTCAGGCGGAAAAAGATGCCGCAAGGATTGTAGACTTTTAGGTGACACGCGCCACTAGTATTCGTACTTACCGCCGCCTATGAATTCTCGCAAAATCGAATCGGCCGGAACTGCCCCCTGATCGATCTCCTCAAATTCCGTGAGCTTGGGCAGCAGCGAGCGAAGCTCGCTTATCCGCTCCGTACCGTCCGGTATCGCGCTGAAAGAGTTAAGCGCGAACCTCTTCATCACCGGTATTTCGTATTCCATTGATGAATCAAAAAGCAAGTCTGCTTTGTGCTTGAACGGCGAAATGTATTTTTTCTCGCCTTGGCGTACATTAGCCCACATCCTGAGGGTGTCCGAAACCGCCGTCCCCCGGAAAAGCCCGTCGCGTACAACCCTCCGCAGAAGCCTGGTCCATGTTCTCTTAAAAAAGATAGTTCCGTCGCGCCGGACGTCGGATCGCGCGCTAATGTACAGCTTGAACGCTTTTTGATACTTGGTCGTCAGCATGTCGTTGAGCGCGTGGATACCCTCGAAAATCACAATCTCGTTTTCGCCAAGCCTGAGTGGAGTAAACCTGTCAACGGCCTGTGACTGCGTTTTGAAGTCAAAGTAAGGAATCAGTATTTCCTTCCCGCTCTCAATCATTTGAAAATGATTGCCCAGCATTTCAAGATCCAGGCAGTGCGGCGATTCGCGGTCAAAGTCGCCTTCTTCCGTTCGCGGCGCCGTTTCGGGATTGAAGGTTACGAAGTATTTGTCAAGCGACACGCAATGGGCGCGCACGCCAATCAGTTCAAGGGCGTCGCATATTTTATTCGCAGTCGTTGTCTTTCCCGAGCCGGATGGGCCGGACAGGAACACGACCCGGCTCACCTCCGACCGCTCAGAAATCATTGCCGCCGCTTCTGCCACTTTCCTGTTGAAAATCGCCTCGCATTCAAGGGCAAAGCCTTGCGGATCCTCTGAAACGCGCTTGTTTATCATCTCAATATTATATGGGTATGGCATATAAATATTATCCCCCCAGACTGTAGAAATCTTTTATCCGTTTGATTTTATCCGCTATTTTATCAGTATGCATTATATACTCGCGCGGGTATTTCGCGTTAAATATCCGCTCTATCCTGCCCCCCGGGGAAACAAGCTTCGTTACTCCGCCGCCGCCAAGGGCAAGGACTGTGCAGTGCTCTTCCATCATACAGATATTGTATATCCCCTCATAGCCGGCCAGAGTCCAGCCGGTGTTTTCAAACCCTCCGGAAATAAACTTCTGCCTGTACAGGTAATAAGGCCCGTATCCGCCGTCTCTCAGGCGCCGCGACGCATATCCGAGCATCCCGGCAACATCCTCGCCGCCCGGAACCGCCATGCCGCCTTCCATAACGCGGGAGCCTTTTTTCAATGACAGCGTATGGACGGTGATATTTTCCGGCCTGAGTCCCATCAGCGTATCGAGGGTCGCGCTAAAACCATCCGGCGTGTCGCCCGGCAAACCCGCGATAATGTCCATATTCAAGGCCGCGCCGCCGCGCCGGACAAGCTCCGCTGCACTCAAGACGTCCTCGGGCGTGTGTCCGCGCCCAATAGCCGACAGTACCTCGGCGGACATTGACTGGGGGTTTATGCAGATGCGATCCGCGCCCAACCTCTCAACTATTTCGAGCTTCCGCCGCGTGACCGTATCAGGCCGGCCCGCTTCAACCGTGTATTCGCGTACGAGTGATAAATCAAATGACTCTGCTACCGCCAGCATGGCTTTTTCCAGAATCTCCGCCGGAAGCGCCGTCGGCGTACCGCCGCCGATGTATATGGCTATGACCCTCAAATCAAGCTCCCGGACTGTTTCCGCTAGTGCGCGGATCTCACTGATGAGGGTATCCGCAAAAGGCTCGATAAGCCCGAAAGATTTTTCGACACTGTTGCTGACAAAGCTGCAATAAGCGCACCGCGTCGGGCAAAATGGGACGCCGATGTAAAGTGCGACGTCGCCCATGTTCAGGGAGCGTTTCACCTCAAGGGATATCTGTGCGGCGTCGGTACACATCTCCGCCCGCTCAGGCGATACATAGTATTTGCTTATCAGGGCTTTTGCAGCCGATTTTTTGTCCGCCCCCGTTTCAAGCGCCGCCGCGGCCAGCTTCACAGGACGTATACCGGTCAGAGAACCCCATACCGGCGCAGCTTCCAGAAAACCTGCCGCAGCCCGGTAAAACGATTGCTTAATGATCTGCTGTATCAGCCGATCTGTCGTGAGCTTGTCAGTCAGCTTTTCCTTGCAAACACGCGCGACACCGCGCTTAGACTCGCCTCCGCGGCGCAGAACCGTTGTCGCCTGAGCATAGCGGACGCCGCCGGTATTAAGGCGCGACAAAGCCGACATTCCAATCCGGCCGTCTGTAACATAGTCATAATCAGGGCGCTCGTTCGGGAACAGTGCCAGCATTATCTGTTCGACAGCGAATCGGCAGTCATGGCCCTCAAGACGCAGCTTCACTAGCCTCTGCCCATTGAACCAATATCACCTTCGGCATATCCCATGTAATAGTTGAAGTTGCGCTCGCGATTGAGTGTAGTAGAACCTGCGTGGCCCGGGTATACTTCATAGTCGCCGGCAAGCCTAGACAGGCGCCTGAGAGACATCAGCAACACCTCCATATTGCCGCCAAGATCTGTCCGCCCGCAACTGTCGCGGAACAGCGTATCTCCGGTGAAAAGGGCGTCTCCGCATTTAAGCGTCACAGAACCCGCAGAATGCCCCGGCGTTTCCATAACGCTGAACTCAAGGCTGCCTACTTTGATCACGTCGCCTTCGGCGTACCAGCTAAGTCTGCCATTATCCTCCATCATGTGCGGATTGCCGCTCCCACCGCTGATCTCCTTCTTGTTTATGTATGCGGGGACTTTTGCGGCGTCCATGACGGCAATAAGCGCCATATGATGGTCAAAATGGCCGTGGGTCAGAAAAATCACCTCCGGCGTCAGCTTATTCGACTCGATATAGTCAAGTATCGTATTTGACTCATCTCCCGGGTCGATTATTGCGCATTTGCGCGTTTCTTCGTCGGTAACGATATAACAATTTGTTTCAATAGGCCCAACGGGCAAAGTTTTTATCAGCATGCTAAAGCCCCTTCCTTTGATGATTGCGTAGCAGCCATTATATCACATCAGAGCGGCATGTCAAAGGAATGAAGCGTTTGCCGCGGAAAAAGTTTGTTTTCTCGTATGCGCCCATGTCATAGGTAAACTTTGGGGCCTTGTACATAATTCAGATTTCCGCCGAAGCGCCGCGCTCCACGAGCTTGATAATTTTCTCACGGTATCCCTTCGAAACCTCATCTTGCAAAAGCCGGTCAACAATATTTCCGTCATTTCCAAAATGCATCGGAACAACATGGCAGACGTCAACCGTCTGCATCAGATGGTTGATCCCCCACGCATACTGCTCCTCCAACCGAGGATCGACGGGCACAAACGCGACGTCAATGTGTTTATTGCTAAGCAAAGCGATCTGTGACTTATAGCTTGCCGCCATGCCATCGTTGTAATCGTCCGGCTCACCCTCCCAATGCCACCAGTTCAGGTCTCCGGCGTGGTATATGCGCAGGCCGTCAATTTCAACGACGAAAGCAACGCCCTCGTCGTTGGAAACCAAGGTTTCCAAGCTAAAATCATCCTGTGACAAACGCATACCCGCACCTACCATCAGCGCCCCGGGTTCTTTAGGAATATCGTCAGACAAAACATGGCGCAGCTTGGGGATGATCTGACCCCATTTGAGAATTTCACGGTTATAATGATCGCCATGATTGTGCGATGCAAAGACGATAACATCGTACCCGCTCAGCGCCGCCGGGTCAATCACGCCGCTTTCAAGACCTTTTCCCTTTGGCCTTTGCTTCCAATAATCGAAAATGAGAAAATGCCCTGCTGTCTGCACAGCAAAACCGCTATGGTAAAGGTACCAGATTTTGGCATTCATATTAATTACCTAAACTCCTTTCAACATTCACATCCCTAAATTTCATGGCCCCAGCCCAGCCCTGAGTGCCTGTAAACAGCGTAAGCTATTATAACATCTTTTTACAAATTTTGTCAGTAATTTATTTTTCCCGCAACGTGCGGCTATTACCGGCTATATATCCCCCCACCGGGCTTGTGGAGTGAAAAAAGCACGGTTAAAATAGGGGGAGAGAATGTAAATGAGGTGTCAAGATGAAGCTGATTATCGCAATCGGATATGTTATATTTGCAGTTGGCTTATTTCTGCTCGCGGGCTGTTCGGGTGATTTCGGCGGTTCGCGGGGTGACGGGACGCAGCCTGTCAGCGGAGAGTCCGATCATACCAAACAACCGGAGGCTCAAGCCCAGGTTGAGGGTTCTTTAAGAGACGAGGTCATCATCGGCTTCCCGTCTATTCCCGCGCATTTCGATCCATTGCAGGGCTTTGGCGGCGATGGGCACGGCTCCGGTATGCGGCTTATTTTCAGCGCTCTTGTCGAAATAGACGCTGATTTTAATGTTGTGCCTGACCTGGCGGAAAGTTATGCAATCAGCGCGGACGCGCTGACCTATACTTTCAATCTGCGGCAGGACGCAAGGTTTACCGACGGCGCCCGGGTTACGGCAGGAGACGTCGTGTTTACGTATGAAACACTGAAAAACACCGCGGGACCGGTTGACTTATCCAATGTTGCAAATGTAAGGGCTGCCGGCGATGCTGTCACTATTACGCTGTCGCGGCCGCAAAGCACGTTTATACTCACTGTTGCGTCGGCTGGGATCGTGCCGGAGCATGCCTATAACGCCGACTTCGGGCTAAACCCGACAGGCTCCGGCCCTTTCAAGCTTGCACAGTTTGACGTTGACCAGCAGTTTATTCTGGAGGCAAATGAGGGTTACTATGGGCAAATCCCGGAAATTAAGCGCGCTATTTTTGTGCGGATGGCTGATTCGGATATCCAGCTTACCGCTGTGAGGGGCGGGCAGGTGGACATTACTATGACGGATGCGGTACTCGCCGCATTCAATACAGTACCCGGATACAGCCTGCTTGTCGCGGACACTGTAGACAATATGGGCCTTGTAATGCCGACAGTCCCCGATACGGGTAATGTAAACCGGTATGGGTTCACCGTCGGCAATAGCATCACTTATGATATTAACTTCCGAAAAGCCATAGCATATGGGATTGACCGCGAGGCAATCAGCCGCGACGCGTTAAACGGCTTTGCCACCCCGGCGTTTTCGGAAAATGACGGTATGCCGTGGTCAAATCCGGAAAGCGCAATCGAATTTGACCTTAGTTATGCGATTTCGCTGCTGGAGGATTCCGGCTGGGTTATGGGAAGCGACGGCGTCCGCGTCAAGGGCGGAGTAAGGGCTTCTGTTGCTCTGATGTATTTTGCGGGCAACAACACGCGGCAGGCAGTCGCAATGGCGGCGGCGCGGCAGGCGAGGGAGAATCTTGGCATTGAGCTTATCGTCGAAGGCGTCGCATCGAGCGATATTGCGGCGCGCATGTTCTCCGAGCCGCTGATTCTCGCCTGGGGCAGCAGCAATCCGATGACGAGCTATTACCTGTTCCACAGCTCACGCGCAGGGCTTGACGACTGGTATAACCCTCAAAACTACACGAGCGCCGTAGTGGACGGCTATCTTGAAAGAGCGGCAGCCGCGAGAACGATCGAAGAAGCGGTCCCGTACTTCCGATTGGCTCAGTGGGACGGTATGACCGGCACGTCCATGCGCGGAGACTGTCCTTATGTGTTCTTAATAAATGTGTCGCATCTATACTGGATTCGCGACGGGCTTGACACGGGCAGGCGGCCAATACATGCCCACGGAAACTCATGGCCGCTGGTGGCAAACCTACGGGAGTGGAAATGGGTAAGCTGAAAGGTTTGACGCAAGTGGGCGTGTACCTCATCAGAGGGGCTACCCTCCTGCTCGCTTCGAGTGTTGTGTGCTTTATTCTTGTGTCTATGTCTCCGTTTGACCCGATAAGGGAGTATATACAGGCAAATCCGGGTGTGTCGGAGGAAAATGTCGCCCGGATGGAAGAGTACTGGGGCCTGAACGATCCGCCGGTCAGGCGGTACTTCAAATGGGGAGGCGCGCTTCTGAGCGGTGATTTCGGTGTGTCGAGCATCTTCCGCCGCCCGGTGCTTGAGATTATCGGGACCCGTTTTCAGGCTACGCTCGCTTTGATGCTTACGGCGTGGGCGTTTTCCGGGATTTTCGGATTTGGGGTAGGTTGTTTGATGGGGATTGCGGAAGGGAAGCCGGTTGACAGAGTTTTTAAGCGCCTATGCCTGATCATGTGTTCCATACCAACGTTTTGGATTGGCGTGGTGTTTCTGGCTGTGTTTTCCGTACGGCTGGGCTGGTTCCCATTTGGACTGTCCGTGCCTATCGGAGTTGCCCCGGAGGACGTCACGATTTGGCAGCGTTTGCACCATCTGATACTTCCCGCGCTGACACTTAGCTTCCTGTCCTTTGCCAATGTTGCCCTTCACACGCGGGAGAAGCTCGCGGACGTCATGCACAGCGACTATGTGCTGTTTGCCAGAGCGCGTGGGGAGCGGAACTTGAGCATACTTCGCCGGCATGGCTTGCGTAATATTCTGATCCCTGCGGTGACGATGAAATTTGCATCTTTTGCCGAATTGTTCGGCGGCTCGGTTATTGCGGAGAATGTTTTCAGCTATCCGGGACTTGGGGCGGCGGCAAGCGCGGCGGGGCTTCAGGGTGATATCCCGCTGCTGCTGGGCATTACGCTTTTTTCCACGCTTTTCGTATTCGCGGGCAACGCTATCGCTAATGTCCTTTGTATATTGATTGACCCACGAACTAGTACTTCGTTCTCGAAATAAGTGTACAAATATTGTAGTGGATTTTTTCGGTTGCCGAGGCGAAAGCCCGAAGGAATACCACTGGTATTTCGAGGGATTTCAACGAAGGCAAACGGAAAAAGACGCTGCAAGGTTTGTGTAGTTATTTCGAGAATGGAGTACTAACCACACCCAGGTAGGAATAGCCATACCTAACTAGGCGTGGCTTGTAACGTTTCCCGAACCTGTTATATGAATAAATAAATATTCTATAACGGAAAAAACTTCTTTGCGTTATAATGGGGTTGGTATTTTCTGCGGGGGGTGTGGAATATGGATAATAACAAGCTAATGTATTTTATTTCTGCGGCCCAGACTTTGAATTTTTCCGAAGTCGCAAGGGCGCACAATATTTCACAGCCGGCCATTAGCCGCCAGATCAGCCTGCTTGAGGATGAACTGGGCGTCAGTTTGTTCCTTCGCGTTGGTAAGCAGCTGCACCTCACCAGCGAGGGGGAGATTTTTTTAGCCGAGGCTATCAAAATACTTGATGTAATACAGGGTGCCGTGTTCAATGTTAAGAGGCACAGTCAGGAAAAGCGCGGCAAGATCAAGATAGTTACGGCCAACTCCTGTAACGCCATATACAGAAGGTGCATTGAAGAATTTACGCTCCGGTTTCCGGACATTATGATCGACACTGTGGTCGCGTCAGGTTTTGAACTTACCAAAGCGGTAATCAGCGGTGATTTTGACTTTTTCTTCATTGCGGAGTATATGATAAAGGATAATGAGAATTTTGAGCAGATAATAACTCATCGGGATGAGCTTTTGCTGGCGATGCCGGCATTTTATCCCCCCGTTGAGGATGTTAATGATTTCTCAAAATTTGAGGAATACCCTTTCGTTGGCATCAGTTATGACGGTTCGCCCATACTCAGTGAGGAAATTAAAAACGTATGCCTAAGCAGAGGTTATTCCCCCAACATAATACATCAGTATAACAGGATAGACGCGGTTATCTGGTCTGTCGAAGCGGGCGCGGGCATATCAATAGTCCCAAAATCTTTGCTTTCAAACTTTTCATCGGAAAATGTGACACTGACGCCTATTTCCGGTGAAGACTGCTATGCAAATTGCGTTGCGGCTTGGCAGCGTAATAATGCAAACTATTCGGCGCCGAAGTTCAAAGATATCATACTGGAGCTTTACCAGAAAACAGAAACAAGCGAATAAGGAAAGGGGCGCGGCGGAGCAGCTCTGCCGCACATTGAGCCGTATGTATAAATGTAAGTATCCAAATCTTTTCTCGTCTGTTACGGTAGGTAACACACTATTTCGCAATAGAATATTCGCTTCCCCAACCGGGCTTCAATACACCACGAGCAAAAACCGCCCCACTCCCGAGGGCATCGCTTATTACGAGCGGAAAGCAATCGGCGGCGCCGCCTCGGTGTGTATCGGGGATGCTATGGTCGATACGGATCTTGCGCTTGCAAACGGGAATCATATACTATTAGACGATCCCGGAGTGCGCCCGCATTTAACAAAGCTCTCGGACGCTATAACAAGGCACGGCGCGATAGCGGCGATGGAACTCTCGCACGGCGGAAACGCGGCGCGCATCTCATACGCGAACGGCAATAAGATATACGGGCCTGTGGAAGCGAAAACCCAAGGCTTGAGAGGCGAGCCTATCCACGCACATGAGATGACACGGGATATTATGGATCGTACGGTCAAAAAACATGCGGACGCCGCCGCCTTTGCCAAAATGTGCGGTTTTGGCATGATTACATTGCACGGCGGCCACGGTTGGCTCATCCACCAGTTTATGTCGCCGACAATCAATACGCGGACAGACGAATATGGCGGCTGCTTTGAAAACCGTATGCGCTTCCCCCTCGAAATTATCGCCGCTGTAAGGGAGGCTGTCGGCAACGGATTCCCTATTGAGATCCGAATCAGCGGTTCCGAGTGTTATGATGGCGGGTATGGGCTTGATTATGGCCTGGAAATAGCTAAAGCGCTTGATGGAAAAGTCGATTTGATTCACGTATCCGCCGGCAGCCATGAGGATCCCCGCGTTTTTACCGTCACGCATCCGAGCATGTTTCTGGCGGATGGGGTAAATGTCAAATATGCCGCCGAAATCAAAAAACATGTGAAAACTTCAAAGGTAGCGACGGTTGGCGCGCTTTCAGACCCGGCTTTGCTCGAAGAAATAATCAGCTCGGGAAAAGCAGACATAGTTCAACTGGCAAGAGGGCTGATTTGCGAACCGGACTTGCCTGTCAAAGCGCGTATTGGCAAAGACGATGAAATTACTAAGTGCATGCGATGCTTTGTCTGCTTCTCAAATCTTATTACCAAGGGTCATATTATATGCGCTCTGAATCCTGAAATCGGCAATGAAGCGGAAATCAAGCACGCAAAGCCGCCGGCAGAGAAAAAGACTGTACTCGTCGCGGGCGGCGGCGTCGCCGGGATGCAGGCCGCGCTGACGGCGTCGGGGCGCGGGCATCATGTCATTTTGTGCGAGAAGTCGGATAAGCTCGGCGGTGTACTGCGTTGCGAAAGCGGCGTACCGTTTAAAAAGCATCTTCATGAGTATTTGGATCAACAAGCGCGAAGGATCTCCCGTTCAGCGATAGACCTGCGGCTCAATACAGAGGTCACTGCGGAGTACGCCGAAAGCATATCTCCCGGAGCAATCATTGCCGCGCTCGGCGCAAAGCCTTTTGTTCCGGACATTGCGGGAGTCAATGGCACAAATATACTCATGGCGGAAGACTTGTACGTTAACCCCAAAAAGGCCGGCAAAAGAATTGTCATCATTGGCGGCGGCCTTGTCGGCGCGGAACTTGCCATTTTTATGGGCGGGGAGGGCCATGAGGTCACGATACTTGAGATGCTCCCGATGCTCCCGGACGGCGGCAATATGCTGCAAGGGCGCGCAATCGAACTCGAAATTGACAGGCTTGGCATAAGGCTCGCTCTCAATACAAAAGCGCGTGAGATAAATGAAAAAGGCGTTATTGGTGAAAGCAGCGGCAGCACAAGGCTTTTCGAGGCTGATACCGTCGTTTGCGCCGTTGGCATGACGCCTTTGCGTGAGGAAGCGGAGAAGCTCCGCTTCAAAGCTCCGGAGTTTTATCAGATAGGCGACTGCATTACTCCGAAAAATATCACCGAGGCAACACGGACAGCTTATTTTACGGCAAACAACATAGGCCGGCTATTCTAAGGAGGCGAATGATATGTATAAATTCAGTCCGGTTTCGGAGCGCGTTGCCGGGATGCGCGAGAAGTACCGCGCGACTCAGCCTGAGGTATGCACGGCGCGTTACAAGCTCATAACCGAGTATTATATGTGCAACCCGGATATCACGGGGATATTAAAACGGGCGAAGAACTTCCTTAATATCTGTGAGCATATGCCCGTGCGCATAGATGAAGGCGAAGTCATCGTCGGCGCTCAGTCCGGCAAGTACAGGGCATGTGCGCTCTACCCGGAAAACAATATAGACTGGCTTCTTATGGAGGCGGAGAGCCGCCTTATTTCAACCAGAGATATTGACCCATATATACTCTCCGAGGAAGACCGTGCGTACATCCTTGAAACAGGGGATTTCTGGCTGAAGGAGTGCATGAGCGCCAAGGCCTCGGCGAATATGCCGGAAGCTTACCGCAAGCACGCCGGCAGCGGGACGACTACTTTCATAATGGATGGCGGCGCGCCCGGTCCGGTCGGGCATTTCTGCACAGGATACGATACCGCCATTAAAAAGGGTTTTGCCGCTATCAAGGCGGAGGCGGAAGCCCATCTTGACGAAATGGACAAAAACGGCATTTTTGGCATGTCAAGCGAGAAATATAATTTCTACCGTGCGATTTCAATAGTCTGCGACGGAATGATAATACTCACGAAACGTTACGCAAAACTGGCGGAAGAAAAATCGCGCATCGAAACAGACCCAAGCCGGAAGAAAGAACTCGAAATGATGGCCGACACATTGAACTGGACGATGGAAAAACCGGCGCGTAATTTTATTGACGCCGTTCAATGCCTGTTCATGTACCAGACCTGCCTTTGCCTTGACGCAAACATGCACGGAATCAGCTTTGGCAGGGTAGACCAATACCTGGGCGGCTATTATGAAGCCGATCTCGCGGAGGGGCGTATTTCAAGACAATACGCACAGGAGATAATGGATCTGTTTTATCTAAAGGTCGCAGAGATGAACAAGCCGTGGAGCGCAAGGGCAAGCGAGGCAAACCCCGGATACACTTCAGGGCAGCTTATGACCTTGGGCGGCGTCAAAAAAGACGGCTCAGACGCGGCGAACCCCGTCACCTTCATGATGCTTGAGTCGGCGGCGCGGCTCATACTGCACAGCCCCCCGCAGGCATTGAGGATACACAAAGGCACGCCGGATCAGTTGTGGGATATTGCGATCGAATCGACTAAGATAGCCGGCGGCGTACCGTCGTTTGAAAATGACGACATAATAATCCCTGCCCTCATGGATAGGGGGCTGTCTCTTGAGAGCGCCCGAAATTATTGCCTCATAGGCTGTGTGGAGCCGTCCGGCAACGGCGATGAATGGCCGGCGTGCGGAGGCACGGGTACGGAAACATACTGGAATATGGCAAATGCCCTTCAGCTTGCGATGCACAACGGATATAACCCAATGCCAATGCCCGGCTGGAGAAGGTATAACGATAAACCAAATTACGGACAGGTTGGGCCGGCTACCGGATCGCTTGCGGATATGAAATCCTTTGATGAACTGCTGCGCGCCTTTAAGACCCAGGTAGAGTTTTTTGTCAAATGGCACGTAAGCTGCACTAATATGTTTGAGTACGTCGCCCGCGATATCCTTCCGCAGCCCGTAGTCTCAGCTACAATGGACGGCTGCATGGAAAAAGGCATGGACGTGATGTACGGCGGCGCGAGGTATAATTCGACGGGCATTGCCGGCGTCGGCATCGGCACGGTCGGCGACTCGCTGCAGATGATAAAACACCTCGTATTCGACATGAAAAAATGCACAGGGAAGCAACTGCTCGACGCACTCGCGGCCGACTGGGAGGGGTATGAGGAACTGCATGGCTATATTATTAACGAAGCGCCGCATTATGGGAACGGAATTAAAGAAGCCGACCGCTGGACAGCATGGGCGGCGGATGTGTTCGCGGACGCCATTAATTCATGCACAGGGCCGAGGGGCAGGTACTCAGCCGGGTTATATCCCGTCACCAGCCATGTCGGTTTCGGCAGAATGACCGCCGCCACGCCGGACGGCAGGAAAAAACATGACCCGCTTTCGGACGGGATTTCGCCCGTTCAGCAGATGGATCTATGCGGGCCTGCCGCAGTCCTTGTATCAGTATCGAACATTGATCAGCGCAAGTATCCCAACGGTACGCTCCTCAATATGAAATTCTCGCCTTCATGTCTAAACGGCCCGGACGGCAAACAAAAACTGATAAGCCTTATCAGGGCATATTTTGATATGGGCGGGATGGAGCTGCAGATAAATGTCGTCAGTGCGGAAACAATGAGGCAAGCGCAGAATAAACCGGGAGAGTACAAAAATTTGGTCGTCCGTGTAGCGGGGTTCTCGTCTTATTTCATCGAGCTGCACCTCGATGCACAAGATGACCTGATACGCAGGACAGAGCTGATAACTTCGTGATTCCCAAGGCTTAAGGAGGGTCAAGCCGATGTATACACTGCTGCCAATAACCGAACGCGTCGCGAAAATGCGAGTGAAGTACCGCGATACCTGCCCGGAGATATGTACCGCCCGGTACAAGCTGATCACGGAGTTTTATATGGCAAACTCTGACTTGACAGGCATTCTGAAACGCGCAAAGAATCTCCAAAACATCCTGTATAACATCCCCATTCGCATAGACGAAGGCGAAGTCATCGTCGGCGCGCAGTCAGGAACATACCGCGCGTGTGCGCTGTACCCGGAAAACTCCGTATCCTGGCTGAAAGAAGAGGTCGAAAGCCGCTATATCAGCACGAGGGAGATAGATCCGTACATACTCTCCGAAGATGACCGCGATTACATCCTCGCAACAGTTGATTTCTGGATGAAAGAATGTATGAGCGCAAAGGCGGACGCCCATATTCCGGACGAATACAAGCCAATCGCCGGCAACGGCGTTTCCCAGTTTGGGCCGTTCGGCCAGTGCGAAGCGCCTGTCGGCCACTTTTGCACCGGGTACGGCACAGCGATACGCAAGGGTTTTAAAGCAATAAAAGAAGAAGCCGAGCAAAAAATGAAAGAGCTGATCGACGCGGCCCTGCCGGACAAGACGATCGACCAATATAACTTCTACCGCGCCGTAGCAATCGTCTGTGACGGCATAATAATGCTTACAAAACGCTACGCGAAGCTCGCCGGGGAAAAAGCCGCCGCCGAATTAAACCCCCGGCGCAAAAAAGAGCTTGAATCCATGGCCCGGTGCCTTTCCCGAACAGTCGAACACCCTGCCGGAAGCTTCCACGAGGCCGTCCAATGCCTGTTTATGTATCAAACGGCGCTGTGCCTGGACGCAAACATGCACGGCATGAGCTTCGGGCGCGTCGATCAGTACCTCGGTAGTTATTATGACGCCGACGTCAAGGCCGGGCGTATAACCCCCGAGTATGGGCAGGAGATTATGGATCTCTTTTTCCTCAAGGTCGCGGAAATGAATAAGCCGTGGCGCTACGGCGCGACGCTGGCTAACCCCGGCTACACGTCCGGTCAGCTTATGACGCTGGGTGGCTTGGGTAAAGACGGCAGCGACGCGACAAACGCCGTGACATATATGATGCTTCAAAGCGCGGGGCGGCTTGTCCTGCACGACCCGCCGCAGGCGCTCCGTATCCACGCTAACACACCGCCGGAGCTTTGGGAGGCGGCGATTGAGACGACGAAGATAGCGGGTGGCGTCCCGACGTTTCAAAACGACGATGTCATCATCCCGTCGCTTATGAGCCGTGGGCTGTCGCTTGAGGACGCACGCGACTATTGCCTTATCGGGTGTGTGGAGCCGGCCGGGACCGGCACCGAATGGCCGGCCTGCGGCGGCGCCGGCACCGAGAGCTATATGAACATGGCAAACGCCCTTTTGATCGCAATAAACGACGGATACACCACAGAGCCGCTGATAAACGCATTCATACCCGCGCCGCCGGGGACCCCAAACCCCCGCGTCGGACCCGGAACCGGCTATCTTTACGAAATGGAAAGCATCGAGCAGGTGCGTCAGGCGTTCAAAACGCAGCTCGAATACTTTGTCAAATGGCATATTATGAACGTAAACTCGTTCGAGTACGTCGCCCGCGAGGTTTTGCCAAACCCCCTCGTATCCGCAACGATGGAGGGCTGCATGGAAAATGGCATGGACGTCATGTGGGGCGGCGCGAAGTACAACGCCGCCGGCAACTCCGGAGTTGGCGTCGGCAATGCCGCCGACAGCCTGAATATTATTGAACACTGCTGTTTTGACAAGAAAATATGCACGACGCGCGAGATGTACAACGCTATCATGAACGATTGGGAGGGCTATGAGGATCTGCGCGCGTACGTACTCAACGAGGCGCCGCACTACGGGAACGGGATTGAAAAATGCGACGGGCACGCTGCATTCGCCGCAAAATGCTTTTCTGACGCCGTCCACTCACTGACAGGCCCGCGCGGGCGCTTCTCAGCCGGCATGTATCCCGTTACAACAAATGTTATGTTCGGAAAATGTACCGGCGCAACACCCGACGGACGCAAAAAAGGAGAGCCGCTTGCCGACGGCATCGCCGCTCCGCAGGGTTATGACAAAAACGGGCCGACCGCCGTTATAAGATCCGTCGCTGCCATCAATCAAGTGGATTTCCCGAACGGCACACTTATGAATCTTAAATTCCATCCGTCAGCCGCCAGGGGCGAGGAAGGCTGGAAAAAACTCTCCGAGCTTATGCAGACATATTTCGACCTGGGCGGCATGGAGCTTCAAATAAACATCATTAGCTCCGATACACTGAGAGACGCACAGAAGAATCCGGACAAGCATAAAGACCTGGTTGTGCGCGTCGCCGGCTTTTCCGCCTACTTCGTAGAGCTGCATCCATCCGGCCAGGCTGACCTCATCCGCAGGACGGAGCTTGTCATTTGAATACCTACAAATGTTTATATGACCTAACGTTTTTTCTATAACGGGTAAATTTTCTTTGCGATATAATATGTGAAATGTTGAGCAATCGGGGGGTGGTAGTTCGGCAAAAGAAATCTTTCGCAAGAGACAGGCCATAAGCATAAAATTTACTAAGGAGATACAAAAATGAAAAAATTTAAAAAAGCGATATCCCTGATGCTTGTTCTGACTATTGCATTAGCAATGGCGTCAGCCTGCGGAGGCGGCGGAGGCGGCGGCGCTCCTGTTGCGCCGTCTGCCCCGTCAAGTCCCGCCGCTTCACCTGCCGCCACCCCGGCAGCGCCAAATCCGGATGCTCCCCCGCCGGAAGGCGATGACGTCCGCTTTGCCGACACTATGGATATTATTGTCGATAACAACAATATTGCCACAATAAACTTTTGGAGCCCGGCGGGCAACAACACCGCGACCTGGTGGGCATATAACCTCATATACGATCCGCTTGTGGAGTTTGCCGGAGAAAGCCCGACCGGCGGAAACGAGTACAATCCCCGCTTGGCATTGAGCTGGGATACTGATGACTGGCAAACAATCACCATGCAGTTGCGTGACGATGTGTACTTCCACAACGGCGAAAAATTCACGGCGGAAGACGTCGTCTGGACTGTCACTACGTCCCGGGAGTATCCGGGTACTCTCGGTTTTGACAGATGGCGCGATGTTGAAACTGTGACCGCATTAGACACGTACACCGTTGAGTTTGTGCTGAGAAGCGTCAACGCGGACTTCTTCTTCGACGTATCCGCGCCGGCAGGGGGCATACTCAACCGCAAAGCTATGGAAGATAACCCGGAAACCGGCACATGGATTGGGACAGGCGCTTACCAAGTCGCTGAGTTTGCGACCAACGACTATGTTGTCATGGAAAGAAATGATAATTATTGGCTTGACCCCCCCATCACCAGAGTGCTGACTTTGCGCTTTGTCCCGGAAGTAAGCACCCGCCTGATGATGCTGCAAAACGCTGAAAGCGACGTATGCTTCTCGATCAGCCCCACTGATTTGCCGACGCTTGAAGACGATACGGAAAACTTTGTCATTTATCCCTACTACCCCACAGTCGGCAGTTTTGTGGGCTTTAACAAAAACGATCCGGTAGTCAACGATATTAACTTCAAAATGGCGGTAGCCTCCGCTCTCGACAGGACGGAAATTGCACTTATTGCCCGTGACAGATATGCCGTGCCCGATACGGAAGGCACATTCTGGGGCCGTGATATGGAGTTTCGCAACCGCGATATTCCGATAGTGCCCTATGATCTTGATAAGGCCAGGGAATATCTGGAGGCGTCCCCGTATAACGGAGAGGTAATAGAGCTTGCGACTGCCATTGCCACAAACATCGCCGCCTCGTCAGTTGTTCAGGCGCAGCTTGCGAGGATTGGATTAACTGTTGAGATTAACCAGATGGATTCACCAAGTCTGGCTTCTTACCTTACGTATAGCGACAACCAATCCCAGATGATCCTGTTCATAGCCCCGTTTAACGTCAGTTCGACGTCCGCCAGAGGCATCTTCTATCCGAATGGCGGTCAAAACCGGACGTCTTTCAACACCCCGGCTGTTTCAGAGATGCTCGACCAGGCCAGCTCGATAATTGATATTAACGAGCGCAGGGATCACTTTTTCAGGATGCAAGAGGTTATCGCCGAGGATCCGCCGGGCTTCAACCTGTACTGGTTGATTAACGCGGCTTCTTGTGTAAGGGGCGTCGCCGGAATAAGGTTCATATACGGAGATAATGTTGACATGCGCTACATCTATAAAGTTTTGGACTAAGATTATAAGTTTTCAGCAGCCGGGGCTTATAATGCCCCGGCTGCTGATGAAGGACTGTCAGGGAATAACGAAAAGCTGTTTCGTGTATTCCGCTCATGCAGTTTTTTAAGGAGGGACAATTAAATTGCTCCGCTATGTGTTAAAACGAATATTACTGCTGATTCCGGTCATTGTATGTGTGTCTTTCATCGTTTTCGCACTTATGGAACTTGCCCCCGGCGACATTATCGCCCCATTGATCACCGAGCATTCAACTGAGGAAGATATTGCGGCGTTGCGGGCGATGTACAACCTTGACAGATCCATGTTTTACAGATACGGTTTGTACATGTTCAACCTTATTCAGGGGGATTTGGGAGTTTCGGATGTAAGCGGGCTCAGTGTGTGGGATACATATATCTCACGGCTGCCAAATACTCTGTACCTTTCTTTCGCAGCTCTCGTTATCGGTAGTTCGATATCGGTTCCTATGGGCATAAGCGCGGCGAAGCGCGCCGGCAGGATTGCAGATACCGCGACGACCACATTCACGCTTGTCGGTATGTCTATGCCCGGTTTCTGGCTGGGGCTTTTACTTCTACTTGTGTTCTCTCATCACCTCGGATGGCTGCCCGCGGGAGGCAACAGGGAAGGAATACGCAGTTTCATTTTGCCTGCCATATGCAGCGGCCTTCTGCTTATGGCTACCGCAACAAGGCAGACCAGATCCAGTATGCTTGAGGTTTTAAAAGCAGACTACTTGCGCACAGCGAGGGCAAAAGGGGTGCCGGAAGAAAAAGTTATCAGAAAACACGCCCTCGGCAATGCCTGGATACCGATCCTCACAACTATTGGAACAGCAATGGGCGTTTCACTGGCCGGTTCCGCCGTTATTGAGACGGTGTTCGCATGGCCCGGCGTCGGGCGTATGACCGTAGACGCCGTCGTTACGCGTGATGTTACCACAATCAGCGGTTGTATCATTATGACGACGATCCTGTACGTGCTTCTTCAGCTCATTGTCGATTTGCTTTATGCCTTTGTTGACCCAAGGATAAAAACCCAATATGCCGGCGGCGGCAAGAAAAAGAAACTCTCAGCCGTTGTGTCTGCGTCTGCCCTTGCTCCGTCCGGTATGCGGCAGGAGGCTCAGCCTGCGGCGGATGATTGCCATATGCAAAGTGATCAGAAAGGCTTTGCCATCGAAGGGCAGGTTCCGGCCCGTGAGGCCGAGCCGCTCAGCCCGACCCCGGAAGAGCAGCCGGAAAAGGGAACTTCTTTCGTAACGCGAATGAGTATCGCGACGGGAGGGCAATCTTCCGTGATGACGGGGGCGGATGAAGGCGGCGTATCAGGCGAAGCAAAAGAGCTCATTGTTAATAAATACAGAAAGCGCAGCCAACTGGCTGAGATATTTCACAGCATAAGGAGAAACAAGAGCGCGATGGCGGGTCTTATCATAATCGCGGCCCTGTTCCTGACTGCAATAGTTTCTTTGCCAATCAGCTATGAATCGGTAACTGAAATAAACGCAATGGCGAGATTCCATACCCCAAGTCGGGAGTATCTTTTCGGAACCGATAATATGGGGCGTGATATGTTCCTTCGGACGATTTACGGTACCCGTTACTCAATTGTTATCGCATTCGGGGCAACAGGGATTGCCACGGTTCTGGGGGTAATCCTCGGCTCTCTGGCAGGGTATTTCGGGAAGGTTGCGGACGAAGTGATCATGCGGGCGTCGGATGTTCTTGCGTCAATACCCGGGCTGCTGCTGGGCATGGTTATTGTTACCGTGCTGGGGCAAAGCCTACAGAACTTGATTATTGCCGTCGGAATAACAACTATACCGATTTTTATTCGAATAACAAGGGCGTCAATACTCACGGTAAGGAGTCAGGAGTTTGTTGAGGCAGCGCGCGCTATCGGCCTGTCCAATATCCGGATTATCTTCGCGCAGGTTCTGCCAAACGGCCTAAGCCCTATAATCGTAACCTTTACCGCCAGCTTGGGTTTGTCGATAATTGTGGCTGCGTCGCTGTCTTTTCTGGGCTTTGGCGTACCGGTGCCGACACCGGAATGGGGATCGCTGGTTTCAGCCGGCAGGGACTTTATCCGCACTTCACCGCATCTGACAACTTTCCCCGGATTGTTTATCATGATTACGGTTCTGGCATTCAATCTGCTCGGAGACGGCTTGCGTGACGCACTTGATCCAAAGCTAAAAAGATAGTATTAAGATAAAATAAAAAAAGGCAGGAGGTTATGATTATGCCAAAATCAACATTGCATCAGCGTCTTGTTAAGCCATTGACGTGGCGGAAGGGACCGGAGGGACTTTATCCGTTCGAACTTTTCTGGATGGAAGGCAAAACGGACATGGAAGGCTTCGGCGGTTGCTTTGCCTATGGTTTCGTAAAAGAAGAAACGCAATTTCATCCTATGGAGGGAATGATAGTTCATCCTTATGACGAGGTTCTGGTGTTTGCGTCAACAAATACCGACGACATACTGGATCTTGGCGCCGAAATCTCAATTGAGATAGGCGAGGAAAGACAACTGCATACCTTCAACCAGAGTTATGCTGTGTGCATCCCTAAAGGTACGCCCCACGGGCCTGTCAAGGTGAAGAATCTGAAACGTCCGTTTGCGCATTATATGATGTCTCTGGATCCTGTATACAGCGCGGCTGTAATTAAAGAGTCCGAGTTGAAGCCGCCTGTGCCGGGATGCAATAAATATGATGGTTATTCACGCCTTTTCGCAACAGGCGTAGATCCCAAGACCGGAAAGTTCATGGGTGAGGATAACGTGCCGATAGCTGATAAATACAGCAATCAGCGCGAGGCTGCTTTGGCTCAGGCGCAGGCTCAGGATGGAAGTGGAATGGGATACACCAGGTTCATTGACGAGCGGGGCATTATGCACTCAAGAAACGTTGGCGAAATGGGGCCGGGCAATGCGGACAGCCTTGTATGGCTTTACGGAAGCGACCTAATGAACTTTGAGCTTAACTTCCTGTGGGGCCACTACACAGGCGAAGGCATCTGGCACCGCGGCGGCGAATCCCACAGCCACCCCAATGAGGAGATACTTGTAATGATCGGGCTTGACGCAGACGACCCGCTAAACATCGGCGCCTGTATTGAAGTTGCTATGGGCGAGGAAGATGAGAGATACGCTTGTACTGTGCCGACGGCTTACGTCTGCCCAAAAGGGTTTTCGCATTTGCCTCAGGTCACTCTTTGGGTTGACAGGCCGTACGGGTTCATTGTCATGAATAATGACGGAACTCACGATTCCCCGTGGAAGAACAGGGACGGCTCAAAAACCATTTATGAAGATTGACTCTTGTATATTATGAGTTTCAAAAGGCCGCGCGTTTCGCGCGGTCTTTTGAATAATTATACTCGCGGTCGAAAGTATAAAATACGGGAGGCAGCTTATGAAATATAGGAGATTTGGAAAGCTGGATTGGATGATATCGGAGATATCTCTCGGCGTACTGCGATTGGATGAGGTCGTTGAGGAGCCTTGTGAAAGAAACGACCGGGAACGCATAGAAGCGATAAGATACGCAATCGACCGGGGCGTGAATTACATAAATCTTGGCTATCCGTTTTACTTTGAAGAGCCTGAAACGGCCGGCGCATATGTAAAAGAAGCGCTGGGCGGCGGTTACAGGGACAAGGTAAAGGCTGCGGTAAACATTCCCGCGAATGAAGCACTGTCGCAGCGGGATTTAGATAATGCGGTTGACAGGCAGGTGGGTTTTTTTGGTCTTGATAAAGCTGATTTTTGTGTGATCGACGGCGTTGACAGGACCACATGGAATACTCTCAAATCAGTTGAAATAGCTTCGTGGGCGCCGAGAGTGGCGGATGTTGGGAAAGCGGAGCATGTTGCAATAGCCTTCCACGATGACGCGCATTATCTGAAGGAAATCTGCAGTGCATATCCGGATTGGGCATTTATCCAAATTGAACTATCTATCCTGGACTATACACATCACCCCGGCGTTGGCGCTTTTACGTTTTCAAAAGAGCTTGATTGTGCCGTTATAGCCACTGATATAACCAAAGCAGGGCGTCTGCTTAAGAATGTTCCCAAAGAAGTCGGGGAGATAGTTGACAAATCCCGTTTAAAAATGGAGCGGGAAGCACTGTATTTGAGCTGGGCGCTGAGCCATGAGGAAGTATCCTCAGTCCAATTGTCCGTGCAGTCTGAGCTGCGCAATATTGAGAGCGCAAAAAAATATCTTTCTCATGTGGAGCAATTTGACTCTAACGACTTCGGCGTTTGGGAAAAGCTGGCGGCTGCTCAAATCAGAGAAGCATATTACGCAAAGCGGGACTACCAATGCACGGCTTGCCGATGCTGTATGCCATGCCCTTCCGGCATTGACGCCCCACGTATTGTTGAGCTGATTAACAACGAGAAGATGTTTTCGGATCAAAAAATATCAGAATTTCAGTATAACATGGAAAACCACCAAAATACGCAGTGTGCGCAATGCGGGGTATGCGACAAGCACTGCCCAAAGCGCATTCCGCTGCAGAAAATAGTAAGCGGCGCCTATGAGAAGTATAGGCAGAACAGCCCCCTTCCGGCAAGGTCTTTGGTAGGCTTTGACCGGTGATCTATACAAGTAGATTTGCTGCATGATGATAAATACTTGTTGCAAATTGCGGTTGAGCATGTTAAAATTCCAGTCAGGCTTTGACTATAAGCTGCGACCGCGGCACAGAAACGCGGCTGTGGAATGTCGAACTTTCTGTTGACGCGGCGATAAGGCGCCCAAAACGATCGAATATAAAAATTGGAGGAATCTGAATATGAAAAAAACTACTCTTGCACTCGCTGTGGCGTTAATGATGTGTTTGACTCTTGTACCCTTTAGCGCGTCCGCAGCGGGCGAAACCGTGACCCTGGAAATGGAAAGCTTCACTTTTGGCTCATCCGGGGACTTGGCCGGCGCCGGCATTTCTGTTTTTGAGATTTCAAACGTAACAGGAAGAAGGGATTCTGTTATGGTCGGGGTTTTGCGGTTCGGAGAAGAAACAGAAACGGTTTGGGACGAACTAACTGAGGAATGGTACGAGAGCAGCTTGCCCGTACTGGTAGATTTTGAAATTCCTCACTACATGACCGCCGGAGCCACCACTGTGACAATCAAAGAAAACAACACAACAATAGGTTATTTCATAATCTCTGTTGGACTAAGCGGCAGATGGGAACTGTATGCCACTTCTTATGACACTTCATTTGCTTCAGGCACAGACGTTCGTTGGGATGAAAGTGTTTTGCAACCCGCTCTGGTCACTTCCTTATGGTCTATTCCGGACGGCGCCGGTTTTACAATATACCCACCGGGCCTCTATCGTGTTCAGGGGATGGCAATGACGGGTGAAACCATGACCGATTTCTTCATATCTATCGAAGGCTCAGACGATGAAACTGATTCGCCCGCGCCTCCGCCCGATGAAAATACTGTGAGCGCCACAGCCGCGACGGTTCTTGTTGACGGCGAAACCACGGACTTTGAGGCGTATAATATTGACGGATACAACTTCTTCAAGCTCCGCGACCTTGCCTATGCCTTAAACGGCTCAAGCAAACAGTTTTCCGTAGGCTGGGACGGCGATGCAAACGCGATATCCCTCGCGAGCGGAGAGCCGTACGAGGCTGTAGGAGGCGAAATGGAGCAGGGCGACGGAACCGATAAAGCCGCAAGTCCGACAACGTCAACGGTTTTCCTTGACGGAGAGGAACTTTCTTTAACTGCGTATAACATCGGCGGAAACAATTTCTTCCGTCTGCGTGACCTCATGAGCGCACTCGACGTCGGCGTGACATGGGACGACGAGACAAGCACGATTGGCCTTGACACATCGATTCCGTATTCGGAGTAAGCCTAACTACAATAGCAAGGCAGGGCATGCAACGTGCCCTGCCTTGTGTCTTTATGGGGGATGGGGTTAGCCATAAACTCTTTCCGCGACTACCGGCCCATATTTTGCCATCTCGTCGCAGGCAATTTCCTTTACCTCCGGATAGACGGGCAGCCAACAACTGAAAATCGGCAGGAAACGCTTCGTAGGCGCGTAGTTGTCAATCACCTCGCGCACATGCGCGCGAATGACGTCCTCGGTCACGCCGGGATAGTCAATGGATGGCATGTCGAATCCGCCAAAAATAAAGAGTTTGCCATCGGTTCTTTTAATGACGTTGGGGATGTCATTTTGCGGGGTGGCCCCCTGCCATATGTCGATACCGATCTCGACCATATCCTCGCAAACCTCCTGCGCGTGGCAGTCGCAGTGGTTCATCGCGATTACGCCCCGTGACTTAATGTATTCGAAGAAACGGGCGTAGAGCGGCTTTAATATCTCGCGCCAAACACGCGGCGGCAGGAAGAGCTGGTTTCTGCTGCCCCAGTCGCTGAAGTTGACAATGATATCGGGATTAACTTTGTCGATGCACAGTCCCGCCGCTTTGATTTTCCAGTCCGTATAGGCTGAGAGCAGCTCATACATGTCGTCCGGCTCAAGCAGATAGTTTTCCAGAGCGTCCTCAAAGCCCATCATCGCGTGGGAAAATTCGAACATGCCCCGGGGCGACTGGGTCATGACAAGTTTAGTATCACGATCATAGGCCGCCAGAGTATCAAGTGTACCCGCCCAATCGAGATTGTCAAGGTCTGGGAAGTCGAAAAATTCGCGCCAGCGCGTGATATCTTTTATTACCTTCTTGTCACCCACGCTGTTCGGCGTCGGCCCGGGCTGGTCTTCCGGCCAATCCCATATCACGCCCCAAGCGTCGGGCACATCGACATTACCCTTGCCGGTGCGGTTGTGAGCCAAGGCCGTGGCGTCCAGCAGATACGGCAGACCCGGCGGTCCCGGGGTTATGTTGAAGCATTCAAAAGGGTCGCCGATCCAATTAGGGTTGTCATTTCTTACATGTTTCAAAAAATTTTCTTTAGGTGTTGTCATATATACATACCTCCTGATTTATTATATCAAACACGTTACGGCTGTCAACAGGAACCGGCAATGTTTTTAATATGTTGCAATAAGCGGCGCGTTGATTTGTAGCATCTGACGATACGGACTCCGTTCCATTGACAGTATTTGACGCCTTAATGATATTTCCGGCCACAAAAGGATCCGTCTATTATTCTGGGTTTTTCTGCGAGCTGCAGCTCTCCAGCATTATTTCAAAGGTATGCCGCAGCATTTCCACCATACCCATGCCGGTAAAACCGGGGGCGTTGTCACCTATTCCAAGCATCATGCGGGTGGCAAAGGTATAAAAAATGCATGAAACAGCTTTTGACCAGTAATCCGGGTCGCTGTCACGGTCGATGACGCCAAGCTCCTTTAGCACGGCAAATATTTTTTTGATGTTCCGTTCGGCGCGCAGGACAATGTGCTGAGACACATACTCGCCGGCAAATGGGTTGCGCAGCTGTTCCTGGAGCAAGACACATAGGACTTTCAGAAAGTATTCCAATCTATCAGGTGGGAAAGCCGTCTGCAAGCAGGCAAATACTCCGTCTGCAGTTGGGTTTTCCCGCAAAATCTGAGTTACGTTCCTATCCTCAAAAACGTCGATGTTATATGTGGAATATTCCTGCAGCATGTACTCTAGGATTGAATTTTTTGTCGGAAAATGGTGATACAAGGAGGCTGAATTAAGGCCCACGGCTTCCGCCAGTTCACGTATTGATGTTTCTGCAAAGCCTTTTTCTGCGAACAGGCTTGCAGCGTAGTTAAGTATTTTTTGCTTTGTCACATTTTCATTCGGGCTGCTGGTCATGGCGCTCCCTCTCAAATAGTATTTATTTTATTTTACAATATTACTGCAAGCTGCGTCAACAGTGGCTTGCGCTTTTTTGCCCGATGGGGTATATTAATATTATTGATGGGGGGACTGGCATATGCTTTCAGACCTGCTAAGCTCGCGCAAAGGCGATTTTAAGCACTATACAGAGCTGCGCGCACAAATAAACGCGCAAAGAAAGGTATCTTTTCTTGCCGGCAACATGGTTAGCAATGCTCAAAGTACTACGGGAGGGGTGTCCGCGCGTGTTTACAAAGGCGGAACCTTCGGGTTTGCCTCGGGTGCGGAATACTCTGAGGATAGCATACAAAAAGTGCTGCAAGCCGCTGCTGACAACGCGGAGTTTATGGATACGCACGTAAACAAAGGGCAGCCACCTCTGCCCCGGACGCGTTCGGGGACGTATGAAACTCAGATAAAGCCCGGAGACGCGATTTCCCAAAGCCTTTTGATTGATTACGCAAAGACGCTGGACGGCATGATAGCCGGGAAATACAAAAGCCTTTCCAGCCGCACCGTAGTTGCCGACTGCCTTGATATTGAAAAGCTGCTTGTAGTCAGCGACGGCGCGGACAGCCATTCATTCCAGCCGCGTAGCATGATTTACGTAATAATGACTGCCGAAACCAAGGACGGTGTACCCGTGGATCTCTTGGAGATATTCGGCGGACTTGGCCGCTTTGACGAGCTGTTTTCGGATACAAAGGCGCTTTCAAGCAAACTGGACGGACTATACGAGGCGCTCATGCGCAAACGCGAAGGCGTCTTTTCCAACGCCGGGCTTCGCAAATGCGTGATGCATCCCGCGCTTGCGGGAATCCTGGCTCATGAAGCGGTGGGGCATACAGTCGAGGCAGACCTTGTAAGGGGAGGGTCGGTGGCCGCGTATAATCTAAACAAACAGGTCGCCGGCGAGTTAGTTACTATGGTAGACTTTGCCCATACGGCTCTGGGCGAGCCATGCCCGCTGCCCGTCTATGTCGATGACGAGGGCGTGGTGGCCGAAGATGTGACGCTGATCGACAAAGGCGTACTCAAAGCCTTCATGCATTCCAGAGAAAGCGCGCGGCATTTCGGGGTGGACCCACAGGGTAACGCGCGGGCATTCACATTCTCCGATGAGCCGCTTATCCGTATGCGAAACACGGCCATCCTGCCCGGAAGCAGCAAGCTTGAGGACATGATCGCCAGCATTGATGATGGGTATTATCTCGTAAAAACGGGCAACGGGCAAGCCGATATGACGGGCGAATTCATGTTTTCGGTCGAACTCGGATATGAAATAAAAAACGGAAAGCTGGGCAAAGCGATCCGTGAAACCACAATATCCGGGGTCGCTTTCGAGATGCTGAAGACAGTGGACATGATTTCTGACGACATGTATTGGGAATGCGGAGGATTCTGCGGGAAGAAGCAGCCAATGACAACAGGCATGGGCGGTCCGGCCATCCGCTGCGACGTGAATATAGGCGGACGATGAATTAGGGCACGTTTTAAAAATATTAGAAATGGGAAAAACTATGACGAATTTGGATATTGCTGCGTACTCTTTGGAGGCACTGATGAAAGCCGGGGCGGATAAAGCCGCTTGTACTGTTTCCCGGGGGCGTAAGGATGAGTTTAGCGTGGAAGCCAACGAGTTTTCGCTGCTGCGCACGGTATTTGACGATGCCCTAGCCCTCAAGGTTATTAAGGATGGGCGCAAGGGGGTTGCGGTTGTCAACAATCTTGACAGGGAGTCGATAGACCGGGCAGTGGGGGACTGTGTCTCGCTGGCGGTTTCAGCAGAGCCGGATGAGGCGGAAGACGTCGCAGAAAAGATTGAAAACAAATCATTTGACCAAAACATCGGCGGCCCGGACATGGATCGGCTTTTTGCAAGATCAAAGGAGTTTGTTGAGCAGCTCCGGGATGAATACCCAAAAATCGTGGTTGAAGGCATGACTTCAGAATTCAACGGCGCGCAGACAGTCTACGTTAACAGCAAGGGAGTCCAATTCAACTCGGATGGTGAGTATTATCAGGCGGGTGCCATGTTTTCCGCAAAAGATGGTGAAAAATCTACGTCATTTAGCGGCTATGCCGCGAATCTGGCGTCACTTGACGCGCCATTGATGGACATGGGTATGTTCCGGGCGTTGTTGGACGAGTCCGTCAGATCCTTGGACGCCCGCATGGTTGACGGTAAGTTTGTCGGCAAAATCATAGTGACGCCCGCCTGCGAAGATATAGTATGGCATACGCTGATCCAGTGCTTCCTTGCCGACCGCCCGATGGTGGAAGGGATCAGCCGATGGAAGGATGCTCTGGGTACGACAGTCGCAGACCCGAAGCTGACCTTCAGCGCGTCGCCGCTGCATCCCGGCGTCATTGCGGGGGAGCGTTTTACAGGCGACGGGTATGAGAGCAGGGACGCGGATTTCATATGCGGAGGAGTGCTTGCCTCTTTCGCTCTTTCGCTTTACGGCTCGAACAAAACCGGCCGGCCTCGCGCACAAAATACAGCTTTTGGAAATATTGAAGTTGCCGCCGGGAATACGCCGCTTAAGGAAATAATTAAGGGCGTCGATCGGGGCATACTGCTCAACCGTTTTTCCGGCGCTTCTCCGGGTCCAAGCGGGGATGTGTCAGGAGTAGCAAAGAACAGCTTCCTTATCGAAAACGGTGTGGTTACCGACGCGCTGAAGGAGACGATGATCTCATTTAATATTCTTGATATCATTAAGAATATCCCGGCCATTTCCTCCGAACGCTGCTCAAACGGCGTCAGTGTACTGCCTTGGTGCTGTTTTGACGGGGTAACGATATCGGGGAAATAGTTGTCACAAAAGTCCCGCCCTCAACCCTGGTGCAATCCGTGGACTTCATTCAGGTCAAGTACGAACAATATGCCTTTTCCCGGCTCGTCGATGTTCATTTGGGTCCTAATTGACTCTACGACTGCAGTTTTTATTTCTGATTTTACAATAATGAACACTTCTTCCTTTTCAGGCTCTACTTCCACGGAAAAGAGCTTTTTCACCTCATGGATGCCCGCGCCCCTCGCGTTGACGATCGTGCCGCCACCCGCGCCGGCTTTGCTTGCGGCTTCAATCACGTCTTCCGCCAAACCCCTGTCTACGATAACATAAATGATTTGATATGTATTATCTTTATCTTTCATTTCACGGCTCCCTGCTTTGTTTTCAACTGTGTTTCTGCTTCCAATGAACTCCGATACGGAAAGGGAAAAAGCTATCCCGTGATGGGGCTTTTGAAACTGCATATCCATGCAAATACCTTTCAGCGCGTCGCTTGCAAGTTCGCTTTCAACTATCATGGTGACGATTTCTTTGCGCTCTTCATCAAGCTTTAAAAACTCCAATATCCGGTTGTGTACTGTCCCGCGGCCAATAGATATTGTCGCGCCATGAACCCCGTATTTTCTCGCGGTTTTCAGGACACGGGAGGCTACGCCCATATTCACAACACAGCATAACATACTAAAATCCGACATTTTTCCGTCATACCCCGCTTTTTTTTGATTTAAACTTATAAACCAGCCCCAGTAGTTGCAGCGCTACAAGAGGAGTCATCGCAACCATCGCGATAACTCCGAAGGAGTTGGCCAGCACGCTGGCAGGATCCGGAACCGTGACCATTGCCGCACCCTTTGCAAATGCCAGCACAAATGTCGCCGTCATAGGCCCTGACGCTACGCCGCCGGAGTCAAAAGCTATGCCAACAAAAATCTTTGGGACGATAAAGGTCAGTATCAGGGAAATAGCATAGCCGGGAAGAAGGAAGTGCCAGAGCATAATACTGGGCACAACCAGCCTCATCATAGCCAACGCAACGGCTATCGCTACACCTGCGGCTAAAGTGGCTAAAACGGTTTTTCTCTTGACATATCCGCTTGTGACGTCCTCGATCTGATGTGTAAGGACGTGTACGGCAGGCTCCGTCAATATGACCAGAAGCCCCAGCAAAAGTCCGAAACCAATAAGGAGAACGGGATTTTCGTACCCCGCCAGCGTTTGTCCGATATATCCGCCGACGTCCAAAAAACCGGCATACACGCCGACAAAGAACAAAATAAGCCCGATGAAGGAGTAAAGGAAACCTACGAGCATTCTGCGAAATGCTTTTGGCCTCATATGAAACTTGAATTTTTGAAAGACAAAGAGCATGATTACTATTGGTAGAAACGCTAAAGCGGTCTTTTCGATCACGCTGGGCGTTTCATTGACAAACGCTTCTATAGTGGACGTTGTATCTATCCCGCCCAAATCGGCTACCGCGGTTATATCATCAGTGCTGAAAAACATGTTCAGGATCAAAACGCCGACGACAGCGCCGGAGGCCATCACCCCGACCAGTCCGAAGCTGTCTTCCTCTGCGGCCTTGCTGTCCCTTTTCATGGAAGATATTCCGACAGACAAAGCTATTACGAGAGGAACAGTAACGGCTCCTGTTGCAGCGCCGGATGTGTCAAAGGCGATGGCAAACATATCCGGGGACGCAAAAATAGCCATTATGAATACGATACCATAGATTGTAAGAAACATGATGTTCAGGCGAAACTGCTTGACGATCCTTATGATTCCCAAAAAAAGTAAGGTTCCCGTGCCAAAGGCCACGACAACGCGTATAAGATCCCGGGGGATTGCTCCTCCCGTAACGTCCGCGATCTGTACCGCAAGCACCTGGAGGTCCGGTTCGGCAAAATTAATAAAAAACCCAAGAATGAAGCCGACAACGATAATATATATTAATTTATTCGATTTGATGAAGGACAAGCCCATATGGTTCCCGAAGGGCATGAAACCCAAGTCAACGCCCATAAGAAGAATTGCCAGCCCAAGGATAATAAAGACCGCGCCCAGAATGAATCGGAACATGAGCGCGCCTGTTAGCGGTACGAAGGTGAAATGGAGGACAATAACAAGGATCACTATAGGGACAACTGCGGAAATTACTTCTTTGAACTTGCCAAACAATACATTCAATTATATCAAACCCCCAATCGACAGCATAAAAAACAGCTTCTTAAAATACACATTAATATGCACATTATAATACTGAAGTTGTTTAATTGTCAAATAATAAGAAAGTCTTACTTGAAATCCGCCGCACTATATACTATAATGCAAATTGGCAAGCCGGTGTGATGGAATTGGTAGACGTAGTGGACTCAAAATCCACCGCTCGCAAGGGCGTGCCGGTTCGAGTCCGGCCACCGGCACCAAGTCATTGTTACCTAAATACCTTTGTAGGTAAAGGGGTGTTCGGTATAACAATGAAGTATTGAAACCTAATTTCCCCTCGGAACTTAGGTTTCAATTGGTGTAAAAAAACGAAAAGGTAATTAGGGGGAGATTACATGAAGTGGTTCAAAAACGCAAGTGTAAAAACAAAAATCATAGCCAGTTTTTTAGCTGTTCTTGCCATTATGATGGCGCTGTTTATTGTATTTATGCTATTATTCAAAAGAATCAGTGATAATACTGCGCATACGCTAAATGAAACTGCTACCAAACAGGAAATGCTGCTGCGGGCCAGCACCGATATCATGAATATGCGCAGGATGACCGGCATGATCCATGCTTTTGCCGGCGACGAAGGGCGTATCAACGGGTTTGAAGCTGATTTTTTCGCATCCTACGACGCAACAATCCAATACTTGGATTCTTTCGCGGAGCTTGTCAGTAGTTCCCCAAATTTGCAGAAGGATAAGAAAGACTCGCTTATTTCCGGCATAGGAGCTCTGAAAGATGTTTTGTATCAATACAGGACGCTGCTGTTTGAGCCAAATGTGATTGCCGCGAAACGCGGCGACATAGAATCCCTTACGGCTTCGAATGTCCAATTTGGTTCGCTGATCCTGTCGGTCGGCGATCAAATCGGAGAGTTGATTGATGACACGAAAGTTATGCAGACCTTGATAAATGAGGATACAGAAAATGCTACGCGAACCATGATCACAGTTTTTATCGCTGTATTCGCCGCGGTAATAATCATTGGCGTCGTTATTGCAATTTACATATCGTGGCATATAAGTAAGCCGCTTAATTTGCTTTCTGCAGACGCCGAAGCAATCGCGATCGGGGACATTGACATAGAGGGGCTGGATTCTGGAACTAAGCCGACCCGCGACGAAGTAATAAAGCTGGAACGTTCCTTTTTCAAAATGCTGGAGAGTTTTAAGAAACAGGCTTATGTACTGGCCCGCATTGCCGAAGGCGATTATACATCCAAGGTGGACATACGTTCGGAGAATGACGTTATAAACTTGGCTATTGAGCTCACGCTGGATAGCACGCTCAACGTGCTGCAGCAGGTCGCCACAGCCGGCATTCAGGTTGCGGACGGTTCAAGGCATATCGCGGAAGGCGCCCAATCGCTGGCTCAGGGTTCGACCGAGCAAGCCGCCGCCGTCGAGCAGTTGTCCACATCTATGGCGGATATCGCGCATAAAACAAAAGAAAACGCGAACATGGCCGGCAGAGCTTCCACGCTTGCCAATACGATAAAAAGTAACGCTGAAAAGGGCAGCCATCAGATGTCGGAGATGATGGACGCTGTGAAAGAAATCAATCAGGCCAGCCAGAGCATCAGCAAGGTCATTAAAGTAATTGACGACATAGCTTTCCAGACCAACATCCTCGCCCTCAACGCGGCGGTGGAGGCGGCGCGCGCAGGTCAGCATGGCAAGGGCTTCGCAGTGGTGGCCGAAGAGGTCCGCAACCTGGCGGCGAAAAGCGCGGAGGCCGCCAAAGACACAGGCGGGCTGATCTCCAACTCGATAGAAAAAGCAGAACTGGGTTCGCGCATTGCCGGCGATACTGCCGCGAGCCTTGAGGAAATCGTCTCGGGTATAAATGAGAGCGCGCAAATCATCAGCGACATTGCCAAATCGTCCGACCAACAGTCTTACGGCTTGGAGCAAATCAATATAGGGCTTGATCAAGTGGTTCAAGTCGTCCACCAAAACAGCGCAACCGCGCAGGAAAGCGCCGCCGCATCCGAGGAAATGAGCGGACAGTCCACGATACTGGAAGAATTGATAAGGCAGTTTCAGCTTCGTGACGATATGACCAGAAGAAATAGTCTGCCGTCTCCCCTTCCAAATGCAATCGGTGATTAAGCCCGGTCAGCATAATAAAGAAAGCAACTGTATCCCTGCCATTTGAAACAGCGTTTCTTTCAATTTTCTGCTTATCGGTGAATTGGGGTCGTTACGGCACTATCACTTCACCCAACGAACAAATCCGAACCCGTCGCCCACCGGGACAAGCGGTGAGCGGCGGGTTTGTGTTTATTCTTCTCCATCCGCTGCTGAACGCAGTCAAAAAACTCCTGCGGAACGATAGCTGCCATACCGCCGGGAACTATCGTGTCGCCGTAACGGTACTCGCCGATATAGCGGCGGTTTTTAAGCAAGTTGTGCATACTCGCCTTGTTGGTGTATTTGTATTTTGTGTTGGCGAAAACGGCGCGGCTGTTCAATTCTTCGCTGATTTCTTTTACGGTTTGACCGTCGGCATAGCGTGTGAAGATTTCCAATACAATCGGCGCGGTTATTGGGTCGATTTCGTAATAACGCTCCGAATTTATCTTGTACCCGAAAGGAATCATGCCACCGTTGGCTTTGCACTTCAAGGCGTTTTCTTTTTGTCCGCGTTTCACCTTGACGCTTAGTTCCGCGCTGAAATATTCGGCCATTCCCTCTAAAATAGCCTCCAAAATAATTCCTTCCGGCCCTTCGGATATGTTTTCGATAGCAGACACGACACTCACGCCGTTACGTTTGAGGATTGCGCGATAAGTGGCTGAATCCGTCCGGTTTCTGGCAAAGCGATCTAATTTCCAGACCAGAACGACGTCAAATTGCTTCTTGGCGCTATCCCGAATCATCTGCTGGAATTGAGGTCTGTCATCGGTTCGCGCTGACCGTCCGACGAGTATCGTGCATATGTTACCGCTCTCATTTACTTTCACCATCCTCGCTTGGTTCAGGTATTTCAAGTTGGGACTCCGCAAACTTAATTTCCCTTTCAATTTCTTCGACTGTCGGCAGATTAGTCATAATTTCATCCGGCATAACATCGGCAATTTCATTTTGCCAATCCGCAACTCCAATCGGATTTGTATAACCGGATAATGAATACTCCACAACCGTACGATTTTTCTCTTTGACCAACAGTAATCCAATCGTTGGTTTATCATCAGGGTGCCGCAAAACGTCATTAACGACATTTTGATACATACTTAACTGACTCACGTCGCCGGGCTGAAAGTCGCAGGCTTTCAGTTCTATTACAACAAAACAACGCAGCTTTAGATGATAAAATAGCAGGTCGATGAAAAAGTCATCCCCGCCAACTTCCAAATGCACTTGGCGTCCGACAAATGCAAAACCTTGTCCGAGTTCAAGGAGAAATTTTTCAATATGAGCAACCAACGCCCGCTCCACTTCTGCCTCACGCCGAGCTTCCGCAGTACCGATAAAATCGAAAACATACGGATCTTTGAATATCTGAACTGCCATATCTGAATCCAATGGTGGTATGGTTTCTGGAAAATTTGTTACAGCCTTTCCTTCACGCTCAATCAATCGCATATCTATCATGTGCCAAAGTACATTGCTGCTCCATCCGTTTTCAAGAGCTTTTTGAGCGTACCATTCCCTTACAGCATTGTCTTTGAGTTTTGTCAGGAGCATGATGATGCTGCGCCATTGTAATTTTGCAACAGCCTGTTGCAAAATTTGAGAGTCTGGCCAAGTCAATGCAAACCGCTTCATGTTTCCAAGATTGCGCGGGGAGAAACCATCCATTTCTGGAAATTCATCTTTCAAATCAACCGAAAGACGATCTATCACCCCGGCTCCCCAACCTTCGGATTTTTGCCGTTGAAGAATATCGTTGCCGATATTCCAATAAAGCTCTATCATTCCGATATTGGATTGCATGACAAAACGCAATCGTGTTTCCTTAATCCGTGTGATTATTGAATTACGCAGTTCAAAGTATGCGTCATCCATCGCTGATAATTGCGGAGGCGCAGGTATTATGACACCATCTCTTGGTCTGCCTTTGGATTTTCTACTGTCTCCCATCGTTGTCACCTCCAGCCATTTGCAACATAATTTCTTTCAATTTTTTATTCATCGGAGAGCGCGGGTCAAAACAAGCTTCAATAAAATCTGTCCATTCATCTTCGCGGACGATTTTCTCTTTTAGCGTTTGCGGCTCATTATTTTATACAGCACCCTCCGGCTTGTCTGTCCGTCCGAGAATATAATCTGCGGATACGTCGAAGAAGTCCGCATACTTCAGCAGAACACTATCCGGTACAGCCGCATTCATCGAGCGCCACATAACTTTCATATCCATACGGTATTACGCTTGCTCCATCAGGAAGCATAGCTCCGATTTCGTTTTCCAACTCAACACTATAACTAAAAACCTCACCGCCGTTTTCCCGGCAATATGGGAGGATATCGTATTTTTTGTGCGCTTTTTGTATATGATAATTTAAAAACCAGCCAAAAAAGGGCGCAATTATAATTTAAAAACCAGCCACTTGCCAGCGAATAAACCCCGGATGTGCCGGATGTGATAGGATAATCAAACCGTCAAAAAAGAGGCGGAGAGTATCACAAACGGAGGCAAGGAAGGATGGTACAAACCATGGAAAAGAAAAACATCATTATGCTCAAGGAGCAAGGGCTGTCAAACAGGGAGGTGGCCCGGCGAAGCGGCGCAAATCGCGAAACGGTATCGAAATACTGGAACGAATACCAGAAGAAGCTGCGACAGTTGGAAGAGCCCGGAGCGGACGTCAAAGCGATATCCGAGAGCCTACTGTCAAAGCCGGAGTACAACGCCGCAAAGCGTGGCCGACGCAAATACACCGAACAGCTAGACAAACGGCTAAAAGAAATCCTTGAAGAAGAAGAACGCAAAACCCGTATGCTTGGCCCTGCCCATAAGCAAAAGCTCACAAACAAGCAAATCCACCAAAAGCTGGTGGACGAAGGGTATAACATTAGCGCTGTCAGCATAAACATCGCATTGGCGGGGATACGGAAGCGGCAGAGAGAAGTGTTTATCCGCCAGCAATACGACTTGGGGGATCGCTTGGAGTACGACTTTGGGGAAGTCAAGCTGGATTGCGGTGAAGGCGTAAAGGTCTACCATATGGCGGTGTTTTCATCTCCGGGCGGCGGTTTCCGGTGGCTGTACCTGTACACGAATGAGAAAAAAGCGGTGTTTATGGACAGCCATGTCCGCTTCTTCGAGATGATGGGCGGTTGCTGGCACGAGGTCGTGTATGACAACATGCGGAACGTGGTAAAGAAGTTCATCGGCAAGAACGAGAAAGAGCTAAACGAAGACCTCGTGAAGATGTCGATGTATTACGGTTTCCAAATCAATGTCACAAACTGCTTCAAGGCGAACGAGAAAGGCCATGTGGAAAAGAGCGTGGACATTCTGCGCAATCAGATATTCGCCGAATACTGGACATTTAACAGCCTTGAAGACGCGCAGGAATACGCATACAGCCGGCTCTTGAAGCTGAACGAAAACAGCCGGATGGAGGAAGAAAAGAGACATCTGCGCCCCTACCGCCCGCCTTTGGAACTGGCGGTTCTAAGCAACCCGAAAGTGGACACCTGCAGTTTTGTCAGTGTGGACACGGTAAAATACTCTGTCCCCGAGCATCTTGTCGGCAAGCGGGTCATCGTTAAGAAATACCACAACGAAATCCGCATATACGCTGAAAACGAGATGGTTGCCAAACATAAACGGCTCTTTGGCAACGGCAAGATGCAGGTCGATATATATCACTACCTGAACACCTTGCGTAAAAAGCCCGGGGCATTACGCAACAGCATTGCCCTAAAGAGCATACCCAAGCTGAAAGCCATCTTTGACACGTATTACAGCAAACAGCCAAAAAAGTTCATAGAGCTTTTTATGGAGAACAAAGAGCTTCCCATAGAGGGAATCATTGCTCTTTTTGAGCGCGAAACCGCCAACAGGGGGGAAATCATCGCTCTTGACGTGGTAAAGCCCGTATCTCAGATTGTCGTGTCAGCAAGGGCATTTGTGGCTAATTACACAGCCCTCACGATAGGGGGTGCACGGCAATGAATATCACTGAACTATGCTCAAAATTGAGATTGCCGTACATTCGTGACAACTGGCGGCAGCTAGTGGATGAGGCGAAACACACCAAACAGGATTATGCGGCTTTCCTTGAAAACCTGCTTGATTCCGAGTGGCATCTCCGATTGGAAAACGGACAGGCCAAGCGGATCAAAGAAGCCAAGTTCCCCTTGAAGAAATACCTTGTGGATTTCAAAAGGGATAAATATGACGAGTTGTTTCTGCCTAAGTTCGACGAGCTTGAAACCCTTGAATTTATCCCAAACAAAGAAAACATCATACTTGTCGGCACTTCCGGCGCGGGCAAGACGCATTACGCCACTGCCCTCGGCATCGCCGCTTGCATGAAAGGGTACAGCGTGCTCTTCGCCTCCGTCCCCAGCCTCATCATAGAACTCAAAGAAACGATGCACCAAGGGAAGATGACAGGCTATAGAAAACGCTTCGAGAGGTACAACCTCGTCATACTGGACGAGCTGGGGTATGTCTCAATGGACAAGGCAGGATGCGAGACGCTCTTTAACTTGATTTCCTCCAGGAATGAAAAAGGATCCATCATCGCTACTTCAAACCTCACATTCGACCGGTGGGAAGAAGTTTTCAAAGACCCGACGCTCACCGGCGCATTAATCGACCGCCTCGCCCATAAAGCCCATGTGCTGGACATATCAAGGGAAAAAGGCGGCCGATTCGAGGAAACCTTGGCTTGGTTGGATAGAGGCACGGCCGGCACTATGCCCTCTGATGAGATGGGAGGGCTTGGCTGATGGGCCGTACATCTAACGAAACCAAGCAAAGCTGGAATAAAGCACATTATACTCAAGTCAAAGTTTCAGTTCAACCAGAAATTGCGGCGGCATTTAAGAAAAAATGTCAGACCAAGGGTGTTTCCATGGCAAGCGAAATCGCTCGCTTTATGAGCGGCGAGATTAAAAAAGCAGACACTTGCTCGACAAGAGGGCGACGGCGCAAGGCTTTGATCTATGTAATCGCCCAACTCGAAGAAATCTGTGATGCCGAAACACAATATTGGCACAACATACCGATAAACCTGCAAAACGGCGAGTCCTACGAGTCTGCCGAACAGGCTGCTAACGCAATGGAGGAAGCTTTGGGGCTGCTCTATGACGCATACTAGTACCACTTTTAACGACTAGGTTCCAGACAGAAAACACGGATGCGGCGAGCGTGGAAAACACCAAAGACAATCACAAAACTAACAAGCTGCACCGGGTTTTTCCACGCTTGCCGTATTGCCAACAACAAGGAGTCGCGGTTATATATTTACATGATTGAACTACAGGGATATGTTCTAGCAAGACTGCTGGCAGTGGCTGGTTTTTCAAATATAATCCGTGGCTGGTTTTTCGCTTGACAAAAACATCTTCGGGTACACCCATTCCGGTATCTTTGACGGAAACCACCACTTTCTCATCTTCCCTGAAAGCTTCTACCATGATAGAATCGCCGGTTTCAGTGTATTTTATCGCGTTGGACAGGAGGTTGTTGAGTACCCAGGTGATTTTTGAAAAGTCGGCGCTGACCGGCGGCAAGCCCGCCTGACAGCAGGAAAGCAGAGATACGCCTCCGCGTTCCGCCGCCACAACGAATTGTCTGACGGAAACTGTTATGATTTGCTCGATATCGCAATTACTAAATTCGTAAATTGCCTTGAAGGATTCAATCTTTGACAACTCCAGAACCTCGCCGACCAGCACCCCAAGCCGCTGCGCGTCTTCTTTTATCGTGTCAATAATCTCGTGCTGCTCATCGTTCAGCATTCCTATACGTTCGTTGCACATGAGCCCGGCGCCTATCGTAATGCCGGTCAGCGGGGTTTTGAACTCATGCGATATTGTGGCAATAAAATCGCTTCGCGCTTTTTCCAGCAGCTTCATTTCAGTAATATTGTGGAGCAGCACGATGGCCCCTATGGGTTCGTCATTTCTCCCAAGGACCGGTGTTGACGTCAGATGGAAAAAAAGGTCGTCCCCGCCGGCGCATATGGTAATGGTTTCGCCCGGTTGAAAAGAGCTTTGCGCCGGGCAGCTTATCCGAGCCGCATAGTCCAGCAGTTCATCATGAAAGACAAGTTCGCCAAGCGGACTTCCCGTGCTGTCACAGGTAATACTAAAGAGCGCCCGAAAAGCGTCGTTCATTTCGATGACGCTTAGTTCCTTATCCAGCACAATAAGCGGCTCGCTGATGCTTTTGACCAGAGAATCGGTCTTTCCGCGCTCTTTTATCAGGGAACCGATGGCGTTCTCCTCAAACTCGCGGAGCCTCATGGTCATATCGTTAAACTCGTTTGCCAACATGCCAAATTCATCTTCCGTGCTTACGTGGGACTCGCTGTCCAAATGACCTTCCCTTATACGCTTTATGCTTTGTGTGATCTCGTAAAGAGGGGCAAAGAACCGTTTAGTATAAAGCGTTGCCAGCCAGTATCCGCCAAGTGCCGCTGCGGGGAAAATTGTTCCAAGCAGCAAAATCGAGCCTCTCGCGCTGCCGGCCGCCGCCTCCTGCCTAGCAAAAAGTGCGGCCTCGTTTGATATGTACAGATCTGCGATTGCCGTTTCTACCGGAGCTTGTCTGCTTATGAGTTCCTGTTCATATGCGAGCCTGGCCGTCTGCCGTTCCTCCGGGTCGCTTAAGTCATAGCCCAGCAGCAATAAACAGAGCTGTGCATAGGCCCGGTAATTGTACCCAATTTCATTGATGTACTGAATTTCCGCCGGGATAATTATTGTTTCCAGCTCATCTTCAAGTGCGGTATTGAATTTATCATCCAGCATTGAAATGCTTTCACGCATACCCGGCGCCCCCCCGAAAATATGCGCGTACATAGCCTTGTCCATTTCCAAGAGCGTTTCCCGCATAGTATTGAGCCGGACAATGCTGTTATAATTAGTAATGATCAGGCCGTCAATAGTTTCACGGATCCTGATCATATTCCATAGGGAAATCACGCCCAGCAGCACTATTACAGCCACCAAGCCAATATATATTAGCGCAACCTTGCTTTTGACAGATTTGAACATGCCCCCAACATCCCCATATCAAAGCTTTCGCTAATAGTATATGCTCTCCGGCAAAAGCGCGCAAATGTATCTATGTTCCGCATTGACGACCATTTGCGAGATATGGCGACCGTCAGCGCGGCAAACTCTAATAACGCCTCTACATATATCTGTTTTTTGCCTTAAACATGCGTTTATCCCGATTTGAAACGCCGGAATCCCGTATTAATACTTCTCATTTTTCATTTGTTGAGCGGGGTTTTCTGCGGAATAGGGACAACAGTATAAACAAAACCAGGCAGTTTAGCGACAGTATCCCCGCCGTCACAGAAATGGCGGGGATGGTCATTCTTTTCGCCCCAATTTCGTAAATCCCCGGTGAGCCGCTTCCGCCCTGCTCTCCGCCGGTTTCGGCGCCATCGGGTATATGCTCGCCGTACGGCCCGGTCAGTATCGCCGTAAGCATTATTTCGCCCAGCTCGGCATAAGCCGGCAAATGACGCCGCGCATCCAAACTGAATTTCGCACTGACAATTAATTCCCGATCCAAAACTTCGCTTTCAAGCGTATACCGTATATCAACATCGCTTTTTGTAACACCCTTTGGCGCAAGGAACCTGAATCCCTCTTCCGCTGTAATATCCACTGTAATTTCATCGCCTCCGGCGGCTTTCAATGAGTAATCCCGCCTTGATAATTCCTCGGCCGTAAAGGTTAAAAACTCAAATCCGTCAAAGCCGTAATCAAGAAGGAGCGTCATATCCTCATACTTATCAATCATCATGGGTGATTTAATTACTACTGCAACAAGCGTCCTGCCGTCCCTTTCCGCCGCTGTGACCAGAGTATGCTGTGAGCTTCTAGTCCAGCCGGTCTTCTCGGCGATGATGCCCTCATATATGTAATCCCCGCTCATCATTGGGTTTCTGGCCCTGAAAAGCCGCGGGCTTTCATATATGTTCGTGGGCGGCATTTCATATTCCAAGGCGGAAAATATCTCGGTAAAGCCGGGAGTGTTGATTGCCGCAATGGTTATCAGAGCCATGTCATACGCCGTTGAAAGATGGTCGTCATTGGGCATTCCGTGGGAATTTTCAAAGTTTGTGTTCATCGCGCCCAGTTCCCTCGCCCTATCATTCATTAGAGCGATAAAACCCTCTATCGTCCCGCCGATATGTTCCGCCACTCCGTTTGACGCATCGTTGGCGGAGGAAAGGGACATGGCATACATTGCCTGCTCGAGGGTCAGTTCCTCGTCGGCGGCGAGCGAAATATTGGCGGCGCCCTCGCCAAGGGTGGAGACGGCTTCATGTGTCATTATAATAATGTCCCCCATATCGCCGTTTTCCAATGCCAGAAGGGCTGTCATCACCTTTGTAATGCTTGCCGGGCGCATTTGCATGTGCATATCTTTTTCAAAAAGGATCTGCCCCGTACCGACGTCTATCAGTATAGCTGTTTCAGAAATAATCCTGTCCGCAAACTCCGCCGGCGCGTCTGCTTCCTCCGCTGCCGCGGCGGCTGACGCGCCCAACAATACTATTACGATAAGTAACGCAGCTGCCTTTTTCATTTTCCCGGCCTTTCGTTATGCTGATACTACTTTGGGATTATATCACTTTGCGCTTGCCGGGTAAAGGTGAAAACAGGACGTTACTGCACTAGTGCTCCGTTTACCAAATAACCAGCACTTATTGCCGGTCTTTTTGCCGCCACGCGGCACGGAAAATCCTTGAAAGACGCAAACATTACTGCGGATTTTCCGCACCACCTGGCGACAAAAACCTTCGGCACTAATTACCAGTTATTTAATAAACGGAGCACTAGGCAACCCGTCAATTGAAACAACGCAACGAATGTGAGTAATCTTTTTCGCTTCGCCGCCCATCTCTCGCAGGACACGCACATCACAGGACATTTCCATATCTGCGACCATCAGCAGAAACGCTATCCATGCCAACGGGTTGAACCAATGCAGGCATAGGATAAAATAAGCTCCGAACTTTATTATGTGGCCGCGCCGTTTTATATGCGTCTACACCCAATGTGCGCAGATTGCTTGACGGCAATGCCATTGATGTTATATAATGCGCTGCCATTGGCAATTATGAGAAATTTGTGAATTATACTCGCGAGTATATATATCATGGAGGAAATGAGCAAAATGAAAAAGAGATTATTTTTTATGGCATGTTTAGCGTTGATGATGATTCTTGTGCTGCCGGCCTGCAGCGCGGGCAGGGGAGGGGGCGGCGCCGCGCCAAGCACCGCGCCCGGAAATACGGAATCATCCCCCACACCCGACGCCCCGCCCGCCCGCCCGGCGGCCGACGCCTCACCCGCGGCAAACCCTGATTTGGAGGAGATTGTCCGTCTGTCAAATATCCTGATTGAAGCATTAGCGGATGATTTGGATGGGATATATACGGTCAATGTAGAGGCGCGTGACCGGAGGACCTTGGCGATAGTGTTCAGGGCTGAAGATGCTGAGTATGAGGATCTTGATATCTCAATGCAAATTGCCGATGAGGTTACCCCTATCTATTCAGAAATCCCGCAGGCTATGCGGGCGATAGACATAGACGACCCCATAGTGCTTGTCGAGTTTCTGGATATGGACGGAGGGTTGATATACAGCCGGGAGTATAACCCCGGCTCCGGAGCTGATCTTCAGCAGCCGGATAACAGCTCTAATGTGTCATCGGAAGAAATGCTGGAAATCTACGTGGAAATGCAGCAAGTTGTGATTCCCGATATGGAGCGGGAGATGGGCGGCATTGCGACCGTTGAGATCGAGGCGCGCGGAACAGGCACAGTGGCGTACTTGTTTAGAATAAATGAGTTTGATGCCTCTGCCGGAATAACCGAGTCCGCTTTCAAGGATGAAATGATTCCTGAGATTGAGGCCTCGCTTTCCTTCTTTATACCTTTGATGCAAGCTATGGGGATAACAGACGAGCCGGCCATAGTGATGGAGTTTTACGGTCCCGACGGCACATTATTGGAATCTTTGGAAATTAAATAGAGGCACGGAAAAACACTTGCAAACCACTTGGCTCAGTGTTAAAATTGTTTATGTAGTTTAGTTTAGCAATTCAAAGCACATACATGAAAAGGAGGGGTAAGATTTGGGCAAAATAGTAAAGAAAACCAATTCCTCAACGGGCGGCCCAGTTTTCGTTGACGTGGACGTTGACGAGAACAAAATAGTGCGCGTATACCCTATGGATTTTTCGGACGACGATCCGGCTTCATGGACGGTTGAGGCGCGGGGCCAAAAGTTCAGTCCACCGAGGAAAACAACCTACACCGCGTATACGGCGGGCTATAAAGCAATGGTCCACAGCAACAGGCGGCTCATGTATCCGCTCAAACGCATCGGCTTCGATGTAAACGGCGAGCGCAATATCGCTAAGCGCGGCGAGCCCGCGGCCGGTGGCGATCCGATGTATCCGGGCTATGAGCGCATCAGTTGGGACGAGGCCCTCGACACAGTCGCAAACGAAATGATGCGCATAAAACGCGAGTACGGCCCGGGCGCCATCCTCGCGGAGCCGTCCTCGCACCATCTATGGGGCAACGTGGGCTACAGGCACAGCACGTTGTTCCGCTTCATGAATCTGGCGGGCATCACCTACGCCGACCACAATCCCGACAGTTGGGAAGGCTGGCACTGGGGCGGCGTACATTCCTGGGGCTTCACGGGCGGCCTTGGCAATCCCGAACAATGGGATCTATTTGAAGATACCATGAAAAACAGCGATATGATAGTCTTCTGGTCGGCAGACCCGGAGACAAACGCCGGCATATACAGCGCATATGAGAGTACCGTCAGGCGCCAGTGGATGAAAAAACTTGGCCTGAAGATGGTATTCATCGACCCCTACTACAACCATTCCGCAGTCCTTTATTCCGACAAGTGGCTCGCGCCAAAAATCGGTACCGACGCCGCGTTGGCGGCGGGCATTGCTTATGTCTGGGTCACGGAAGGGCTTTACGACAAAGAATACGTCGCGGAAAAAGTATCGGGGTTTGATTTGTTTAAAGACTACCTGACCGGCAAAGGCGAAGACGGTATCGCCAAAACAACGCAGTGGGCCGAGAGCGAAACAGGCATCCCCGCTCATGAAATCCGCGCCCTCGCAAGGCAGTGGGCGAAGAGCAAGACACAGCTCGCGGCCGGCGGGCTTGGCGGCTGGGGCGGTGCTTGCCGCGGCCCAACGGGCATGGAATGGGCGCGAATGATGATCGCCCTTGCCGCGATGCAGGGCCTTGGCAAACCGGGGATCAACATGTATTCGACGACCCAGGGCGCGCCCACCGACTATTCGTTCTACTTCCCGGGATACGCCGAAGGCGGCATCGCCGGAGACTGCGACAATTCGGCGGCGGGGCTAACTTTCGTAAACCGGATGTTCGACGGCGTCACAAGCCGTCCGGTACCATCCAACCTCAACGTCCCGCAGGGCGTACATATTCCGAGATTCAAAATCCCCGAAGCCTTCATGGGCGACGGCAAGATAAAATGGCGAGGGAAAGGTTTCGTCGGCGCTTCCATTGAGCAGCAGTTCCACGAGTACAGCTATCCAATGGACGGCTATTCGCGCATACAGATGTACTATAAATACGGCGGACCGCACATCGGCACGATGGGCAATACGAACCGGTACGCGAAGATGTACCAGTCTGACCTTATGCCGATGGTCGTCTCCCAGTCGATATGGTTCGAGGGCGAAACGCCATTTGCGGACATAATCCTGCCCGCCTGTACGAACTTCGAGCGTTGGGATATTTCCGAGTTTGCCAACTGCGCGGGCTATATCCCCGCCTCATTCTCACAACCCAACCACAGGGTAATCAGCCTCCAGATGAAATGCATCGAGCCTCTTGGCGAGTCCAAGTCAGACTATGAGATATTCCGCGCCCTTTCTCAGCGCCTTGGTATCGAAGGGCCGTTCACGGAAGGCAAGGATGAATTTGGATGGGTCAAGCAATATTTCCACGCAACGGACCTTCCCAAGATAACAACATGGGAAAAATTCCTCGAAAAAGGCTACGCAGTCGTCCCGGATAATCCTGACCGCCCCAGAACGACGGCGTTCCGCTGGTTTGTGGAAGACCGCGAGATGGACGTGCCGCCGCCGGGCCAGTTCCGCCCCGGGGACACCGTCCAGCGAAAGACGCTCCAAACCCAGACCGGCAAGTTCGAGCTTTATTCGAACAGCCTCGAGCGTTTCAACAAGTCACTTGTCGATAAGGGGCTTGAAGAGGACGAGACCCGCCCGCCTCTTACGCAATACATCAAGCCCTGGACCGGCTGGCATTATGAGAATACGGATAAATACCCGCTGTCCGTGCTATCGCCGCATCCCCGATTCTCCTTCCATACAATGGGCGACGGCAAAGACGCCTTCATGAACGATATCAAAGACCACCGCATCAAAGTCGGAGACCATGAATACTGGATCATCCGCATCAATTCAAAAGACGCGGAAGCCAGGGGCATTAAAGACGGCGACATTGTTAAGGCGTATAACGACCGCGGCGCAGTCATACTGGCTGTGCAGATAACGGAGCGCGTTGCGCCCGGAACTTGCCACTCATACGAGTCCTCGGCCGAATATCAGCCGGTCGGCAAGCCCGGCCAGTCGCCTGACCGCGGCGGCTGTATCAATATCCTAAGCTCCGACCAGTTCATCGGAAGGCACACATCAGGCATGGCGACCCAGCACTTCCGCATTGAAGTCGAAAAGTGGGAAGGAGGAGCAAACTAATGGCAAAACAGAGATATATGGTAATAGACGTCAGCCAATGCCATGACTGCAACAACTGCTTCATCGCCTGTAAGGACGAGTTCGTTATGAATGACTGGCTCCCTTACTCGAAGGCCCAGCCCCGCCACGGCCCTCGCTGGATGAACATTGAACGTAAAGAGCGCGGCCGGTACCCGCGTATCGACTGCGCGTTTCTGCCTATGCCCTGCCAGCACTGCCAGGATGCGGACTGCGTAAAGAAAAACCCGGATTGCGTCAGTAAGCGCGACGACGGTATTGTGCTTATTGACCCCGTCAAATCCAAAGGCAAAAAGGAAGTGGCGGAGAGCTGCCCCTATGGCGCAATATACTGGAACGACGCCGAGAATATCCCGCAGAAATGCACCATGTGCGCCCATCTTCTGGAAAGCGGTTGGGACATGCCGCGATGCGTACATAGCTGCCCCACCGGGGCCATGACGTTTTACACTGCGGAGAAATCCGAAATGGACAAGATCATCGCTGCAGAGAAGCTTGAGCAGTACCGCCCGGATCTCAAAACAAACCCGAACGTGTACTACAAAAACCTCTACAAATTTACAAAATGCTTCATCACCGGCGGCGTACTCAAGGACGGCGATTGCGCCGAGGGCGTCAAGGTTTCCCTGAAGGGCGCCGAAGCCGCAGAGCAGGCGACGAATTATTTCGGCGAGTTTAAATTCGACGGCCTTTCGCCCGGCACATACACGATAGCCATCGGCGGCAAGGACATACAGACGGTGACGATAGAAGAAGAATCCCTTGACGTGGGCAATATCACTATTTAGTCAGATAAGTTATGCAGATGCGGGGGCAATTGCCCCTGCATCCGCACAATGAGTGTCCTCGAAAACTCAGTTCGTCATTGCGGCCTCCGAGCCGCAATCCCCCCCGAATCTCGCAGGGGATGGCGGGTCAAGCCCGCCATGACGTGGAGGTGAGATTTTTGGAACGAAACTTCAATGCCTGTAGTTGCAATGCTTTGAAGTTTTCGAGGATACTCACAATTAATAAGGAGGTAAATGTATTGAGCAAAATTACTGCGTCTGAGAAAAAGTACAAGATGATCGTAGATAAGGATGTATGGGTAACTATGCGCGACGGGGTCAGGATCCCTGTCGATATCTACCGCCCCGATGCCCCCGGAAAATTCCCCGCGCTTCTCGCCATGTCGCCATACGGCAAAAACGCGCAGGTGTTTAGTACGCCTCCTCAGCCATTCGGAAAATCCATATTCGAGGCATCCGTCGAGTCCGGCGACCCAAAATTCTACGCGGAAAGAGGCTACGCCTTTGCCATTGCGGATTTCAGGGGGCTTGGGCACTCAGAGGGTGTACATGTCGGCGCGTTCGGCAAACAAGAGGGCGAAGACGGGCATGACGTCGTCGAGTTTCTCGCAAAGCAGCCCTGGTGCGACGGCGGCGTCGGACTTGCGGGCATTTGCTATTTTGCCAACTCGCAGTTGCGGATCGCCACAGAACAGCCGCCGAGCCTGAAATGCATCGCGCCCTGGGAGATTTACGGCGCCGATTTATACAGGCAGGGGATCTACCCCGGCGGCGTCCTGGATATTTTCTGGTATGGCCTGTATACCGGCACATACCCCGCGCGCTGCGGCTACGCCATTAAGAACGTCAAATCTTGGATGATTGAGAACACTCCTCCGGATAAACTTAAAGAGTTGGTCGATAAATACTCCGCCGACCCGGATCTGGAGCAATACCCGTATCTCTATCATCTGCTCCAGTACCCTGAAAAAAATCCGCTGCTGTTCGACTTCATGCTCAACCCCCTTGACGGCCCGTTCTGGCGTGAGCGGTCTGTTATTGAGTACATCGAAAAGATAAACGTGCCGACCTATGTCGGCGGCCCGTTCTTCAGCTTCTTTATGGAGCCGCAGATCCATGTTTTCAACCGCCTGAACAAGGATGTGCCGAAAAAAGCCTATTTCTACGCCGACATGGGCGTACGTCCCTGGCTGACTGACCATGACGAACTGCTGCGCTGGTACGACTATTGGCTTAAAGGCATCGACACCGGCATAATGGACGAGCCGGACGTCAGGTACTTTACTTCCGGCCAGAACAAATGGCATGAAGCAAAGCAATGGCCGGTCGAAACCGTAGAGTGGAAGGATTTTTACTTCAACAGCCTCGGAGCTTTGACCCCCGGGCCGGAACTGCACAACAACCACCCGGACAGCTTTGTGCAGGAGCCGCTCTTTGTAACTGAAGAGAGGGGTATGGTCAAGTATGTCACCCCGCCGCTGCCGGATGATATTCAAATATCCGGCGCGCCGAGGGTCAAGTTCTACTCTTCGATAGACCAGGACGACACCTGCTGGCGCGTAGATATCCGCGAAGCGGGTTCTGACGCCCTGTTCCCGCTGACTACCGGCTGGCTGCGCGCGTCGCTACGGAAGCGCGTCTACGAGAAGGATACACCTTGGTCGATTGAGCATGACTTCACGAAAAACGATTACGTTAAACCGGGCGAGATATACGAATACGAGATGCAGCTGCGTCCTATCTCCCACCTGATCAGAGCCGGTAAGCAGATAAGCGTTGAAATCTCATGCATAGACATACCCACCGACCCGTCGACATATGACGTCTACTGGCATGTCTGCAAAGCGAACACCACCTTGCATAAGATATACAGGGATGCCGAACACCAGTCTAAGGTGTCTCTGCCGCTGGTACCCTGACAAAAAGGCATACGCAGGGAGGGTGAAACCCTCCCTGCGTGCGTTTGATGCAATAAAAAATGGTAAGGATTTAAAACCGATGAACTTTGAAGCCGAACTAAAAAAGCTTCTGGACGCCGAAGACCCCCCACCCCTCGATCAGCTTGCCGAGCTGGCAAAGGCACAGATAGGTGTATTAGACTCAATAAATAAAGCCGGCGCCGGTATTTCGCTGCAAGTCGAAGAAGTATATGACATAGTAAAAGAAGCTGATGAAAACGCCCGGGGGCTAAAGAGCGCGGCAAAGCGGGAGAGCCTGCTGCTTGGCGGCATGATCGCCGTAAACGACTTGCTGGACAGCGTTTTGCAGTTTCTCAGATCCTCCGGGGCGGAGCATGCCGCAGCGGTTGAAGCAAAAAGGGAAGAAGCACTTATTGCCTGCGGCTTGGAAATGTATGACGGCTTGGGCCAGCGGCTCGAACCCCGCCTTCACACGGTTGCGTCCGCCGAATACAGTGAAGCACCGCCTGAAACTGTAATCCGTTCTCTTGAAACGGGATATGCGTTCCGCGGAAACGTTATACGGAAAGCGACGGTTATTATTAGCATGGGAAGTGAAAACGCGTGATAGTAGGCATTGATTTAGGGACAAGCACATCAGAGGTCGCATATGTTGACAGTTCCGGCCGGGTAATAGTTATACCAAATACTGAAAACGAAGCTGTCACACCCTCTGTGGTCTACGTAAAGCAAAACGGACGCGCAATTGTCGGCAGCGCGGCCAGGGAATATCTGTTTACCCGCCCGGACTGCACTTTTATGGAGATAAAACGCAAGTTCGGAACCGGGGAAAACCTGGCTGCGCATGGGACAACTTATGCACCCGAGGAAATACAGGCAAAAATCATTGAGTATTTGGTTGACTGCGCTGAAGAATACACAGGCGAAGATGTGACGGGCGCTGTAATAACCGTGCCGGCATATTTCACAGATGTACAACGCAAGCAAACTATCAAAGCCGGAACGCTTGCCGGCGTAGATGTAAAGCGGGTCATCAATGAGCCTACTGCCGCCGCGCTTGATCATGGATTCCAAAATCTGGCTGAATGCGAGTACATTCTTGTCTATGATTTTGGCGGCGGTACGCTTGACGTGACTGTGCTGGAGCTTTTTGAAGGCGTTATCGACGTGAAATCAAGCTGTGGCAACAATCATCTAGGCGGGAAAGACTTTGACGAGGCTTTGATGGAGCTGATTGCCGGCGGTCACTATAAGTCACTGATAGCGGATCCAAAAGCCGAAATGAAGCTCAAACAGGCGGCGACCACATGTAAGATCGCCCTGTCCGGAGAGGAATCGACGGATGTGCGCCTTCCGCTGATTACAGAAGACATATCCATTGACCGAAGGGTTACCCGAAGTGAATTTGAAAAGCTGATAAGGCATATGGTTGAGTCCACGGCCGAGCAGATAGACGCCGCCCTTCAGGATGCAGGCCTTTCGCCTTCCGACCTTCAAAGGGTGATACTGGTCGGAGGGACGACCCGCATACCTTTGGTGCGAAAGTTCGTGGAGAAAAAACTGGGGCTTGCGATCGAACGGGAAACTGACGGCGCCTATAGCCCCGAGCTTATGGTTGTGCAAGGCGCGGCGGTTCAGGCGGCTATTATTGACGGTGTGGTTGAGCAGGAACAGAGCATAGTGCTTGCCGACGTCTGCCCGTATACGCTGGGATTGAAGGTAGCGACATTGCGGGGGCTGATTGTGGATCCGCTGATCGAGAGAAATGTCACGATCCCGTATCAGTACAGCAAGGTGTATACCGCTCTGGAAGAGTACCAACGTTCGATTCTTGTTGAAATTTATCAAGGTGAATCGTCCAGCCCTTATGAAAACACAAAAATCGGCGAATTGAATCTGGATAAACTGCCGCAAAGACGGGACGAGGTGGCAAGGGCGGAAGTTACCTTTTCATATGACGTGAATGGGCTGTTGAGCGTTACGGCGCGATCGATTGGCAATGACAAAACCGCCGCCACGGTCATTGACATCAACCAAAACGACGCAGAGGTCCGTCCCCCCGTTAAGCTAAGCGATTGGACAAAGGCGAAAGACTCGTCTAAATACCGGCCCCTTTTACGCAAGGCACAAAAAGAATTAGATGAGTACATCGGCAGCCCTTTGTTCATTGAGGAGAGATTATTTGTTTATCAAGACCTCTGCGACGGTTTGAAAGCGGATTTAATTCTGGGCGACGAGGCGGAGGCCGAAAGCAAGGCCGAAGAAATCAGAGACTTCCTTGAAGAATGGGAACCGCCTGACTTTGATGATTTTTTGGAGTAAAGATTTGAGTTATTATCGCGCGGCTCTGGCCGCGGCACGAAAAGGTGACATGACGGCAGCCACCATGCTTGTACAATGTTCCATAGCAACAGGGGAAGACGCCCCTTCCGCTATGCAGCTTCGGGCGCTGATTCGAAGAAAGACTGCCGTTGGCGAGGACAAGCTGGAAATACTCAGGGGGCTGGTGAGGAAGCGCAAGTACGGGAAGGCGCTGAAGGTCAGGCTGCCCAACACAGCCAAAGCTCATACTATTCGCGGCTTACTGTTTGCCCGGCTTGGCCGCCGCCGGGCGGCGCGGCGTGAATTTGCACTGGCGCTTGCTTTGGACACAGGAAATACCCTGGCAAGGCGCGCATTGCTGTATCTTCATTAGTGCGTGTTTTCCTCTGCGGTCGTATAGATAGAAAAAACGTAACTGCTCAGTACCCCACTGCTGAAACCTTCAAGCCTCGTCATTGCGGCCTCCGAGCCGCAATCCCCTTAAAACCCGCAGGGGATTGCGGGTCAAGCCCGCAATGACGGGAGGGGGTTTAGGGTAGTTGCGAAAAAACAAGGGGTCTGCAAAATGACGCTATACGAGCAATTAGGCATTGAACCTGCAGCGACAAATGATGAAATAAAGCGCGCGTACTTTCGGCTGGTAAGGCAGTATACGCCTGAAAAGGCGCCGGAAGAGTTTATGCTCATACGCAGGGCGTATGAGCAATTATCCGACGAGGACGACCGGGCAGTTTATGATGAAGGGCTGTCTTTCTACGCAGATATCCCGGGCGAGGCGGCTGAGATTATTATGGAAGCCGACCAGATGCTAAAAAAAAGGCTGGCAATTGACGCCGCCGGCATGCTGGAGATGAGGCTGAAGGAGTTTAAGTCTGGCAGCGCTGCCGCAAACGCCTTGCTTCATTCACTTGCGTCGATGTATTTGGAGTTGGATAAAAGCGGAAAGGCGGTTGAAATAGCTGAAAGCCTACTCGCGGACGAACCGAATAATATAAAGTATTTGAGTCTGGCTGTTGCCGCTTGCCGCGCGCGGGGCTGGACAAAAAAATCCTATTCATTCTTGAGGGAAATACAGCGGATCGATCCGGGCAACGAGGACGCGGTGCTTGCCCTAATAAGTGAACTGGACAGGCATCCCAATGCTTTAGGCGGGTTTGTTGACGGCATTGAAGCTCACGGCGGGAAGGCGCCCATATTATGCGCTTACATATTAATTGAATCCCTATTGCTTGATCCTGATATAGACCACCCGGAGCAATACGAACAACTGGATCTCTTTTCTGAACCAAGCCCCGCTTCCAGGCCGTGGGCCGATCCGACGTTCAGCGCCAAAAAGCTGGCGGAGCATTCGGCGGACGCCACAGACGAAAAAAGAGCGCTTTTGTTAATGCTTTTACGTTTACAAATTCTTAGGAAAATTCATATTTCAGAAAGATATGACATTTTGCCGCAGATCGACCGGGTGATCAGAAACCTCGGCTCTGAAGATATTTTCCAGACGTCGGCTTATAGAGTCTTGTCTGTTGCTTATGCGGCGATGGAGGCAGTGAGAGCCGGAATACCGAAAATGCTGGCAGCGCTGCCCGTGATGCGCGTTTTTTCCCAGGAGGATTTCTGCGATGATGAAGAAAGGCGCGAATGTCGTGAAGAAGCTCTGGCTTTTGAGCTGGACATACTTTTCCACTATCAAACGCTCAGACAGAATATCAAACGCTTTCGCGAGGAATTTGCAACGCTGTACAAGCACTCTGCGGATTTCATGGACGCGATCCAAAGGTATAATGAACAAAAAACATATAACGAAATCAATCGGCGCATAAACAAGCTAAAACGTATTGAGCTGAGATATGCGCTGGAGTGGCTCGGAGAGGACGACGGATTTGATACGCCGGGAGATGAGGGCGGCGCAGATCCGCAGGAACGCAGCGAGCCTGTACGCGTGACAAAGATTGGGCGTAACGAACCCTGTCCCTGCGGCAGCGGCATGAAGTATAAAAAATGCTGCGGCCGGTGAGGGTGAGGTTATTTCAAGAATGGAGTAATATCAAACGCCGCCGCGACCGACTAATCCAGAAACGGCATGAGCTTTGTGAACAGGAAAATACCCGGGCCGGTCCCTATCGCGCAGATTACCGTACCTATCCCTACGACAAGCAGCGCGTTGCCGGCGATAAAGTATGTCAGCACTGCGGCAAGAAGAGTGACGACGATATCGAAAATCAGCTTGGATTTTGACATTGTCCATCCGAATTTATCTCCTATGGTGCGCGCCAGTGCGTCCGGAGGCATCAGTATGAGGTTTGCGCCGACTATGGCCCGTATCCCGGCGGAAAAGACTACCATGCCCGCAACAAGGAGCAATATGTTATAGCCCAGCCCTTGAATCGACATGCTCAGAAAACCGAGATTGACGTCAAGGAGGAATCCAAACGCCCATGCAAGAGGCAACTGGAAAAGGATTATTATTGTCGGTTTTCGCGTTATTGCCAGTTGCACAAGCATAAAGAATATGTGAAAAATCGTTGTGCATAACCCCACGCTCAGCGGCGTAAGCTTTGACGTGGCATATGGCAGCACGCTGCCGGGCGCGACGCCCACATCCGCCTTTATCGACATTGCTATGCCGACAGACATCACAAGGACGCCCGCTAAGTATATAATAATCCGCTTAGTTAATAACTTTTTTGCCATGAGCTTATCCATTAGCTTCACCTTTTAATTAAGAAAAGCGCCGCCAAAACATTCGGTTTTGGCGGCGATGCATTATGCATTAATCTGCGGCGTCTCTACTTAAAATACCTGTCAAGAAACCCCTGGAACGCTTTGCCGTGCCTCGCCTCGTCACGGGCCATTTCATGCACTGTGTCATGGATTGCGTCAAGGTTAAGCTCTTTCGCGCGCTTTGCTAGATTGAACTTGCCAAGGGTCGCGCCATTTTCCGCCTCAACGCGCATTTCGAGATTCTTCTTCGTGCTCGGCGTCACAACCTCGCCAAGCAGCTCTGCAAATCTTGACGCGTGATCGGCTTCCTCGTGGGCAGCCCTATCCCAGTATAGGCCGATTTCCGCATAACCCTCGCGGTAGGCCGCACGCGACATCGCGAGATACATGCCGACCTCTGTGCATTCCGCCTCGAAATTCGCGCGCAAATCAGCAATAATGTCTTCCGGGGCGCCTTCCGCGACTCCGATAATGTGTTCAGCCGCCCAAGTCATATCACCGCCCTGAAGGACATACTTCGAGGGCGGGGCCTTGCAGACCGGACAATTGGCCGTCGGCGCAGCTTCCCCTTCATAGACATGACCGCATACTCCACAAACATACTTCTTCATAGTGACCTCCTAAAAAATTAATTTATATTTGCATCCAACGTCAAGAGGCTTTTGCCTCCCGAGTTGTACCCTGACGCCTATAATAATTCCCTAATCAGCGTTTGCCTGTCCTTCTCCGCCAGATAGGCGAGCGGCACGTCGAACACCGTCTTGGCTCCGAAGTCCCCTTCCCGCGCCATGCGAAAAGCCGCGCGGGCATATGCGGCCATGACGTTCCCCGTAAATTCCGGGTTTGAGTCAAGCCTGAGCGAAAACTCAAGCATATGTTTATTCTCACCTGTCCTGCCGCTGTGAATAACCACGCCGCCATGCGGCATTTTGGAGTGATTTGCATTGAACTCGTCATCATCAATGAAAGTAACGGTCGTATCGTAATCCGCAAAGTAGTTCGGCATAGTCTTGATATTTTTCTCGATAGAGGCTTTGTCCGCGCCGGGACTCACAACAACATAGCATTGGCGCAGATGCTTCTGTCTTGTCGTGAGGTTTGGGTTTTCGCCGCTGCGCGCGGCCTTGACAGCGTCATCTATCGGGATAGTGTACTGCACAGCGTTCGTGACGCCTTCAATACGCCGGATCGCGTCCGAGTGCCCTTGGGACAAACCCCTGCCCCAGAATGTGTAGCCCTTGCCGTCCGGCAGGGCCGATTCTGAAATCAGCCGCATGATCGAAAACAGGCCGGGGTCCCATCCGGATGAAATCACCGCCGTCTTATTTTTTGCAGCTGCATCCACCGCGGCTAAATACTCAGGAATTTTCCCGTGATTATCATAACTGTCAACAATATTAAACAGCGCCGCATACCGGGGCCCCTGCTCCGCAAGATCCGTAGCCGAGCCGCCGCAGAGCAGTAAAACATCTATTTCATCAGTCATTTTCTCAGCGTCACTGAGTTTATGCACTTTTGCCGAGCTATCGGCAATTCTCAGCGCACCGGGGTCACGACGGGTGAAAACAGCCGCAAGCTCCATATCCGAAGCGGCCGCAACAGCCCGATCAACCCCTCTGCCGACATTGCCATAACCGGCAATCCCAATACGTATCTTATTCATAATCATATCTCGTTTTCCAGCATTTGTTCTAGCGTCTGCCTCTTTCTGATAAGCCTGAGCTGCCCGTCCTTTGTATATAAGACCTCCGGGGCTTGTGTATGGGAGTTATAATTAAACGGCGCCATCGACGAGCAGTAAGCGCCCGCCCCGCCTATTACAGCGATATCCCCCGTATCCGGCTCAGCCATCGCGCGCGCGACGGTACGCCCGTCCGTATCAAGCGTCTGGCAGTCGCCGCTCTCGCAGCATTTTCCGGCTACGACAGCTTTGTAACAGCTGCCGCCGTCCGTACTGAACTCCGACGATTTCAAACGCCCGTCGCCGGCTGAAATAATATAGATAGGATGCCTTGAACCGTACAGCAGCGGCCGGGAGTTTATTTCCATACCGCCGTCCGCGATAATAAAATTAGCTTTGGCAGTGCTTTTTTTGTCAATGACACGCGTCACCGCATAGCCGGAGTTGGCGAGTATATATGTGCCCGGCTCGATCTCCGTCTTGAGTTTTCTGCCTGTTTTTTTATAAAAATCCCCGATCCGCTCTTTTGCGTAATTGCCCAGAAGCGTCAAATCGGCGGCGCGTTCGTCCGGCGTCCGCGCCTCTTTAAGGCCGCCTCCGAAACAGACCGTTTCCGCCTCCGGAAAATGCTTCTCGATTATGCCAAGCTCAATATCAATGTTTTGCCGCCACATTTCGGGGTCGCCCCCCGAGCCGATGTGTTCATGGATATGACGGAACACGATCCCCTTTTCTCCGGCGTATTCATTAGCCTCGGAAATATCTGAAAGGTGTATGCCGAAGCATGAATAATCGTCACCGGTGTTGCGCGTGGCGCTCTCGCCGGAACCAACGCCCGGGTGGATACGAATAGCGGGAGTAATCCCGTTTGCGGCTGCGAAATCACCAATAAGCCGCAACTGGCGCAAAGAGCATACAGTATATTTCATGCCCAGCAGCATCAGCTCTTCAAGCTTTTCCCTGGCGCTGCCCACGTGGATCTCCTGTGTCGTCAGCATGATGTCCGCAAACGGAACCCCCGCCAGGTTCGCCCTTATGACTTCGTTGAGCGAGCTTGCGTCAATTTGAAGGCCGGCGCCGCTGATGATTTTCAGCAGAGTCCTGTTTGAGTTCGCTTTCATAGCGTATCGCACGGTAATCCCAAAGGCATTTGGCATATCAAGGCACTTTTTGCACTGCTCCAAGATGAGGCCCTCGTCATAAACGTAGAGCGGCGTACCAAACTCTTCCGCAGCCTTCACAACCGCCGCAGTATCAATCGTGCTAAAATCATTGAGCCTATTCAATATTTCCTGCTCCTTGATGCTGCGGGTCTGTGACAGCGCGCTCCGCGCACTACTCGCTCGCATAGTTTTTAAAGTAATTTTGAACCAGCACGACCGGCGTACCGCGGTCGCCGCTGCCGGAAACCAGGTCGCACAGGCTGCCTACGAGGTCGTGTATCCTGCGGGGAGTCGTGCCTTCTGATTCCATATTGCCTACAAGGCTATCCTGTTTGCTCCTTATGCGATCCCGAATGCCTTCGTCAAGAGCTTCCCCGGACAGTTCCGCAAGGTCGTTATCCGCCACGTATTTTATTTTCAGTTCGTTCGGCGTGCCTGCCAGTCCGTCGGTATATGCCGGTGAAACCACAGGGTCCGCAAGCTCCCATATACCGCCTACGGGGTCTTTAAAGCACCCGTCGCCAAACACCATAACCTCCAGCTTTTTGCCGGTTCGTTTATATAGTTCGCCCTGAAGCTTCAAAACAAACTCTTTTGTATCCCTAGGAAAAAGCTTGATGGAATCCTCAGTCGCTTTATTCGAGCCTAACAGTCCGTATTCGCTGTATCCGCTGCCGCTGACAGGCTCGTTTAGTATATCGTCGAGGCATAGGCATCGCCCGGCGCCGGCATTTTTTATCAAAAGCTGCGTCCGCTTCCTTGTATGGATATCGCAGCAGAGGACATTCTTCGTGAAATTGAGGATATGCCTTGGATCGTTTGAAAAAATGATTTCACATCCTGCCGCAATGCTCTTGTAATACTCTATGTAGTCAACGCCGGTGAAACTGTGGACGGTTTCCATGCCAAATATCTCACGGAACTGCCGCTCCGTAAAGCTGTCTGTGTAGGTATTGACGCCTTTTTCATCGCATACGGATATGTCGACAAGCTTGTTTCCAACCTCATCGCAAGGGTAAGACAGTTGGATATACAGCTTATCGCAGCCCCCGGCGATGCCGGCAAGGGTGCTTGCGAAACGGTTGCGCGAAAGGATGGGGAACACTATCCCCAAATCGCCGCCCCCGAATTTTGCGCGGATATCCTCCGAAATTTGCCACATGTTCGCATAGTTTCCCTGGGCGCGCCCTACTACAGCCTCAGTGACCGCGACTATATCCCCCTCGCCAAGCTCAAACCCGCCGCCGGCCGACGCTTCTAACAAACAGTCGCCAATCATGCAAATGATATCATCACCTTGCCTGAAAATCGGCGTAACGATCCCCCGTGCAATAACACCTGTATTCCGCATAAAACCACCTGCTTTCCTACTCTGCTAACTCAAGGTTTCGCACATGGCGATGTGCAAAAAATCGAATATAGCCACCGTCTATTGCAGGGCGCGACGCCCTCGGCGCGCCTTTTCTGACGCATTTGCCCATCCTGCGGCGCGCCAAGGCGTCGAGCCCTACTCTTACGCGCCTCCGGCCGCCGGTTTGTCCATGATGATCGTCACATCCGGGTGCAGTAAAAGCAGGCTGGCAGGTACGTCAGTGTGTATTTTGCCTTCGAACAGTTTTTTTGCTATCGGCGCCTTGTTTAGGCCGCTGACAAGGAGCAATACGCTCCTTGCGCTGAATATCGTGCCTATCCCCATCGTAAGGGCCGACGTCGGCTGTGTTTCACCCCCTGAGAAAAAGCGCGAGTTAGCGGTAAGCGTGCTTTCTGTAAGCGCCGTCAAATGTGTCGTCACTAAGTACGCCCCGGAAGGCTCGTTGAAGCCAATATGCCCGTTGAGGCCTATGCCAAGTATCTGAAGGTCTATGCCCCCGGCGGCTTCTATGGCCGCGTCATATCCGGCGCATTCGCCCTGCGGGTCGTCAGTTTCCCCGTCGGGTAGGCGCGAATCCGCGAAACTGACACTTTTGAACAGGTTTTCTTTCATATAGTAGTGGTAGCTCTGGGGGTGATCCTTTTTGATAGGGTAATACTCGTCCAGATTAAACGACCGCGCCTTACTAAAGTCGATCCTGCCCGCGTCATGCCGCCGCACAAGCTCCTCGTATAACCCTATCGGCGTGCTGCCCGTAGGCAAACCAAACACGCTGTCAGGCTTCCGGGCAAGCTGCTCCGCCATAAGATCCGCGGCAGTACGGCTCATATCACCATAATTGTCACAAATAATCTTCTTCATTTTATATCAGTCTTTAAGCGCTGCCTGCGCGGCTGCCAGCCGCGCTATCGGCACTCGGAAGGGTGAGCAGGAAACGTAGTTCAAACCTATCTTGTGGCAAAATTCAACGGAGGACGGGTCGCCGCCGTGTTCGCCGCAGATGCCGAGCTTCAAATCGGGGCGCGCCTTCAGCCCGAGCTGAACTGCCATTTCCATAAGCTTGCCGACGCCTATGCGGTCGATCCTCGCAAATGGGTCTGATTCGAATATCTGCTTCTCGTAATAATCGTCGAGGAATTTGCCCGCGTCGTCGCGGGAGAACCCGAACGTCATCTGTGTAAGGTCATTCGTGCCGAATGAGAAAAACTCAGCTTCTTTAGCGACGTCGTCGGCGGTGAGGCAGGCGCGCGGAATTTCGATCATCGTGCCGACCATGTATTTCAAATCACTGCCGGACTGCGCGATTAGTTCTTCCGCCGTTTTGACGACCACGTTCTTGACAAAGATGAATTCCTTAACTTCGCCGATAAGCGGGATCATAAGCTCCGGGACAAAGTTTTTCCATTCCGGATGCGCCTTCTTTACATTTATCGCGGCCTTAATTATTGCCCTCGTCTGCATCGCCGCGATTTCGGGGTATGTCACGGTGAGACGGCATCCGCGATGCCCCATCATCGGGTTGAACTCATGCAAAGACGTTATGATCGCCTTTACCTCATCGGCGGTCTTTCCCTGCGCCTTCGCAAGCGCTTCAATGTCACGCTCTTCAGTCGGCACGAACTCATGCAGCGGCGGGTCGAGGTAACGTATCGTCACCGGGGTACCCTCCATCGCCTCGTAAATGCCTTCAAAATCTGCTTGCTGCATCGGTTCAATTTTTGCCAGAGCCTTTTCACGCTGCTCCTTTGTATCGGAGCAGATCATTTCGCGGATAGCCGCGATACGGTCCGCCTCGAAGAACATATGCTCCGTACGGCACAGGCCGATGCCTTCAGCGCCGAATTCCCTTGCCGCCCTGGCGTCATGAGGCGTGTCGGCATTTGTCCTGACTCCGAGTTTTCTGTATTTGTCGGTCCATGCCATAATGCGCCCGAATTCGCCGCCAATCGATGCGTCGGTCGTTTTGATAGCTTCCCCGTATATGTTGCCGGTCGAGCCGTCAAGGCTGATCCAGTCACCTTCTTTATATGCTTTCCCGCCAAGCTCAAACTGCTTGGTTTTTTCATCTATTTTGATAGCGCCGCAGCCCGCTACGCAGCAGGTACCCATGCCGCGCGCGACGACCGCCGCGTGCGAGGTCATGCCGCCGCGTACCGTGAGAATGCCCCGCGCCGCCGCCATGCCTTCGATGTCTTCCGGCGACGTCTCCAGCCGGACTAAAATGACCTGCTCGCCGCCGTCGGCCCATTTTTTCGCGTCCACAGCGGTGAACACAGCGCGCCCCGCGGCCGCCCCGGGCGACGCCGCAAGCCCCGAGCCTATGGGAGTCGCGGCTTTGAGCGCGGCTGGCTCAAACTGTGGGTGCAACAGCGCGTCGAGGGCTTTCGCGTCTATCATCAAAACGGCTTGCTTATCGGTGATCGCGCCTTCGTCAACAAGGTCGCAGGCAATCTTCAGCGCCGCCGCCGCCGTGCGTTTGCCGTTTCGCGTCTGGAGCATAAAGAGTTTTTTGTCTTCGATGGTAAACTCCATATCCTGCATGTCGCTGTAGTGGTTTTCGAGTATTCCGCTGATTTTTACAAACTCGTTATAGGCGTCCGGCATAATTCCGCCGAGCTGGTCGATGTTTTGGGGCGTACGTATTCCGGCGACGACGTCCTCGCCTTGGGCATTCATCAAAAATTCGCCGAAAAGCTTTTTCTCCCCGGTGGCGGGGTTGCGCGTAAACGCTACGCCTGTGCCGGAAGTGTCCCCAAGGTTGCCAAACACCATCTCCTGCACGTTGACCGCGGTCCCCCAGTCGCCCGGGATGTCGTACATGCGGCGGTATGAGATGGCCCGCGGGTTGTTCCATGAGCGGAACACCGCCTTGATGGCGCCCATGAGCTGCTCTTTCGCGTCGGCCGGGAAGTCCGCGCCAATTTTCGACTTGTACTCATCCTTGAACCGCTGCGCCAGGTCCTTCAGGTCGTCCGCCGTCAGATCCGTATCCTCGGATACGCCCTTTTCTTCCTTCATCTTGTCGATCAGCTCTTCAAAATAGCTCTTCCCGACTTCCATGACCACATCGGAGTACATCTGGATGAACCTTCTGTAGCAGTCGTACGCCCAGCGCGGGTTGCCGCTTTTTGCCGCCATAGCCTGGGCGACTTTATCATTAAGGCCAAGATTGAGGATCGTGTCCATCATGCCGGGCATCGACGCCCGCGCGCCGGAGCGGACGGACACAAGCAGCGGGTTATCGGCGTCGCCAAACTTCTTGCCGGCTATGCTCTCCAGCTTATCGATGTACTGCATTATCTCGCCTTGTATCGCGTCGCTGATGACCTCTCCATCGTCATAATACTTTGTGCATGCTTCCGTTGATACTGTAAATCCCTGCGGCACCGGCAGCCCCAGGTTTGTCATCTCGGCAAGGTTTGCGCCCTTGCCGCCAAGCAGCTCCTTCATTTTGCCGTCGCCCTCGGAAAACAGGTATACATATTTTTTGCTCACAAAAAAACCTCCTAAATGATATTTTATAAAAATGACTGATTGTTTTAGTTTTAGTATCAGTGTACCATAAACTTCAGCCACATAAAAGCGATTTTATCCGATAAAGTAGAAAAATATTACTTTCATTGCAAATTGCGGGTGAAAATGGTAGAATTCGTGGAGTTACTAGTCAAGGTTAGCCGAAACTCCCCCGAAAAAAGGGCGTATTATGCGCCTTCGTTCGGTCAGTTCCGTGTCAGTAGCCGGAATTCCCTCTCTGCGTCGCACAACACGCCCTTTTTTCTCACGTTGTGCTGTCAT
>Ga0099364_10000293_pt1 | contig 83916 bp, 72 predicted proteins | sample TergutTh196P3_FD_73070 | JGI IMG/M metagenome (GOLD analysis project Ga0099364, IMG submission 73070) | Microcerotermes parvus P3 segment gut microbial communities from Pointe-Noire, Republic of the Congo - Th196 P3 | ecosystem: Host-associated > Arthropoda: Insects > Digestive system > Gut ...
GTCAGGCTCTGGGTCAGGTTCGGGTTCAGGCTCTGGCTCAGGTTCAGGTTCAGGTTCGGGTTCAGGCTCTGGCTCAGGTTCAGGTTCAGGTTCGGGTTCAGGTTCAGGCTCAGGTTCGGGTTCAGGCTCTGGCTCAGGTTCAGGTTCAGGTTCGGGTTCAGGTTCAGGCTCAGGTTCGGCAAATGCTAATGTATTTTCGTATTCTTCAGGAGTGGTTTCATCGACAAGAACTTGTACCTCTGTCTCGGTGATAACAGATTCGTTACTGGGTGCAATTTCCTGCAACAGGTTTGATTCGCCCTGACTCCGGGGATCGGTGGCACAAGAAGCAATCAACCATGCCAGTATAAGAAAACTAATAATTGTTGCATTTTTCAAGGGACATTCTCCATGATTTCGTTTATGGTTCTTTCAATCTGATTCCGCCACACCTGTTCGCCGCTTCTGAGCGGATCCTGCCAATAAGGTGCAGCATCTTCAGAAGTCCATATTGAACGCTGCTCTCTTTCAAGAAGGACACCAGGTATAAAGTCCGGTTCATCAGGAAGAAATAACTCGTCCGGCTGTATAATGATCCTTTGTGGTGTCGGGACATTCTCCGTTACCGAAACTCTCTGTTCGCCGGATGTATCATTACTCACCAATGACGCTCCAATAATAATCAACAGAAATAGGGCAAAAGCTCCGAGTGCAATTGCCAATACCATGCGCCGTTTACTCAGTGGTATCCAGCCCGGCAGTTTGTCGGCTGCCAGTGCCATTATGTCACGTAATCCTGCCATTATATCAGCCAACCTTCGGGTAAAAACGCTCCGGATTGTCTTTCCGGGAGAGGTTACTGTAATTATCGGCACAGACAAACATGCTATAAAGCGTGATAAAATGGACATATTCAAAAACACTATAGCATAATATATGTTTTGGTGCTATGCTTCACCAATGACTAAACGCCTATCATATGTATTAGTAACTCCCTACACTATTGTCAAAAGCAGGACCGGCGGGGTTCTGTCAAGATTGTTGGCACGTACAGATTTGGAATTGGCCGGAGCGCAAATGTTCGCTGCCGATAAACAGTTTGCATTTGAATTCGCCAAATTGCTGCGGGATCGTTCGCCGGAAAATAAAATCATGCTGCTTGCGGACTATATCGAGAAAAACATGACGCCTTCAGGCGGCAGACCGCACCGGACACTGTTGCTGTTATTCAGGGGGGAAAACCCCTGCGAGCAGCTTCACACTACTTGCGGGCATCTGTATATGCAAAATGTTGAACTGGATGCGCTGTCCGGAGAAACCATCAGGGATACGTACTCCGATATGATTTTTTCGCAGGATAATCCCGAGGAAGTTACCTATTTTGAACCTGCCGTTCTTACTCCCCGCAATCAGAATGAAGCGGACGATGACCTGCTTAAATTGGCAAATTTTCTCGAGGGAAGGGGTAATATCGTGCAAAATGTCACGTATTCTGACCCCTCAAAAATTGAACAGACACTGGTTGTCATTAAACCCGATAACTGGGAACACCATCCATCCCGTCCCGGCGCAATTATTGATATGTTCTCCCGCACCGGGCTGAGGATCATTGGTATTAAGGTCCATCGTTTTTCGCTGGCGCAAGCCATGGATTTTTACGGTGCTGTGGGGGAAGGACTAAAAGAGAAACTTGCTCCGGGTTTTGCTCTGCGGGCAAAAAGAATACTGGAAAAACAGTTCCGGTTCAGGTTAAGTGATGAATCCCTAAATGCCCTGACAAACTCTTTTGGTGCTGAATGTGCACAGGATCAATATGCCAAACTGGTAAAATTTATGACCGGTAAACGGTTGCCGCTTGCCGGAGGCGGCTCTTACTCTCAGGAAGAACTCAACAAGCCCGGTGATGTAGAGTGCATGATTCTCGTCTACGAAGGTGAAAACGCGATTAAAAAAATCCGCGATGTATTGGGCCCCACCAATCCGCTTGAAGCGCCGAAAGGTACTGTCCGCAGGGAATTCGGTTCAAACATTATGGTTAATACCGCCCATGCCTCGGATTCGGCAGAAAGTTATATCAGGGAAAAAACCATTCTCAAAATCGACGAAAATCCCCTTGTTAATATTATACGAGAACACTTGGGAAGGTAGAGGGGTATGTTAGAGACGAGGGACAAGGGATCGGGGATCAGGGATCATTCAATCCCCTATTCCCGGTCCCTGGTTCCTGGTCCCCGATCCCTATTCTTCATTTTTCTTTTTTCTTTTTTTTCTTTTCACTTGATTTCCCAGGATTTCGGATTCGGGTTTGATGATGAAGCGGATTTTGCGGACAGCGGCGGCAGTTCTTTTGCGTTTTCTGCGGGCGGCGAAGTATCAGCATCCCTTATTGGATATGTTGATGATTTTTCCAAAGGGGCGGAGCATACCGCTCTGGGAGATATTTTTTCCGGTAAGCTTAATTTTTCTGCAAGTACACCATATGCCGAAGGGGTCATAAAATTAAATTTGATACCTGCGGAAATGCCTGTCAGCCTTGATGAGGCATATATGCGTGTTTTTTTAGGCAGATTCGATATAACAGCGGGCTTGAGGAAACTTACCTGGGGAAAAGCAGACAGTTTTGGCCCGCTTGATGTGATTAACCCTCTGGATTATTCGCAGATATTCATTGAAATGTCTGATAACATCAGTTTGATAAATATAAAAACTGCTCGCCCTCTTATTCATGCCGCATTCAGGCTGGGAGATTTTTCAAAAATTGAAGGGGTGTTTATTCCCTGGTTTGAGCCGCATTTTATTCCCCGGTCAGGAAAATGGGCAGTTGCTCAAGTGGAAATGCTTGCAATGGAAAATTTATCGATGGTTCACCCTCAGTTTGGTTTGATTACAATACCAATAACGGTACATGAACCGGAAACAACAACATTTAATTATGCACAAGCCGGGCTCAGATTTACCACTACCATTGGCAGTGCGGATCTCGGCGCACAGTATTATTATGGGCGGTTGCCTCAACCATCGGCTGAAATAAATGTCAATGTTATCAGTATGATCCCTTTTGATGCTGAATCTGAAATAACTGTGGTGTACAACCCTTATCACCAGATCGGGTTTGATTATGCACAAGTATTATTTGGATTTAATACTCGTGCGGAATTTGCGGTCAATATAACCGAGGACCTCAATGGCGATGACGGATCGGTGTACAATCCGTTCATATCCTGGTCTTTAGGGTTTGATCGTGACATTGCCTGGGGGATAAATCTTAACATTCAGGTCAATGAAAGTATTCGTTTGATGCACAGTAAACTGGGTGATGAAATTGATGCAGATAATCCCATGAGTTTAATGAACGGTAATTTTGACATCGAAGGCGGCCGGCCGGGAACAGCAACCCGTCTGACAGCGGCTGTTTCCCGGAAATTTTTCCGTGAGGAACTTGAACTGCGGGCTGCGGTTGTCTGGGGCATGGAAGACAGGGACTGTGCCATTATGCCGGCGTTTATCTGGTCAAAAGACAATTTCCGCGCTTCTTTTTCCGGCGGCTTTTTTGCCGGCAATACCAACGGCCAGCTTGGTCAATACCGGGATAATGATTTTCTTAAAATAGCTCTCATTTATACATTTTGATGCTTACCTCTTACCTTGACACACCTGCCGTATCATGGTGATAATATCAGCAAGCAAAACGAGGAAAGCGCGCTGCGCCTGTGCGTCAGAGCGGCTTTCAAAAAGGAGACCCTGTGAGCTACGCAACAGACAATATTAAAAATGTCGCCATAGCCGGACATGGACAAACCGGTAAAACCACACTTTTTGAGCATGTACTGCTTGCAGGAGGGGTAATACCCCGTGCAGAAACATTGGAATCCGGTAAAACGGTCAGTGATTCCAGCCCGGAGGAAATTGAACGAAAAATTTCCATAAATACCGCAATGGGCCATGTAGAGCGGAACGGGACGAAAATAAATATTTTTGACACCCCTGGTTCGTCTGACTTTTCCGGGAACGTAATTTCCAGTTTTCGTGCTTCTGAATTTGCCCTGCTGATGGTAGACGGCCGTTCCGGAGTGCAGATCGAAACTGTTAAGCTCTGGCGGAATTTAGATGAGCGTAAAAAGCCGCGAGGCGTTTTCATTGCCAAACTGGATAATGATCTTGCGGATTTTAACAAGGCTTTGGATGATATAAAAGAAAAATTTAAAATTGAGCCGGTTCCGGTGACGCTGCCAATGGGAAACGGCAGCGGATTCAAAGGCGTTATAGATGTATTGCACGACAAGGCCTGGCTTGCCGGCGGTGATTCTGTTGAAAAAGAATGTCCCATTCCCGATGAATACAAGGATGCGGCAGCGGCAGCCCGTGAAAGGCTTATCGAAGCTGCAGCAGACGGTGATGACACCCTCATGGACAAATACCTTGAGCAAGGCACCCTTTCGCCGGAAGAAATGAAAACCGGGCTCGTTAAGGCGCTGGCAGAAAATAAATACGTTCCCGCTTTTGCCGGCGTTGCGTTGAACAATTCCGGCATTATACCCATGCTTGATTTTATCGCCGATGTGGGGCCAAACCCCCGCACTTCGCAAGATGCCGTTCTTGATGCAGAAGGCAAAGAGCTGCAGGCTCCCATTGATCCGGACAAACCGCTTGCGGCGTTAATTATCAAAACCACTTACGATCAATTTTCGGGAAAACTTTCCTGGGTAAAAGTTATAACAGGCAAACTAGCGGCGGACTCTGAGGCATATAATGTCTCTGAAAGTAAAAAAGAACGTATCGGCAAGCTTTTTACCTGCCAGGGCAAAAAGCTCGAAGAAATAAAGGAACTCAATGCCGGCGATGTAGGCATTATCACTAAGTCCGCTACTCTGAAAACCAACGACACCCTTGCTGCAGGAGACGGCGCTCTTGCTTTTGTTCCGCTGCACTTGCCCGAACCGGTACATTCAATAGCGGTCGCTGCGCTGGCAAAAAAAGATGATGACAAGCTCGGCGAATTCCTTGTTCGCGCCGCCGAGGAAGATAAAACTTTCCGGTATATTTATAACGGCGAGACGAAGGAAACGGTCATTTCCGGCATGGGTGAACTTCAAATCAATATTATTCTGGATAAAATAAAAACAAATCAAAAAGTTGAAGTAGAAACCCGTGTCCCCAAGGTAGCCTACCGGGAAACAATTACGAAGAAAGCTGCCGCAGAGTATACCCATAAAAAGCAAACCGGCGGCCATGGACAGTACGGCAAAGTAATGCTGGAAATTGCCCCCCTGCCCCGAGGCGAAGATTACCAGTTTATCTGGGCCATTTTCGGCGGGTCTATACCCAAGAACTATCTCCCCGGAGTGGAAAAAGGCATTATTGAAGGTAAAGCACACGGAACCGTGGCGCAATACCCGGTAGTTGACGTTGAAGTCAAAATCACTGACGGCAAGTATCACCCCGTCGATTCTTCGGAGCTTTCGTTCAAGCTGGCAGCGCGCAACGCTTTCCGCGATGCGATGAAGCAGGCCGCACCGACCTTGCTGGAACCAATCATGAACCTGACCGTTTTTGTCGAGGAAAAGTACCTTGGTGATGTCATGAGCGACCTGTCCGGCAAACGGGGAAAGATCCTTGGGCAGGATTCAGCGGGCGGCATTGCCGAAGTACGCGCTGAAGTTCCCCAGGGCGAACTGCTCCGTTATTCGATTGACCTGCGCTCAATTACCTCCGGTACCGGCTCATTCTCCGTGGCGTTCAGCCATTACTCCCCGATTTCCGGCCGCATCGCCGATGATGTCATCAAGGCACGGGAATCGTTCAAGCTGCAGGAAGCGGACGAGTAAGGTTCATTTGTACACATTCCGTATTTTTTCCTTTCCCGGCAGGCGGTAGACATCAAAGTCTTTGTCCAGGCTGACTATTTTCTTGACGCCGGTTTTCTCGGCGGTTATTACCAGAGTTGCATCGGCAAAGTCCATGGGGAGATCGGCGTATTTGGCGGTTAATTCCATGATCCGGGGTATGTCGTGCTGGTTGATCTCACTGATGATTACCCCCTTGAGCATTACCCATTCATAAAAATCCTGCTGTGCCTTTACACTGAAATTGAGCAGATGAGAAACTTCGGTAAATACCGCAAGGGTGCTAATGAAAGAATATTGATGCCTGGTTAAAAAATCCCGAACTCTTTTGTGATATGTATCATCAACATCAAATAAGGCGATAAGAGGGCCTGAGTCAATAAGAATTCTGCCTTGCACGAAGTTTCTCTCTTAAGCGTTCTTTATATGTTGTTGAGAGTTCGCCTTGCCCCGATCCGTACTTGCCAAAATAAGGCAGGCCCAGGGTGTAGGAATCTATCCCGCTTTCCTCGCGCTCATAGTACATATCAATGGACTCTTTGATGATGTCCGACTTTGTCTTGCCCTTGAGCCTGGAAAGAACAAGAAGCCTGTTACGGGTTTCCGCAGAAAGCCTCGCGGTGGTTACCTGGCTTGTCATAACGCCTCCATAATACACAATGTAATACAAACACAAGAGAAAATCAAGTGTTACAAGAGATAAAATGTAAGCGGGTTATCATCAAAGATATGACTATTGTCTATGCTTTGACGGCAATTCGCCTGGCTTTCATACAACGACACTTTTACCTTTTACTTCTTACCTTATACCTTATTACCCCTCGTTTCTAATCTGCACTCTGCGAATCTTGCCGGAAATGGTTTTGGGAAGCTCGGTGACAAATTCTACAATGCGGGGGTATTTGTACGGGGCGGTGGTTTGCTTGACGTGGTTTTGGAGTTCAAGCTTGAGTTCGTCGGAAGGAGTATAACCTTTGGCAAGCACCACTGTTGCTTTTACGACTGCACCCCGGTCGGGATCGGGAACGCCGGTTATTGCACATTCCAGGACGGCCGGATGTTCCAGAAGGGCGCTTTCAACTTCAAATGGGCCTATCCGGTAGCCGGAACTTTTTATAACATCATCGTAACGGCCGACAAACCAGAAATAACCGTCTTCATCTTTCCATGCAACATCACCGGTATAATAAATATCATTGTTCCATACACTGTTCGTTAAGGCTTCGTCGCGGTAATAGCCGCCAAACATGCCCCAGGGCTTGCCTGGCAAGCCAGGCTTGCACTTGCCGGTACGGACAACGATTTGCCCTTCCTCACCCATGTTGCATGAGGAGCCGTCTTCACGGAGTATATCAATGTCATACCCCGGCGCGGGCTTTCCCATTGAGCCCGGTTTCGGAGTCAGCCAGGGCCATGTGCAGAGGGTGACGGTTAGTTCTGTTTGACCGTAACATTCCCGCAGCTTGATTCCCGTGCCGGCAAGAAACTGCTCGTAAATTTCCGGATTTAAGGGTTCACCGGCAACAACAGCGTGTTTTAGAGCAGAAAAATCGTATGCGGCCAGATCCTCTTTTATAAAAAAACGGTAAATTGTCGGTGGGGCGCAGAAGCTGGTAAGACGGTATTTGCCGAATAATTCCAGCATGACTGAAGGCACAAAGCGGTCGTAGTCATAAATAAATATCCCTGCCCCGCATAGCCACTGCCCATAGAGGCAGCCCCAGGCGGATTTAGCCCAGCCGGTATCGGCAACAGTATAATGCAGGCCATCCGGCACGACCTGGTGCCAGTACTTTGCCGTAACAATATGTCCCAGGGGGTAGACATAGTTATGGCGGACCATCTTGGGCATGCCGGTTGTGCCGGATGTAAAATACAGCAGCATAATATCGTCGTTTGTGTTTTTCTGTACCGGCCGTTTGAATTCTTTCGAAGCGTTTTCCATGAGAAGACTGAAATCGGCCCAGTTATTGTCTCCGCCGGGGGAGAAATCTTTTGGGTTGTGAACCGAACGGACAAAAGCCTTGTACCGCAGATCGGCTGCTCCGCCCTTTTTTTTCACTTCATCAATCCGGTTAATAACATCCGGATCATCGACACAGATAATGGCGGCAATGTCTGCGGCTGCACAGCGGTACTCAATATCCTTAACGGTTAACAAGTGTGTAGCGGGAATTGTTATTGCACCAAGCTTGTGCAGCGCAAGAATGATGGGCCAGTATTCCCAGCGGCGCTTAAGTATCAGCATCACCGGATCGCCTTTTCCAATTCCGGCATCGGTAAGCACATTGGCCGCCTGGTCAGAAAGGGTTTTCATTTGAGCAAAAGTAAATGCCGCTTCGGCGCCGTTTTCATCACACCACACGAGCGCCCGTTTGCTGCCTTGTTCTTCGGCAAGAGCGTCAACCACATCATAAGCAAAGTTGAAATTATCCGGGGTGTTAATCGTAAAATTCGCGGAAAAATCCTCGTATGAGTCAAATTCTGTTTTTGGTAAATATGTGTCAAGAAGTTTCATTGTCTGTTCCTTATTAAGTTTATTTATAAAACGACCGCCATAAAACGGGCGGCTTTTCCGCCAAGGGCTTTCATCCCGTGGGGTTCCTGGGAATCGTAGTACACACAGTCGCCGGGACCAAGTTCCAGTTCATGCCCGCCGATAGAAAGCAGCAAACGGCCTTCAAGCACATAGTTAAATTCCTGCCCGGGATGGGTATTCAGGCTTATGGGCTTGCTTTCCGTTTCGCTGCTTGCCTCCACAATAAAAGGTTCCGCTTTTTTCCGGTGAAAATTATAAGCGAGGTTCCAATAGGCATACATGGGCCGGCGGCTTACTTCCGGGGCTTGTCCGGCTTTCGTATAACAAAATGTTTTCAGTTTTGGGGTTGATCCGGCGATCAGTTCGGAAAGATCAACTTTGAAGCGCGCAGCAATCTCTACGAGCGCTCCTACCGGGAATTCTTTTTCTCCCGATTCCCACGCATTGTAATCGGCCGGATTAAAACCCAGTTCTGCCGCGAGTTTATCGGCTGTTATTTCTTCAATTTCCCTCAGCTCGCGCACTCTGGCGATAATTTCCTTTATATTTTCTTTCATTGTTCCTCCAATTTAATTATTGCCTGATTTCTATTGTTCCGTCTGAATGAGCAACATATATTACAGGATGCTTACGGGTAAAAAAACCGTTTTCCACGACTCCGGGAATGTGGTTAATTTCATGTTCCATTTTGGCAGGATCAACGGGAAATGTAAAGCGGATATCCAGTATAAGATTACCGTGTTCGGTAATAACCGGCCCGGCTTTGCGAATCCCTTCTCTGAGCGTGACTGTTGCCCCCAGATCAATAAGCGCTTTTGTTACGGTAATTCTTGCCACAGGAACAACTTCCACCGGAACGGGAAAGCCGGTGCCGAGACTGCTGCTGCCGTCTGTGCAACCGACTATTTTTGACTCATCAACTATGATGGCGTATAAGCCGGAATTGTAGGCAGTTATCTTTTCTATCAACATGGCACCGCCGCCGCCTTTGATCAGGAAGTTCTGCGGATCAACTTCGTCCGCGCCGTCAATGGTCAGATCAAGGCAGCCTGATAGTTCCCTTGAACTCAGAGGGTAATACGGGATACCTGTTTTCTCACATTCTATCTCAGCCTGAAAACTTGTTGCAAAGGCGCTGATGTCGCGTAACATTCCCTGCGCCAGCAGTTCGCCAACCCTGCGTATCGCATGAATTGCGGTGGAGCCGGTGCCAAGGCCCAGCTTCATGCCGTTTTTTACCAAATTGTCAACCGCTGTTTTGCCTGCCGCTTTTTTCATCTGTAAAACTTTATCTGATTGCTGTTCCATAATGCTCCCTGTTAAATTCGGCTCATTCGCCGAATCGTACCCGTGACAAAAGGTGTTCCGGAAATTCTTTTCCGGTAAAATGAGTGTATTGATACTTTGCCTGGCGGATTAGCATATCAAAACCGTTTTGAACCCGGCACCCGGCATTGGCAGCTCTCGTGAGAAAGGGTGTCATTTCCGGTTTGTAAATTATATCCATTACATCTTCCCTCCCGCAGAAACTGTACATAGCCAAAGGATCGTCAAAGCTTCCGCTTCCGGCAGAAGCTGTGCCTCCGTTGGAGGTGTTTCCCTGCATTCCTGCCGAAGTGGTCTGGATTATTATATCACGGTATTTATTAATCATTTCTATGCTCCTGGTGTCAAGGCCGCCCCAGGAGAATCTGTAGGGAGCGGCAAGATCGCGGGCTTTGTAGGCGGTACGGTTTAAGATGAGTACTTTTGCGCCCAGCCGGTACAGTTCACTGACAACAGCCCGTGCGGAACCGCCTGCTCCGATAACAGTAATCCGTTGTCTTTTAAGGTGTGTCCTGCCGGTAAATGCCAAAAGTGAATCGGAAAAACCTTTGGCATCAGTGTTAATTCCCGACCATCCTTGTGAATCAAGACTTATGGTATTACAGGCGCCAATATCCTGCACATTGGCAGTTTGTCCGTCAAGAAATGATATAACCGTTTCTTTGTAGGGAACCGTTATTGAAAGGCCCTTAACATTAAGTTCACGCATGAGTTCCATGCAAATATTTATGGAATCGGCGGGAAAGGGGACATAGACCGCGTCAATTTCCTCGATCCTGAAGATCGCGTTAAAAAACCGGGGGCTTTCAGTGGAAAAAAGGGGATAGCCGGTAACGCCGTACACTTTTGTCGCATGGGTTATGTTACGAAACCGGTACAATTGATCCAGTTCCCGTACATCAATTTGCCCCGGCGCGGCTTGTGGAATTTCCGGCTCGGAATATGCGCTTGTGTAGCTCAGAAATGAACCGAATTGTTCGGCGAGAATTCTGCTGCATACACCATAATGCCCCATCGCGATAAGGATTTTTTCCTGTTCCGGATTTTCTTTTCCCGCGCGAAAAAGTTTAAGCACATCCCTTATGGATTTAGTCATTATTGCAATTTTTACGATATCGCCTGCTGAATGGCGCATTGTGCGAATCTTTGCCGGTAAGTCTATATCCGTATCGGCTAAATTGTGGTATGAGCGGATTATCCTTGTGCCGAATGTATGAGCGGCTTCTTCCAGGCTGGGAACATTCATATCTTCTTCTATGTCAAGGTAGGCAAAGTTACGGCGCTTGTCCGCATCGGCATAAGCCAGCCCCCTGGCCATCAGATTGATTCGCGCTCCTTCGCCCGATTCAAAAAAACCGCCGTCAACTGTCCTCCGTATTGCCAGTATTACCGGCAGACCTGCCTGTTCGGGAAAACGCCGTATTAAAAGCCGCTCATCCGGCTCAAGGCAGTCAACCCGCAGTTCTGCAATGTCAGCGAATTTTCGGTATTTGTCGAGTATTTCTAGATTACGGCTGAGTGTTTTTGCTGTAAGAGTAAGACAGATTTTTGCCACAGGTTTCCCTATATTTGAAAATAACAGATAAATGGGTTAGGCGCTAGGGGCCGGGAAAGGCAGGAGCATTTTACGAGCATGTAAATTTTATAGTACTTTTGTACCTTGCTTTTTTTAGAAAAGAGTGGTATAATTACCATAATAATTGTATATATTAAAGGTATTTATGAGACCACAGAGAAAACCAGCTTTTTTCTCAATCGTATACCCCGGGAATTTTAAGGATTCCGGGGTATTTTTATTAAATAATATTTAGGAGGAATTCATGAAAAACCAAAAATGGTTTGTCTGGGCAATCGTAATACTGCTCTGTTCCGTATTTATTGCCTGTGTGGATGACAATGTAGTAATAATGATTTCTACGAAATCGCAGACACCAACGGCGGATATTATCCATGTTGTCAAATCGTCAGAAAGCCCCCGTGTAGTGGAGTTTCAATTAACAAGCTCCCATCCCGGCACATCACCGCAGGGGTTATGGAAAGTGTATGACGATGAGTTTGAAGGGGTTAATTTAGAGGTTACCATCCGGTTGGACTACGATGAAAATACGTTTGAATTAAGAATAACCGACCGAAGATCACCTGCCGCTAACCCCGATGGACTTGCTACCGGCGTTTACTGGGTATCGGTTACAGAACCCGGTTATTCCGAAAGCGATCGGCTCGGCCTGTTTGTTCACGAGCCGGGGTCATTGGCAACGCCGGTACCTGAAGTTGATGATGATACCTTTGTAAAGACAATGGTTGAGCAGAAATCAGTAACTTTTCTCTTGATATCTACACATACCGGTATTTGGAGACTGTATGATGCGCCAAACGGCGGCGCTCCGGTTGACATTACCGGATCATTCGATGCTGCCTCCGGCATTCTTACATTTACCGCAGAAGACGATGATATTCCCGGCGGTACGTACTATGTAACGGTACAGGCCGACGAACCCGGCAGATGGGAAAGCGGCCCAAGGATTGCTCTGACTATCCTGCAGCCGGTTTCAGGTACTCCCTCGGCAACGACGGCAAATGCCTCTGTTCGCAAAACAGTTTTCCCCCAGGCATCGGCAGCATTTTCCCTTACTTCCACGAACAACGGTATCTGGAGGGTGTATAATGATTCGGGTTTATTACTTCCCTTCATTACGGCCTCATTTGCCAACGGTATCCTTACTTTGACAGATGACCTAAATATTCCCACCGGCTCTTACTTTGTGTCGGTAGAAGAAGCCGGCAAGAGGGAAAGCGATACATTGGAACTAACCATTCTTGATGCCATTATGTCGACTGTACCTACAGCCAGCGTTACCAGTCTCAACAAAACCGATTCCCCGCAAAAAGCAATAACATTTGCCCTTACCAGCAGCCATGCCGCCGGATCGTGGCATGTGTACTCCGCCGCCGGCGGCAGTGCGCTTGCCCCGGTAACCGCAGCTTTCAGCGGAGGCAATCTTACTTTAACAGCTGACGGTGCCGATATCGCCTCATCAACGTATTATGTGACGTTTATTGAACCCGGCCTCATGGAAAGTACCCCAAGGCTGGCCCTGACCGTTGTTTCCCAATTAGTTTCCATCCCGCCGCAGGTCATCAGCCGTGTTGTACATAAAACATCACTTGCCCAGACAACGGCAGAATATACCCTGACCACTACCCATGACCTCAACGCTGAATTCTTTGTGTACGGTCATCATAGCAATGTAACGGTGCTTTCGGATGTCACCATATCACGAGCCGGAAATGTCTTAACCTTAACGTCAAGCTCCGGAGCCCTGGCAGGCGATACATATTATGTGTCGGTTAAGGAACCCCAAAGAGCAGAAAGCAGCGGTATCAATAATACTGCCGCCGGGATCCACAATGGCCGGCTTGAACTGAACGTAGGCGAATATGTTATTCCCGGCAGCCAGTCGCCCACACCGGTTTTTAATTCGCACGAAGTTGTTAAAACTGACTTTACCCAGAAATCGGTAGCATTTACCCTAACCCGTCCTTATGTTGCCAATGATATGTTCAGTGTATATTTCGCAAGAACAGGCGGAGCAGCTCTTTCAATTGTAACTGCCTCCCTTGGAGCTGATCTTGTTACACTTACGCTGACTGCAAGCGGCGCAAATATTGATCCGGGCGACTATTATGTTTCGGTACGGGAAATATCTCAGAGCCTTTCTGAAAGCCCAAGAGCGCGGCTTACCGTAACGCCCGCCCCGCCGGGAGGGACTATTAACATATTATTCGGCGGATTGCCGTCCGATACGGTAACCGTTACCGGAAATACAACCATTTCCAAACAGATTGGCAGTTTTACCGTCGTTGTGGACAATCCCGGTATATTTACCTCTTTTGCATGGTCGTTAGGTACAACATTTTTTAATGAAACCGGATCGGCCTGCGTGATTGATGTTTCCGGGCTGCCGCTGGGGCTGCACCGGTTAATGGTTGTAGCATACAATGGCTCAGTTCCTTTCTCGACGGAATTGGCATTTACCGTAACGAATTAAGGAGAAGGCTATGAAAAGAAATACACTTATAAAGCTTGCATTCCTTGCTGCACTGACAGGACTTATCGTTAGTTGCTGGAATCCATCTGTTCTCGGTGTGGATCCCGATGATATTCAGGAACTTCCGGAAGGAACAACTCTGGTAAACATCCACCTGGGTTCCGGCGGGGGAAGAACCCTGCTGCCGGCGGATCCGGTATTTGCCAGGTACTCACTTTCATTCAGCCATGAACAGGGCAATACCCATGATCCTGTTGTGAATATTACAGGGGAAGAACTTGTCGCGGGAGTTACTGTCCCGCTTTCCGGCGGCGGCTTGTGGACAATAACCGCTGTCGGTTATGTCGATCTTTCCGGTGTGACCGGGATGGATACTTCACCGGACGCAGAACAGGGAATGTTACCGGGGTTGTACCCCGCCGCAAAAAGCAGTGTAATGGTCGATCTGACCCCGCAATGGCCTTACCAGGATGTGCCTTATGTAAGAGATGTTGCAATTACGATTAACGCCATCAGCGAAACCGGTGAGGGCATACTTGACTACGACATAACCCTGCCGGGATATACCTCAACTGCCATGTTGAGCGTCCTTAATTTGCAGGGCAATGCACTAATTCCGCCAATATCCATAAACCTCATGGGAGCGGGGAACAACGCCGGTTCCCGTGCAATACCGTCCGGGTACCATATTTTACAGGTAAGCGTAGCGGGACACGGCGACGATGCCGCGGTAAAACGAACCATCTTGCATATTTATTCAGGTCTGCGTACTTCCGCAATAATGACGGACGATTTTAATATTATTAAAAATGCAATAGTGGACGATCCTGCTGCTTATGATCTTACCGGCTTGATTACCCCGCCGGCTGCCGATGCAGTCGCGCAGACACAGTTGCATAACGAATGGTTCTCCGGAGCTATTACCTGGCGGGAGTCTGACCGGACAACCGGCACATTGCTCACCGGCAATTTATTTGGCTGGAACCGGCAGTATACCGCAACAATAAACATCACCGCGAACGAGGGGATTTCCTTCGGGGATGTTGCCGCCGATGCCTTTACCAGTACTGATCCCGGCATGACGGTTTCCAATGCGGCGGGAAGCTTCACCGTATCCGTTGTGTTCCAGGATGCTACGGCAATACCCGACAGAATAGTGTACGCCGTTGATAATGTTAGCGGGACAAATGTTTTCAGGGGAACGGCAACATATACCGATGGGGACAGTGTTATTGTTCCTGCCGGAACGCTCACCGCAAATACTGCGCCGGTTGATTTAAACAGCCTGGGAATAGTTAATTTCCCCACGGCAAATTCAAGTGAAGTAGCCCTTGATTCCCGCCTGGGCGGTTTCTTTTACGGCAACGGCGATTGGTCCATGGAACTGATTGTTAAAAATACAGCCACCAGCACCGCCAACAGGGATGTTGTGGTATTTTCCCCCAATTCACGAACGGGGAATGCCGAGGCCAACCAGGCCGGTTCTTTCTTTATCAGGGCCGCCGGCACTGCCACAGTTCCCACCTGGACATATACAACGAACCCTGCTTCAACCGGTCAGTTTTCGGTAACGCCGGCCGCCGCCCTCGGTACATGGGGGCAGTTAATTATTGTTAAATCGGGAAGCACGCTGACCGTATATCGTAACGGCGAACAGCAAAATACATCTGCCGGTTACACCGGTTTTGCCAATGCTGCGTTTAATAATATTGCCTTTGCCCGCATTGGCCGGTTCACCGGCGCCAGTTCCCAGGTTTTCCGGTTCTCCCTGCAGCCAAGGGCGTTAACCGCTGCCGAAGTTTCGGCGGAATATACCGCGCAATCGGCAAATTTGGCAATTCTGAACCAGCAGGAACAACCTGTTATTACTGTACAGCCCGTAGGCGGCACATATACCCTGTTCTCATCAAATGCTCTGACCATTGCCGCTGCCCCGTTAAATGACGGCGGCACCTTGTCGTACCGGTGGTACGAGGTTGATCCGGTCTGGGGTGATGATACAATTGCCGGAACCGGTGCAAGTTTCTTACCTGCTGTTTCCGGCTCATATTACGCAATGGCTGTTAATACCAGAGGGGTTACGGAACTTGCTACCAGGAGCGAGACTGTTGCAGTTACCACGATAATGCCCGATCTGCCCCTCATTTACCGGGTTCCCTCAGAGCCGTCTGCAGGTACCGGAACCGTTGCATTCCGGGGCACTTTTGCAAGCGGCGAAACAGTTAATGCGGTTATAGCAAACGGAACGTCTACCGCTGCTGCCAATGTAATTGCAGTTCAGAGAGCCTGGCTTCCCGGAGCAACTTCCAATACCACGGCCGGACGTCCCTGGGTGCTCAGGACCGGTAATAGCACTACCGCTGCTCAAAACGGGTGGATTGCGCTTGGGGATGTACCAGGTGTGTTGCTAAAGAACCTGCCCGAATGGAGCATTGAGGTATATGTCCATATTCCTACCGGATCTGCTATTGACTCGGATGCACGGATGATTTGGGGCATGGCGCACGATAATATTATTACCAGCGGCGCTGCCGGCGGTCCGAGTATGTGGCTTTTCCCCAATGTTATTCAGTTAAAACATGCCACTACAGGCTGGGGCGGCATATCAACTCAAACCATTGCGACTCCTGCGAATCCCGGCGGTAATGCCATGAGGGGAAGATGGCGGCATTTAATGGTTGCCAATGATGGAACTGCCCTCTCGGTGTATATGGACGGCTCACTGGTCAGCCGGCACGCCCAGGCTAATTTAAATACCTCGCTGGGTACTCATGCTCAGTTTATATATGCATATCTGGGTAGGTCTATATTCCATGGTAACGGAGATGCTCAATTAAGAAATTCCCAGTACTACCAGTTTGGTATATACGACGAGGCTCTGGATCAGGAAAAAATTCTGGCCCTTGGTATCGCCGATACCCTCTTTTTATTAAACCAAAATAATCCGCCGGTAACCAGCGTTGCATTATCAACAATTCCCGGTGTGTCGGCAGGCTTGACCTCCGGCTCTGCAGTGGGTACATTAGCCGCAGGCGGCGGTATAGGACCGTATACCTATGCTTTAGTGGCTGGTACCGGCAGTACAAATAACGGCGAATTTACTATTGTTGGATCTGAACTGAGAGTAGGGGCATCAACGCTTACCCACGGCAGAAAATCAATACGGGTAACGGCAACCGATGTAAATAATCAATCCTTTACCCAGGCGATTACTCTTAGCATACCGCGAGTGTCTGTCCCGTACAGCCTGAGGTATGACTTTAACAGTGAAGGAATAAGAAATCGTACCGGATCTACGGGAGGGGTTACTGTGGAGGACGAAACAGGATTGCATACCGGAACATTGATGACTACCAGTGCCTCTACTACTACTCAGGTAAACGGACGTTATGTTCTTACTTTGGCCGGCACCACCGCAAGCTGCTTCTTTAACTTAGGTGCAACGGCAGGCAACATTCTCTTCGAAAACAATGCCATGACCGTTTCTGTAGTTGCCTGGGTACCGACTGGTAGTGCTCCTACATATAACGCTGCCGCCTGGCTCTGGGGACTCTCTGCGACAAACGGTGCCGCCGAAAGCAACACAGCCGTAAGAATATACCATCAGTTCACAAACTCTACTAACCAGGAGATTAATGTATCGGGCGGATCTAATAGGAGATGGCATTATTGGGGTCCCGCTTTCCCGCGGGGGAATTGGACCACTGTAGTGTTTACATTATCCGGCACCGTTGGTGTTGCGTATATTAACGGATCGGAAACATCGTATGTATCCAACAACGACAATGTCGCCAACTGGTCCAACCGGAATCTCCAGTATAACTACCTTGGCAGAAATACCTTGAGTTCTACCGGTTACCTGCGCAACGGGGTACGATACGCCGACTTCCGTATTTACAACAGGGCGCTTGAAGGCGATGAGATGGCAACGCTTTTTGCGGAACTGAACGCAATCCGCAGCCAGCTCAACGGTAACTAAAGTTAATCACCCGGCTGCTTACCTGACTACCCATTGGGTAGTCAACAGGCAGGCGGCCAGGTAACATTTCCGCAGTACGGCGGAATTTATTTTATGTCATAAGGAGATATTTTGTGAAAAAAATTATCGCGTTGTGCATCATTGCTATTCTTTGCTGCGGCGTTGTTCTTACAGCCCAGGAAGAAACCACGGGCGAATATACGCCCATTCAATTCAGCGCTTACGCCAGGGCTTTATGGGCACCTTTAGTATATCGGGGCCGGGCGATTAGGGAAGATCTCTCCAATAAAGACGTAGACGGTCCAGGTTATGGTGTCGGAGGCGGTCCGGGCTGGGAAAATAATATATCTGCCGCCGTAGGGCTGCGGATATTTGGCAACGACCCGAGCGGCAATATTGGCTTTGATCTTTCGCTCAGAGCGGTTCCTCCCAACCGAAGCGCCAGCAGTACCAGCCATTGGATTGACGGTATTGACCGGAACGCCCATATCTGGGCGCGGCCGTTCCTGTCAAACGCGCTACGGATTCAATTTGGAATGTTCCAGTGGAACGAAATGGAAGGGAGAATTGGCGGTGTCGGCGATGTGGCGGGCGGCTATGGCGGCGGTGAAGGTGATATCTTCCGGGGTGTACACTCGGCGGACGCCTTAGGCGCATTGTTTGTGATTAAACCGGAGTATTTCGGTATCTCCGCACTTCAGGGATTGACGCTTTTTACTTCATTCGGCGTTTCGGGCGGCATTGACGGCTTAACGGATTGGAAAGGCCGTGATTTTTCCGCTCAGGCTAAGGAAGCCCTTGAAGTTGTGTATTCCACCCCCCATGTTGGCATTGGTTATGAAAACGATGCCTTCGGGTTTGCCCGCGCCCAGTTTATTGCCAGTAACTACCACTGGGGAAAAGGGCTTGATGACAGGGATGAATATGCCAGGATGCTGTATTACCCTTGGTACGGTACTACAGAGCAGACCCTTTTTTGGCTTCCCGCGCAAGCGCGTGAAGCCCATGTGATTCAGGCAGCGGTCAATCTTACCATGCTGTCCCATATGGGTATAAACCTCGACATTGGCGTGGGGATCCCTTTCAGCCGAGAAGTCGTAATGCGCGGCGTAACTCCAATGGGAGTTGGTCCTAAATGGGAAGAAAGAGGCAACCGCTCCCAGATAGGTTCTTTTGTTGAACGTGATAACCTTATGGCAGGTTCTCCGGGCGATGTCTGGCAGCCCGCATACAACATTGCTCTGGGCGCGGACTGGACACCCGAGGGATCGGATTTTGGTCTCAGGTTCCGTACCAGAATGGAGTTCGGCGAACAGTTTGCCTTTGCCGAAAGTGAAGAGCATAATAAAAATGACCGTTACAGAACCGGTCTAATCTTTGAGTTAGGTCTGGAACCCCGGTATACATTTGTTAATGTAGGAACCGTTGCCCTTGCCCTTGGTCTGAAGGTAGAGACAAAAGATGAATACAATAACTCAAAAACATTCGCCAGTCCCCTCGATCCCACCCGGCATTTGATCATAACCCGCACACTCAGCGCCGAGCATAAAAGCCGTATCGATCTGGGACTGGGGGCGTTTTTTACCCGGCCGTTCAGCGCGGGCAATTTCATCAAGGTAGGGATAGCGGCAAATCTTCCTCTGGGCGGCGACCGGTACACCTGGTCGGATGACGATCTCCCTATAATCGGCGCCGAAACATTTTGGACGAATACAACGGAAGCATACAAAAAATTGAACACTTATTTTAGTGTTCCAATTATATTAGAACTAAATCTTTAGGAGGAAATGTATGAAAAGCATTTGGAAAAATGTTTTCAAGGTCGCTGCCATACTCATGGCAGTTTGTCTGACGTTCTTCACCTGTACAATAGAAGCAGGCGGAGGGATTGCTGCTGTAGTAGATCCCTGGGAAGGTATACTTGATATACTGGCCCTGGACATGTCTCTTGCCGCTCCGGCAGCCGGCGCTCTACCGGCTTTGGAAGCGGACCCTACGGGCGCTACTGCCCTTCAATATACTGCTGATGTAACATGGGAGCCGTCACATACGGTGTTCCTGGAAGGAGTAGAATACACTGCTACCATCACGATACATGCTCATCCGGACTACAACCTCACGACAGTTGCCGAGCAAATTATCCGGATCAACGGGCTTGTGGCTGACGGGGAGATGATATCTATCGTATCCCAATCAGCCGGAATACTTGTTTTATCCTACAATTTCCCGGGGACAGCGCCGGAAGTATACGAAATTACATTAAATTCGAATCCGATCAAAATGGATTATACGCACGGCGAAACACTTGACCTGTCCGGGCTTGCGGCACAGCTTGTTTTTTATGATGACACAATCCAGGTTATTGATTTTAGTGAATTTGGCAGTTATGGTATTACAACAACACCTGCCAACAACGCTTTACTATCCCGCGCCGTGCATGACGGCACCCCCATTGTTGTGCGTCAGGGAATCGAGACAATGTTAACGGCAAATTTAATAGTTGACCCCAGGGCTATTACCTTCGTTATTGATGATATTCCCGGACTGGCGCAGGCATCTGTGGGAGCGGCAGTTGAACCTGTTGTTGCCGTATGGGACGGTCCCCTGCAGCTTACCCTGGACACGGACTATACCGTTTTGTACACAAACAATACCGCTCCCGGCACTGCTACGGCAAGTGTTACCGGCATAGGTAATTATGATGGAAGCTCCGGCAGCAGAACTTATAGGGTCTTCGCTCCCAATGATATTACCGGGACTCCTATATCCTATGATGCAGCTTTTTTATCTCAGAATAACGGATTTAGAGTGAATATCAACTTTAATCAGGAATTCCAGACAATGAAAGGGTTTGGCGCCTCAGACTGCTGGTCTGGCAATTTTGTCGGCCGCTGGGGTACTACATGGACCACACGAAGTACGGTGGCAGGGAGGGGGTCAATAGACCTTACGTCAAGCATTGTAAATGTGGAACAGACAAAACAGCAAATGGCCGACTGGCTGTTCAGCCAGGATTTTGATTCCCAGGGCAATCCTCTGGGAATAGGGCTTTCAGAATGGCGGGTAAATTTCGGTTCGGGAAGCTGGGAACAGGCATGGGAGAAAAACTGGAATTCAAAAATCGGCACGAGATATGGTGGTAACAGCAACGGGGCGGTCAGGAGCTGGGATAATATGCAGGCAAGCTGGGAACGAAATGCAGAAAGCTTCCTGTATGATGTTGCCGCTCCTTATGTAAACAGTACGCCGATAACTACATTTAACGGTACATTAACCGGTACCCGCCCCGCCGCCGGCGGCCGCATACGGTACGACTGGCCGCAGATAGAACGGGGAGCTGACGGAGTAAGTGTCGTTTCCATGTCGGGCAGGCAGGCAGGCCAATTGTACTGGATGGAAGAAGCAAAGAAACGAGGGGTAGAGGCCCTGGTAGGTTTCGCCAACAGCCCGCCGGTAAGCTGGACATTAAGCCGCACCGGGAACAATGCTACGCATACATCCAATGTAAATAGTAGCGGCAGGTATACCCAGATATTTACCGGTGGTAATCTGCCGGACGGCGGCGGAAATGCTCTGGGCAGTGCGCCGGCTGCGCAAAACCAGATTAACCATTATGAAACATTTGCCACATATCTGGCTGATATAGCGCAGGAGTTCGGCAGTCGTACCATTACTGACTTACGCGGCAACCAGCAGTCTTTACGGTTTAACTATATTTCGCCGGTCAACGAGCCGCAATGGGAATGGAACGAGGATAAACAGGAAGGTACCCAGATGTCCAATGCCAATATTGCCCGCATGACCAGAGCGGCAGATGCGGCTATTCGGGGCGTTGACGTATCACACTACACCCGGCCCAATGTCAATGCAACAAACACAAAATTAATGATGCCGGAATCCTGTCAGTGGCAGTTCCTGTACGAAGGTTCTGCAACTAACACTCGCGACCAGATAAATACATTTTTTCAATCGAGCAGCGGGAATTATATTGGCGGCCTTCCCACCATGCAGCCGTGGATAATGGCTGCCCATACATATTTTAGCCATGGATCTGACAGCAGTACACGATCTATCCGGCAAAGTGCAAGAGCCAGAGCTAACCTGCGTACCCAGCCGGAAACCGGTGAACCCATACATCTGTGGAGTACTGAGTGGTGCGGTCTTGACGGAGGTGATGGAATATCTACAATTGCGGGCGCTTATTTTGATGTTGGCCTGTTTATGGCTAAATTGGCGTATGCGGACATTATTCACGCCGGTTCACAGACATTCTCATTCTGGACGGCGTTTGACATGGAACGGGGCGGGGCAAGCCGCTATTCCATGATTGCCTATGCCCCTAACCAGGCAGTCTGGAATGATACCGGCCACCTGACTAATCCGATTTTTAGACCCGGTCAAATTAAATCGCAGCCCACCCTGTGGTCCATGGGTCACTACAGCCTCTTTGTCCGCCCTAATTTTAAGCGGATACAAATAAATCCGGGCCCCGGTCTGGCTATGTCTGTCGGGCAGTATCCCGGTTCCGGAACTTCCTGGCAATCAGAATCACTTACCGGGCTTATGGCCACCGCATACAAATCACCTCCCGGATACCGGGATTTTATTGACGACATGCCGGTTAACCGCATAGTAGTTGTATATGTCAACATGCTCAGTCAGGAACGTGTTGTTGCGGCGGATTTTGCCGGAGATGTAAAACCCATTCGTGTCAGGGTTTTCCGGACAAGGGAACAGGATACGAACAATGCTACCCGTCACACAGCGCTGGGAATGCGTTCAGTTCCTGTTGTCGGCGGCGGTGTTGTCACCATTCCTGCACGGTCATTGGTTACCGTGGTATATGATTTCCCGACTGCTGTTAACCTGCATTAAAAAACGGTTTAACTACCCTGTTGTTCATGAACAGCAGGGTAGTTGCTTACCTGTTACAACAAAAGTATGACCTTATGACCTGGAGGCAGAATATGAAAAAAATTACCAAAATTGGTGTTGCGCTGCTTTTTGCAGCCTGTGCGTTGTCGGCATTAGTAACCGGTTGTACCAATGAACCAGCAGAAATACGCATAATTAACCGGGGAATTGAGGTCAACGTAACTGTTCATTTGGAATTTGGTAGTTATTCAACAGGCCCCCTGCAACAGGGGCTAACCGCCGGGCAATGGGAAACATTACCTGATTCGGCGGAAGAAATGCCGGAGAATTTTTTGCCTATACTTCCCCGTGAGTTCGGCTCAAATAATCAGATAGATAATATACCAGTTAATGTTCATGTAATTACAGACGGCACAGTAACAATAGATTACGCATTATCCGTTGACGGATCGAAACCGGTAGATAACTGGAGTACGGACAATATTTTTTATTTGATACATGGCCAGTATATTTATCTCAGAGTAACTGTCGAAAATGTAGAGGAGTGGTTGTTAACGGAAACATATTACCGGGTACTGATACACGAACTGGAAGACGACTCCACTTTGGTTGGTATTTACATTACCAGTCTTAATGACATGGATACCGGTGTTCAACCGACAGATTCGGCGAACTCGTGGATCGGGGTTAATCCCCAACGTGTCATTTTGGATTTTATTACCGAGTCTACGGCAGTGGAGTTTGAAGCAATTCCCAAAGATTTTTCTTCCCGTGTTGAATATGCATATTATCGCTACAGGGAGACCGGCAACCCGGTTTTCGGCAGCGCGAACACATTTAATCTTGAAAACGGCGACAGGGTATTCGTTCGTGTAACACCCTTGAATCCTGATGTTCCCCCGCGGTACTACGGAATAATCGCAGACACACCGCAGCGTCTTTCCGAAGTAAACATAAGCGGGAATATTATAACCATTGAGCCGTTAGATTACGGCAGACCCTCAATAGACGATCATGGTCCAATAAAAATAGGCATGGTATTACAGGCCCTAACGGATGAGTTTTCAGCGACCGTCATCCCCGGTGTTAGTGTTGAATATGCGATGATCCCGCCCAGTACCAACAGGATTACCGTCTTTTCCGAGCTGGATGACGATACAGAACTTAAATTGGAATACCCGGGTGTTAACCAGCTTTTCATTAAAACCATAGTAGAGGGCTTTCAGGACAGGTATTACCGGTTTGAATTAGGTATGGCTAGTACGAACTGTACGGTTACCGGGATAAATTTTAACGGCACCCCGGCCGAAATAACCGCAGGCACCGGCAGTGAAACCGACTATGTCGGCGCCGCAGCGCGGGGAACCATAGCCCTTGCGACATCTCAGGCCAGACAGGGCCCTGTGGTGGTGATATTTGAAGAAAATACTGCCAATGTTACCGGTTGGGCGATTGTGGAAGATACAGACGGTGCAGTTACCTACAACAATATTGTCCCGCCGGGAAAAACATTCAGCACAGCAGCAGCAATTACCAATGGTCAAAACCTGGCATTGCGCGTCGTGGCTGAATACGGCAATGAGTACCATTACCGGCTTGTTGCCACTGTGCGGAGCAACGATGCCGCCCTTGTTTCAGTTGCAGTCGGCGGTGTAACGGCGTTACGTCTTGGAACTCCGTCTGTAACAGCGGGAAATGCTTCAACAGGCGCGGTGGGAATATCTCCGGCCGTCCTGTCAGCAGGAAATATTGATTTAGACATAACCCCCATTGATAATTTTTCTGTCCAGACATTTGCTGTTACAGCTACAACTTCCCCGCCCGCGCTTTCCGCGTATGCACCCATAGCTACCATCCCGGTTCTTGCGGCAGGCAATCATATCTGGATCAGGTCTGTTTCCGAAGACGGAAGCAGCACCCTGTTTTACCGGTTAGTGGTTGAAGTGAGGTTCAACGATCCGACAATTCAGGCCTTAACCATCCGTTCGGTAAGCAGTGATACCCTCGGTGTCGGCAGAACTACCGTTGAGTTAGCTGCCGGTAATCCGGGAGCTATTACCATTACCGCAGCGCAGGCCGCTTCCGGCGCGGTTATAACCGCCACGCCAACATCAGGCGGCAATGGCAGGGTAACGGGTTATGCAGTCGCGGCTGCCTCAAACCATGACCCAACATTCGCTACCCCCTCTGCCGGCGGTACCTATACAACCACCGCACCCATAACGAACGGTCAGCATGTATTTGTCAGGGTTGTTGCCGAAAACGGCACAACCATTCTCTACTACCGGGTTGTGGTCACCGTAACCCCGTAAACTAACATTTCCGGCTTAACCCGGCGTACAATGCGCCGGGTTTTTTATGCCGCTCAAAGAGCTAGGGTCTTGATAAATACGATGTTGTATCGTATATAATACCAGAGATCTTTATGAGTTACTTGTACGAAACCCACCTGCATACCAGCTTCTCAAGTGCGTGCGGAAATACAAAAGGATCACGGTATGTCCGGCTTTATCAGGATATGGGGTATTCCGGTATAATAGTTACCGATCATTTTTTCAGGGGAAACACAGCCGTTTCCCGCAGTCTTCCCTGGACGGAATGGGTAAAACAATTCTGCCGGGGATATGAAGAGGCCCTGAACGAAGGAATAAAGCGGGGCTTTGACGTGTTTTTCGGCTGGGAAGAAACATTTGACAGTTGTGATGATTATCTGGTATACGGGCTTGATAAAGAATGGCTGCTGGAACACCCCGAAGCAAAAAAATGGACCAGGGGCGAGCAATACCAAGCAGTAAAGGCTGCGGGCGGCTGTGTCGTACAGGCACATCCGTTCAGGCAGCACAGCTATATCAGGAAAGTTATCCTTTCGTCCGGTTGTGTTGACGCGGTGGAAGCGGCCAACGCGACAAATTACGAACAGTCCTATGACGCGCTGGCAATGCGTTATGCGCTAAAACTGGGGCTTCCGGTTACTGCCGGATCAGACATGCATGATGAACGGTATTTTTGGAGTGAAGGGGTTTTCGGCATTTATACCGGGAAAAAATTTCATTCCATAGTTGATTATGTTAACGCCGTTTGCAATAATCATATCAACGGTATTAAAATCAACAAAGGCCGCTGTGATTATTACGGCGATGAAAAAGTGATTCTTCCGGTTGAAGTCCGGGATGCCAATGACAAGAGTACCGATATACACTGGCATGATATTATTTAAGGAGAAAACGATGGTTCCCGGCAGGATTAAAGAGTTAAGGGAAATTCTTGAAATCAGCGCGATGGACATGGCATCCGATATTCACGTCTCTCTGGAAATATACAGTAAATACGAGAGCGGCGAGCTGGACATTCCCATCAGCGCACTGAACAGTATTGCCGGCAGGCTTGGTACGGATGTAACGGTACTCATGACCGGTGAAGGCCCCCGAATAGACAGTGCTGCAGTATGCCGGAAGGGGAAAGGAGTTCAGGTTGAGCGCTACCCCGGCTATGAGTTTTCCAGCCTTGCCTATAACTTCAAAGGCAGGACGCTGGAACCGCTGCTGGTACACCTTGATACATCCCATCCGGCGGCGGCACAGGTGTCGCATTCCGGGCAGGAGTTCAACTATGTGGTTGAAGGCCGGATGAAAATAACGGTCGGCAGTGCTGAGTATATCCTTGCCGAGGGCGATTCGATTTACTTTGACGCAACCCTGCCGCACGGCCAGAGTGCAATTCCTGCTTGCGATGGCGGCACCGGCAGTGCGATTTTTATTACTATTATCCAAAAATAGAGGCATTTTTACATGAACGATATTATTTCACGCTATTGCCCCCGCATGGAATTTGACAGTTACGAAGATTTTTATGCAAACTACCGCTGCAATGTACCGGATAATTTTAACTTTGCCCGTGATGTGGTTGACGAATGGGCGCGGATTTGGCCGGAAAAACAGGCCCTCCTGTGGACCGATGATTCGGGGATAGTAAAATCCTTCACATTTGCCGGCATGAAACACCTGTCCGACAAAGCGGCAAATGCCCTGCTTGAGCTGGGTATACACAAAGGCGATGTGGTAATGCTGATACTCAAGCAGCGGCCCGAAGTATGGGTGATGATGTGTGCGCTGGAAAAAATCGGCGCAATCTGCATACCCGGCACATATCAGTTAACGGCAAAGGACCTTGAATACCGCTGTAATATTGCCGATGTCAAGCTGCTTGTTACCGTTGATGATCCTGCATTGCTGCCGGAAATTGCCTCGGCACGGCCACACTGCGAAAAACTGGAACACATTGCCGTCATTGGCTCAGCCAATGCACAGGCAGCTGCTTCCGGTTACATAGACTTGCCGGCAGAAATCGAAAAGGCAAGTGATAAATTTCAATATGCGGAAACAAAAACCGAAGAGCCCATGCTTATCTATTTCTCCTCCGGCACAACCGGCATGCCCAAAATGGTATTGCACAACCACAGTCTGCCGCTCGGGCATATTGTCACCGCCAGGTACTGGCAATGCGTTGAAGACAATGCCGTACACCTGACCCAGACCGATTCCGGGTGGGCAAAATTTGCCTGGGGCAAAATTTACGGTCAGTGGATATGCGGTGCTGCAGTCGGTGTATACGACACGGAAAAATTTGTCCCCGGAGGAATGTTAGACGCAATACAGCGGCTGCGTCCGGCAACATTATGCGTCCCTGCAACGATATTCCGTTACCTCATCAAGGAAGACCTTTCCGGTTATGACTTCGGTTTTATCCGCCGAGTATCGGTAGCGGGCGAGCCTCTAAGCCCCGAAGTGTATAACCGGTTTAAGGCATTAACAGGTCTGGAGATTCATGAAGGTTTTGGCCAGTCGGAAACTTCGGTAATGGCGGCAGTGTTCAAATGGCTGCCGGTAAAGCCCGGTTCCATGGGCAAACCCGCGCCGTTATTTAACCTGCGTCTTCTTGATGAAAACGGTGATGTGTGTGATGACGGCCTGGTCGGCAACATGAGCATTACTGCGGCAGGAAAAAATATGTACGACCTGACCACTCCCGCCTGGCTGCTCGGGAGTGGTCAGGTCGGGCTGTCTGACTCACCCGGGTTGTTCCGGGGGTACTGGAAAGACAAGGACGTTACCGCATCAGCGTGGAGCGGCGGCACGTACCGGACGGGCGACATGGCCTGGCGGGATGGTGATGGCTATCTGTGGTTTGTCGGCAGAAACGATGATGTGATCAAATGCTCAGGCTACCGCATCGGTCCTTTTGAAGTTGAAAGTGCCCTCATGGAGCATCCTTCGGTTCTGGAGTGCGCCGTCACTGCAGCCCCCGACCCCATGCGCGGCCAGGTGGTCAAGGCAAGTATTGTACTGGCTAAAGGTTTTTCCCCTTCGGATGAACTAACCCGCGAATTGCAAAATCACGTCAAGCGGGTAACCGCCCCGTACAAATACCCCCGCATCGTGGAGTTTGTTCCGGAATTGCCTAAAACAATCAGTGGTAAAATACGGCGAGTGGAGATTAGGGCAATGAACAATGAACAGGAAAAATAAGAAAAACTTGAAAATATAAAACATGTGCGGTATATTATTTAGTAAGGCTCTCATGCGGAGGTTGCAATGAAGAAATTGTCTGAAAAAGGCAGAAAACTGCTCAGAAATGTTCTCTTGACTTTGGGCGCGGGTGCGGTATCTCTCATATTTGCGGCATGTTACGGAATGCCTGTGGATTGGGAGGAAGATCCCTATCAAGATGACATATCAACAGAAATTATAGAGGAAGATTCTTCGCTTTCTGATGATTAATACATCTCAGTTTCTTTTCAATATATTTAAAAAAAACGAAACGGCGCTCCATGAATTAACGTACCTCTTTTGGGAATGTACCCTGCGCTGTAATTTGAACTGCCTGCACTGCGGAAGCGATTGCACCGCAAATGCAATGATTCCCGATCTTCCCTTTGATGATTTTCTCAAGGCCATACTGCCTCTCAAAAAAAAGTATAAACCTGATACCATAACCGTGGCCATTACCGGAGGCGAGCCGGTATTACGTAAGGATTTACCGGATTGCGGCAGAACCCTGCGCCGTCATGGGTTTCGCTGGGGGATTGTTACCAATGGATACGATTATACTTCGAAAATACACGGTATGCTGCTGGATGCGGGTATGGGGTCCCTCACCCTGAGTCTTGACGGGCTCGAAGCCAGCCACAACTGGCTGCGGGCCAATGACAGGAGTTTTAGCCGGGCAGTTAATGCATTGGCATTAATCACCGCTTCCCAACGGTTGATTTATGATGTTGTTACCTGCGTGAATCAAAGAAATATCAATGAATTGAATCAACTTAAAGAATTCTTGATCGATCGGAACGTCAAGGCATGGCGCCTGTTTACCATTTCACCGATTGGAAGAGCAACTGAAAACAATGAACTCTTTCTTAATCCGAATCAGCTTAAACAACTCATGGAATTTATCGTTGAGGCCCGTGCCGAAAAACGGATGCGGGTAACATTTAGTTGTGAAGCCTGGCTTGGTGAATACGAAAGAAAAGTCCGTGACGCTTGCTTTTTTTGCCGCGCCGGTATTCAAATAGCCTCAGTCCTGGTTGACGGTTCCATATCGGCGTGCCCGAATATCAACCGGAGCTTTATTCAGGGTAATATTTACCGGGATGATTTCCTGGATGTCTGGGAAAACCGCTTTCGTATTATGCGTGACCGCCGCTGGACAAAAACAGGAATATGTCAGGATTGCAGGGAATACAAACATTGCCAGGGCGGCGCCATGCATCTGTGGGATGAAAAAAAAGATGGTGTTTTAACCTGTATTTATAGGCAATTATCAATTAACAAGTAACAGATACCTGTTACTTGTTAATTTTCTGCTTGTTCTGCCGACAGCGCTTGTATCAGCGCTTCCTGTGCCGTTTCCAGCCGGATGCGGGCGTCATCAAGCATGGTTGTCAGTATCGCCAGTTCACCTTCCAGCACTTGCCCGCTTTCGGAAAGAACTTCAAGTAATTCCATAACAGCCTCGTTGCCGGGAAAACGCCGCCTTTCACTTCGGGACTCCCGGTCTGGGCCTTCTGCATCATCCTCGTCGGAGGATGCCTGTCTTTCTCTCCGTTCGGGGCGTCCTCCGCGAAGGCGTTGCTGCCACATCTCCGGATCAGATAACATTGCAACTGCCACGGAAAATAATTCGGACAGTTCTGTCTGTGCTGCTTCAATTTCAGCCTGTAATCCCGTAATTAATTCATTGTTATTTAGCTGTATTGCTTCCGCCGGTTCCTCTTTGCCGGTACAATCGATCATCATGGCTGATCCTGTCAATAATATTACAAGTCCGATGACACATTGCTTTTTTGCCGTTATTATCATTGAAAACTCCTCTGATTAAAGGTACCATAGAATTAATAATTCGTATACTTCACGGAGATGTTGTGTGCCGTTACTGACCGATTTACATAACCATTCCTGCCTTTCTCCCTGTGGCTCACTGGAATTGTCACCCCGCCGTATATTGGAAATTGCCGCCGCGAAAAACCTGCAGGTCATGGCATTAACCGATCATAATTCAAGCCTAAACTGCCCGGCATTCGCCAAACTCTGCCCCGAATTCGGCATTGTCCCCATTTTTGGCATGGAAGCGTCCACAAACGAGGAAATTCATGTATTGTGTCTTTTTACCGATTTGGAAGCAAGCCTTGCCTTCAGCGAATTCACCTATTCTATTTTAACCCCGTTTCTCAATAATCCCGATAAAACCGGCGATCAGGTTTATGTTGATGAAAATGACAGCATTGAAGGTGAAGTAGAATACTACCTTGTAAACCCGCTCGATATTTCCATTGAGGATATAGGAGCAAAAACGGCAGAGTACGGCGGCATAGTCATTCCCGCACATGTTGATCGCCCTGCTTTTTCCATGACAAGCCAGTTAGGTACAGTAACCCCCGGCCCCTGGGCTGCTATAGAGTGCGTCCGTATTCCGCCATCCCTTGGCGGCTCGCCACCCGGAGGTGGCAGGCCTCTGGATACCCTGGGTTTCCCCCTTATTACATCATCCGATGCCCATGTTCCGGAGCATATTGCCCGCCGCCCTTTTCACCTGGCCATTACACTTGAAGAACTCCGGCCCGGCGGACCCGGCACCGAAGCTGACATGGAAGCATTCAGGCAGGCGCTGAAAATGTCTGCGGCGAAAATAAAATAAAAACTATAATATTAATCTAACGGCTGCTTTGGTTACTCAAATACATATAGGAAATTCCCCCGGGAAAATGTCCTGCGCCGATAAACCTATGCTCAGGCGATAATATATAATTACGGTGCCCTTCGGAATTCATCCAGCCGTTTACGAGAAACTCGGCAGACAGGTTTCCGCTGCTGTACCAATTGCCTCCGTTCCAGCGCAAACGCCCGCCAAAGGCTGCCGCCACATTTGCAGATGCACCATGAGTTGCGGATTGGTTGTCAGCATAAGGCCCGAAGTTATGTCCCCCTCTGTAGCCTAATCCCCTTAAGTCCCAGGCTTGCTGTGCGTAGAATCGGGCAGCCATCATGAGAGCATCATCTCTTGCCACCTGGCTTAGACTGTTATTTGCCCTTACGTTGTTTATGAGTCTAATCACTTCCAGTTCAACAGTTGTTGGACCGCCAAATTTCCGGTAATCTGCAATCCATGCGTTTCTTTCCGCATCTGTAATGCGTCTATCAGGCAGTGTTATGGAAGATTGGGCGATAGTAGGCGGCGGCACTTCAATGCCTCCCCCGTCCGCATCACAACCAATAAATATACAAGCAAGAAGAATGAGACCTATCATAGGGATTTATTACACTTGATTCTATTTTACCGATACATATACCAATGTTTGATTTACCAACTGATAGGCAATTTCGCCGAAGGTAATCGGTCCTGAAAACGCTTCGATTTTCTTGTTTTCAAGCTCACCGTAAAGAAAATTCAAGATACAGTTGCAGGAAAAATCGGCTGTTATGCCTTTATGTCCGGCGATGTAATCGTTAAATAATTTTTCGTAGTTTGAAACGGCTTTAGCCGTTCTGTATTTTATGCCGCTGAACACCGGAGCGTAGAAGTTAACAACCCCATTCTCAATGGATTTGAACGAGATGTTGACGCCGTTCCCCGAATAATCCCCGACAATGGGGAGTTTCGTGTCTATGGATTTTTCTGTTATATAGTCGGCAAATACGACTTCTTTGCCATCTACCCGGCATTTTTTGACAGAAAACCCTTCTTCCGAAAATTCAATTACCGGTGAAGCGGTATCCTGCTCAAAAATATTGATTATATTCACAGATACTGTTTTATTCTCAGGTACTTGCATATGCAGCGCAATGGCCTTGTCTGAAAATGTTTCCGATGTGCTTCCGTTGACAGTTATCGGTGTTTGTCCCGGTATGTTCAGATTGAGACCGGAAATCCAGCCCACAATGTTCCGCAGAAACATTTTTTCATATTTAGCGGCATTTTGCGCGTATTCTTTATGTACGGCGCTGTCAAATGGTATGATCAACAGGGAAAAGCCGTTGTCAAAGGAATCCGCCGTCACCTGGCTGATATTCTGGGCATTATACGATTTAAATTGGTAATTCTCATATGGGAATTCGGTAACAAATAATAAATCACCTGAAACTGTACCGCCGTCTTTTGCCATAAAATACTCGGTGGATCCGCCGATCCATTTCCCTTTCGGCAGTTTTTTGAGCAGCGCTTCCGTTCCGGCGATATGGAGCAGCTTACCGTCTTGAATTAGTTTTGATGTTGCATCGTATGTCATTAACATATACATTCCTCCTCATAATGGTTTATTTATAATTGCGCGATTAAGGCAAAGTCATCAGCCATAATCGTATGGTATTTTTTTAGAAATGCGTTAATATCGGCAGTACAGCTTTCAAGCGTCGGCTGAGATGGATCTTTTGAATACAGTTCTTTCAAATGCGTTAACATCATGGAAAATGCATACAGTTTAAATTTTTGAACTCCCTGTAATAGTTTTTCTGTTTGTTGATAAGTCACGTTCATAGTTAATTTCCCCCTTCATATATACCCGTAAAATGGCTGAATTTTGACTAGTTACAGTTATTTAATCATTTTTTTGGGGATCTGTCAAGTAGCCAAAGGGATTCTAATCTTGAAAATTGAGCCTTCGCCGAAATGGCTTTCTACTTCGGCTGTTCCCCGGTGCAGCAAGGAAATGTGGCGGACGATGGAAAGGCCAAGGCCGGTTCCGCCGGCCTTTCGGCTTCTCGAACGGTCAACACGGTAAAATCGTTCGAATATCCGTTCCTGATGCTCTGCGGAAATCCCAATTCCTTTATCACGTACTTCAAAGATCAATTCTCTTTCATCGGCAGATGTATCTATGTATGCGTTTATCCATACCTTTGATTTGGGCGGTGAATATTTGATGCCATTATCAATCAAATTAATCAATGCCTGTATTATTAATGAACCATATAAAACCGCTTTCAAATCGTGCGGACAGTCTACCTTGATCTCAATTTGATTATTTTTTACCTGCATCCCTGCCGAAGAAACCGCTTCGTCAATAATTGACGCAATATATAGTTCTTCCTTGCTGTGCCCGTTGCTGGAATTGTTTTCCAAATCAGCGAGTATCAAAAGATCATTCGTAAGGTTTTCCATGATACCGGCGTTTTTTTGGATTATATCCGTAAAATGGATTATTTGTTTAATATCATCGTTTTTCTGTTCTGAAACAGTGTCCAGCAGCGTTTCGGCAAATCCTTTGATAAGCTGAATGGGTGTACGAAGTTCATGTGATACATTGGCGACAAAATCTTTGCGTATTCTTTCCAGTTTTACCAGCCGGGTGATATCCTGTAAAACAATAACAAGACCGCTTTTTTTTCCGGAAAGGGGAGACAGATACACCTGAAAAGTTTTTTCAGCGCCTATATGAAATGTAAGGTCCATTTCTGTAGGCACATCAGAAACAAGCGCTTTTTTGGCAGCTTCCGTCAATTCAGCTGAACGTGTCGCTTCCAGCAGGGACAAACCGCTGACATTCCCGTTTCCCAGATTGAATAATTCCCTTGCACGGGGGTTTACCAGATGCAATATAAGATCGCTGTCCATTGCAAACAGCGCCTCGGACATTCCATTAAGTATCGCTTCAAGACGGCTGCCTTCTTCTCTGGCCTGTTCCAGTTTGCAATTAAGTTCATGGACAAAAGCTTTTATGGTTTTTTCCAGACTTCTGAATTCAGGGGCTATCTTTTCTTCCGATTCGGGGCCGGAAAGCAGCGGGGTGCCTGCCTGTGCAATTGTTACCAGCTTGCCAAGCGATGTTGATAAAGAACGGTAGAATGTAACAATGACCCACATTACAGCAAAAACTACAAGCAGCGTAAAAATTATAAATGGATACAATACAGAAGAAATTCGCGTTCCAAACCTCGGTATTGATAATGAAAGCCGAAATACGCCAATGACGGCATTATCCCTGCCAAAAACAGGCATCGCATAATAAAGCAAATTCATTCCGGTGCTTATGGAATTTCTGCGTGTGCTTGATTCCCTGCCTTCAAGAGCGGCTATTATTTCATCACGGTCAATGTGGTTTACCAGCCTGTTTGTTATATGCGAATCCCACAGTACATAACCGGAAGGGGCAATAAGGGTAAGGCGGTATGCGCTTGCGGCATTAACCGGAATATCAATCTCTCTAAGATGTTCATTTTCATCGGAAATAAATATTTCTGTTATACGATCATCCCCGATTGCAGCCAGCAGGGTAAGCGCGGTATTTTTCAATCCTGTAGTATTTACTTCGTAATATAGTGAATTCATAAATACCAGTATGGTAACTGCCAGTACCGTGATAAAACCAAGAGCCGAAAGCCCCAGGATAAGCAATGTTTTTTTTAGTGTCATTCCGATACCTTGAACCGGTAACCAACGCCGCGGACAGTTTCGATCATATCTCCCGCCTTCTTGCCCAGTTTTTTCCGTAAACCAAGTATCTGAACATCTACTGAACGGTCGGTAACCGGGTAATCCGGCCCTTTTATCGCTTTGATAATCTGGCTGCGCGAAAATACTATTTCCGGATTTGATATAAAATGTTTAAGCAGCGCAAATTCGGTGGCAAAAAGGTCAAGATGCCTGCCGCCGTAATAAGCGGTATGGCGGGCGGCATCAAGTTTTAATTCTCCCTGCTGCCATGAGGTTACACTCTTGTCTTTCACGCTTTCTTCCTGCCGCCTTAAAGCCGCCCTGATTCGTGCAATCAATACTTTGGGGCTGTATGGTTTGACAACATAATCATCGGCGCCCAATTCAAGACCGGTAATGATATCCGCATCTTCACCTTTTGCCGTAGTCATTATCACCGGAATATTCCGGCATTGTTCAATATCTTTAATTTTTTTTAGAATACTAAAACCGTCTGTTCCCGGCAGCATAATATCCAGTAATATACAGTCAGCTTTTTTGTTTTTTAAAACTTTTAACCCCTCTTCCCCGGTTGTTACCTGAAGAAGTTTCCATCCTTCCTTTGCCAATGCAAGGAACAGCAATTCCTGAATTTGGGGATCATCTTCGATAATTAAAATGACAGCTTTATTCATTTAATTCCTCATGTTTGCCTTCAATCATATAAATGATAGCTTCACAAATATTGGTGACATGATCTCCCAGGCGTTCAAGCTGGTTTGATGTTTTTAGGATTTGAAAAGCCCCTTTTACTAAATCCGGGTACTTCTTCATTAGGTTTAACACATCTTCGGTAAGCGCCTTATGCTCTGCGTCTATTTTACTGTCCATTGCCGCGGCATCGCGCGCTGCCTGCACATCCTGCCGTAAAAATGCGGATATGGCGGCGCGAAGCATTTCCCGTCCGGTTTCGGCCATCCGCTCCAGATGCTCCTGCGCCCTGAAAGGAGAATCCCCGCGTTTAGCAAGTTTTTTTGCCGCTCGTGCAAGATGCACCGCATGATCCCCAACCCTTTCTATATTACTGGTGAGCTTAAAAATTGCCACAATTTCCCGCATGTCGCGTGCAACAGGCTGCTGGGTAGCAATTAACATAGCGGCGTCATCTTCAATATTTATCTGCAATGCGTCAATCTCTGCATCATATGCACGGACTTCATCCGCCAGACCTGTATTGTTTGTTTTTAGGGCAGTAAGCGCCTTGCCAAGGTTTTCTTCCGCCCTTGTTGACATTGCCAGAATATCGTGCCGCAGACGTTTTAATTCTTCGGAAAAGAACAATCGTGTATTCATTTTTTTCTACTCTCAACCAAATCTTCCGGAAATGTAATCTTCTGTCCGTTTGTCCTTTGGATTGGTAAAGACCTCCCTTGTATTGTTATATTCAATTAAATCACCCAGCAGAAAAAAACCTGTCATATTGCTGACCCTTGAAGCCTGATGCATCGCATGGGTAACAATAACAATAGTATATTCTTTTTTTAAATTTCCAATCAACTCTTCAATCCGGCCTGTAGCAATGGGATCAAGGGCGCTGGTCGGTTCGTCCATCAAAATAACCTCCGGCTCCATCGCGATGCTTCGCGCGATGCAAAGGCGCTGCTGCTGTCCTCCGGAAAGTGCCTGCGCCGGTTTTTTCAATCTGTCCCTGACTTCGTTCCACAGAGCGGCTTTAATAAGGGAATTTTCTACAATGTCCGCTAGCTTTCCTTTATCTTTTACTCCCTGCATCCGTTTTCCGTAAGCGACATTGTCAAAAACGGTCATGTTAAACGGGTTTGGTTTTTGAAACACCATTCCCACACGGCTGCGAAGTTCGGTAACATCCATTGCCCCGTAAATGTCCTGTCCGTCAAGCAAAACATCGCCGGTTATGCGGCATGACGGTATCAGGTCGTTCATGCGGTTAAGTATGCGGATAAACGTAGACTTACCGCAGCCGGAAGGCCCGATGAGAGCAGTCACATCATGCTGTGCGATTGACATATTGATGTTTTTTAACGCCTGAAAATCCCCGTAAAAAAGATCCAGACCTGTTACTTCTATTTTGCTGCCGATCATGTTGTCTCTCCGATTTTTTTTCTGAAATTGGCGGCGATTAACTTGGCCGAAGTGTTTATCACCATAACGAGTATCACCAGCACCGATGCAGTGGCAAAAGCAATGCCAAAATCTTCGGGACGCACCGCTTCGTTCGTCAGATAATACAGGTGAATCGTAAGCGTTCGCCCGGATTCAAAAATGGTACGCGGCAAATTCTTTGAAATGCCGACTGTCAGCAATACCGGCGCTGATTCTCCCACAACACGGCCTATCGCAAGAATCACCGAAGTCAGTATTCCCGGCAGGGCTGACGGTAAAACCACATGAACAATGGTTTGAAACTTCGTTGCGCCCAATGCCAGGGATCCTTCACGAAAAGTGTCGGGGATGGATTTAAGGGATTCTTCGGTGGTGCGGATAATAACGGGCAGTACCATAATGCTTAAAGTGAACGCACCGGCAATTATTGACTGGCCAAAACCCAAAAGGCGGCAGAACATCAAAAGGCCAAAAAGCCCGTAGATAATAGACGGAATCCCTGCGAGGGTTTCGATTGCAAGGCGTAATATCCGTATGAGCTTTGAATTACCGGAGTATTCATTTAAAAAAATCGCGCTGGCTATTCCGACCGGCAGTGCAACGGCGATTGATACAAGTACCACATACATGGTGGTTACAATCATGGGAAGAATACCGGCTTCTGCGCTGGTAAGAAACGAAACATTAAGAAAACCGGCCTGCGATCTGAATATATACAGTATGACAAATAACAGGGCGATAATAACGCCCCCCATTGCCGCCGCCATGACACCGTACATTATTCTGTCAATTATTTTTTGTTTCTTGATTTTTTTCATAACTCTACTTCCATGCGGCGGCGGTACCATAAAATCAAATTGTTAAGAATCAGAATAATCGAAAACAGGGCAACGCCGATGGAAAACAACATCTCGCTGTGCCTGCCTGATGCGTACCCCATTTCCATGGCGATTGTGGCCGTAAGCGTTCTGACACTTTCCAGGGGGTTAAATGTCAAGTGGGGCGAATTTCCCGCAACCAGAATAACCGCCATGGTTTCGCCCACTGCACGGGAAATCCCCAGGATAATTCCGGCAATCACCCCCGAATTGGCATGGGGCAGTACAACATTCCACGCGGTCTGCATTCTGCTGGCACCAAGCGAAAGGCTTGCTTCCCGTACCGACAGCGGAACTGCACGCAGGGATGTTTCCGCGATGGTAATCACCGTAGGCAGTATCATCAGCGCCAGCACAATGATTGCCGAAAGCAGTGTATTGCCGGACGGTATGTTAAATGTATTTCGAACAAACGGTACTATTACCATAAGGCCGAAAAACCCGTACACCACCGAAGGGATTCCTGCCAGTAGCTCTACGCCCGCCCGTACAACGGCAGCATGTTTTGATTTAAGAAATTCCGCCATAAAAAGAGCGCATAACAAGGCAATGGGAACCCCAAGCACAATCGCACCAAAACTTGCCATTAAAGTCCCTGCAATCATCGGCAGAATGCCGTACACTTTGTCCTTGTTCGGACGCCATGTTAGTCCGGCAAGAAACCCGCCAATGCTGTAGGGCGGTTCCGGCAAGATAATGTATATTCTTTTTTCAAGCGCGGCAATGGCTGCCGGCCAGCTTACCGTATGTACATAACTTTCCGGGTAGGTTGCCGTTACTTCGCTGCTTGCTGAAAATCCGAGTTTTTTCTGCGGGTCTTTTTCATTGTCGTAAACGGTTATTACAAGTGATTCTTCACCGTCTGTTACCGGAAATTTTATTGCAATAATTTCTGTGTTTTTTGGAATGGTAATGAAAGAAGAATGATTAAGATATAATTCTCCGTTTACGGTAAGCTCGTCAATGCGCTGTGGTACAAGACGGATGCCCGCAGCTGTGGGAGTAAAAAAAGGTACTGTTCCCTGAATAAAAACAAACAGTAAAATAGCTCCCAATGCCAATACGGAAAAGAGGGCTACAATGCTGAACAGATGTTTAAAAAAAACATCGGTGAATTTTCGATTCACATTTACCTTACACTGATCCAGCTTCTGCTGACGATAGCCTGGCCTGCGGAAGTAAGCATCCAGTCAACAAAAGCTGCACTTTCCGCATGAATATTGTCTCCGGTAAGTACGATAAACGGCCGGGCAATTCTGTAGGAACCGTTAACAACATTTGCGCTTTCCGGTGCAGAACCGTCTACAGAAAGGGTTTTAATGGTGTTATCCACCGAACCGATTGAGATATATCCGATTGCATCTTCGTTTTGAGCGACACTGGCCTTGATTGCGCCGGTGCTTGTTGACTCATTGGCCCCCGCAACCAGCCTGTCCTGGAACCCTACAATTTCTTCAAAAGCGCCCCTTGTTCCAGATCCTGCCTCGCGGCTTATAACGGCAATTCTTCCGCTCTTTGTGCCGCCGGAAACCTGGCTCCAGTCGGTTACTGCTCCTGTGTAAATGTCCCGTATTTGATCAACGGTCAGATTGCCCACCGGATTACCGTTATTCACGATTACTGCAATTCCGTCAATAGCGACAGTGATTTCGTTTAAACCCTGCCCCTGCTCGGCAGGAGTCAAGTCGCGGCTGGACATACCAATTTGGTACAAGATTCCTGCATTCCTGATCCCGTCGCCGGAACCGGTTCCGTTAATGTTCACCCTGATGTGGGGATGCAGTGTCTGGTATTCTGCTGCAAACAATTCCATGAGGGGGGTTACCGAAGTAGAACCGCCAACCTCTATTGTATATGGGACAGCTTGCTGCACCGGTGCAGCCTGGCTCACCGAAGCATCCCTGTTTCTGTTACAGGCAATCATGCTTGTCAAAACAATACTAACCGCAAAAATGGCTAAAAACGTGTTCTTCATACTTTACTCCTTGGAATAAGAATAAAGAAACCATAAACATACTTAATTAATAATCGATGAAAGAATTGTTAGTTTATTGTTAATCTGTTACAGTGATAGACACCATGCAGCAAGCAATTATTGCAAAAGAATCAATTACGATACCAACTTATGAACTTGATGATACGGAACAATCGCCGGTTTTTCATGAAATGCGTAATCATCAGGGAACGAGGGGGGCTATGTACCCCCTGCGGATGATTGATACATACCTTAACAAAAAATCAGATCGCCTGTATGAATCCATCAGGCTGGAGAACGAGTATATCCGTGTTGTTGCCCTGCCCGAACTGGGCGGTCGTATTTACGAAGGGTACGATAAAAAGCTGGACTATCATTTTGTTTATAAAAACAATGTAATCAAGCCTGCGATGATAGGCCTTGCGGGGGCCTGGCTTTCCGGGGGGATTGAATTTAACTGGCCCACCCACCACCGGCCGACCACATTCATGCCTGTGGACGCGGTCATAGAAGAACATGATGACGGTTCAAAGACCGCATGGATGGGTGAAATTGAACCGCTTTACGGGATGAAAGGAATGATTGGGGTGACAATACATCCGGATCGTTCCTGCCTGCTTGTAAAAACCCGGCTGTACAACCTCACTGCGAAAACCCAGACATTTCACTGGTGGGCAAACCTGGCGGTTCATGCGAACGAAAATTATCAGGTAAAGTTTCCGCCTGATATTGACTATATAACCCATCATTATAAAAACGTGGTGTCCCCGTATCCTTTCGCGCAGGGGTTATTCGGAAAATTGGTGTTTGATGCAACAACCGATATCACCTGGTATAAAAATATTCCTGCGGCTGCTTCATTTTTTATTTTTAATTCCAACTATGATTTTATGGGCGGCTACGATCACGGAAAAAACAGGGGGACAGTGCATGTCGCCGACCGGCACATTTCTCCGGGTAAAAAGTTTTTTACATGGGGTTTGAGCGATCACGGGAAAACATGGCAAAGAGAGCTGACGGACAATGACGGGCATTATCTGGAAATAATGACGGGATGTTATACCGACAATCAGCCGGATTTTGCCTTCATCCGGCCTGATGAAACCATTACTTTCGAGCAGCTATGGTATGCCACCGACAGGCTGCCGGATATAAAAAACGCAACCCGGCACGCAGCCGTAAGTCTTTCCGCCGAAGGCAATGTTGTTTCACTGGCCTTCAATGCCACAGAGACGTATACTAACGCACAAGTAACGCTCTGGGCGGAGGGCATTGTTATTTTTCAAAAAACCATTGATATTTGTCCGGGATCACCGTTTTCCGCCGCCATAAAAACAGAAAAAACATATCCCATAGAATCACTTAAAGCGGCATTGCATGATTCCTGCGGCAATGTACTGGTAGAGTACGAATGGCGCCCGCTGTATTTTGCTGATAAAGAGGTGCCCAAAGAACATACACCGGCACGGGATCCCTGTACGATAGAAACCATTGAAGAACTGTACCTGGAGGGTCTGCAAATTGAGCAATACCGTCACCCCTTGCTTGATTCGGCAGGCTGGTACACAGAAGCCCTGCGCCGCGACCCCGGGGATAGCCGCTGCAATAACGCCATGGGCAGGCGGGCCCTCAAATCCGGTGATTTTAAATCCGCCGTCAATTTTTTTCAAACCGCTGTCAAACGCCTGACCATAAGGAATCAAAATCCGCCAGACGGGGAATCTTTTTACTATTTGGGCATTGCCCTTGCCCTCTGCGGTGATGATGAAAATGCGATAGCGGCTTTCAGAAAAGCCGCATGGAGCTTCGGATGGAGAGCGGCCGCTCTGAAAGAAGCCGTAAAACTGTACATTCGCCGGAGAGAGTACAACGCTGCCCTGCAATGCTGCGAAGAAGCATACCAGATCAATACCGGCAGCATTGGGCTGCGGCTTTTGTTCAGTGCTGTCTTGCGTAAACTCGGTAATTGTACCCGTGCCGAAATTCTTGCACGGGAAACAGCAGCCCTCGATCCTCTGGATATTGGCGCGCTGTTTGAATTGTCATTTGTATTGCAGAAGCAGGGGCCGGATGCCGGTGTGATTCACAGTATTACACGAGGGCGTTCTTCTTCGTTAATGGAACTCGCCGGATCGTATAGTGATGCCGGATTGTACCGGGAAGCACTTGCCGTGTTGTCGTATTGTAATGATGAGCCGCTGCGATGGTACTATGCCGCATGGTCTTATGGGAAACTGGGAGAGAAGGAAAGCGCGACAGAATCATTAATAAAAGCCGAAACTGCCGGCGGGAATTATTGCTTCCCTTCTAAAGATAGGGAAATTGCCATTTTGCAATTTGCTCTTGAATATTGCTCCGCCGGCAGACGCGCTGCGTATTTTCTGGGCTTGCTGTACTACGGAAGGGGCAGTAGTGAAATGGCCGTTTTGAATTGGGAAGAAGCAGTCCGGCGCGATCCCGCCTGTTTTGAGGCTCATCGCTGTCTGGCTATTGCGTATCATGATAAATTTGATGACAAATACGGCGCTCTCAAGGAAATGGAAACCGCATTTTCGCTGCACAAAGATTCCCGGTATCTTTTAGAACTTGTTCAAGTCTGCAAAGCCGCCGGTAAAACTGCGGCACAGCGGCTCAGGCTTCTGGAAGAACATAGCAGCCTGCTTGGCATTCGCGGCGATCTCTTCAATGAATATGTAACGCTTCTGAATCTGAACGGAAAAGCCGAAGAAGCGGCACAGAAACTACAGGCTCATATTTTTCATCCATACGAGGGGGGCGAAGGCATTGTCATCCGGCAGCACATCCTGGCCCATATTGAACTTGGCCGCAGGGCATTCGCAAAAAGTGACTACCATGAAGCTAAACGGCTGTACCAATGTGCCCTGGAGTACCCCGAAAACTACAATGAAGGCAGGCGGTTTCTCGCGCACGAAGCCCATGTGTATTATCACCTTGCCCAAACCTGTGAAAAATTGGGCGAAGAAAGCCAGTTCAAAGATTGTCTTGAAAAAGCAGCCGGTCAGGAAGATGATTTTGAAGAGCAGGGATTTTTCAAGGGGTTGGCATTACGGAAACTTGGCTATGCCTCCAAAGCACAAAAACTCTATAAAAACATGCTTGATTGGGCTGATAAAGGGTTACAGGATCCCGGCAAGGTACTGTATTTTCCTGCCTTTCCGGCAGGATTGCCTTTTGAGCAAAATATTGGAAAGGCTAACACAATTAAGTATTTTTACGCCCGTCTTTTGGGACTCCTCGGCCTGGGCAATTTTGAAGAGTTTTACAAGACCAGGGAAGCTCTTGCATCACTTACCGATATTGGCCCGTGGATATACATTATCTTATCGGAAATGGGAATTGACTTAAATGCGACAAACAGCACTAAATGGTAGTGAACGCTGACAGATGGCATTATCTATCAAAATAACGAAATAACCTCTTGACAAAATTTTTAATTTTACTTATCTTGACTTTGAACTGTGAAATATTTCACAGCCAAAGGCATATAGTGTCTTTAAATTGCGTCACCTTTTCGGGAGGGGAACTTGACAAACATTTCCGGGCGGGCAAAAGAACGGCTGTTACAGCTTATGCTTATTCTTGAACAACATCGGCAGACTGGTAACAGTGGGCCGGTAACTTCCGCGCAGGCAGAGCAGTTAACCGGCTGGCCGAGGGATACGATCCGCAAGGATATATCTTGCCTGAGCCATTCTGCCGTCATGATGGCGGCCGGAAACAGTGCGCCGGGCGGGCATACAGGGTATGATCCGGAAATACTCATACCGCTCATAAAAAATGTCCTGGGGCTGAGCAGTAAACGAAAATTCTGTGTGGTGGGGCTGGGGCGGCTGGGGTCGGCGTACCTTAATTTTTCCCCGCCTGAACTTGCCGAATTTGAGCTTGCCGCCGGTTTTGACACCAATGTAAATCGGGTAGAAATGCTCCGGTCGTCATCGCCGCTGTACCCGGCATATAAACTTGCCGAGGTAATCAGCCGTTTTACGATTGAAATTGCCCTGATCTGTGTTCCGGCAAATGCAGCCCAGGCAACTGCGGAAAAATGCGCTGCCGCCGGAATACGGGGTATTTTGAACTTTGCCCCTGTGGCGTTAAGTCTGCCGCCGGAAGTAGCCGTGCGGAATGTGTATATTGCGGATGAACTGAGAAGTCTGGCGATCAAATTAAATGGTAAGAGGTATGAGGTATGAAACGAGTGTTTAATTTTTCTGCGGGGCCTTCTGTGCTGCCGCTGCCCGTTCTGGAAAAAGCGGCGGCGGAAATGTGCGATGCTAATGGCAGCGGACAGTCGGTCATGGAGATGAGCCACCGGTCAAAGGACTACAAACCGGTTATCGAAAAAACAGAATCCCTGCTGAGGGAACTGATGGATATTCCGTCAAATTACAAGGTGCTGTTTTTACAGGGCGGGGCATCACTCCAGTTTTCCATGGTTCCTCTGAATATTGCATGCTGCGGATCTGCCGGCGGAAAAAAAGCTGTCTACATTGATACAGGTGTCTGGGCTGATAAAGCAGCAAAAGAAGCAGCGAAATTTACCGAAGTAGATGTTCGGGCAAGCTCTAAAGACCGCTCATATACGTATATTCCTGACATCCCCCCTGGGGATGAGCCTGCCGCCTGTGCGGGAGATGCTTATTATCATATTACGCTGAATAATACCATTGTTGGCACTAAATGGACGCAGCTTCCCGATACGCCTGTCCCCCTCGTGTCGGACATATCCAGTTGCATTCTTTCCGAGCCGCTGGATGTTTCCCGATTTGGCATACTGTATGCAGGCGCTCAGAAAAACCTGGGGCCGGCAGGAGTCACCGTGGTTATCATCCGCGAAGATTTAATCGGCCATGCACCGCCGGAAACTCCGGCCATGCTCCGCTATGACATCCATGCTGAGGAAGGCTCCATGTATAACACACCGCCGTGTTACAGCATTTACATGGTGGGCCTCGTGCTGGAATGGTTAAAAAACCTCGGCGGCATTCCGGCAATTACCCGGTTGAACCATCAAAAAGCGGATATGTTCTACCAGTACCTCGATAACTCGGAACTGTTCTACTCACCCGTTGAAAAACCGTTCCGCAGCCTGATGAATATCCCTTTCCTCGCAACGGCTGGTGATCCTGACAAACTTAAAGAACTGGAAACACGTTTTGTCAAAGAAGCAGCTGCTGCGGGCTTTGTGAACCTTGCCGGGCACCGGCTGGTTGGCGGGATGAGAGCCAGTATTTATAACGCTATGCCTGTTGAAGGGGTACAGGCGCTTATCCAATTTATGCAAAAATTTGAGAAAGGAGCTGTATGATGTTTCGAATCAGAACAATGAACAAAATTTCCCCGTTCGGACTGGAATTATTTCCCTGGGATAAATATGAGATAGCAAGTGAAATTCCCAATCCCGATGCGATTTTGGTACGCAGCGCCGATCTGCATAAAACGGAAATTCCCGATTCGGTGCTGGCAATTGCCCGCGCCGGAGCCGGTGTAAACAATATTCCCATCCCTCAATGCAGCGAAAGGGGGGTAGTGGTGTTCAACACCCCCGGCGGAAATGCCAATGCGGTAAAAGAACTGGCCATTGCCTCTCTAATTCTTGCCTCTCGGGGCATTATCGACGGAATTCGCTGGACCGCGTCAATCGCCGATAAAGCGGATCAAGTCCCCGATCTTGTTGAGAAAGAAAAATCGAAATTCGAGGGGCCGGAACTGCTGGGTAAAACACTCGGTATTATCGGACTGGGGGCCATTGGTGTAATGGTGGCAAATGATGCGGTCTCGTTGGGGATGCACGTTATCGGTTTCGATCCTTTTATTTCAGTTGATGCCGCCTGGAACCTTTCCCGCGAAGTAACCCGCGCAGATACGCTGGAGGGACTATTATCCCGTGCGGATTACATCTCCCTGCATATTCCGTTAAGTGACGCGACAAAAGGCATGCTTGATGCGGAAAAATTCCGTCTGATGAAAAAAAATGCCCGCATAATCAACCTTTCAAGGGGCGGGCTTGTTAACGAATCAGCCGTCATCAATGCGCTCAATTCGGATAAACTTGCTGCTTATGTGACCGATTTTCCATCCGCCGAACTGCTTGCCTGCAAAAACGCTGTATGTATACCGCATCTGGGAGCGTCAACTCCCGAAGCGGAGGATAATTGTGCTGTCATGGCGGTAAAACAACTGATGAATTTTCTGGAAAACGGCGGAATTCGCAATTCGGTAAATTATCCCGGCTGCAGGATGGATCAGAGCGCACCATACCGGCTGCTTGTCTCAAACCGGAATATTCCCAACATGGTCGGGCAAATTACCACGATTCTTGCCGGTGCAAATATAAATATTACCGATCTCATCAACCATCACCGGAATGATTTTGCCTACAATATTATTGACACTGAACAGCAAATACCCGATGCATCGCTGGATCAGCTCAGGCAGATCGATGGTGTAATTCGTGTCAGGGTTATTGAAAATGAGTAACATAGGAAATTAGGAGGGGGTTTTGAACTATAAAAAGATTATTTTTAAGATGAAACTTTGGCAGCATGCGAACCGGAAATCACACAACAGAATCGAATGTAAATTAAATGTTTTGCAGCCGGAATTCCGTGAAATTCCGGTGTTTTTTGGTTGTCTGTGGTCATTGTTTTTGTGCGCTTTACTAACGGTACAATTAATCAAATTGCCGGTACAATTACTATATCCGGCTGTACAGCTTGAAATAACAGATATTGCGCATGACTGTTTAGCTGAGACTGAGGAAGAATTCGATGCAATGTCTTATGATGAATTTGCCGGAGAAAATATAAACGGACATTTTTTTATCGCGGTTAATGCTCATTTATTTACCCAGTCTGAACCCGAATACGGTGATACCATCCTTGAGATGTATCGGCAGCCAAAAACACGCGATATTGTATTGGCTTTTTTTGGGGAACTTTGCCAGTCATCTGAGATTGCGGAAATAATTCTTGCCAATACGGATGTGTTTAATATACCGCCGGCTCTTGCCTTTGCCCTTGTCTGGGAAGAAAGCCGTTTCAATCCGCTGGCTGTAAACACCAGAAATAAAAATGAAACCGTTGACCGGGGGCTGTTTCAGTTAAACAGCCGTTCGTTTTCTCATTTGGAGCTTTCTGCCTTTTTCAATCCGCAGTTGAATGCTTATCACGGATTGAGATATTTGCGCTATTGCATGGATACGGGCGGCACGGAGATTGCCGCACTTGCCATGTATAATGCAGGAACGGGCAGGGTAAGCAATACAGGCACGCCAAAATCGACTTTGGATTATGTCAGCCGCATTCTTTCCAACCGCAGTAAAATAGAAAACATCTTCTTTCAGATGGATTCACATTTTCAGGAAATGCTGAGTGAAGATGTTAATACAGAGCCTGAACTGGAAATCGAACTCGAACTTACCTATGAAGAACCTGAGCGTTCCCGGCTTGCCGCCCTTTTAGTGCCTCTGGGCATCCGGTAATTCAGAATCGTTTGGCATATGTCTCGGCGTATGCCCTTAAAAATGCTTCTTCTGCTTCCCTAACCGCCTGTCTGATGTAGCCGGCGCCGTTATGATCTGCGGCCCAGGCATCCATCAGGTCAATAGGCAAGGCATTGAGCTTTCCTATAAATGTTGTTCCCTGTTGCTCGAAAACAACTTCGATGTTACTGCCGTCATGCCGGCATTTAAGGTTTTCCGGATCAGGTATCCATTTTCCGTTAGTAGTTGTCATATTCCCTCTCCCTATACTTAAAATATATGAATATTTTACTGCTAAAGCAAATTTCCGGGGATATATTATTTTCCCCCCATCTCTTCCATTTCTTCTTTTTTTTACTTATACTAATACTGTGAAAACAAACAGGAATATACATATAGTTCTCGGAATTGTGTTTTTTTCCGTGTATTTTGTATGTGCGGCAAGGCCCATACCACAGGAGACGATTTTAATTCCCCGATGGCTTGTTTCCCTTGAATCGGGTAACCCTATACCTCTGGGTGACAGTTCGTTAAGGGCGCTCCATAGGCAATGGGATGATCGCAGTTTGATCCCGTTTGAACTTGGCGGGCGGTTCGGATATTTTGACCGGGAAGGCCGTTTTTCCATCAATCGGGCAAAACGATTCAATGTTTCGCTGTCAGCGGATCGCTGGGCGGAATATAACGAGGAACCGGATAGCATTGAAATTTTCAGCAATAACGGTGAAATGCTGACAATAATCAATGATCCCAGGGGTTATCCGTTTTTTCTGGACGGAAGAACATTTCTTATCGGCAGTGATCAAACTGCCATTTCGCAGGTTGATGATGCCGGCGCGGTAAATTGGGTTTATGAATTTGCCAGCCTGCTTATTGATGTAGATGCTGCAGCGGGTCTGGTACTTGCCGGATCTTTCGATGGCGTTGCGGGGGTATTGGACAGCAGCGGCCGGCAGGTGTTTTCTTTTGATCCCGGAGGATCCCGTTATGCGATTATTCTGGGATGTGCCATATCCGGTGACGGTTCAAAAATAGCCCTGATTTCAGGTATTAATGCCCAGCGCTTTCTTTTACTGGAGCGGTTTGGCTCAACCGGCAGCGACTACAAAGTCGTTTATCATGAGTTTCTTACCAGTGATTTCCGGCGGCCTGTGAATGTCTCGTTTATTGATAATGATCGCTGGATAGTTTTTGAGCGCGAAAACGGCGTGGGTTTTTTTAATGTCGGCTCCAGGCGGTCGGGAAAAGTGAATTTAAAGGGGAATGTTATCACCGTTGATGGTTCAGGCGGTCAAAATCTGGTTTTTGCCATTGTCTCTTTGCCTTCGGGCGGCAAAGAACTCGTTGGCATTAAACTTCCCGACAAGGTAATAATTGAAGCCCCTTTTAAAAATGATGATGTTTTTTTGGGCAGGTTGGATTCGCGCCTGTTTATCGGAGGCGGACAGACTTTGATTTCATTTGATGTGGAAAAAAGGTAGAAAGATACATGAAGAATGAAGTTCAGAAAACAAGTCTGATAACAGTCTTGTTGTGTGTATGTGCCGTTGCATGGACAATGGAATGGCCTTTGCCGGAAGCGGAATTGATTCGAAATTTCGGCTATAACGATCGCGGCAGGCCGGTTCTCGGGTTTGTATTTGAAGGAGACGGGCAAGTGCTTGCCGCCGATACCGGAGAACTTATTTTTTCCCGGTCAGAGAAGAATACCGCTTCCCGCCTGCCGTCTGCGTTAGGCGCATGGTCGGCAATCGATCATGGTGACGGGCTGGTTAGTATTTACGGACGGTATAAAGATGAAGATACAGTACAACCGCGGCAGCGTGTAAACACGGGAATGCCGGTTGCTACAGCGGGGAGATCCGGCTGGTCGGGAAGAGACGGTTTGTATTTTATGCTGTATGACCGCAGGGAACGGCGTTGGGTGAATGCATCCATGGTTATCAATCCTCTTCCCGATACCCAACCACCGCAGATCTTTGGAGTACAGCTTCGTAATACGGGGAACATGACTGAAGACAGGGTTATTGAAGTCAACCAGCTGAGGAATATAGGCCAGGGCAGGTATGCTGTTTCGGTAAATACCATAGATACACAGTTTGAATCAAGGGGATTACCGCTTGCGCCTCACAGGATTGTCTGTTCGATCAACGGCGAGGAAGTGGGGGTTTTATCATTTGAAACCATCAGTACATGGGATGGCCGGCTGATGGTTAACCGCAACGGACTGTTTCCGGCACAGCGTGTATATGCCAATCCGTTTGAAATTGCCGAGGTGCAGTTTAACAGGGGGCAGGCGCAGCTTGAAATAATAGTGTATGACATTGCGGGTAATTCGCAAAACACCAATGTCCGGATAATTATTGATTGACGAATGGAGCGGGTGACGGTAAAAACATGGTCAACTCCGGTGGTAGCGGAGGAACAGGAACATATACCCTGCACCTTGTGCGGAGGTAATAAATTCAAGCCGTCTCTTTCCTGCAGCGGCTTTTCTTATGTTAAATGCTGTAAATGCAGCCTTGTTCAGGTTAACCCTCAGCCGCCGGCGGTTATTGTAGAAAGACGTTACAGTGAATTCTTTGGTAATGACTATTTATCCTATGAACTCACCAATGAAGCTTCTTTTCTTGAACTGCAAAAACGCGGGCTTAAGGATGCCGGATTTTTTTATCATGAAAAAAAAATAATGAAAAAAAAAGAGACACCAGGTATTTTGGATATTGGCTGCGCCACAGGGGCTTTGCTTGATTTTCTGAAAGAACGCGGCTGGCAAACCACAGGGGTTGAAATATCCCCTGCTGCCGAATATGCACGAACCCGCCGCATGCTTGACGTTAAGTCTGAGAACCTGGAAAAATGTCATTTTCCCGGCGAATCCTTCGACATGGTTCTGGCTTCACACTTGATAGAACACCTTAACAATCCGATGGCGTTTTTACATGAGGTTTGGCGGATAATGCGTCCCGGCGCACGCCTCATGCTTACCACGCCAAACATTGACGGGATGCAGGCGCGGTTGTTTGGCAGCCGCTGGCGATCGGCTATTTTTGACCACTTGTATCTTTTTTCGGCACAAACCCTCAGGAAAATGCTCAAGGCGGCAGGTTTTGTTACGGAAGGAGTGTACACCTGGGGAGGCCTTGCTGCCGGAACGGCGCCGCTGCCGCTGAAACGCCTTGCCGATATAACCGCAAAGGCTTTAGGTTTTGGTGATGTTATGCTGGTAAAAGCACGGAAAGTTAAAAGGGAAGAGGGAAAAGTGAAAAGTTAATGAACATGATTAGCAAGCCGATCTGGTTTACCACGGGCAGACTGCGTACAACAGCACTCTAACCTTTTACCTTTTACCTCTTAACTTCTCCTTTAGCCCTTTTTGGCTTTTTTAACCGGTGTTTTGGATTTTGCCTTTGCTGCCGCTTTTTTTTGTTTCGCGTATTTTCTGTTTAATACAAGCATATACTCGCAGCATTTTGTGCATAGGGTCCGGCTTTTTTTTGTCCTGCCGCCGCAGCGGGGGCATTTACCAAGGCTTAAGCGTTCCTGGTATCTTTCACGTCTTTTTTCATTTACTTCGTCTTTGTGTAATTTAAGGTATTTTCTTTGCCTGAGCCTGTTGTTTTCACGTGCTTTTGCCTCACGTGTTTTTTTATCCATAATTATGTACTCCTTATTAATATATTGTACCTTCTTTTTATGAAATTGCAAGCGGAAAACAGGTGCTGCCGCTTGTATTTTTTTTTCAAGCCTATTATAATAATAACATACGAGGTAAATGATGAAACAATTAATGAGTAATAGCCTGTTATGTGCCATATTTTTCCTGATTCCCTCTGTTTTTGGTTTTGCAGAGTTTGAACCGGAATTATACGAACCCGATATGTTTTTCGAAGATACGGAAGCCGATCCTGTACAGCCTCCTGCCCGGATAGTTGTGACGGGCGATAATGCGTCACAGCCTGTTGTTGTTATTCAAACTGAGTTTTCTGCCGGAGCAGATGAAGATAAACCGCCGCCGCCGCCCCTTCCTCTGCCGCTTCCCGAAGGTTTCCCTGCCGATCCGAATACTGCTGTGTCAATCAGGGTTATTATTTCAATAGACGGGCAAGATCATGTTTTTGATACAAATGTTTCCAAGAATCCTTCTTCGGAATCACCGACTCAGCCGCCTCCTCCCCGGATGCCGCCGCAGGTTTCAGCGCCTACTTCACGATTCCCTACTCGTGCGGCTGCAAGACCGGCAGCTCCCGAGCCTGTACGGTCAGCCATTCCTGAGACAGCGGTTCCTCCTCCTGAACCTGTGCTGCCGTCTCCCTCGCACACCGACAGGCTGTATTTTTCTGATTCTGCTGCCGAGACGGGGTTAAACCGGGTGCAGGTAGGCTCTTTTGCAATTCCCGTCCTTGCACAGAATTATTTTAACAGCCTGCGAATAGCCGGTTTTACTGCAGCAGCCATTGAACATGAACACAATCAAAATGTGTACCGCGTTGTCATTCCGGGAGTAAGACCAGCGGACGTACCTCATTTGGTACAACGCCTGAGATACGCCGGTTTTGACGATATATGGATACGCAGGGAACCCTGAAAAATTGCTTTGTCCTGAATTTTTATTTGTTCCATGACAGCAAATCAAAAAAAAAGCGGATCATTCCTTTACGGACTGGATCCCAGGACAAAACTGCTGTTGGTATTTGTATTTACTTTTTTGGTTTTTATTGTTGATTCCCTGCCGGTTGCCGCCGCTCAGATGTTGTTTTTTACCGTTCTTTGCCTTTCGGCGGGAATCCCCCTGAAAATAATATTTCCCCACCGCAGATTTCTGATATTTTTATTAATATTTATAATTGTATTGCAAGTTCTCTTTGGAAGGGAGTCTCCCGAATCCCGGTATCTTATTTATCCCCTGATTCCCGACTGGGTACCCCTGCTTGGCGGAAAAGGATCACTCAAACTGAACGGCCTTTTTACCGGACTGATGATTAGCTGCCGCATTGCCGCGCTTACCGTTCTGCTGCCGGTTCTGACCATGACAACCGAAGCCCGTCATCTTGCCTGCGGTTTAACCAGGCTGGGATTTCCTTACCGTACTGCCCATATTATTACATCAACGCTTAATCTGATTCCCTCATTTGAAGAAGAAATACGCTGCATTATGGATGCCCGTAAATTGCGCGGAGTTAAGACATTTGAAGAAGGGAGATTTATCGCAAAACTGAAAGAATATCCCTTGCTTGTTCTTCCCTTGATGATCAAGGCAATGCGGAAAGCGCAGCTGGTCAGCCTCTCAATGGATGCAAGGGCTTTCGGTGCATACAAGACCAGAACATGGCTGCCGGAAATCAGAATGTCCGTACGGGATTATTCGGTTTTATCGGCGGGAATTATCTATGCCGTAATGGCAGTAGCCCTGAATTTTTTTCTGCAAAAGTAAATAAATGACGAATAACATAATCACATTGGATAATGTTTCATTTGCCTATGCCCGTGCGAACAGGTGGGCATTACAAAACAACAGCGTGGAAATTGGAGAAGGGGATTTTATCGCGGTAATGGGTGCAAATGGCGCAGGAAAAACTACATTCTGCCGCCTCCTCAATGGATTAATCCCCCATTCGCTGGCCGGAAAACTTTTGGGTACGGTAACGGTTGATGGTCTGCAAACCGCGTCAGTTTCGGCTGCGCGTCTTGCCGGAAAGACAGGAATGGCATTTGATGATCCCGAAGTGCAATTGTTTACCGCGAAAGTAAGCGATGAAGTATCATTTGCTCTGGAAAACCTGCTGATGCCGCCGGAAGAAATAAAAAAAAAGGTGCAATGGGCGCTGGATGCTGCCGGGCTTGCGGCGTATGCCGGATATGCCCCTTCGGCGCTTTCCGGCGGGCAAAAACAGCGCCTTGCCATCGCTGCTGCTGTCGCAATGGCCGATAAAGTTCTGGTACTTGACGAGCCAACGTCTCAGCTTGATCCCCGCGGAGCGGGAGAGGTTCTTTCGTTCATACGTGATCTTCGTGCCCGGCGGAGATTAACGGTTGTAATGGCCACGAACTGCGGCGATGAAGTGGCGGAATTTGCCGATAAAATAATTGTTCTTAAAGACGGCAGACTTGCAGCGTATGATACTCCGTACCGGGTTTTTGCCGACGGGACATTACTGGCGGACAATACACTGCAATGCCCCCAGGTATCCGAATTGGCCCGCCGCATGGCGTTTCTTGGCAAGCCTCTACCGTCGTTTCCCATTACAATTCATGAAGCGGAGAAGTCAGTTGTTAACTGGTACGGAAAATACTAACAGCGTCATTACCGTTGAGCAGGTGTTTTTTGGGTATAATGCCGGAAGGATTATTCTTGATGGTATTAATCTTTGTATTGCAGAAAATGAACTTGTAGTTATAATCGGACATAACGGGTCGGGTAAAACTACATTGCTTAAAAACATCAGCGGTCTTTTGCGTCCTTCACGCGGGCGGATTACCGTCAGAGGAAAAGACACAGCGCAGATGAGCGTTGCGGAAATTGCCGGGGAAACCGGTTTTGTAATGCAGGAATGCGACAGGCAGCTTTTTGAATCAACCGTCTATAATGAAGTTGCCTTTGCCCTGAAGCAAAATGTTCCGGCAAAAGCAGAAGAAGCACTGATTGCTGTCGGCTTGCTGGATAAAAAAGATATTTTCCCCCTGGCATTAAACCGCAGTGACAGGGTAAAAACCGTTTTTGCCGCTGTTTTGGCGATGGGCCCAAAAATACTGCTGCTTGACGAACCGTTAGCCGGGCAGGATAACCGGGACTGCCGCCTGATAATGGATCTTATTGCCGGACTGCATCAGCAGGGTTATACGATAGTAATGGTGACGCATAATATAAGCGCGGCTGCGGAATACGGCAGGCGGATTGTGGTAATGAAAGACGGAAGTGTGTACATGGATGGGAGCCCGGAATCTGTTTTCGGACGCATTGACGAACTTGCCTCTGCGGGTATACTCCCGCCTCCCATTACACGGCTTTCCGCCGAACTCCGCAACAAGGGCATCCCGCTGGAAAAAAATGCCCTTTCACCCGATGAACTTGCCCGGATGCTTGTTAAGTAACCCTATATTGATTAAGTATTAAAATGATATTATGTAAAAAGGAGATTTTATTGAAAAGAAAAAACCGGCTGGCTTTGCCTGAAAAAATACACCCTGCGGTAATTTCAGTATGGGCTGCCGTTGTTGCGGCAGCCCACTTGATTCCGGCGATACCGATGCTTGGTACGGGCAGTAATTTTTCGTTTGCCTCTGCATTATCGCCGCTTTCGGGAATACTGTTCGGTCCCATTGCCGGAGCATTATGCTCTGCTGCCGGCGGATTTATCGGCAGTCTTGTTGCACCTCATACCGCATGGATGGGGCTTTGGACATTTATAATCGGAACCGTCACTGCATTTACAACCGGCTGTATTGCATGGGGAGCATGGCCGCCCGTTTCCATTGATAAAAGGGGGAGTTTTATCATTAATGGCGGCATTATCGTTTATCTGATTGGGACACTGTTATGGTTCAGCCAGGAAACAGGGCGCAGGCTCCCTCTTTTTCCGCTGGTGTATTACAGTGCAGGTTTTATTGCTTATGGTATTGGCAGTGTAGTGTCGGGGAAATTGCTGGCAGGCAATAATACCGCGCTGAAATTCCCTGCCATTTGGCTGTGTGCTTTTGGCGGAATGGTTGGCGGTGCAACCATCGGTAACTTTTTTTCTCTTGTGCTGTACGACTTGCCAAAGGAAACCTGGTTTCTGTTGACATTTACGGCTCCGGTTGAAAGAACAATTTTTTCCATTGGAACGGCGCTGGTAGGCGTACCGCTCCTAACCGGCCTGCATAAAATCGGTATTTTTGCAGGGCCGCAACCGGAAGCGGACAAGAGTGTACTTGAACCGCCGGAAGGGACATTATTGGGGTAGAAAGTCCATATTTTTTTTTGAAAATCTCTTGACTTTCCCTTAAAATAATACTAAACTACGCCTATTGACCAGACGGCGGGAAAGACCGCGAAGGAGTGTTTTTCACATGCAAAGGAGATTAGGTTTGATTTTTGGCATTATTGGGGTAGCTTTTTTATTCCTGGGATGTTTTTCTACCGCTGTTCCGGCAGCGCCTATCAGTGACGGAATATCAGAATTAATTGTGCAAAGAGCCAATACGCGTTTTGCTTCAAATTTACCCATGAATGTATATTTAAACGGCGAATTGCAGTTCTCAGTCGACAATGCGGAAAGCGGAAATGTTATGATTCCTAATGGCCAGCATACTGTCAATTTTACGATTGGCAGAATCGAAAGCGGTAATTTGGCGGTTACCGCCAATTCAAACCAAATCGCTGTTTTAGCGACACCGAAATCGGGGTTTTTCAGGAATACCATTAATTTAGTCACCGTTACCCGGTCAGATGTATCAATACGCCCGGCTCAAAATGACGATGGCCTTGCAGGAGGTACTGATGCTGTTGGTGCAGGTTCCGGCGGTATGGGCGCTACATCGGCATCAACTACCGGAGTTGGAGCCGCAGATGCCGGCGCTGTACAATAAAAATATTTTAATAAGGAGATTGTTATGGTAAAAACCAAATATTATCTGCCCTTTTTTATCTTGGCTGCTCTGGTTATGGCTTCATGCTTAACATTGGGAAAACAAGATGTGCAGCAGCCAAGCGCGCAATTTTTTGGCAGCAATTTACAGGCGACACGGGGTGAATCGGAAATTATTTTAAACAGCCTGCCAAACAATGGCAGATTAAGGGTTATATTAAACGGCGCCTTGATTCAAAATATGCAACCTCAGGACAGGGTAAAAATAATTGTCCCCGACGGACAGCATACATTAGCTGTTGACTGGGAAACGAGAGATGATAGTAACAGAAACCTGACGGTAAACGGTGAGGCATTGCAAATAAACGCCGCATCCATGCAGTATGTGTATAATATTACATTGCCTAATGTGACTTCCGGAATGATGATGATGGGCGTCAGGGTAAGATTGACTCCGGTCAGTGTAAATCCCCTGACCGGAAGGGCGGCTACCAGGGATTCCCAAACAATTGACGGGGCGATTATCAGGGCTTCTGAGTCTCTCATTCCCCGGCTGCCGCAGGGTGCAGCAGTAGCGGTTCTCCATGTTTCGGCAGGAGACGCGGAGACATCTTCATCTGCTCTTGATCAGCTGGAATTCCAGATTTCCGGTTCCAACCGGTTCAGGCCGGTCAACAGAAATCAACTTGACCTTATCCGGAATGAATTTGATCATCAAATGTCAGGCTGGGTGAGCGATGAATCGCAGCGATCAATTGCCCAGGGATTAGGGGCTGATTTTATTATTACCGGAAATGTTACCGGATCGGGGACGGCGCGTGCATTAACGCTCAGGGCCCTGAATGTGGAAACCGGGGTTTACGAAATGGCAAGAGAGCCGTTTTAATAGTATTTCCGCCGGAGGTAAGCTGGCGGTATTCGGGCGTACAGCTTTAATTCAGGAGGGTGTTAGAGTGTAATGAATTCCGGCAAACAGGATGATTATATTTAATCATGTAGTTTGCTGTATTGGCTGCTATTAAACCGCAGCTCTCATACCTTATATTAAGGTGCAATTTCAGTTTGACCTGGTCAAGCTAACAAAATGCCGGTGTATACCGGTTAAAATGCAAAGGAGTTTTCAATGAAAAACAAATTATTTTTCGTATTCACGCTTATTATTATCACCGGTATGGTATTTGTAACTACCGGTTGTGTGTCCACCGAAACCGCAGGTGTCAGATTCTTTAATTACGGGGATTTTGGCGAACAAGTCCGTACACCCGCAAAAGATTTTGAGACAGTTGGTCTTGTTTTTGCCGATGCTGAATTTGAAGTAAGCAGCAGGGGCAGGGGCAGCGTGGACGGTCAAATATTCACATATCAAGCCCTGCTCAAGGAAGCTCAAAGGTTAAATGCAGATGCCATTATTAATGTAATAATTGACAGAAGAGTTATGACATCATCATCAACACAAGGCTCTACCAGAACAGAAACATTCTATGGTTCAGCTCTTGCTATCAGGTACACAGCCACATTGAGAGAGAGCGGGTCCGTAGTATCCGGCAGCACCACTACTACAACCGATCGTGTTTATATGAACTCAGGCGTGACCGGCGGCCAGATTGGCGGCGGCGGTTCAGTTACTCAGGAATCCGGCGGATTGGGCGGATTATTCGGCGGCAGATAGTAAGTAACTCACCATTTATTCCGCAAACCGCATGAATATTACATACAGATTTCTGCGGTTTGCGGATTTTTTTTCCTGTTTCAAAATAAAAACAAATTCAAATCGCGAGTTGACAAATATATAAATGACCGGTAGCATTACCATCAGGAGTTTCTCATGGTCATCAAGATAGTTCTTCTGTTATTGTTCTTTGCTGTAACCGTTTTTGTCGGGTTATATTTCAGAAAAAGAGCATCCAGTGTTAATGATTTTGTGCTGGCAGGGCGTAATGTCGGCCCCTGGCTTACGGCATTTGCTTACGGCACGGCTTATTTTTCTGCCGTTATTTTTGTCGGTTTTGCAGGTCAATTCGGCTGGCGTTTCGGTACTGCCGCTACATGGATTGGCCTTGGTAATGCGTTTATCGGTTGTCTAATGCCCTGGTTTATATTGGGACGGCGTACCAGGATTATAACAAACCACTTAAAAAGCGCCACCATGCCTGATTTTTTTGGTTCCCGGTTTTCATCAAATGCGTTAAAAATCGGAGCATCAATAATAATATTCATATTTTTAATCCCCTATACCGCATCATTGTACAACGGGCTTTCCCGCCTTTTCCAAATGGCATTTGATATCCCGTTTGAATACTGTATTATTGCCATGGGTATATTAACTGCGATTTTTGTTGTTGCCGGCGGATATGTAGCATCTGTTGTCAATAATTTTATACAAGGCATGATCATGTTAACAGGTATCGTGCTTATAATAGCCATTGTCTTAAAAAATAACGGCGGCTTTATGGCAGCGATTGAAGGTATGGCAAGAATAGGCGAAAACGATTCGAATGTTATTCCCGGTGTATTTACATCATTCTTTGGTCCCCGGCCTTTGGATCTTTTGGGGGTAGTGATCCTTACTTCTTTGGGAACTTGGGGATTGCCTCAAATGGTTGGAAGGTTTTATTCATTAAAAAATGAAAACATGATAACAAAAGGCGCAATTGTTTCCACGGTTTTTGCTCTTTTTATTGCCGGCGGCTCTTATTTCCTTGGCAGCTTTGGCAGGCTGTATGAAAGTAAACTAATAGAAAATGGTGCCATAGACGGCGCTAACATCGCTTTTGATGCCATAATACCGACTATCCTGTCGGGAATGAGTGATGTAATGATAGGTTTGGTAATTGTATTGGTGTTTGCGGCTTCTATTTCTACCCTTGCATCTCTCGTCATGACTTCTGCATCGACTTTAACGCTGGATTTTTTAAAAGGAAATATCATTAAAATCATGAGCGATAAAAAACAGCTTGTTATTATCCGTATATTAATCGTGGTATTTATCGCTATATCTTCTGCCATTGCCATCGTTCAGGTAAATTCGCGTATTACCTTTATCGCCCAGCTCATGGGGATCTCCTGGGGGGCCCTTGCCGGGTCATTCCTTGCTCCCTTCCTTTACGGATTATACTGGAAGCGCACAACGAAGGCGGCGGTATGGTGCAGTTTTTTATTCAGCACCATCGTTATGACTCTCAACATCTTTTTCAGAAGCACATTCCCGGCGTTGTTACAGTCACCCATTAACGCAGGGGCTTTTACCATGCTTGCCGGTCTGATTATTGTGCCGGCGGTAAGTTTGATTAGTAAAGCGCCTGACAAAAATACAGTGGATCAATGCTTCTCCTGTTATGACGAAGTGGTTAGCGTGCGGGTACGGGACGCTTTGGGGAGTGAGGACTCTTAAGTCAGTTTTTTTTCTCTTTATTCAGATAAAACACAGTGCTGAAAAAAGCGGTCAGCGGCAATGCTGAAAGAATGCCGAAACTGCCGGCGAGTGCCTGCAGAATTTCCACGATGATCATTTCCCTGTTGAACAATTCCAAAAGGGAATTGCTGTACACGCTTATTATTAATACTACCGATAGTGAACTGCCGATATACGCAAGAATTAATGTATTTGCCATGGAACCCATTATATCGCGGCCGATATTCAGGCCCGAACGGAAAAGGGTTTCAAATTTTATTGTTCCGGCTTTTTCTTTTATTTCCCATAATGAAGAAGCTATTGACATGGCGACATCCATAATCGCGCCCATCGCGCCGATAATTATACCGCCAAAAATGACGGCCTTAAGATTAATGGGAGTTGCAACAGGAAGTGATGCCAAATACCGTGAATGTTCATCAACAACACCGGTTAAAAGCAATATCCTGTCCATAATAACAGTTATTATTCCTGCGATTAATATACCGCTGATGCAGCCAATTGCCGCAGCAAGGGATTTTTTGTTATATCCCATTACCAGTACCAAGGTCATTAATGTGGTATATACACATATCAGTATTGCCATTATATAAATGTTTTTTCCCGAAAGTATGGACGGAATAAATACGGCAAAAACAGCTGCGCAGGTTAAACAAAGGGAAAGAATGGTATTAAATCCCTTTTTACCGCCAAATAAGATAACGCATAGAATAAATAACGCTCCCAAAATAATTAGCTGGTTTATTTTTTCATATCCGTTAAAAAACCATTCTTCGTTATTAAAACTGATCAACAGAACAGAATTACCTTTTTTTATTTCTATTACCGGAAGGTTTAAAAAACTGACTAAATTTTGTGAAGCTGTTATTATTTCACCTTTATACGGCCCGCTTTTTATTTGCGCCTCAAAAATAATTCTTTCTCCCATCAGGGGTAAAAAATCATCAAAATCGTTAAAATCATCGAAATCAAAATGTTCATCATAATGTTCATCATAATCGTCAAAATCATCAAATTCACCAAATTCACCAAATTCGTCCAACAGGTTAAATTGACTGTCAGGCTGAACCCGTTCAGTTATTTCCAGCACTTTGGCTCTTACATGTGTCTGAGAATCATCCTGAAAGACAAAAAGACCTGAAACTGCCATTCTGTGTCCGATAAAAACAAACAGCACTGCGATAATAACCGTTGCAAGATAGGAAATACTTATTTTCATTGCGCCTTCAAAGGGGAAGAAAAATTATGGCAGCGTACGGTATGGCTTGCCGTAACCTGAACCGCCGGGGGTTCTTGCGAAAAACAGCGTTCCGTTGCCTGGGGGCAGCGCTGTGCGAAAGCGCAATGAGCTTTTGCGTGAAGGCAGGGCAGGGCGTTTTCTTCAGTAGTTGGTACATGAGGTTTCAACTCCCAGGACTTCATCCCTGTAGCAGAAGCAAACAGCATCCTGGTATACGGGTGGCAGCCTTCATACATGAGGCTTGCAGCAGGCGCTTCTTCCACGAGTTTGCCCGAATACATTACCCCGATGCGGTCGCAGAAATAACATGCAACTTTCAGGTCATGGGCAATGAACAGAAATGACATTGTACGGTTGTCTGCGATTCTTTTTTCACGGATGTCAAGCAGCAGGTTTAATATTTGCGATTGAATCGAAACGTCAAGCGCCGATACTACTTCATCGCAGATGAGCAGTTCCGGCTGCGGAAGCAGGCTTCGCGCGATGGAGATGCGCTGGCGCTGTCCGCCGGAAAATTCTGACGGGCGTTTGTCCAGGTCTGTTGCGGCAAGGCCGACTTCCTCAAGGGCGGCAGCGGCTTTTTCCTTTAACTGTTTTTCCTTTCGGAGTGTCCCCTGATGCCGTAACCCGGATATCAGCACTTCGCAGATACTCATACGGGGATTTAACGAACGAGCCGGGTCCTGAAAAACATACTTTACCTTTTGCCGGTATGCCTTAAGTTCTTCTTTTTGAAGCGATGGTATATCAACTTCGCCGTTTTCTCCATTGTACCGGATTGTGCCGCTGTCGGCCTCATACATCCGTACCAGCAGACGCGCCGTTGTGGTTTTACCGCATCCTGACTCGCCGACAAGTCCGTATGTTTCGTTTTTCCCGATGGTAAATGATATGCCGTTGACGGCATTGACAAACCGTCCGAAACGGGCAAAAAAACCCGCTTCAAGGTTAAAGCTTTTATGCAGATCTGAAATGGTTAACAGCGGTGTGTGCATTAAAGTAATGTTATCAGGTTTTTTGGTATTAATCCATACATAATTTGATTAAAATTCCCGGCTCCTTATATTTTCCATAACTTCAACGGCGGCGTCATAATCCATTACCAGCACGGCGTCTTTAATTTTTTCGATTACTTCTTTCAGCGGGCCTTCCGGATTGAATGCATTGAGGCTTTTTATTCCTTCATCTATTGCGGAAAAATCCGTTTCGGTAAAAGCGGCTTCCAGTTGATCAAAAATGGGAAGCAGTGCCTTTGCCAGTTCAGGTGTCACTTCCGGCGCGCCATGCAGCTTCTGCGTTTTTTCCGCAAACGCTTCTTCAAGTTTTTCACGCAGAACACTCAGCCTTTCCAGAAATGCCGGCAGATGATCGGCGCAGAAAGATATATCATCATTATTGGCCGCATTTTCAAGTTCAAGCGCCAGGGCGGAAAGCTCTGCGGCGCCTATGCCGGTTAAAGAACCTTTCATGCTGTGCGCTTCAATGGTAAAGCCGCGCATATTCGCAGATGATAAAAATTTATTTAAGTTTTTATCGCATTTTTCAATTTCTTTTATCGCTAATTTAAGGGATTTTTCGTAAACATCCCGCTGGCCCGAAACCATATCCAACCCTGTCCGTATCGAAAGCCCTTCAATGGATTCTATCTTTTGCCAAAATGTATCTGCTGTCATAACCAACGCTTCAGTCCTGCCCGCATCAGGCAGTATTCCCGGCATTTTGATGCATTTTTCTGCGGGCAGCCAACGAATGAGCATATTATTGAATAATGCCTTTACTATGGGTTTTGTAAGCACATCATTCATGCCGGCGGCAAGAAATTCATCCTTTGCGTCTGCTATGGCGTTGGCGGTAAGCGCTATTATTGGTACGGTAATACCGGATGCGCGGATGATCTTTGAAGTTTCCACGCCGTCCAGCTCGGGCATCATGTGATCCATAAACACAAGGTCATATTGTTTTTGCATAATCATCTCAATTGCCTGTCTGCCGGATACGGCTGTATCTGCGTTTATTTGACTAAGCTGTAAGAGTCCGCAGGCCACATTCAAATTGATTGTATTGTCATCAACTACCAGCACATTTGCATCAGGCGCAAGTATGGTAATTTCGTTTTTTCTGTTGTCTTTGCGAATCTGTGTCTCATCACCTAAAATTTTGGGAATTGTAACATGGAATACCGACCCCTTACCGTATTCGCTTTCTACCCGTATATCGCCGCCCATTTCATCTATCAGAGATTTGGCGATTGACAGACCAAGGCCTGATCCCTCTTTACTGCGGGTTCTTTGCATATCAACTTGTGTAAAAACATTAAAAAGCACCGGGATGTCATTTTCCGAAATGCCTATACCGGAGTCGCTGATGTCAAATTCGATATTTGCATCCGTGGCTCTGACATTTAACCGCACAAAACCTTCGTTGGTAAATTTAACTGCATTGCCGAGTAAATTAAGGAGTACCTGTCTCAACCGGACATCATCCCCGTACAGGCAGCCGGGAAGTTCTCCTTCTGTTAACAAAGTGAATGATAATGTTTTGTTTTTTATCAGAAAAACCACCTGTGAATTGATATTTTCAAGAAACACAGGAAAATCGAAATGTACATTCACCAGTTCAAGCCTGTCAGCCTGTATTTTGGAAAAATCCAATATATCATTAATTAAATTCAAAAGTGCCATGGCGGATACATGTATATCATGTGCATAGCTCATGTGGCGGCCGCAGGTTTGATTTTGAATGTTCGGGCTTTCTGAAAGGAGCAGTTCGGACATGCCAATTATGGCGTTCATGGGAGTTCGGATTTCATGGCTCATTGCGGCCAAAAAATCTGATTTTGCCTGATTTGCTTTCTCAGCGGCTTCCCGTGCCAGGCGCCGTTCGGATCCGGATATGGCAAGGGCCATTAAATCGGCAAGGGAAGAAGCAAAATTTTGCTCTTCTATCAGCCATTCACGTTTTGAGGGATATTTTTCACAGCGGTCCTGTTCCAAACAAACAACCCCGGTCAGCTTGCCGTCTATACGTATGGGAACATCAATCATTGCGCATGACTTTGGGGCATAAAATTCCAGCAAGTCCGAAAGTATTGGGGATGTACTGACATCTTCTGTGACAATCAGACGTTCGGTTTCAAGTAGTCTTCTGTATTCTTTGCGGTTTGATATATCAAAATCGTCCTGCAAATAATATTCACCGGTAGAATTCTCATAACAAGAGATACTTTTAAGCTTGTTTCCATCATTTAAAAAACTCCATATACCCACCCGGGAGACATCCAGAATATCGCACCCTTCACGCGCTATCATTTCTGCGGCATCTTTTAAAAATCCGGCGGAAATTGTAGGCGACATGGTTATTTTTGACAATGTCCTGCTTAATTTTTTGGCGTATTCATAGCCGGATGCTTCTGCTTCAAGCCTGGTAATATCCCGTAAATCCTTTGTATATCCAACAACAAGAAAATCCGTTTTGTAATTTACCCTTACCAAAGTGACTTCTGCGGGTAATGGTGTACCATCAGGCATTTGATGCATCCAGAAAGAAACACATGTCCCTTCGTCAAATGCCTTGTTTACCATCAATACTGCCTTTTTTTCGGATCGCTCACCGTCCGGCTGGTATTCGGGCGAGCAGTCATTAATAAACCTCTCTATATACTCCTGTTTATCATTAAAACCATAAAGTTTTACCGCCGCTTCATTACAATCAATCGTATTAAGATTTCTGTCCCATAGCTGGGTGCACAGCGGGGATGTATCCAGCATGAGCATTGCCTGTTCATGGGTTTTTTTTGATGTTTCTTCCATCAGTTTACGATCCGTAATATCTATCCCAACTCCCAAAAGGCCGACTGCTTTGCCATTCAGGATCAGAGGTGCTTTGGTTATTTCCATGGCTCTGCTGGATCCATCAGAGGAATTATACCAGCTTTCTGTTGTGATGATATTTTTTTCATATAATGCCCTGTGATCCGCTTCATAAATCCACGGAACTGTAGTGCTGTCATAAAAGATTATTTCTTCAAATTTTTTACCGATGAGCTGTTTTTCGCTGAGTTTAGCTTCTTCCAAAAACCGGCTGTTACAGCTTGTATACCGGTTACTAAGGTCTTTGGTAAAAACCACTGCGGGAATTGAATTATATATAGCGGAAAGAATAACCGCCTGCTCAGAGATAGTTTTTCTTTTTTTTACATCCCTTATATAGAAAATTGTAAGTAATAAAAACATTATAATTAATAAAATGGTAATACCTATTATCAGGAATTCCCGTTCCTGCGCTACTTTAACCCGATAGTCATAGGTTTTGCGCAGCCATTGTCCCGATATTGTTCTGACATTAATTAATTCAAGAGCTTTGTCAACAATGGATGCCAAAACTGCTGCATCTTTATTAAATCCGAATGAAGGCTCTATACTGTTATCAAATAAAAAATTTACTTTATATCCCGGCAGCTCCCTGAAATTAGTTAAATTTAAAATCCTGAACCCGGTAGTCATCACCATATCTACTTCATCATTTGTCAGTGCTTCAAAAGCCTCATTATGGTCGTCATATTCAATCGTGTTTTTGTGATCCGGAAACCACCGGTGAAAAAATTCAGATGATACTGTGTTCCGTTTTAACCCTATTTTCACCGATAAAATTTCATTTATGTTTATATTGTGATGTTCAATTTTTGATATAAGGGCTGATTGATCGGTAAAATAAGCGGTGTTTGGCCATAAAAAACGGCCTTCCCGTTCCGGCGAACGTATTAGTTCTGAAATAATCAGCGCTTCACCTTCCTCAACCATTCTCAGCAGTTCGGGCCATTTTGTATATTGGTCATTGATACGCTTAAATTCCAGTCCTGAATATGATTTTACTTCCTGGAGTATGTCATAACTCAAACCCTGCCATGCGTTTTCTCTGGAATTATAGAAACTTATGGGATAATTATCATATTCGGCTGCGTAAGGTATAACGGGGTTTTTATTCACGAATTCAAGTTCTTCCTCTGTTAGCCGTAATAAAAATTTATTACGTGTATATTCCCAATGGCCTTTCGTGTACAGATCGTTTAAGTAATGGATAGCACCGTTTTCCAGCGCTTTTTGCATAACAGAGATAATCGGCGCAAGTTCGGAGTTTTGCGATGAAAGTGAAACTGTGCTGTATATTAACGGTAAAAAAATTGTTGTTACAATATCATCGTATATGTCAAAAATTGCCAAATTGGGACTTTCAGCAACAAGTGCGTCTATTTCTCCGCTTTTCAAAAGATCATATGCTTCAATATATTCATCTATTAAAACAGGTATAAATGCGTCGAGTGCTTTTGACATGACATCATCAACGGTCGTTGTTCCTGCAAGAAGCGCATATCGCGGCAGCCGTGTTTGCTTAATTTCAATAATGGGCAGACTGTCATTAAGCCGTATATATTCGACTGAACGCTGAGCTATGGCATCAGTCATAAAATACATTTGCCGGCGTTCATCCGTTGCCGTTAATTCACCGGTAAAATCTATTTCGCCGTTATTAAGTCCTTCAAGTAATTCTTCCCATGTAAATAATCCGGGTACAAATGGAATCCCGAACAAACCGGTCAGCCATTCGCTGTAAAGTGCCGCAAAACCTTTTATATTACTGTTTTCATAGCTGATAAATGCCTCGGTTCCGGGCAGCATCCCATAAACAAAAAAATCTGTTTTTTCACGAAGCGCATCTATTGCCTTTATTTCATCATATGTTACACCGGGAATATCGCGAAACGAGGAAAAAAAACCCTTGCCATACCGCTGTGAATTGCCGTTATTATCGCAGCATGATAACGCAAAAAAAATTATCAATGAAAAAAACAAAACATGCAATATTTTTTTGTTCATTCTGATTTCGCTTTCCCGCTTACTCTCTCTATTTTTTGCGAAAGACCCAAAAACAAATCCGTTAATTCAGGGTCAAATTGAGATCCCCGTCCGTCCAGAATAATCCGCAGTGATTCTTCGTGGGTAAAAGCTTTTTTATAGGGGCGCTCCGAAACGAGGGCATCGTACACATCCGCCAAAGCCATCATGCGCGCCTGCAGAGGAATTTCATTGCCTTTTAAGCCTTCAGGATAACCGGTTCCGTCCCATTTTTCGTGATGGGAAAAAGCAAGGATTTTTGCGTAATCCAGAAAAGTCTGGTTTGGCACTTTATCCTGGAGGCTGTCAAGCAGCATTTTCCCGTATAGGGAATGAAGTTTCATAATTCCGAATTCTTCATCGTTAAGTTTTGTGTTTTTTAATAAAATACTATCGCTGATTTTAATTTTTCCTACATCATGCAGAGGGGCTGATTTTAAGAATGCCTCAATGTCCCATTGATCAAAAATGGCGGCGTATTGGCCTGTTTTTTCCATTTCTTCCAAAAGCAATTTCAGATACTGCTGTACCCGCTCAACATGCTGACCTGTTTCCTCATCACGGAATTCAACCATTTCGCCTGCCCACACAATAATGGCGTTCTGCAATTCGTTTATATTCGTTGTCCGTTCCTTTACCATCGCAAAAAGATTTTTATTAAAATCCCGCAGTTCATTTTTCTGTGATTGTATCAGCAAATGCAGTTCGATCCGTTTAAGCAAAAGCGGAGGCGAGAAAGGTTTGCTGATATAATCAACAGCGCCGAGAGAAAGCCCCAGCAATTCGTTTTCGGGATCGCCTTTCCCGGTTAAAAAAATTACCGGGACTTCCGCTGTTTCAGGTTTTGCCGCAATTTCTTTTATTGTGTCATAACCGCTCATACCGGGCATTTCCACGTCAAGCAATATCAGATCCGGCATGATTTTCTGCAGGATTTGCAGCAGTTTTTCACCTGATGGGATGGTGACAACGGTATATTTATCCTGTAACAGTGTTTTCCCGGCGTTCAGGTATATGGGGTTATCATCGACTATGAAAATACAATTTTTCTTATCATCCATAGTAATTCATGATATACGATCATTGTGCAAATTCCAAGATAATAACGCAATAACCTTGAAAATTGCCCTAAAACATGCTAAAATAACATAATAATGAGCGATGAATCTTTTTATTCAGCCGGATTGCGTTTTTCCTGCACACGTTGCTCCAACTGCTGCCGTAAAGAAAGCGGTTTTGTCTATCTTTCCGAAAACGACCTTTCCCGGCTGGCAGGCTTTTTTGATATGGATTATACTGCTTTTATTCAAACATGGTGCCGTTGGGTTTCGTTTGAACGGAACAGGGAACGGTTGTCATTAAAAGAAAAATCAAACTATGACTGTATTTTTTGGGATAAAGTGTGTACAGTATACAATGTAAGGCCTCTGCAATGCAGAACATTTCCTTTCTGGGATTCAGTTCTTTGTTCAAAAGATGCATGGGAAAATACCGGTCAGAGTTGTCCGGGGATAAATACCGGAGATTTGCATGAGAAAGGAATAATTGATAATCATATCCGCCTTATGGAGGAAGAATTGGTGGTTGAACGGATCATACATGAATGGGGGGTAGCATAAATGCGGCGGTTTATAAAAAAAATAATTGGTTTTATTGCCTTTCTTATTGGTTTAGCGCTTGTTTTTGGTTTTACCGCAGTTGCAGCGTTCAGCCATTTCAATTCTGCTCCTGAATTTGCGCCGGAAGCCGCTTCCCGGATGGACGGCCTGGCAATTGAAACGGTGGATGGAACGGGCAATACGGTGCGCTTCGATGTTCGCAGGGGTGAAAGCGCACGGTCAGTGGGACGGCGTCTTGCCGATGCCGGGCTTATTCGCAATGAATTTGCCTGGAACCTTTATTGCCGTTACAATAATGAACCTGTTAAAGCAGGAAGCTATCTCATTGAAATTCCGTCAACCCTCATTGCCATACACGCGTTACTGGCAGAGGGCAGGCAGGAACTGGTGCGGGTTACCATTCCCGAAGGTTTTACGCTGAAAAAAATGGCACGGCTTCTGGAAAACGCAGGTATTTGTCCGGCAGATGATTTTCTGGCAGCAACCGCTACCCCGGAGATAATCAGCCGTTACCGAATCCCGGGGACAAGTATGGAAGGCTATCTTTACCCGGACACGTATCTTTTTCCGGCAGGATATCCGGCAGAAAGAGTCGTTGCGGCAATGGCGGATACATTTTTTTCCCGTCTCGGGGCGTTCAGCGAAAGAGCCGCAGCCATGCCGCCGAACGAGTTATATAGGCTCGTGACTCTTGCCTCCATTGTCGAACGTGAATACCGGGTGCCTGATGAAGCCCCGGTAATGGCGGGGGTATTTTTAAACAGACTGGGTATCAACATGAGGCTGGAGTCATGCGCCACAGTCGAATATATCATTACCGAAATACAGGGAAAACCGCATCCGGATAGGATATTTTATGCTGATTTGGAGATACGCAACCCCTTCAATACGTACATGTATCCCGGTTTACCCCCCGGCCCCATTTCTGCTCCCGGTGCTGTTGCACTGAGAGCGGCTTTGTATCCGGAAAATACGAATTATCTGTATTTCCGGCTGATAAACCAAAGGGACGGCAGACATTATTTTTCCAGAACCCACGACGAACATATCAGTGCAGGGGCGCTTTACGTAAAAGGCAGTCCGTAGTGGCTCGCATTGCCAAGTCTACCGCTGCGGAATTGCATCAGCGGATGGACGCCATTGCTGTTGTAGAGGACTATATCCGGCTGGAAAAGCGCAGCAACGGACAGTATTGGGGGCGATGTCCTTTTCACGCAAACGGACAAGAACGTACCCCATCTTTTAAAGTTGACCCGGAAAAAAAGCTGTATTATTGTTTCGGCTGCCAAAAAGGGGGAAGCGTCATTGATTTTGTCATGGAAATGGACAAAAGCGGTTATCAGGATGCTGTAAAAAACCTTGCACGCAAGTTTGGCGTGGATATTGTCTTTGACAGAGGTACACCATCTGGAAGTGGCGGTGAATGGGACAACAAGAAATATGAAGCGGAACAATCCCGCAGGGGAGAACTCAACGAACTGTACCGCAGAACCGCCGTCACATTTAATCATTTTCTTATGAAAAAAGCCGAAGGGAAACCGGCACTTGATTACCTTTTTTCCAGAAAAATCAATGCCGAAATGATTGAACGCTTCAGGCTTGGTTACTCCCCAGCGGACAGGAACTGGCTCTATACATTTTTACAGAGCAAAAGCTATTCTGCAGAATTTTTAGATAATTCGGGGTTATTTTCGGCAAATTACCGGGGAATGGCCTTCTTTTTTGACCGGTTGATGTTTCCCATAGCCGACCGGCACGGGCATATTGTCGCATTTGGCGGCCGTGCCATGAAAAATGAAGGCAAAGATATAGCAAAGTACATCAATTCACGTGAAAATGAAATGTATGTTAAAAAACAGGTGCTGTTTGCACTTGACCTTGCTTTGCCGGAAATCCGAAGGACTAAAACCTTTTATCTGGTTGAAGGTTATATGGATGCTATTGCTTTACACCAGGCTGGTATTACGAATGCTCTGGCTCCCTGCGGTACGGCTTTTACCGATGAACAGGCTAAGCTTATGCGGCATTGGGCTGAAAAAGCGGTACTCGTTTTCGATTCCGATGCGGCGGGCCAGGCAGCGGCAATGAAAAGCATCATTACTTGCCGAAAAAACGGCCTTGCCTGTTACCTTGTTGTACCGGATGCCAATAACAGGGAGCAGTTAAAGGATCCTGCTGAAATTTTAGAAAAATTTGGTGAAAATACCTTGAAAAACATCTTGAATTGCGCTATAATTGATTTTGAATATCTTATTATCAGGGCTAAGTCCCTGCATGATATCTCTACACCAAAGGGAAAGTCCGAGGCTATTGCCCTATTTTTCCCGTATCTGGACATCTTGATTTCAAAAACCGAGAGTGATGATTGTATCGGTTTAATTGCCGACGAAATGCGTTCGGAGCGGAGAGTAATACTTGAGGAATATGAACGCTGGAAACGTTCTGTTGGCAGCGCATCGGAAAAACCGAGTAATAAGGAGGTTCCCAATACCGAAAGATCGATACAAATGAGGGATGAACTCTTTTTACTCACTCTGGTATCGGTCAATATGGACTTGTATCCTGAATTCCGTGCATCTCTTGAGATACGGGACATTGAAAATCCTGACGCTAAAGAACTATTCATAGCGCTTGAAGAGTGTTTTATACACAGAGAAAGCGGGCGGGATGCTCTATTTTCCCGAATTGATTCGGAACGGCTGCGGAATTTTGTGATAGCACGGGGTATGTCTCCGGAATTCACAAGTAACACCGCACGCAGCAGCACCGCGAGTGATCCTAAAAAAATGATGGAGGATGGGATTAAGCGGGTTAAGGTCAATAAACTTCGCCGCAGGTGTTCCGAAATCGGCGCGGAACTACGGCTTTTGGAACGAAATTCCGGCATAGGTGCCGGCGGTATTAATGCCCGGAGCATTTTACCCGAAGACACGATCCGGGAGTTAATTGCCGAGAAAATGTATTTAGACGCTGAAATTCGCAAGCTGGAAGGTAAATAAAGTATGCCAGAAACACATTATGTGGAGGCAAAAGCGAAAAGCCAGGCTGCCTCCATTGTAAAACAGAAAAAAAAGAAAACGATCCCATCGATTAATACACCGTCTCCCGAAAAACGAAAACCCTCAACCGGAAAATCTGCCAAAAAGCAATCAAAGGCTCAAACTCAGAAAGAACCGATCCTTCTTACTCCCGATCCCAATGAGGTAAATGTTATTGAGGATCCAGCAGTTAAAAAATTGATTGAATACGCAAAAGAAAAGAAAATTCTCTCTCATGAAGAAATTTCCGATTACCTCCCCGATCATATTTATAATACGGAAAAATTTGAACCGGTACTTGCTTTACTGGAAGCCAACAATGTGCAGGTTACCGAAGACACCGGTACGGGAGATGATGAAAGCGAAATAAATGATACGAAATCCGGCAGGTCCGGCAAGAAACGTGCGGTATTTAACGACAAGGAAACCTCCCTTGTAGATGATCCCATCAGGATGTACCTCCGTGAGATTGGGCGTGAAAGCCTGTTGACGGCTGAACAGGAAATAGAGCTTTCCCGTCAAATGGAAGAAGGGGAGAATATAATAAAAAATGTAATAAAAAGATCCGGAATGATAATTCCCGAATTTCATTACATCGCGGAAGAGGCATTTTCCAAAAAAGACCTGCGTGAATTGAATCTTTCCAAAAAAGAAACGACTGAACGGCTTGCCGAAATCAGAAGGCTCAGTATGTTCTACCGGGATTCGCTTCGTACAATTCAAAACGATCTTAAAAACTATATTGAACTCAAACAGAAACTCATTGACCGTGATGTTAATTTTCCGGAAGACAAGGATCTTGCGAACATCCGGAAAAAAATTACCAGAATTGTAAAAAACGCGGAAATTCACCCGGATGAAATACTTCTTTTTTCCGATAAATTTATTCAGGCTTCCAAAAAAATTAAGCGTTATAAAAAGGAACAGGAACGGATTGAAAAACATCTTAAAGTTTCTTCTCTGAAGGACCTTCGTTCCCTTGGTCGCAGTCTTACCATCAAGGAAGAACGTGAACGGATTGAGGAAGATCTGGGGCTTTCTTCCGACGAAATAAAAGAAAAAATCCGGCATATTCAGGTAATGGAAAAAAAACTCCGGGCAATGGAAAATGATTTTGAAGAAACAATTGACAACATAAACCTGATGGCTAAGGAAATACTGTATGGCAGGGGTATGGAGAAAAATGCCAAGGACAGACTCATTAAAGCCAACTTACGGCTTGTAGTATCAATTGCGAAAAAGTATACGAACAGGGGGCTGCATTTTTTTGATTTGGTGCAGGAAGGCAACATAGGCCTCATTAAAGCAGTTGAAAAATTTGAGTACCAAAAAGGTTTCAAGTTTTCAACGTATGCTACATGGTGGATTAGGCAGGCCATAACCCGTTCCATTTCCGATCAGGCAAGGACAATTCGTGTGCCGGTACACATGATCGAGCAGATTAATAAAGTGGGCAGGGAATCTCGTCAGCTTCTGCAAACACTGGGGCGGGAGCCAACAGATGAAGAAGTTGCGGCCCGGTTAGGATGGCCGACCCAGAAAGTTAAACAGGTAAAAAAGGTTGCACGGGAACCGATAAGTCTTGAAACTCCGATTGGCGAAGAAGAGGACTCTCTGCTTGGTGATTTTATCGAAGACAAAGAAGTTGAAAATCCGGCAATTCAAACCGCCCACACCCTGCTGCAGGAGGAAGTTGAAGGAGTACTCGGCACTCTGCCTGTCCGCGAACAGGAGGTGCTTAAAATGCGTTTTGGGCTGGGCGACGGTTATTCGCTAACCCTGGAAGAAGTGGGGCTGCTTTTCAAGGTAACGAGGGAGCGTATCAGGCAGATTGAAGCAAAAGCCCTGCGGCGCCTGCGCCATCCCCGGAGAAGCAGAAAACTCAAAGATTTTTTGGATCAGTAGCATTCTCAATCTTGTCTAATACCGGATTTTGGGGCAAACTACATATTATAGAGGAGTACGCATGGTAACTGAAAATGATCTTGACAAACTAAGAAACTTACAGGACATTCTTTCAGAGAAAATCCGTCTTGAACAGGAAATTGTCGAGATTCCCAAACAATTAGGAGCGCTGGAAGAAGCGCACAGCAGAACCAGGAAAGCATATATCGAAAAGAACCTGGAGTATGAAAAAGTAAAAAACGCCGAAGAAGAGGCACGGACATTGATGAGAGATGCCGAAGCAGCCAGAGAAAAAGCGGAACGCCTTCTTGGAGAGCCATATACCACCCAGCGTGAATACGAGGCTCTTGACAAGGAACGCCATTATGCTCTGGAGAAAGAACAGCAATTCAGCGAGGATGTCAAGAAAAAAGAAAAAATGCTGTATGAACTTGATGAACAGATAAAGCAAAACGCCGCTCTTAACGATCATCAGGAAAAAGAGCTGGCGGAAAAACGGGCCGGTATTGACAAGGATGTCCTGGAAAAGAAAAAACAGGTTGGAATTTTGTTAAAAAAGGAAATGGAACTGACCGAAGATCTGGATCCGGAAGTAGTTTACAAGTTTGAGCGAATCCTGAGAAACAAAATGGGCCTGGGTATCGTTGCCATAAAAGGCAATGTCTGTATGGGCTGCCATATGATCCTGCCTGTGCAGTTTTCCAACAATGTCCGGCTGGGCGAAGAATTTGTGTTCTGTCCCTATTGCTCGCGGATACTGTATTATGAAGAATCCGAAGATAGTGAATTGTTCTTTGATACTGACGATTCGGGCGCTTTATTTGATCTTGATGATATTGATGATGACGATATTGATGATGATGAGAAAGAAGAAGATGATGATAGTATTGAAAGTGAAGAGTAGGGAATAGTTACGATGAACCAGACCGCCGCTTTGAGTTCATCCTTTGGGATGAACGCAGGGAGGAAAGTCCGGGCTCCGCAGGACATGATGCCGGGTAATACCCGGGCGTGTCAACAAGACCGTTCAAGAGCGGTCTTGTTGACGGGACAGAAAGTGCAACAGAAAGTAAACCGCCTGGCAGCTTTTCGGCACGCCGAAAAGCTGCACAGGTAAGGGTGAAAGGGCGGGGTAAGAGCCCACCTCGGCAGCGGTGACGCAGCCGGAAAACGGCAAACCTCATCAGGAGCAAAGTCAAGCAGCGTTGGTGATTGGCCGCGCCAATCACACCAATGGTCCGTTGGTTAAACGCGGGTAGACTGCACAGAAAGGGCCGGAAACGGTTCTTCCAGACAGATGGCGGTCTCGCCAACCGTTTACGGTCGGCGAACAGAACCCGGCTTATGGTTCATCGTTTTTTTTTGGAGGAATGCATGAAAAGTTATCTTGAGATGCTGCCCTTGAGCGGTATTGCGAAATATGCCGGCGGAAAGAAAAAAGATGCCATTCCCTTTGCCGGGTATCCCCGCCAGCACCCATCAGATAAAAAAAATATAATTCTTGTATACGATCCTTTAGGGCCGCATCCTACGGTAATTGAATTCAAACTTGATGATATACTATATGTTGAGGAAATTCCCTCTGCCGTAACCGAAGAAGGAGAAGGCATACCAATGATTAAATTATGGGTGCGCCGGGGCGCGCATGGCGTTATCCTGGAACCTTTCGAGGTAAATAAACCTCTCCAATTTGCCGGCAAATCACAGGAAATTCGGGATCGTTTTCTGGAGCTGTAATGGAACAACCCGCCCGTTTCCTGGACGGGAACACTCCCGGCATTCTTCATTGTAAACTCTGCCCCCGTTTGTGCGTTATTCCCGACGGGAATTTTGGCGCATGCAGAGTCAGAGGCAATAAAAACGGCAAGGGGATACTACCGTTTAGCGGTTGTGTGACCGCTCTTGCTGCAGATCCTATCGAGAAAAAACCTTTATACCATTTCCGCCCCGGATCAAAAATACTTTCGGTTGGTTTTGCCGGTTGCAATCTCAACTGCCCGTTTTGTCAGAACTGGCACATTTCTCAATCGGTTGATGCACCTCAAAAGAAAATGCGTCCCGATGATTTGATTTCTGCGGCATTGAATACAGCAAGCCGTGCAATTGCTTATACATATTCCGAACCGCTGGTACACATTGAATTTTTGCTTGACTGCATGACTTTGGCTCACAAACATGGTATTGCCAATGTATTGGTAACGAACGGCTGTATAAATTCAGAGGCGGCCGGAGAAATTCTTTTACTTACCGATGCGGCAAACATTGACCTCAAATGTTTTTCGCATGACAATTATGCGAACATCCTGGGCGGTAATCTGGATACAGTGCTTGCGTTTATCCGGCTTGCTGCGGCGCAAAATGTTCATGTAGAAATAACGACATTGATAGTACCTGGGTTTAATGACTCGGTAAAAGAGCTGGACTTATGCGCTGATTTTATTCGCAGCAGCCCGGCTGCTTCGGAAATTCCCTGGCACCTCTCGGCATATCACCCCGATTACCGCTGGAACGCTCCGCCCGCAGATCCTGAATTACTGCTGGCTCTAAAAAAACAGGCAGCGGAAAAACTATTGTATGTATATGCAGGTAATATTCCCGATGAAGAAAACAATACAACCTGTCCGGGATGCGGAGAAATCATAGTACGGCGCATAGGTTACTGCACCGATTCATGGCTTTCTCTGCCGAAAGCAGGAGAGCAATCATATCGCTGTGCCAAATGCGGCGGAAAAACGGCTATTAGGCGGTGACACCAGGAAGTGCAAAAAAAAAGTACGCAAAGACTTAATACCGCCCAAATACTCAATGATCTTCGGGATGGGGGCAGTGTTGCATTAAGGCTTGAACACTTTGAACCACGGCAAGCACAGCTTGACCTGATGGAGCTTATCATCCGGTGTTTTAACGAGGATGCCATTGGCGCGGCTGAGGCAGGTACAGGGGTGGGGAAATCTTTTGCGTACCTTTTGCCTGCCATGCAATTTGCTCAGGCAACCGGCGAACGAGTGGTCGTATCTACGGCGACCATTACCTTGCAGCAGCAGCTTTTTGGCAAGGACATCCCGTTGGTGCTTAACGCCACAAGTGCAAAAATAAAAGCGGCGCTCGTGAAAGGCAGGGGAAACTACCTGTGCCGCAGGCGGCTGGATGATGCATTGCGCGAGCCAGACTTGGCAGGAAGTGATGAGCAGGAACAACTTGACAGCATTGCCCGCTGGGCGGAAACCAGCAAGTTCGGGGGAAAGGATGAGCTTTCCTTTGCCCCTGCCGAAGCGGTATGGTCAAGGGTTTGTTCTGATGCAGATGTATGTATGGGTAAACAATGCCCCCTGCAAAGTTGTTGTTGCATAACGGTCGTCCGTAAGGAAGCTGCTGCAGCCCGAATTGTCGTGGTGAATCATCACTTACTTTTTGCAGACCTTGCAATAAAGCAAAGCGGCGCAGGTTTAGCAGTTCTGCCCCCTTATTCAAGAGTGATCATTGACGAAGCGCACACCATAGAAAACGCGGCAACATCGTTTTTCTCCAAAGAATTTAGCAAATTGGGAATCCTTCGGCAAGCGGGACGGCTGTACCGTAAACGCCGCCGTTTGCGCCGCGGCAGCGCAGGTAACAGTAGTGCTGCGGGATTACTGGTTCGCCTTTGCTCTCTGCTGCCTAATAACGATAAAAGACTGGAAGCATTATCTGCATTGCTTGACGATATTCGCAAGGCAGCGGAAGAACTTGACAGGGCAGCGTTGGAACTGTGCGGAATCGAAGGGGTTTTCCGGTTTTCACCTGAAAGAGAAAACAAAGGTGCTGAGATTGCGCTATTCCCCATGCTCTCCTCACTTGAAAAAAAACTCAATGCCTTTACCGAAAATGTGCGCGGCCTTTTTGATCTTCTGCCTGAAGATGTTGCTGAAGATGCCGCAGTCTGGGAAACGAGGGCCGTACTGCGCCGTTTTGAAGATATTGCGGGGATCTGCACTGCTTTTACCGGATACCGGGAACGGCACAACGATGTTATGTGGATCGAACGGCGCGGAGCAACCGGCGGTGAGCCATGGACAGTGTTCACTAAAAGCCCGGTAGACCTTGCCGACAGCCTCAACAAAAGCCTTTTTTCACCTAACAAGACGGTAGTATGCGTTTCCGCCACGCTGGCGGTAAACGGCAACTTTAGCTATTGGGCTACCCGTTGCGGTGCGTCCTGCGGTACTGATAATGTGAATAACCGCCCGCTGTTTACCGGCTGTTTTCCCTCGCCGTTTCCCTATGCCAATGCGGTACTGCTTGGTGTTCCTGCCGATGCTTCCTTGCCCGATGAGCCTAATTATCAGGATTTTATTAACCGGGCAGTTGGCGATCTTGCCTCAATTGCCGGGGGTTCCGCCCTGGTCCTGTTTACATCGTATCTGTCCCTGCGAAGCGCATGGGATGCCGCCCGGCCTGTATTGGAAGAACTGGGCATCCGCTGTCTCAGGCAGGGCGATGATGATCGTTCCCGGCTGCTGCAAACATTTCTCTCCGATACAAATTCGGTGCTGTTTGCTACCGATTCGTTTTGGGAAGGAGTTGACGCACCCGGTGATACCCTGCGTATGGTGATTATATGCCGCCTGCCGTTCAGGACACCAAATGATCCGGTATTTGAAGCCCGCTGCGAGGCGCTTGAAAAAATGGGCGGCAATGCCTTTATGGATATTTCCCTGCCCGGGGCTGTCATGAAATTTAAACAGGGTTTTGGGCGGCTGATGCGCCGGTCCAGCGACCGGGGAGTGGTCGTTGTACTGGACGGGCGGCTGATTGCAAAAAAGTACGGGGCGCTTTTTTTACATGCGCTGCCGGAAACCCGAACAAGTTTTTCAGGCTTTTCCGGTATGCTGCGGGATGTTGAAAATTTCCTGTTTCCGGCTTAATTTTACGCGTTTATTCCGGCAGGAGGGTTAAATTCCTCGTTTTCCAATACTGTTTTTAGCGTCAGGCTTTCAAGATAGGTGCTGACCATGCCGGCAACAGAGTCAAAAACCTGATGACTAATGCACTCGCTTTGCCGCTCACATTCGTTGATGCTCCTGTCGCACGGTAAAACCGTCATTTCTTCACCGGCTGCATCAAATATTTCCCTGACAGTAATGGAATCGATTGGGCGGGCAAAGGAAAAACCGCCTCCCGGCCCCCGGACTGATTGCACAATGCCTGCTTTTCTCAGCTTGAAAAAAATCTGTTCCAAAAACATCGATGAAATGTCTTCTGCTTCGGATAGCTCGTTGATGGAAATATTTTCATCGTCTTTTCCCATTTGCGCAAGGGCAAGTGTTGCGCGTAAAGCGTAGCGTCCTTTTGTGGTAATCCTCATGGAATGACCTCCTGCAGGTGCTGAATGTAACCTATCTTGACTAAAATTATAATGTAATAATGTATTTTTGAAAAGGGGAGGAATTACCCCCTATCTTTCCCCTTTTTCTTTTTCATTATATAATCTATCAATGGGTAAAGTCATTCTCAAGGCAAAAGATCTCGACGGATATTTCAGCGCGGCGGACAAGGACTGTCTTGACCGGATGGACAGCGCTTACAGGGAAATAATGCAGTCTTTTTCCCGGCTTGACTCTAATATTCCGGCGGAACGGCAGAAGGGCGAAGAAAACCTTATTTCGCTGTACAACAGGATGGGTGTAATAATGCAGGATATTTGCCGTCAGGCGCCGAATCTCCATGTGTATACCTTCCTCAGCCCGCAGGAAAGCCACCCGGAAGCATCACGGCTCATAGCAAAACTACGGGATGTGCGGACGGGAAATCAGGAATTTGTTTATTATATTCAACGGGCATACGAAATGCTGTTCAAACTGGCCTGGGGGGGCAGCACGAGCACAGATAAAAACTATCTTCTGGTTAAAACACCCGTTACGAATCCGGTACAGAATTATGCGGTACACAAGATCACAAATATTGACAGTAAAATCGAAAATACGGTCATGTGCGTAATGCTGCGCGGTGCGCTTTTACCTTCGATGATCATGAGTAAGGAAATTCAGGAGTATTCATCGCATGGTTATGTTACCCCCTTTGCCCTTTTCAGGATACAGCGCGATGATCATAAAAAAGAACACAGCATGGAATATATTCTGGATTTGGATCGCTCGTTCTTCACTCCCGAAACGCTGGATGGCAAGGATCTGGTATTTGCCGATCCCATGAATGCCACAGGCGGAAGCCTGGTAACTATCGTTAATTATCTGGTCAGCATCGGGATCAAACCTAAATCAATACTGTTTTTTAATGCCATATCAGCGTTAAAAGGAGCTTTGCGCGTTGTCCGTGCTCTGGAAAACTGCAAAGTTTACACTCTCTGGATGGATCCCGTCCTCAACGATCAGGCATATATTTTACCAGGTCTTGGCGATGCAGGTGATCGGATAAACGGCAAGGATGGCGATTATCTTCCGAGAAACATCATCCAGCTTATTGCGGACTTTGGCGATACTATCGCCCGTCTGTACCGTTCCCAGCTGCGGGAAATCGAAAATACGGTTCTTAACACAGGAAAATGATGCAGTATCGTTCTGTAATATTTTTGTTAACAATGTTTTTACTTTTATCTCCTGGATTGTCTTTTATGGGCTGTGCGAGCAGAGGAGCAATTTCAGCCGAAGAATACTTTGCCATTGGCATGGCATATTTTGATATGGGCAGATATGCCGAGGCGGAGCTATGGCTGAACCGGGCGAGAGCCAGAGACAGAACCATGAACGCGTCCGAATACAATCTGGGGCGCATTGCCTTTGAAACCGGACGTTTTGATGATGCCATTAAACAATTTGAATCGATCATCAAGCGTGATCCTGACAATGTTCTGGCGCTTAGGGCTGCCGCTTATACCGAAATACGGAGAGGGGAAATCGAAAAAGCCGCTGCCTGGTACGCCAGGCTGCTGGAACTTGTTCCCGAAAGCGCAGACGACGGCTATAACCACGCCCTGGTATTATTTGCCATGGAAAAATATGCCGAAGCGGAAGATGTACTGCAGAATTATGAATTTGCCCTTTTGGAAAACGCCGATGTTCTGTTGCTTTTTGCCCGCATCCAGAAAGAACAGGGCAAACCGGAAGCGATAGATACCTATGCGTCGTGGCTCAATAATAATACCGATGTAAAAGTTCGTTTTGAATACGGTCAGGTGCTTGAAAGCCATGACATGTTTGCCCGTGCACTGGAAGAATACCATGAAGCGCTCGTCGCTCTTGCCGATACCAGCAGAGATCCATCAAGGCCGGAAGTCCGTTTTGCCATAGCCCGCGTACTCCTCGTTGCCGAAAGCGATAAACCCGACGGGGTTGCCGAACTGAGGGAAGCGGTAGCCGGCGGCTTTGATGACGTAGACGCTATAGCACTGCTTCTTGACGACAGACGTATAAGCGCCGTAAACAGGGAAGATATACGGACAATTCATACCGAAGTTTTACGCGCAGTCGAAGCAGTCGGTTCCGTTGAAGAACCGGAGGTTGAAACTGATCCGGACGAACCGGATGATTATTCGGAAACGGAAGGAACAACTCAATGATTGTTTCTATGATTCAGATAATACTGGAAATCCCCGATATTAGCAGTATTAAGGAAAAACGACGTGTAGTCCGATCGGTAAAGGATAAGTTACAACGCCGTTTTCATATAAGTGCTGCCGAGGTTGATTTACATGATTCCCTTACTTTTGCCCAGATTGGCGGCGCTCTTGTATCCAATTCCCGGGTATTTGGCGAGTCGGTGCTGCACAAGGCGTTTACCATGATAGAAAATGAAATTCCTGTTCGTGTGCAGGACATAAGCATTCATTCGGAGGAATTTTAGTGAAATTCGGCACATTGATTTTACTTTGTCTTGCGGTGTTAGGATTAAATTCCTGCCTTGGCGTTTCGGCGGACATCAGCATCCGGGCAAACGGCTCGGGACAGATCGTACTGGAGTACCGGGTTTCCCAGGCGCTTGAATCCATGGGAAGGCTGGACGGCAATGAACGCTGGCCGGCAATTCCCGTCGGCAGGGATGATTTTGAACGAGGGGTTGCGAGAATCCCCGGCCTGAGACTTTCCGGTTTTTCTGCAAGAGATGTTAGCGGCGCAGGCGGCGGCAGGGATCTTTTAACCAGGGTAACGCTGGATTTTCAGGACATTCCTGCCCTGTTGTCATTTCTTGGCGGTGCCGGAGACAGTGCATCACATACAGTTGAAAACGGCAGCAATGTGCTGCGGCTTGTATTGGCAGTCCCTTCATCCCTTAATGCGGATCTTGTTTCCCTATTGCGTGAAGTTTCTGACGGATATGAGATTGGCATCGGTTTGAGTGTTCCGCGGAATGCAAGCCTGGCCGTTCTTCCGTCTGATGTTTCTGCCTCAAGGGTTGTTTCCCACGGAAGGAGGGTCTCTTTCACCATAGGCCTTGCCGATATGCTTGATCTTCGGGAAGAGCTTACATTGGAATTCAGGTGGTAGAGTACAAGGTACGCTAAATAATGGCACCGCGTCAGGTTAAGGAAATGAGAGTGAAGGAGCAATTGGTTATGAGTACTGAAAAACAACAAGGCTCGATGCGTTTTCGGAATAAATGGCGGCTTATTTCTTTTTACTTTTTACTTTTTACTTTTTTCACTTGTCTGCTGGTTTCCTGTTCGCGGACAGAGCCGAGAATACCGTTTGGTTTTATTGAGTTAGTGTATTATCAGGACAGCGGCAGACCACTTGAACGTTTTTCATTTTTTATTATTGCCGAAGATGATGACGGTATAGAAAATCTTGGTGATTTATATTTGTATAATGATTATGAACAACTGCGATGGCATATTGCAAGTGATGAGTGGGTCACATATACCGAAAGCGGGAGAACATGGATCGGAACACGGAGTATCACAAACAACGAGAATGATATTCTTCCCAGAGGGCAATACCGGGCAGTTTTACTGAACAAAGGCGGAGAAAAAGCCGAACGGCATTTTTCGTTTGATGCTCCCGAACAGCCGCGTTTGCCTTTTCCATCCCTTGAAATAGACCAGGGACGGTATACGATTAATTCTTTATATGCGGTAAACAGGCTTGTTTGTTATGATCTATCGGGCAATTATATTCAAACTATTACACTGGGTAACCTGAGCGGTTCCATTGCCGAACTGGGGATTTCTCCCAACGCGCGGACTGCAGCGCTCTGGGCACAGGATTCCCTATACTCTACCTCAGCTTTTACCAATGTCCAACAAATTCAACAGTAGGGGAAAAAGTTATGTTCTGCGTGCCGGGCGGGCAACCCCGGCTCAGATACGTTCATATAATTCCCTGGCAGGGCAGTTTCTTGTCCCTTATGAAAAAAGTGAAATAAATATTAGAAATATATTTGTGAATGATTACCCTGTCATTGTTGAAATCGGGTTTGGAATGGGCGCCGCAACTGCTGAAATTGCCGCAAATTTTCCTCATAACAATTATCTTGGCATTGAGGTACATAAACCGGGTATAGGGAAACTCCTGTGGGAAATCGAACACCGGCAGCTTTCCAATGTAAAGATCATTGAACATGATGCGGTTGAAGTATTTGAAAACATGATTCCTCATTGTTCACTGGATGGGATACACATTTTTTTCCCCGACCCCTGGCCAAAAAAACGCCACCACAAGCGGCGGCTTATACAACGGCCCTTCACCAACACCCTTGCCGCAAAACTGAAACCCGGCGGGTATCTGTACATGGTCACCGATTGGGAGGATTATGGCTCTTGGGCGCTGGCGGAATTATCCATGACAGAAGGGTTGATCAATTCATGTGATGGTTTTGCCGCGCCGCAGGAATGGCGCCCCCGCACACGTTTTGAAGTAAAAGGGCTGGAAAAAAATCACAAAGTAAAAGAATTGTTTTTTTTGCATTCCACTGCTCTTACATCCATAGTACAATGAAAACATGAAAGAAAAGCTAAACTGGGCGTTGGTGGGAACCGGCGGCATTACCGGCAGATTTTTTGAAGGATTATGTGCTGGCGGTGGGAATGCTATAGCTGTTGTTTCCCGTAACCGGGAAAGGGCGCAAGGATTTGCCGCTGATAAAGACATCGGCAAAGCTTACGGCAATTATGATCAGATGCTGGAAGACCCGGCAGTTCATGTTGTGTACATCGGTACTCCGCATAGTACCCACAAGGATTTGACTGTCAGGGCTTTAAGGGCAGGGAAAGCGGTGTTATGCGAAAAACCATGCGCCATTAATGCCGAAGAACTGCGGGAAATGATCGGCGCTGCCCGCGAAAACAACTGCTTTTTTATGGAAGCCATGTGGACCCGTTATCTTCCGCCTTTAGTGAAAGTCCGGGAATGGCTTTCTCAGGGTTTGATCGGGGATGTAAAAATAATACAGGCCAATTTTGGTGTTAACGCAGAATTTAATCCGGAAAACCGGCTTTTCGATATTAATCTGGGAGGCGGAGCCTTATTGGATTTGGGCATTTATCCCCTTTCGCTTATTTCCATGGTTTTCGAAGGGCAAAAGCCGCAGGACATCAAATCACAGGTTTTTCTTGGTGAAACCGGGGTTGATGAATCAACTTCGGCGCTTCTCTCCTATGGCGGATTCCGGATTGCCTTCGCTACTGCCGCAATTCGCACCCAACTGGTAAATGACGCATGGATTTACGGAACAAAAGGCAGGATACATATTCCCGATTTTGTATGGGCGCGTACCGCTAACCTGTTATTGGATGGCGAAAATGAACATCATTATTGTCCTGAGTTTATTTCCAATGGCTATAATTATGAAGCCGATGAAGTAATGCAATGCATCAGGGCAGGGAAAACCGAAAGCTCAATAATGACATGGGAAGAATCTTTGACGATCATGGAGACCATGGATACCATTCGGGCGCAGGGAAATTTTCGGTACCCGTGCGAATAAAAGGCTCTGCGTCAGAGGATGTATCAAAAGACTTTCCATCTGGGGCGCGGATAGCCATTGTGTATATTGCAGCTCAAGACAGAAGTACAACGGAATTTTTTACCGGTGAACTTGAACATATTTTACGAAGACTTGGCTATACTATTATCGACCGGTCCGAACTGGACAGAGTGCGGGCTGAACAGCAGTTTGGTTTATCCGGCGAAGTTGATGATGATACCGCCGCAAGCATTGGGCATATTGCCGGAGCGAGTGTAGTAATTACCGGCAGAATTGACGGCGAAGGGAATTTCCGCCGGTTACGTTTAAGGGCATTGGACACAACATCGGCGCAAGTGGTTGG
>Ga0099364_10000294_pt1 | contig 83847 bp, 63 predicted proteins | sample TergutTh196P3_FD_73070 | JGI IMG/M metagenome (GOLD analysis project Ga0099364, IMG submission 73070) | Microcerotermes parvus P3 segment gut microbial communities from Pointe-Noire, Republic of the Congo - Th196 P3 | ecosystem: Host-associated > Arthropoda: Insects > Digestive system > Gut ...
AAGCATTGAATTGAAGCCCCAGTAAACGGCGGCCGTAACTATAACGGTCCTAAGGTAGCGAAATTCCTTGTCGGGTAAGTTCCGACCTGCACGAATGGTGTAACGATCTGGACACTGTCTCGGCCATGAGCTCGGTGAAATTGTAGTAGCGGTGAAGATGCCGCTTACCCGCAACGGGACGGAAAGACCCCGTGAACCTTCACTACAGCTTAGTATTGATTTTGGATACACGATGTGTAGGATAGGTGGGAGACTGCGAATCGGAGGCGCTAGCTTTCGTGGAGTCAACGTTGAAATACCACCCTTTGTTTATTTGAAATCTAACTCTTTAATACAGAGGACAGTGCTTGGTGGGTAGTTTGACTGGGGTGGTCGCCTCCAAAAGCGTAACGGAGGCTTTCAAAGGTACCCTCAGCCCGGTTGGTAACCGTGCGTAGAGTGCAATAGCAAAAGGGTGCTTGACTGTGAGACAAACAAGTCGAGCAGGTAGGAAACTAGGATATAGTGATCCGGTGGTTCTGTATGGAAAGGCCATCGCTCAAAGGATAAAAGGTACTCCGGGGATAACAGGCTGATCACTCCCAAGAGCTCATATCGACGGAGTGGTTTGGCACCTCGATGTCGGCTCGTCACATCCTGGGGCTGGAGAAGGTCCCAAGGGTTCGGCTGTTCGCCGATTAAAGTGGCACGCGAGCTGGGTTCAGAACGTCGCGAGACAGTTCGGTCTCTATCTAATGCGGGCGTTAGAAATTTGAGTGGGTCTGACTTTAGTACGAGAGGACCGAGTTGGACGAACCTCTAGTGTACCGGTTGTGGCGCCAGCCGCACCGCCGGGTAGCTATGTTCGGTTCAGATAAGCGCTGAAAGCATCTAAGCGCGAAACTGGCCACAAGATGAGATTTCTTTTAAGGGACGTTCCAGATCAGGACGTTGATAGGCTACAGGTGTAAAGGCAGTAATGTCAAAGCCGAGTAGTACTAATTACCCGTAAACTTAACGCTCAATATGGCTTTTTAATACCCATTACCCGTATCTCTTTCTCACCTGTTGTTAATAAAGAAATTTATGGTGGTTATTGCGGTGGTGTTCACCTCTTCCCATTCCGAACAGAGAAGTTAAGCCCACCCGCGCCGATGATACTGCAGTCATGTGGGAAAGTAGGTTGCCGCCAAATCCCCATACGCCGCGCTTTTCATCCACAAGCGGCGTGTTCAGAATCTTTTCTCATGTTAAGTTTCTCATAGTGGATTGTTTTGGTTAATGTTTTTTTTACAAAAGCTCATCCTCCCCGGATGGGCTTTTGGTTTTTATGTTGGAAAATTTTGTACCTTTGCACACAAATTAAAAGTAGAATATTGTGGTAAACATTGCAGAAATATTAAACGCGATTAAGGAGTCGGTGCTAAAATTCGTGTCGGCAAGATCTATCTATCTGTTTGGGTCTCATGCCTACGGAGATCCAAACGCAGAAAGCGATATTGATATTTACGTGGTAACACCGGACGACACAACAAATTTCTCGCACTTATATGCAAAAATAATGGTGGATTTAAGTTATAAAAAAATATTTTTTGTAGATTTATTATTGTCAACAGAAAATAATTTTAACATCCGAAAAGTTAATAGAAGATTTGAAAAAACAATTCACCAGAAAGGGAGGATTTTATATGAACAATGAAGAAGCAAGAGAATGGATGACAATAGCAGACAGCGATTTGGATTCGGCAAAAATATTGAATAATGCCGCGCACAAACATTGCGAAATTATTTGTTACCATTGTGCACAAGCGGTAGAAAAATATTTGAAGGGTTATTTGGTTTATCATGACTTGGAGCCTCAAAAAACTCACAATCTACTTTTTTTGAATAATCTTTGCGCTGAAAAAGACAAAATGTTTGAAAATATAATCACCGAATGCGGCTTTTTAAACAAGTTCGCAACCGATATTCGTTATCCGCATAAATACGAAGTAACCGAAGATGATGTGAATTATTCAATCAAAGCAGTTGAAAAAATCAGAAATTGTAAACTTTTGGTAGATTGTATAAACGATATTAATATCTGATTTTTCTCCCCAATCAAAAAAAATCGTACCTTCGCACCCTAATTATAAAACGAAAATTTTTAACATCATGCAAGCATACGAGTTTAATACAGTTGTACGTGATGGACTGATACATATTCCTGAGCAGTTGTTTGATAAACAATTATCCAATGTAAGGGTTATTTTGTTGGCTGATTCGGTGAAGAAATTTTCCGAACCTCGCGAAAATAAATTTACTGCAATGCGTTTAAAAACAAGAGGTTTCACTTTCAACAGAGAGGAAATACATGAACGATAGCGTTTTTATTGATACGAATGTTTTTGTTTATCTGTATTCGGAAGATGAACCGGAAAAACAATCCATTGCCCTCAGCATTTTTGACAGGTTTTGTTGTGTTACAAGTACACAAGTGCTGAACGAGTTTTGTGCTGTCTGTTTGCGGAAATTGGGAATGTCCTCAAGCGAGATACTACAATCACTCAGAGAAATAACAGAACATTGCGAACTCTGCTATATTGATATGACTACTATTCAAAATGCCCTTTCACTGAATAGCAGATATGGTTACACATATTATGACTGTTTGGTTTTGGCTTCTGCCATTCTTTCCGACTGTAAATGTCTGTATTCCGAAGACATGCAACACAATCAATCCATTGAAGGGAAGTTGAAAATTATTAATCCATTTCGATTTGATTAGCAATTATTTTCTTCCCCAATCAAAAAAAATCGTACCTTCGCCCCCTAATTATAAAACGAAAATTTTTAACATCATGCAATGATTTAAAATTTATAGCAGTATGGCAGCGACAATAGAAAAAGAAAGAAGAATGGCAACCCACAAAATAGTTTCGCTATCCGATAGAATTTTAACGGATTTTATTGTGTATAGAAACAAAAAATCATTGAAAGACCTGAAAGGAAAAATCAGTTTTAGCGATGATTACGATTATAAATTAATGCGCAATTAGAAGATGATTTTGATAGATAACAACCTTTTGCTGTTTCATAATGACAATGACTTTGTTCAAATATCCTACGTGATCCCCGATTTAAAACTTTGGATAGCGTAAAGATCTAAAAAATTTTCTCCCCCAACCAAAAAAAATCGTACCTTCGCACCCTAATTATAAAACGAAAATTTTTAACATCATGACATAAAGTAATAACGTGCAGAGAAGCACATAATAGAAAAGCATTGAGCTTTTGTTTTTTTCCTTTGAAGTTTGACAATTTAAAGTATTGAAAGATAAGTTTAATGTTCATGTCTTTTGGCGTGAACTTAACTTATTAGCAATACAAGGTCACGTCAAACACCTAAAGGAGCGGATATTTTAAGTATCGCGCTTTTTTTTATTGTTTGTTTTTGAGAGATGAAGATAAAGTAACATATTGATAACTAATTTAATAATAAATTTTAAAAAGTATTTTTTTTATGAGTAAACATTTGCATTTTTATGAAATCGTAGCCGGTGCCGATAATAGCAGGGCAATGGAATCAGAGACCATTCAAAAAAACGGGGCGAGTCCGAAAAGCCTGATGAGTAGGGGAAACTTTTTAATAAACGCACTTTTATTGATTGTATTTGTAGTCTCGCTCACAAGTTGTGGCGGTGGAGGAATTTCCGGTACATGGAATGCCGAATATCAAAATTCTCCAGAATATCCGACATCCTTTACGTTTTCAGGAAAATCGTTTACTCTGAAACAATTTGCAATAATCAATAATCATATTTATTGTTATACCCATGAGGAAATGGAAAAAGCAAAAATTGTTAAAGATAATCGGGGGGGGGCACGACTACTACTATATTATCTCAAATGGAAAATATTCAATAACTGATGATAAGATTGAATTTATATTATCTGATGGGGCAATTCGAGTTTGTGATTTTTCCCGCACCGAAAATACGATAACAATAAATGGTCGCCGTTTTAATAAAAAGTGATAAAATGTTGAACGCACAACGGGCGTAACGGCGTGGTAAACGGAAAGTAATATAATCCTGTATCCCAATCCGACGACGGGAGAGTTGTGGATATCCGATATGCGATGTGCGACATGCGACATTGCAATCTTCGATGTAATGGGGCGCACCGTACACGTAGAGATGTTGCGCGCAACGTCTCTACAATCGCACATCGCCAATCGCACATCGCACATCGAAATGGACATTTTCCATTTGCCAACCGGCATCTATTTCCTCCGAATACAGACGGATAACGGCGTGGTAACGCGGAAGGTGGTGAAGTCTGAACTGTGATGTTAGTAAGATTTTCAAGATTGCCAAAATTAATCCTGTTCATCTTATTAATCATACTAAAATCACGGTTCAGACAAAGGCTCATCCTCGCCGGATGGGCTTTTGGTTTTTTATCTTCGGGGGAGGGCGCTAATGAATTTCGCGTTCATTCGTCTATTTCAGCTACGCTCAATAACTAATTCGTGGCTATTATAAATAAAATCGTACCTTTGCCCTATTAATAATTATCATTTGGAATGAAAAAAAGAAAACTCATTACAATACTGATAGTCACTGTTTTATGTGTTATTGTGGTGGTTGGGGTTATTGCCAATGCGGTGTATCGGCGGATCTTTGAGCCGAATGTGCTGGTGGGTGGCGGCGAGCCGTTTTATCTCTATGTTGCGGATACGGGCGGTTTTTCGGCGTTGAAAGATTCGCTTTATGTCAATAATCTCGTTGCCGATAAGAGTGCTTTTGAATGGGTGGCGCAACGGAAAGGGCTGTCGTCCGGCGTCAAATCGGGACGGTACGAGATTGTTCCTAATATGAGCAACAACGAACTTGTCAACTTGCTGCGCTCCGGAAAACAAGCGCCCATTAAATTGACATTCAATAACATCCGGACAAAAGAACAGTTTGCCGGACGCATGGCGGAGAAGTTTGATTTTGACTCCATCGAACTCATTGACTTGCTCAACGACGCCAACTTTTTGAAACAATACCAAAAAACTCCCGAAACGGCGATGTCGCTTTTTATCCCCAATACCTATTTAATATATTGGAACACCACGCCGGAAAATTTTATCGCCCGTATGAAAAAGGAGTACGACGCTTTTTGGACGGGCAAACGTTCCGACCAAGCCAAAGAGATGAAAATGACTGTGGATGAAGTAGTTACATTGGCATCTATCGTTCAGGAGGAGACCAATAAAAATGATGAGAAGCCGCGTGTTGCGGGTGTTTACGTCAACCGACTAAAGTCGAACTGGCTGTTGCAGGCTGACCCGACGTTGAAATTTGCGTTGGGCGACTTCACCATCCGGCGCGTTTTGGATACGCACAAAGAGATAGAATCGCCCTATAACACATACAAATATACGGGATTGCCGCCCGGTCCAATCTGCATGGCGGAAATATCCTCCATAGATGCGGTTTTGAACTACGAACGTCATAATTATTATTACTTTTGCGCCAAAGATGACATGTCGGGTTATCACGTCTTCGAGGCTTCGTTGGCAAAGCACAATATCAATGCACGGAAGTATCGCGATGCGCTGAATCGGGCAAGAATTTATCGGTAAAATTTATACAGATGTCAACCATATCAATAGAAAACATGGAGTTTTACGCCTATCACGGCTGTTTCAAAGAGGAACAGCAGATAGGCACGTGGTTTGAGGTAAATCTCAGCCTTGAAGCCGATACTTCAAAAGCGGAATTATCTGATAATCTGGAAGATACCATCAACTACCAATCGGTTTATTTGACCGTAAAGCAACAGATGATGACAAAATCGAAACTGCTCGAACATGTTGCCCGTCGTATCCTTGATGCGGTGATGGCGGAATATCCTGTCCTGTCGGTAGAAGTGAGTATAAGGAAGAAAAATCCGCCATTGGGCGGAAAAATGGAGGCTGTAAGTGTGAAATTGAGTAAAAAAATATACGACCATGATATTTAAACCTGAAATCTGCGCCATTCCCGACAAACGGATGACGCCATTTATTAATGCCGACGAGATCTGGTCTCATCTTTGTAACACCGTCCGTCCGGAGACGTTGTTGATACGTGATATTATAGCGAAATCGCTTGCTAAAGAGCGCCTTACGCTGAAAGAGACCGCCGCTTTAATCAACGCCGACACTCCCGAACTGATAGCAGAAATCAAACAGGGCGCCCGCGATCTGAAACGGCGCGTTTACGGCAACCGTATCGTGCTTTTTGCCCCGCTTTACATTGGTAATGAATGCACTAACAACTGCCAATACTGCGGTTTTCGGGTCAGCAATAAAACCGCCGTGCGGAAAACTTTGAGCGACGACGAGATTGTCAACGAGATAGAAGCCTTAGAGGACAACGGACAGAAACGGCTCATCTTAGTCTATGGCGAACATCCGAAATACGGACCGGAATACATCGCACACACGGTGAAAATAGCCTACGGCGTCAAAAAAGGAAATGGCGAGATACGGCGCGTCAACATCAACGCCGCGCCTTTGGATATTGAAGGATTCCGGGTGGTGAAAGATGCGAAAATCGGGACTTATCAGGTTTTTCAGGAGACCTACCATCCCGAAGCGTACAATTGGTATCACTTGGGCGGGAAAAAACGCAATTACGACTGGCGCCTGACCGCCTTAGACCGCGCTCAGGAGGCAGGCATTGACGATGTGGGCATCGGCGCTCTGTTCGGATTGTACGACTGGCGCTTTGAAGTGATGGGAATGGTGCGCCACGCCAACCATCTCGAAGCGTGCTATCACGTGGGACCGCACACCATCTCTTTTCCCCGTATTCAGGCTGCGGTGATGGAAAATATTGGAACGCAATATATTGTAACAGATGACGACTTTGCCCGCTTGATAGCCATCTTGCGGTTGGCAGTGCCTTATACCGGATTGATTTTGACGGCACGCGAAAATCCTGCGTTGCGCCGCGAAGTGATGGAGTATGGCGTAAGCCAGATTGACGGCGGGACAAAATTGGAACTCGGCAGTTATTCGCAATCGCTCAACGAAGAACAAGATCTGAATCGGGAACAGTTCAAAATCAACGATTCACGCTCGCTCAACGAAATCGTGGACGAACTCGTCGCCGACCATTATCTGCCGTCATTCTGCACCGCCTGCTACCGCAAAGGACGCACGGGGGAACATTTTATGGAATTTTCGGTGCCGGGCTTCATCAAACGCTTCTGCACCCCCAACGCCATCCTCACCTTCGCCGAATATTTGAAAGACTACGCACCCGAACATACCCGCCAAGCCGGCTGGGAAAACATAGAGCAAAATATAAAAGATATGGACAACCCGACATTCGTCGCAGAACTCCGAAACCGTATAAAACGTATTCACGATGGAGAGAGAGATTTGTATTTTTAGAGAGAAGTCTTCTTCAGCACAGAGACACAGAGAGCCACAGAGTTTCACAGAGATGGAAAGAACCTTATTATTAAGATGGTACACAAGATGTTTTTTTCTCTTATGTACATTCGCTCTATTGTTTTCCGCCTACGGGCAGCGTAAAATGAGCAGGAATGAGTATATCGAGTTATACAAAGACATCGCTATCAGGGAGATGCGCGAGTATAAGATACCGGCGAGCATCACCTTGGCGCAGGGGATTCTGGAGTCGGGGTGCGGCGGGAGCGCCTTGGCTACCGAAGCGAACAATCACTTCGGCATCAAGTGCCATAAGGAGTGGACGGGGGAACGTTTTTATTACGACGACGACGAAAAAAACGAATGTTTCCGCGTCTATGCCGACGCCGGCGGCTCCTACCATGACCATTCGCTCTTCCTGACGACCAGAGATCGCTATAGTTCCCTTTTTACGCTCAAAATCACCGACTACAAAGCATGGGCGCACGGACTGAAAAGCGCCGGCTACGCCACCAATCCACAGTATGCCCAACTGCTTATTAAAATTATCGAGGAAGAAAACCTTACCAAATATGACAAGATGGGATTGGATAAGACATACACCGTTGAACCACAAATTGCTAAGGCTACGCCCACGTCCACGCCCACGTCTTTTACTCCGAAAACAGCGTTGCCCGAACCTCGAAAAATAATGACAACATCATCTAAACGAGAGGTTTACGAAAACAACGGACTGAAATTTGTCTATGCAAGCAAAAATGACACCTACCGCCGTATAGCACGGGATTTTGACATTCGCCCCAACCAACTCGCTAAATATAACGAAAAAACCAAAAAGCAATCTCTGAAAGTCGGAGAGATGGTCTATTTAGAGAAAAAGAAGAAAAAAGGCGTGGTAACGCACTATTTCGTGCAGCCGGGCGAATCGCTCTTAGACGTAGCGCAAAAAACGGGGATGACCACCAAAGCGCTCTGCTCCAAAAACCGGATTACACCTGCTTCGAGGCTTCAACCGGGTACGATGTTGTGGTTGGTGAAGAAGAAGCCGTGAGGTGCAAGACTGTAAGACCGTAAGACCGTAAGACTGTAATACCGTGAGATATTGGCTATTCGTGGCTCACTCGAATCAGTAAGTCCGACAGAATATTCATGTAGTTAATGAATGCTTCGTAGGGGCTTGCGTAGTAGTTTTTTTGGAGGCGGACGTTGCTGATGCCGGAGAACCATTTGGTGCTCATGTAGAAAAAGTGGTCGGCGGATTGCAGGCGCAGCCAGTCCTCTTTGACGCTTTCGTCGGGGCATTTTTCGATTAATGGCGCTGCCTGGTAGAGTTTTGTCAGCGCTTCGCTTTGCATCTCGTTGCTCATCCACGAGGTGATGTCCCGTTCTTCGTCGAACCACGAAATTGGGTAGGGCGCGTCTATTTCCGATGTCGGTTGCAACTGATTGACAATCTGTTGCGGTGTGTTAAAGACGAAGTCGGTATCTTTGAATATCTGTTCGGGCAGCGCTCGTAGAAAGTCGAAGATTCCTGTTTCGGCGCGTTGGTATTCGCCCAAGACTTCGTATGGGAGGAAAAGATTTACAACGGGTTGATCTTCATCTATCTCTTTCAGCCATCCGGTAAATTTCTCGGCTGTCAGATGCCAGTGTTCCCACTGCTGGTCGCCAAAGCGCAACTCCAAGTCCTCGCTCAAAGGAAAATTTCGGACAAGGACGTTGAGTTTCGGATTTATAGCGTTGCAATAGAGGAAGTTAGGACTTCTCCATCCCATGACGTGTTTTGCGCCTTCGGTGAGCATCGCCGAGAATCCCAACTCGGCTACATCGGCGCCCAAGTCATCGGAATAGAGCAACTCTGTGTTTCCCAACGTTTTAGGCTCTACGCCGAACAACTGTTTCATACGATCGGTATGAAGTTTTATTTGGCGTACAAACTCATCCTTGTCGTGCAGTCCTGCCAAAGAGTGGGAATACGGCTCGGCAACAATCTCTACATTCTTGGTTTTCACCAACTTTTGAAAACTCTCGATGACTTCGGGAGCGTAGCGTTCGAACAGTTCCAACGCCGTTCCGGAAATGGAAAAACTGACCCGGAATTTGTCGCCATGACGTTCTATCAAATCCATCATCAGTTGATTAGCAGGCAGATAGCACTTCTTCGCCAATTCCTGAATTTGATGACGGTTTTGGTAATCATCGTAATAATAATGGTCTTCGCCCATTTCGAAAAAGCGATACGTCCTTAATCTAAATGGCTGGTGTACTTGAAAATATAAACAGATTGAGCGCATGATATATTAATTTTTTTGCAAAGGTACAATTTATCCTGATTATTCCGAATTTTTAATCACTTCCAAAGCTTTTTCCATCGCTTGCTCAGCGGGCGTTTCAATTTCGGGAATTACGCCGTGAGTATCTTCGTCGTCGGCTCCGTAACCGTAGAACTTTTTATAAGAAACTCCGTAATCAAGATTTGTATTGGGCAGATTAAATCCCATCATATCGCCGAAACATACTATCAAGCCACCGGTTTCCTCGCCAATGATGGTTCCCATTTTAAAATATTGAAATGCCCAGGCAAAGTCAGTCGCAGATGAAAATGTATTGGCGCTTGTTAAGAGATATGTTTTCCCATTGAAACGCAAAGGATTTTCACGTAAAGGAGTTAGTTCGTCATCGTCATCCACAAAAATGGTTGATACTTCTTTGTCGCCATATTCTTCAGGATACCATTTTTTGAGTACATTACTTATTTTTACATACGTTTTGCCAAATTGTTCAAATGGCACAGCAGAAATATATTGAAAAAACTCATCTCCCACTCTCGAATTGCCGCCACCGTTATAACGTAAATCAATAATCAGGCTTTTGATGTTCTTTTCCTTAATGAGACTGAAAGTTGAATCTAAAAAAACAGGCACGTAATCATTGAGGTCAAAAGAGTCAAATCGCACAATCGCCGTGTTATGCTCATCGTTTATTTTGAGGCTATAATTTGGCATATCTTCAACAGAATCAGTGTCTTCGTCGGAAATAAAACTTTCTTTAATATCACTGACAGGAATCGTTTCGACCGTTTTTGAATGGCTAATGCCGTCCACAACGTAATTTACAGTGAGTACCGTATTTTGACAAATTACCGGCAGTATTACAGGTAGCAATATTGGGAGATAGTTGTTTAACGCAACTATTCTAAAAGTAAATTTTTCCCCACTTATGTATTTTACATACGTAGTTATCACCTCTTTACCCGTATAATCATTGATTCTTGTAATGCGGCTACCTTCGGGAATAATGGGGTCAACACCTGAAAAATCTTTCAACACAATGATTGATGTATCTTTCGGATTCATGGACAATTTGAAAGGAAACGCCTCATAAACCATATCAGTTTCGACCGGCGACCAAAAAAAATGAGGTGGTCTTAAAGATGTATGTCCGTCTTCCAAGTCGTGAATAAGCGGCGCTACTTGTACAAAAAAGTCAAATTCGGTCATAGAATCTTTCAGATTTTCTTTTATTATTTCAAATTCTTTCTCAAACTTTTCTTTTGGCATCACTGCAAACATATCCGGGTGCACATCACGAATAACCGAATAAAGCGTGTCTAAATCTGCGTCTAATTGCGCTTTGGAAAAACGAGACTGCGAAAAGCCCAAATTAATTGCGATCATACAAGTAATCACACATAGAATAAAATGTTTAAAATTCATAGTTTGTATTTTAACGTTGCAAAGGTACGGAATTTTTGAATAACGGAATAACTGCGTTCAGGGCAAACGCATTAAAATTTCCCTATTTTCCCTCACTCTTTCTCAAATTACTAATAATCAATGATTCATATAAATACATGATTGTCAGCAGTTTATTTTAGTTTCACATTGATATTTTTGCGATTTCCCGCAGGGAAAAAAGTCCCGCAGGGTAGGGTGTACAAAATTTATGGAAAAAATGTTCAATTTTGATAAAAAAAGCGTTTCTACTATCAAACGACAAAGAAACTCAATATTTCGATGACAAAATTATTGCCGTTCATACCGCTATGTTTTTGGGGTGATAAAAGTTACTTCCCCCGTCCTTGCAGCACAATCAACGCCGTGTAAATCAATATTTTAATATCGGTTACGATGGACATGTTTTCCAAATAGAGCAGGTCGTATTTCAGGCGTTGTATCATTTGCGTTACGTTTTCGGCGTAGCCGAACTTGACCTGTCCCCACGAGGTGATGCCGGGTTTGATGTTGAGCAGCAGGCGGTATTCGGGGGCTTGTTTTTCGATTTTGTCAATGTAGTATTTGCGTTCGGGGCGGGGACCTACTAACGACATGTCGCCTTTCAGGACGCAGAAAAACTGCGGTATTTCATCTAAGCGCACTTTCCGCATCGAGCGTCCGAAAGGCGTAATGCGCGGGTCTTCTTTGGAGGAGAGTTGCGGTTTTCCGTCTTTTTCGGCGTCCACGTACATCGAGCGGAACTTATACATTTTAAAAGGTTTACGGTTTTTCCCTATTCGTATTTGTGCATAGATGATGGGACCCGGTGAAGAACGTTTTACGCCGATAGCAGCAACGACATAAGCCGGTATTAACAGGGCGATGGCTATCAGGCTGCAAACAATGTCCATAGTGCGTTTCAGAAAACGTTGCCACACCGGAAGCGGCTCCTGCGCAATTTCGATAAACGGCGACCAGATGGAGTTGGTCTTGACTGCCCCTAGCAGAATTTCCTGAATGTTGGGAATCACTTTGATATGAACGTGGGTGCCGGATATCTCTTTGATGATGCGGTCAACGGTATCGCTCTCGTTCAGTTCGATGGCGATGATGACCTCTTCGATTTTGTGTTTTTCGATAATTTGTTGCAGGTTGATGTAGGAGCCGAGATGTTCCAAGTGTTCGCTGAGCGGGTAGTCGTGGTTTTCCAGTGCATTTACAAATCCGATAAACTTGTTTCCGGGCGACCTGATGGATCCTTCCATCTCCTGATAGGTGTTCAGCGCATTTTGCTTTCCGCCGACGATAATGGTTGGGAAACCGATTTTCCGTTGTCGTATCTTTCTCAAGGTATTGTAAGTCAGTAAAAGGCGGAACAGATAGGTGAGCGAAAACTGAATAATCCAAAACGAGACAAAGAAACGATAGCCTATCTGGACATTGTCCACCGGCGGATACATCAGCAGCGTAAAGACGGTAACAACAACGCCGAGTGTAACGATTAATATCGTATTTCCTAACTCGTACAGGCGTGAGCGGCGGTAGGGGCGGCGGTAGTTGCCTGCCATGGTGTAAAGAAATATCCAAAAAGCGGGAAACATGCCCAAGCCGATAAGATAATAACCGCTGTGGAAAAGCGTGTTGATGTCTTCTATCGGCGTGTGGTCAATTTGACTTTTTTTGAATAAAAAAAACGCCGTCCATGCCAGCAGTGCGGCGATGATGTCCAACAAAACATATTTGAATGCCTGTAATTTTTTATTCATATCGATAGCGTTAAATTGTTAAAATCTTATTTTAGGGGTGTAAATACTAATCGGATGTTATCTAAATAAATATTGGCTTCAGCGTTATCTTTTTCCAAGTCGGCGCGTATAAATATTTGAAAATCATTGACTCCTTCGGCAAGTTTTGCTGTTACGGCATTACTGATGTCCACATATATTTTGCTCCATTCGGGGTTTCTTTGAGAGCCGACGGTAACAACAGAATGAAAATTCTTTCTATTGTTTGAAATAGCGACAATGCCCACTTCAAAGATGTTGTTGGTAAGATAGTCTATTTCGACAAATATCTGTTGATTGTAAGGGAGTTCTGTCTCTGTTCCTTTTTTGAAAACTTCTTTGCTCCAGATGCAGCAACTGTCGCCTTTTTCTAAATGGATAAGTCCTATTTGGTCTCCGTAGAGCCGTTCGGGGGTGGATACAGGAACAGTTTGGCGTGGTTTTATTTGCAACGGAACGCTTCCGAATGTGGCAGCGGTGTCGAAACTGTGGTTGTTTCCTCTCTCAAAATCTTCGTTTAGCAGCAGCGATTTGTAGGCGTCTCGCATGGCGACGGTGGTTCGCATGGTGCCATCTTCTTTGCGGGTAACGTTGATAATGCTGTCTTCCACAAAATTCACCATAAACTCCACGCCGCTGTAAAAAGGATAGTTGTAGCGGCGTAACGAAAGATTGTTAGCCAAGATACCTGCCTGAATCAGAACTTTGTGTTCCCCTCTTTTCAACACGGGAATGCAGAGCGGCAGTTGATAAGCGCCGATATTCCAACCGTCAACAGTAACCCAGGCGTCAACGATTTTTGCGGTGGGGGTAAGTCCGAATGCGGAAGTAACGGTAATGCTGTCAATCTGTATGTAAGCCGGCACTTCCTGGTCTCCTTTAAACTTGTTGCATCCGGTCATTATCAACAAGATGAGGGAGAAAAAATAAATGCCGTATTTCAGTATAGATTTCTTTTGCATGCCTTGTAATTATTAAGAATGGAACGCAGGGAAAGGGCTTATATTGCTTTTTTGCAAAAATTACACGCCTCCAAAATACGGTGTGCCACCTCTAACGCCTTACATCCATCTTCGATGGTAACGACGGGGTTGGTGTTTTTGGCGATGGCGTCGGCAAAGGTCTCCAACTCGGTTTGGATGGCGTTGATGGGCTTTATTTCGGGATTCTGGAAAGTGATTCGCTTTTTCGTCTTTCCGTTGCCCATGTCGAAGATCATAGCGTAGGGGTCGTTGTCGTCGTCGGGAACGGCGTCGCGCATGGTGATGATTTCGGTCTTTTTGTTCAGAAAGTCCACGGTGAGGTAGGCGTTTTGTTGGAAAAACCGCATTTTGCGCATGTTTTTCATCGAGATACGGCTGGCGGTCAGGTTGGCGACGGCGCCGTTTTCAAACTCTAAGCGGGCGTTGGCGATGTCGTGGGTATCGCTCACCACGTTGATGCCGCTGGCGTGGATGGCTTTTATCTCGGACTTGACGGCGTTGAGCAGGATGTCAATGTCGTGTATCATCAAGTCCAAAATCACCGGCACGTCGCAACCGCGCGGATTGAACTCCGCCAACCGATGACCTTCGATAAACATCGGATTGTCCAAAAAAGGCTGTACGGAGAGGTAAGCGGGGTTAAAACGCTCAACATGACCGACTTGTATCTTCACGTGCGACTGTTTGGCTAAGGCAATCAGCCGTTGCGCCTCGTCGGGCGTCGCCACGACGGGCTTTTCGATGAAGACGTGTTTGTTTCTCCGCAAGGCGGCGGAGGCGCAGTCAAAATGATGGACGGTGGGCGTTACAATGTCCACCACATCAACGGCTTCGATGAGCGCATCTATGCTCTCGAAAGCCTGTATCCCAAACTCGGCGACCACCTTTTCAGCATTGGCGTTGTCGGGATCGTAAAAACCTAATAACTTGTAATGACTTGGTAATGAATTGATACACCGTAAATGTATCTTCCCTAAATGACCTGTTCCTAATACTCCTATTTGTAACATCGCTTTTTGACGGCAAAGATACGAAAATTACGAATAACGGAGTGAGATGTGAGATTGTGCGATTTGCGATGTGAGACTTTGAGACACAAGACTTTCTCTGTGAAACTCTGTGTTCTCCGTGTCTCTGTGCTGAAAAAATAACTCATAACTTGTAACTCTGGATTGTTTCGCTGCGCTCGCAATGACGAACAACGACAATTTAAAATTCCTCTCTTTTATCCTTTTTATCGCCGCAGGCTTTTATCTTTTTATCATTATATATCGCACACATTCACATTTTTATGTATTTTTGCTCATCATGTTAATAGTCGACATCGTCATAGTTTTATTATTGATTATCACTGCGTTCCGTGGTTTCTCCAAAGGATTTGTGATGCAGTTGGCGGGATTGATAGCGATGGCGGCAGGAATTCTGGCGGCTTATTTCTTCTGGAACGCAAGTTATTTGATGATTCAACAGTGGGTAGAATGGAACCATCACGTTTTGAAAGTAATAGCCGTCATCGGGACGACGCTGGTGGTAACGATTGTCATCCTTCTGCTCGGAAAACTGCTGTCGAAAGTGATTCATCTCACGCCGTTCGGGATTTTGGACAGGCTGTTGGGCGTGATTTTCGGAATAGTGCGGATGGTGCTGTTGCTTAGTTTCGTCATCTTCGCCTTGCTGTACATCAATCCCGAAATGCAGTTTTTGCAAGATGAATATTTGAATCAGTCCTATCTCTTGCCTTATATAAAATCTGTTGTGCCTATGCTAATTGATATTTTCTTTAGCACGCAGATGACGCAGATTTAGCAGATAGACGCAGATTTTAAATCAAAGCAAACCTTTGGCCTGCATAATCCGCCGGTACGATTCCTCTATCCGCTCTTCCGTGATAACTCTTTCATCCACAAGTTCTAATATGGCGTTCAGCGCTTTTTGCGCCAGCAGTGGGTCGTAACTTTCGGACGAGTTGTTGGAAAAAATCAAAACGTCCACACCTGCATTGATTGCCAAGGCGATAGATTCTTTCAGTCCGAAGTTTTTGGTAATGGCGCCCATGTTCATGTCGTCGGAAAAGATGCAGCCGTCCCAACCGAGACTGTCGCGCAGCATAGCGGTGATGATTTTCTGCGACAGCGTTCCGGGGTAGTCGGCGTCTAAGTTGGCGTTGAAGACATGCGACGACATCACCGCGTCGCACATTCCGGACGCAATCATCATTCTATATGGTTGCAGTTCAATCTCTTGCCATGTTTCTGTGATGTCGGTAAATCCATCGTGGGAGTCCTCTTTCGAACTTCCGTGTCCGGGAAAATGTTTGAGGCAACTTAGAACTCCGTGCGTCCGGTGCGCTTCCACAAAAATCTCGGCATGTTTGACCACCCGGTCGGGATTGTCGGAAAAAGAACGCTCGACCTTTCCAATGATTGGACAGTTTTTGTTGATATTCAAATCAATACAGGGAGAAAAATTGAGATTGATACCGCAATCGGATAGCGTCTTAGCCATCCTGTCGGCGTAGAAACGGGTGGAATCGGCATCGTCCAATTGACCGAGATAGTGCGCCGAAGCAGTCGCCGGAAAACCGTAATTTGTTTTCAATCTGTTCACTTTCCCGCCTTCCTGGTCAATGGCTACAAATAGTTTATTGTCAGTAAGTTGTTGCAAGTCTGCGCAGAGTTTTTGCAGTTGTTGGGAAGAAGATATATTTCGCGGACGACTTTTCGACGGGAGGTCGTATTCAAATAAAATCACGCCTCCGATGTTCAGTCCCTTGACGTCGGACACAATCTGTTCATTCTGAGACAAATCCGTTCCCCGAAAGCCCATCATCAGCATCTGCGCCGCTTGATACGACAGAGAATCATTCCTCTGTGAAAACAGTGAGAATGAGTGGATTATAAGAATCAGTGTGAGAAGTCTCGATTTATTCATTATTATTTTCAGATTATAATTGGCTATAACTATATATTTTTTCGAGTTATAGCCAAATATAAATTTTATAAATTTCATGTAAATAAGTCATTAACAGTTACTTCTGATTGAATATGACCCCAATAAGCATTGCGTTTTACACCATAAGTCGTTATCATTGTCAGGTGTACGGCTTTGCGATTTTTTGTCTCTTCCTTAAATGCAGCACGTTTGTTGCGGAGGTTTTCGTCCAATCTTTTATCTATTGTAAATTTTTCGTTTGCAAATTTCATTTCGCAAAGGTTTATCACGTTGTCGTTTCGTTCGATGAGCAGGTCAATTTGTGCGCCGTGTTTTTTATCGTTGCTTATCCACGAATAGGCGCTTGTCAGTACGCCGGAGATGCCGAGTTTTTGTTTTATTTGAGACAGGTGAGATAAACAAACCTGCTCAAAGGCGTATCCCGACCAGGCGCGATGACGTGCGTTTTCGATAAAGTTTGTCCAATAGTGCTCGTCATTAAATGCGCTGTCTTTCAGGAAGTTAAAGTAAAAAAGCGTATAAAAGTCAACAAGTTGGTAGAGGCTGTGCCGGATTTTCTTGCCATAGCCTCTGTAACGGCGAATAAATCCGGAAAGTTCCAACTCTTTGAGTACGCGATTGATACCGCCGCCGTTGGGCAGTTTTGTAGCGCTGATGATTTCATTGCGCGTTAACCCTTTGGCTTTGCTGCTCAATGCTTCCACAATTTTGATGTGATTTTCCGCTTTTTTGAATAGGGAATCATATAGATTCTGAAATTCGTTTTTGAGCGGAGTGTTTGACGCAAAAAGAAGGTTATCAACATTTTGTGCCATGCTGAGTTGTTTTTGCATCAGACTGAGGTAATAGGGTATTCCACCGAAAATCATGTAGTTTTCAACCATCTCACGGCGCGACATTGCGAAATGGTTCTTTTTGTAATACGCCTCACATTCCGAGAGTGTAAACGGATGTAAATAGATTTGCTGCGTTACGCGATTGTGCAGTCCGCCGCGGTTATTAAGAATTTTATCAACTATCCACGAAGTTATTGAACCACAAACGATTAGCAATATGTCTTTTTGTCCCGAAGCCCATCCGTTCCAAAAATGTTCTAAGGCGGTAAGAAAGCCTGAGCGCGGGGTATCCATCCACGGCATCTCGTCGAGAAATACGACTTTTTTCCCTTTTTTTCGACTGCGGAGTATGAGTTTTCTTAACTGTCCAAAACTATCGAACCACGTTGTAGCCTCCGGGTAACTGACTGTACCGTAATGGTTTAAAGAAGCATTGAAACTGTGTAACTGCATCTCCATTCCCGTATTCGCCATTCCTGTGTGGTAGAACGTGAATTTGTCGCCGAAAAACTCGCGAATCAGAAAAGTTTTACCCACTCTGCGCCGTCCAAACACGGCTACAAATTCCGCACTGTCTGATGCAATAAAGCGTTCTAACGCTTCCAGTTCTGTTTTTCTTCCAATAATAGCCATAAAAGATAAAATTTATATTTGGCTGCAAAGGTATAAAAAAATATAGTTATAGCCAAATATAAATTTCGTGTCATCTTCAATACTTCTCCAACGCCTCCCGATAACTCTCTTTCATCTCTTCCGCAAAACTTTGCGCTTCCATCACTTTCACGCTTTCGCCATGCGATAAGACGTAGATTTTCACGCGGTTGTCGTAAATATCCCGCGCCAGAAGGTACCAGCGATACTTAAACTCTTTCAATGCCAAAGGGTTGACGGTTTGCTCTTCGGGATGGCCGGTGTAATACTTCTGATAGGAAAACGTTGCCTGAATCCGGTTTTTGATGGCGTGGAGCAAGCCGTAGAGGTGTTATGTTCCCTGCGTTTGCCGTTTTTCGAGATAGAGGTACTGTTTGTTGCGCTCATTCATCTTCAAGGCGTGACAGACGTCGAAAGCTTCGAAAAAACAGTCGTAAATTTCGGGTTCAAACTCTTCTTCGATGTAATAAGGAGTATTAAAAAACCGCCAAAGTTTTTTAATTCCTTGACGATTGTAAAATTAAAAAAATGAAAAATATTATGGGTTAACCCACTCTTTCGTCTCCTGATAGATGGTGTTATGCGCACCGAAATTAATACGGATGACATTGAAATCGGCACTGTTGATGCCTTTATCGCCGGTCAGGTCGTATCTCAGGTCATAGTTGCCGTTTCCGATAAAGCCTTCTTTGGATCGGATGGCAGAGTAGTCTTTTTCGTCAATCTTCATGTCGCCGTTGACATCTCCGCCTACAAGTTCGCGGTGTTCCAAGTAGGCGTTGTCGGTGATGTGTACCTCGGCATAGCGTGTGAGGAAACCCTGACGAGATATTTCCAAGATGTATTCGTCGGGCGCAATGTCTTCCAAGATAAACCAACCGAGAGGCGCAGTAGGACATCTGTCTGCAAGCGTAAGTTTAGCCGTATTCGGCACGCCGGAGATCTTACCTATGTCGCTCCATTTGATTGATAATCCGGGATTATTGAGATTGCCAATTATACCGGGGTGTTTAGGCGCTCCGACGATAACGTCATCAACATTGCAGTCATAATATAACGCACGGATTGTCAGTAGCGGCGTCTGTTTGCGAATATATCCTATCTTGTCGAGCGTGAGCGGCGGCGGAGGCGTGTAGAGTTTTGCCAATACCACAACATCTGTATTAAACGCATCGTCCACCGTGTGAACAAACGGGGAGATCGTCCCTTTCGGACTGTAACATTCGGCGGTTACGAAAACAGGCGTGCGGTCGCTTTCGCAAATTCCTACGGCTTGTGCAGCCCAATAGGTCGTCTCATTTTCCAACAACGTTGTCTCCGGCGATGTTATTTCGTTGCCATGATCGTCATACCATTTGATATGGACGCCGATGACCATCAGGTCGGAGACAAATACTATTTTACCGTTGCAGGTCGTCTGTGTCGGCGGAGCGATCGGTGCCGGATATTGGTCAAGAACGACTTCTACCGACGTACGTGTGGCGCTTTCGCAACTGCCCGCTTTCTGAGCAGCATAATAGAAACCTTCTATCAATATGGCGTCGTTCAACAATGGAACGCCACCCGTTGAGGTCGAATACCACACAATTTGGTCGTTGGGTATGGCTAAGTTGGCTATCAAAGCGCCTTCACAGAAGTGTTGTGGGGTATCCATCTCCGGAGCAGCGGAAACGGCGCCCGTAAGGTAAATGTTTACCTCTCTGCGTTGTACGCTGAAACAAGCGCCGCCACCAAATTTCAATGCAGCATAAAGCGTAGTCGTATCACTGACCAAAGGCATATCGGATGGCAGTTGAGAGCCGTCGGTCATCCGGTCGAACCATACAATATTGGTGTTTCCGTTGGTCGGAACGTCTGCCAAGGTAGCAGGAGCGCAAAGTTCAACTTCGTAGGGCAAATCCGGCGCATCTATAACCACATTGTTGTTAATGATAACCGTTACGGCTGTCCGCTCTCTTGCACAACCCTCAGCGCTTATTTGTTCGACATAATAAACGCCGTCAACCAACTCTTCTGTTTCCGGGAAAGGCGTTCCTCCTGTTTCCGAATCATACCAAAGCACATCTTTTTGATTGATTGTCAGTAGATCGGCTACTGTCGCACCATCACAGAATATTTGAGGCGAGATAGCCTCCGGAGGAGCAATAGTTCCGCTATTGCCCTGCCCTATCTCGATGCCGTAAATACGCACCACGCAGCCTTCGTCATCTTTTACGAAGACGTCGTGGAAGCCGGCGCCAAGACCGGTGATGGCGTAGGGCGCGGTCAGCGGTTTGTAACTCACGCCGCCATCGAGGCTGTAGTAATAGGGTGATACTCCGCCGGTTATCGTCAAGTTGGCGCTGCCGTTGCTCAAACCGCAACCGGCGCTGTAGGTCGTCGCGGAGGTAACGGAGAAAGTCGTGGCGTCGTTGGTAATGACTTGCGTCTTAACCTGAGTGATGCAATCTTCGTCGCTGCGCAGTTCTACGTCGTAACTGCCTGCCGGGACGGAGTGGTAGATCTCGTCGCTGTTGATGGCGATCCACGCGCCGCTGTTGATACGGTAATCCGTTGGTTCTCCGGCGGTTATGGTTATCTTCAAGATGCCGTTGCTGACGCCGCAGATTGCCGTTGCTTCTTCGTCCAAGGTAAATGCCATGCCGCCGTCGTCCGCTGCTCTTATAATAAAGCCGCCCACCGGAACGTCGCAACCGCCGTCAACGATGGTTAAGGTGTGGTCGCCGATGGCGATGTTTCCTATCGTAACATGGTTATTATCAGTTACTTGCGTCGGTATCTCGTCGTCAATATAGTAATAATATGGTATCGTAACGTCGGTAGCGGTGAAGATGATGCTGCCTTCGCCGTCGCAGTTAGGCGCGTCGGTGATGGTCGTGATGGCGATGAGCGTCGTCGTGCCGCTGTTGGTCAACGCCAACGTTTGGCTCACGTCGCTACAGCCGCCGCCGGACACCTGCACCGTAACGGTGTAGTTGCCTGCCGACAGCCCGCCGATGATGCCGCTGCCGTCCAAATCATCCCAGCCGCCGCCGTTCAACGAATATTCGTAAGCGCCGCCGCCCGTAACAACCAACTTGATGCTGCCGTCATTGTTGCCGCACGTCGGCTGTGTCATCACGCTAATCGAAACAATATCAACGGTTTCACTACTGCCCTGCCCTATCTCGACGCCGTAAATACGCACCACGCAACCTTCGTCGTCTTTGACGAAGATGTCGTGGAAGCCGGCGCCAAGACCCGTGATGGCGTAGGGCGCGGTCAGCGGTTTGTAACTGACGCCACCATCGAGGCTGTAGTAATAGGGTGATAATCCGCCGGTTATCGTCAATCCGGCGCTGCCGTTGCTCAACCCGCAACCGGCGCTGTAGGTCGTGCCGGCAGAGACAGAGAACGTCGTCGCATCGTTGGTGATGACCTGCGTCTTAACTTGAGTGATGCAATCTTCGTCGCTGCGCAACTCTACGTCGTAACTTCCTGCCGGGACGGAGCGGTAGATTTCGTCGCTGTTGATGGCGATCCACGCGCCGCTGTTGATGCGGTAATCCGTTGGTTCTCCGGCGGTTATCGTTATTTTCAAGATGCCGTTGCTGACGCCGCAGATTGCCGTTGCCTCTTCGTCCAAGGTAAACGCCATGCCGCCGTCGTCCGCTGCGCGGATGGTGAAGCCGCCGACAGGAACGTCGCAACCACCGTCAACGATGGTTAACGTGTGGTCGCCGATGGAGATTTCGGAGACAGTAACAGGATTATTATCAGTTACCTGAGTGGGCGTTTCGTCGTTTATATAATAATAATATGGTATCGTAACGTCGGTAGCCGTGAAGATGATGCTGCCCTTGCCGTCGCAGTTTGGCGCGTCGGTGATGGTGGTGATAGCGATGATAGCCGTCGTGCCGCTGTTGGTCAGCGCCAACGTATGGCTCACGTCGCTACAGCCGCCGCCGGACACCTGCACCGTAACGGTGTAGTTGCCTGCCGACAGTCCGCCGATGATGCCGCTGCCGTCCAAATCATCCCAGCCGCCGCCGTTCAACGAATATTCGTAAGCGCCGCCGCCGGTAACGACCAACTTGATGCTACCGTCGGAGTTGCCGCACGTCGGCTGCGTCATCACGCTAATCGAAACAATATCAACGGTTTCACTACTGCCCTGACCTATCTCGACACCGTAAATACGCACCACGCAACCTTCGTCATCTTTGACGTAGATGTCGTGGAATCCGGCGCCAAGACCGGTGATGGCGTAGGGCGCAGTCAGCGGTTTGTAACTGACGCCGCCGTCGAGGCTGTAGGAATAGGGTGATACTCCGCCGGTTATCGTCAAGTTGGCGCTGCCGTTGCTCAAACCGCAACCGGCGCTGTAGGTCGTGCCGGCAGAGGCAGAGAACGTCGTCGCATCGTTGGTGATGACTTGTGTCTTAACCTGAGTGATGCAATCTTCATCGCTACGCAACTCTACGTCGTAACTGCCTGCCGGGACGGAGTGGTAGATCTCGTCGCTGTTGATGGCGATCCATGCGCCGCTGTTGATGCGGTAATCCGTTGGTTCTCCGGTGGTTATCGTTATCTTCAAGATGCCGTTGCTGGCGCCGCAGATTGCCGTTGCCTCTTCGTCTAAGGTAAACGCCATGCCGCCGTCGTCCGCTGCTCTTATAGTAAAGCCGCCGACAGGAACGTCGCAACCGCCGTCAACAATGGTTAACGTGTGGTCGCCGATGGAGATTCCGGAGACAGTAACAGGATTACTGTCAGTTACTTGCGTCGGTATCTCGTCGTCAATATAATAATAATATGGTATCGTAACATCGGTAGCCGTGAAGATGATGCTGCCCTCGCCGTCGCAGTTGGGCGCGTCGGTGATGGTGGTGATAGCGACGAGCGCTGTCGTGCCGCTGTTGGTCAGCGCCAGCGTTTGGCTCACGTCGTTACAGCCGCCGCCGGACACCTGCACCGTAACGGTGTAGTTGCCTGCCGACAGTCCGCCGATGATGCCGCTACCGTCCAAATCATCCCAGCCGCCGCCGTTCAACGAATATTCGTAAGCGCTGCCGCCGGTAACGACCAACTTGATGCTGCCGTCGGCGTTGCCGCACGTCGGCTGCGTCATCACGCTAATCGAAACAATATCAACGGTTTCGCTACTGCCCTGCCCTATCTCGACGCCATAAATACGCACCACGCAGCCTTCGTCGTCTTTGACGAAGATGTCGTGGAAGCCGGCGCCAAGACCCGTGATGGCGTAGGGCGCGGTCAGCGGTTTGTAACTGACGCCACCATCGAGGCTGTAGTAATAGGGTGATAATCCGCCGGTTATCGTCAATCCGGCGCTGCCGTTGCTCAACCCGCAACCGGCGCTGTAGGTCGTGCCGGCAGAGACAGAGAACGTCGTCGCATCGTTGGTGATGACCTGCGTCTTAACTTGAGTGATGCAATCTTCGTCGCTGCGCAACTCTACGTCGTAACTTCCTGCCGGGACGGCGCGGTAGATCTTGTCGCTGTTGATGGCGATCCACGCGCCGCTGTTGATGCGGTAATCCGTTGGTTCTCCGGCGGTTATGGTTATCTTCAGGATGCCGTTGCTCACGCCGCAGATTGCCGTTGCCTCTTCGTCTAAGGTAAACGCCATGCCGCCGTCGTCCGCTGCGCGGATGGTGAAGCCGCCCACCGGAACGTCGCAACCGGCGTCAACGATGGTTAATGTGTGGTCGCCGATAGCAATGCCCGTTATTGTAACAGGATTACTATCAGTTACTTGCGTGGGCGTTTCGTCGTTTATATAATAATAATATGGTATCGTAACGTCGGTAGCGGTGAAGACGATGCTGCCCTCGCCGTCGCAGTTGGGCGCGTCGGTGATGGTCGTGATGGCGATGAGCGCCGTCGTGCCGCTGTTAGTCAGCGCCAACGTTTGGCTCGCGTCGCTACAGCCGCCGCCGGACACCTGCACCGTAACGGTGTAGTTGCCTGCCGACAGTCCGCCGATGATGCCGCTGCCGTCCAAGTCGTTCCAGCCGCCGCCGTTCAACGAATATTCGTAAGCGCCGCCGCCCGTAACGACCAACTTGATACTGCCGTCGGCGTTGCCGCACGTCGGCTGTGTAAGAACGCTAATCGAGACAATATCAACCTGTTCACTTCCGCCTTGTTCTATTTCGACGCCATGAATTTCAAACGTGCAACCGTCGTCATTGCTGAGGGTAACGGTATAAATACCTGCCGACAGGTTTTCTATTTCATACATATAGGGATTGGTTGTCGTGGTAAACGGTATTTTTGTTTTTCCCAAATCAAAACTATAGTAATATTTTCCTTCGTCGCCTGTTATTTTCAGTTCGATATTTCCGCTTCCTTGTCCGCAGGTTGTTGGGGCGCTGCTTTTCAGTTCGGCGGTGAAGGCTTCGGCATCACTGTTGGTAACGGTTTCGGATTCTATCTGAGAGATACATCCGCTTTCATCGCGCAGTTCGACTTCGTAATATCCTGCCGGGAGGGGTATTTCTGTTGTGCTCAACACCGTCCATTTGCCGTTGTTAATCCGGTATTCTTTTGGATCTCCGGCAGTTATATTTATTGTCAATTCGCCTAAGTTGCCGGAGCAATCGGCTTGTTCGGTCATGGTCAAGTTGAAGGTTAGTTCGTTGTCGGCAGACCTTATGGTGAAAGTTCCTACTGGGATTTCACAGCCTCCGTCAATGACGGTTAAGGTGTATTCGCCAATGCCTAAGTAAACCGTAACGGGAAAGTCATCGTTTACTTCTGCCGGAACTTCATCGTTTATCTGATAATAATATGGTATTGTTGCGCCGGTAACTTCAAATGTTATTTCGCCGTCCGTTGCTTCACAATCGCCGGCGTCGGCAATATTTGTTATTTCGACGGTAGCGCTTACATTTTTGTTTGTCAATGTCAAGGTTTGGCCGATTTCGTCGCAATTGCCGGCATCAGTGATTACGATGTTGTAGAATCCGGCGGGTAATCCGGTGATAATGCCGCTTTCGGGCAAGATTCCGTATTCACCGTTGATGTCGTAAAGATAATCGCCGTTGCTACGGTTGATAAGCACTTGTATGCTGCCGTTGTCATTTCCGCAAGTTGGCTGCTCGAATACCAATATCGAACCAATCATCGGTTCACAATCATCAACTTTCCATATTGCATACAAGTCGGTGTCTTCGGTGATGTAAAAGTAACTTTCCGGTTCGAAAGCAGAGCCTGTCCAGACGTAGTAAGGTTCTGTTGCTGAGGATGATAGCGCCCATCCGAGGAAGACATAGTTGAGGCGGGCGAATCCGGAAGATTGATAGATTGATACCATGTTGTTTTTACAATAATAGTCTGTACTCGGAGGCATGGCGCCGCCGCCACCGTTGGCATGATACGTTACGCGATAAACGTCGAGATGAGGCGGTTGTAACGCACCCGAAAAGTCTTCTGCCGTAAATGCTTTCAAAACAGGCAGGTTGGTTGGCGTATCTCCTGCGGTTACTACATTATAGCCGATATAGTTATATATCCAGTAATCGTCGAAATCGCCACCCCAGTTGCCGGTTATTGCGAAAGCGCTGCCGTTGGTGTTAAGGACAGGTAGCGGCGGTATCGTTATTCCGTCGTTGCTGTCCGTATTATTGAAAGCGGCGAGGCAATTCAGAGCGTAGTTGTTGGTCAAGGTGGTCTGTCCATTGCCGGAGATACGTCCGACAAAGTGCGCTGCCGGAGCCGTTATCCGCACATTAAAGGCAAAACAGTTTTCTATGGTTGTTACGCCCGCAATGGTTCCCACGATTCCGCCGACATAATCTTCTCCTTCGACGACGCTGGTGGTGTAGCAGTTGGATATTTCCGAATCCGAGATACTTCCTACAATTCCGCCGACAAAGTTATTCCCTTCAACATTTCCGGTGGTGTAGCAATTGTTTATTTCCGAATCCTCAACAGTTCCCACAAGTCCGCCGGCATGATTATAAAGTACTGCAACATTGACGGTAGAGTAGCAACTGTGGATGAGTGAGTTGTCCATAAGTTCTCCCACAAGTCCTCCTCCGAGCGTACCGGCTACTTCAATATTTCCGGTAGCGTAACAATGGGTGATGGTCGTATTTTCGGCACCTCCTACAACTCCTCCGACGCCGGAATTGCCTCTAATTGTATCAATATTTACTCCAAGGCTGTCAATAGTGGCGCCTATAACGTAGCCGAATAATCCTTGCCCATACGCCTCTCTGTCTATCCACAATCCGCTGACGGCAAAGCCCTGTCCGGTAAATTCGCCGACGAAGGGGTCGTTGTCGCTTGTACTTGTATAATATCCTATTGGAATCCACCCCTCCCCTACTGTCATCATCCATCCGCAGTCGTCATTATCCTTTTCATATTCGGAGTAGAGCGTTTCTGCGATGGTGATTCTGGTTTCGATGTCGGTTTCGTAGTCGGCGTCGGTTTCGTCGTATTCGGTAGTGTCGTCGTCGGTGATAAATCCTTCGTATCCCCACCAACCGAAGCGTTTGTCGCCCAAGTGGACGTTTTGCACGTCTGTTTCTCTGTCGGCTAAGCCGGTGCCGTCGCCGAAGTTGGGTATGTTGGTATCTGCGTCGTTTTCGTCTTTGAAGAATCCGCCCGGTGTTCCTATATTTTGCATGATGGCGTAGGTGGCATCCGGATAGCGTTCCTGCACATACATCACGTGTGCGAGGTCGTCCCAGTTCCAGATTTCAAACACGCCTTGGCTATTGGGTTTGTATGGCGCCACCACGCTTATGGAGTCGCTTTTGGAGGTACATCCTGTTGCTGTAAAGGTATAGGTCAGCACGACTTTGCCGATGGCAACGCCTGTTACAACTCCTCCGTCGGTAACGGTTGCTATGGCGGGGTCGCTGCTTTCCCATGTTCCGCCTGTTGTGGGCGACCAGATGATGGTTTCGCCAACGAACACTTCGTAGGCTCCCGATATGTTCGGTTCATTGACCGTGAGGGTATCGCTGACGGCGACACATCCTGTGAGGTCGGTTGTGAAAGAGAAGGTAACTTTTCCGCCTGAGACGCCGGTAATTTCTCCGGTGAGTTCGTCCACAGTTGCTATGGCGGGATCATTACTTGTCCATGTTCCTCCGATCCAGCGGGATAGTTGCGACATTTCGCCTACGCAAATAACGTTATCGCCGGTGATGAGAACGGTGGGTAAGGCTTCTAACTCCAACTCTCCGAAAGCGTCCCAAAATATGGTGATGGCACATTCATCATCGGAGAAACTGAAAAAATCAAACACCATCCCGAATGCGGTAAAGATGGGATTGCCGCTTTCGTCGAATATCGGTTCGCCTTCAAAGTCATAATCTTGTTCTAGGGTCTCGGGCGCTATTACTTGGAATATAATGATATGTTCGCCCGGCGGGATGAGAAATCCTTCTGCTTCTAATTCGTCGTTGTAACTTCCTATTACCAAGAATCCGCCTCCGTCGTCATACAATTCAAAGTCGCCGAGTGTGATTGAGGAAGAAGAGAGGCTGCCGTCCAAGTATTGGAAATCTTCATTGTAAGAGACGCCCAGCCCTGTTTCCGAGATGGGTAGCGTGTTGGGGTTTCGTACTGTAATGGCTATTGAGATGGTATCTTTTGGGGAGAAACACACTTTTTCCATAATCTCTTCTATATTAAGTATTTCGAGTGGTTTCAGTCTGTCGGCGCCTGATTCTAACGCGACGATTGTTGAGGGTCTGCATCCGGACAGGAATGCATCGCAACTTTCGTAGAATCTGGGATTCCAGGCGCCGCCTTCCCATTGTTGGTAATCTATTCGCGCACGGTTGGTGTATGAGCCTTCGGTTGCGTTCAGGTCGAAATAGGCGCGTGCGCTAAATTCTGTCGTGCTGTTTCCTGTTGCTACGAGGCTGTCAATGGTCAGTGTTGCCATATCGTTGTAGGCGTGGATGTTGGTAACGCCGTCTTTTATATTTTCTGTTGCTAAGGCGATGGAATTGGGCAGCCATTTCATGCCATTGGGCAGGGTAACGGTGAAATTTGCCGTTTTCTCTCTACAGTTGACGTTTTGAATACAGTAGGTATAGGTTACATATTGGCAAAGCAGCACGGTGTCTCGTAAGCGATCTCCTGCCTGTTGCGAAAGGTTAATGCCGTCTTCGTTAATTGGCGGCGGCGTAAATGGACAGGTAAAGTTGATGGGACCGCCGATAGCGAGATATCGTGTTGCGGTGGAGGTTCCGCCGCTGATGGTGTGTTCTATGAAGATTTTATTTACAGGTTCTTCAAATTGGACTTTCATCCATCCTCTTTGGTTGCTGATGCTCATGCTGGAGTTGACTCTGGCAATTGCCGTGCCTAAGTTCGGATGGATAATATAAGTACTGTTTTGCGGTGTGGTAGCATAACTCATCTTGGGGATTCTTGTTCCATAGCCGCATGTTCCATATATTTTCAAATTGTCGTAACGTCCGCCGCCGCCGCCAATTCTTTTTATGTCGAAAGTAGCCATTGCGGAGGAGTCTAATTCTATGGTTGTTATCATCTTTTGTCTTGGATTTCCTTTTCTTGCAAATGACAATGCGGCGCTGGTTGCATTGGGCGACGGGCTGACAAAGACGGAGTTGCCGGGCTGTTCAAAGTTCGCTGTCATGGTTGCGGTAAGTCCATAATTGTTCAGGTTAAAGTTTCGTGTTACGGCGCGGTTGGGCCATGTTTGGGTGGTAAATGTAATGGGGTTCAAACGGTTGTCCACATCGCAGGCATCGCAATCGGTGAAGAGTTGCGTTCCGCCGAAGGTGAAGTAATAGGTTTTTCCTGCTTCAAAAGTTAGGTTAAATTGGTGCATTCCGTCCACAAAGACGCCGTCAAAGACCATATCCCATTGTCTTGTTTGTATTTTCGCTTCGCTGTCGGCAATGATGAGATATACTTTCCATCCGGGTCCGTCGTAGGGGAAGTTGTCAATTGCGCCGGAGTGCCGGTAAGCGCCCATGATCACGTTGTAGTTTTCCTGCGTCAGGACATTCACCATCCATATACGGTTTTCCAGCATTTCTTCAAAATCTCCGCAGAGGGCATCTTCGCCGGGAGTAACGGAATAGGTTAGGGAGGTATAGTCTCCGCCGTTGTTACCCCATATAATGATCTCTTTGTCGGTATTCAATCCGCTCAGTTGAGGGCTGATTCCGATACGCTCGCCTATTCCCATGACCACAGCCGCTCCGGCGTCGGTAGAGTGGGCTTGACGGTTGTTGAGACTTGCCAAGTCGTCGCGCACGATGGCGGCTACGTTATGGTGATATTGCACATGGAGCGGGTCGGAATTACCTGCCCAGACCAAGGTACCGTCGGCAAGATGGTAATCAAAATTCACTAACGGGTTGGTTTTATCTTTATCTACGGTAACGCCGTATTTCAGTCCCAAATAGGAATAAATAGCGTCTTTTTCCGGTTCGTCTAACAACCTTTCAAACATGATTACCTCGCCCACGGTGCCGATCAAGGCTCTTGCCGGAAGCGAGCCTCCGCCCAGCATGCCCGGACCGTTCATCAGCGTGTTGTTTCCACTGTTATAAACGGCTGCATTATTCCCCATTGTCTCGCCTTCGCCATCACCTTCATACCGAAGGTAGGAGGTTGCTTGATTGGCTCCGACATTGCCAAAATTCATGGAAATGAGGGTAGCATACTGATTATACAACGCTTGCACGCCATTCACCGCAGCGTTATAAAAGTATGACCGTCCAACGCCTCTGTTTTGTGTATTTATTTGAAAACCAAAGCCCGGACGTCGGTAGGTATCGGCTCCCGAATTGCCAATGTCTAAAGAAGCGCCCGCATTCGAACTTCCAAAACCGAAAATGTAGGAGCATTCCGCTCCGTTGCTATACCATCCATACTGACGGATATGCACTACGGAGATGAGGGTATATTGCGGAGGTCTTGGTACGGAAAAACAGGTGCTGTCCGTACTTAGATATTCAAATTTCCGGTCGTCTCCGGTATAGTCATCATAGTGATTACGGAAATCTACGGCTGGGTGGAAGTTCATATCGGGGTCAACGTTGCGAAAACCGGGACGCGCGTTGGTCGTTACCGGCGCCATATAATAATATCGTCTATCTCTACTATTGAAGGTTCCGAAGTCGCGCCATTCCTGCACTTCGCCGTCCACAAAATCCAACGAAGAGGGTTCGTCGGCTTTGAGCCATATACGCGTATCGAGAACGCCACCGGGACCTTTTGCCTGATAGGCAAAGCAAAAATAGTCGTTGTCGCGGATCAATATATCGTGGACTATCGCGCTGTTGTCCATTTTGTAAACATCAGTGCTACTTGTGGGGAAAGTGGGGTCGTCCGACACAATCATGTAGTCGGCTTTGAGTCTTCCTGCTCCGATATTCACCGTCATGGAGGTACATCCGATAGTATGTGCTTTAAATATCGTGCCATGACGGTAATCAAGTTTCATGTCAATGGTAGTGTTCAAAAACGCCTCTCCTTCGGGATGGTCAAACAACTCTTTGGTGGAGTTGCCTGCGATGATGCCATTGGATCCGATCATCAGGTATTGTCCATCGTTCAAGGTGCCGTTGTTTTGGCTGTTGAGCGTCGGGAGTGTTTGGCTGTTTCCTAAGAAAACGATAACTTTTTCACTACCATCCACACTGAGTGATTGTTTTTGGTAAAGTCCGATAGCGTCGTCGCGCCCGATGCCGAATATGTTGTTGCTATATCCGGCACAGTCGGGGTCGTCTTTATCCCAGATGACAGTGCCGTCGAAGGCTATCCATTGCGGTTGTGCGATGGTATCGAGCATTTGCCCATATTTCACTGCCAAGTAGGTATTGATTTTTGCCATATCGAGTGGAGCAAAGGGCGTCCCTGCGGGCGCAGACAGAACGATGATTTCCTGAATATCGCCGTAGAAAGGGTTGGAACTGGCGCCGGCTTGTCTGTTCCCGACAACGGCTCTTGCGCTACCGGCGGTAACGGGTCGGGCAGTTCCGGGAGCGGGAGTCGCTTGTTTGGCATTATGCCACACATAACCGTTTCTATCCATGCTGACGATACCAAATCGTTTTGAGGCTCCCGTAGTGGTTGTCAATCCCGGAGTGAAGTTGGTAACCGTTCCATTAGAAAAATAGAGATAGTCGTTGTTGGTGGCTCCTCTCCATCCTTCATCGAGATTGGCGCCGGTGCGATAGGAAAACAAGGCGCCGTAGGCGGTGGTCCCCGTAAGATTTGCCGTTGACACATAAAAAGTACGATAGACGCGTCCCGTATTGGCATACGTTTGGAAGTTATGTTCGGTTACCAACTGTTTGAAAGGCGCTGCAAAACGGACAGCGGGCTGGAAGTTCATGCCTTCGTCCTTATATATCGGCACGTTTTGTGTTCCGTTGCGCACTAAATCGTTCATGGTTCCCGACTGGTTTGCCCATCGTGTTACCGACATGCCGTCTATGGATTGCGAGCCTGCCCGCATATTGTTGGCGTCGAACCATAATTCTACGGTATAGTTGAGCATGGAGCCATCAATGACAAAGCCGATATAGTCGCCGTCTTCTATCTTTACTCCGGTAGCAATGCCATCGTTAACGGCATAAATGCGAGTATCGCTCGGAATAAAATTTGTTGTATTGGAGACTATGACGTATTTTGCTTTGAATTTCTGAATCAACAGACTTACGGTAATGTCGCTGTCGTCTCCTGTAAGTTGCGCTTTATAGAGGCGTTGCTGGCGTGTGGCGAAAGTTTCGTGCGACAGCAGTGCGTTCTCAAACTGCATGTTTGCCGGCGTATAATCCGTGATGCCTTCCTGGTTGTTGGAACCGAGAAGCAGGTAGGTCATGTTATTCAAAGTTTCCGGATTTTGGCTATTCAGAGTGTATAATTGATTCCCCCGAAAGACAATCAACACAGAATCGTCACTGTTAATCGCCTGACGCTGATACAAGCCGGTGGTCTCATCGCGGGCAATACCGAAAATATTGTTGTTATAGCCTGTGTTTGCCGATCTGCTCCATACTATATTGCCTGCCGTATTGATATAATCATCATTGTTTTGCAACATGATGCCATATTTGACGGCTAAGTAGGAGTGGATTTTTTGCATATCAATAGCGTCAACATGTTGGTTGTCTGTTCTTTTAATCAAGATGACTTCCTGTAACATTCCCCGATAGCCGTACCACGCCTGACTGTTACGACCGCCGCCCAGCGCTACCCTTCCATTTCCGCGATTCGTAGTACCGTTCCATTGGGCTGTTGCAAAATTGGTTTGTACGCCGTCTTTAAAACACCTGATTCCTTCCTGAACTGCGGTGGCTGTTACATTGACGTTTCCTACGGAAAGCAATCCTTTTTCTACGGCTCCCAAGGCTCTTGAAGTTGTTCCGGGCCAAGTGTATGTGAGGTTATGATTATTGGCACGCCACGAGATAGCGTTATAGTTGTCGGTGTTGGTTACACCCATCAGAAAATCATAATACAGAGACGTTGTTACCCGTCGTTGCAATACGAAGATGGTAGTGAAACTCTCCGTCGTAGCGATATCAATAGGCAAGTCCGATAAAAGTTGATTGGGCGCTGAGCCGTTGGCACCCGGTTTTTCAAATAATACGATGGGATGATAGTTGTATCCTGTCGTGTTAAGTTTGCGTGGTGCCGTTGCCGCGCCGGAGAAGTTGCCTACGCCTTGCTGCATCAGGTTCAGCCAAACGCCGTTGTTATAATTCTCTGACGTGAGCCACGCAACGACATTGGCGTTGGTGATCCCGCCCGGCATTTTTTCTAACAGGGCAAAGCCGATGTAATCGCCGTCGGCAATTTCGACATTTCTGGCGATTCCGTTGCCGTCGAGAAGATAGAGGGTAGTGTTTCCCGGAATGAAATCGGGAGCAGACGACACCATTAAATATTTCGCTTTGTAACTGTTCAACTGAAAACTTGTCGTAACCGAAGCGGCTCCCGTTACTTGCGCATTGTAAACAGCGCTCAGACGGATGTTGAGGTTTTCATCTATGGTCAGATTTGAATAGGGGGTCTCTTTTGCCCATATATATGGGGTCATGCCGGTCAATCCGTTGGAGCCCAAGAGCATATAGGTCATATCGCTCAAAGTGCCTCCGTTATTGACATTTAAGGGGTATAATTGATTATCGAGAAAAGTGGTCAAGGTCTTGTCTTCACGACTTTCTGCCTGCTTTTGATATAAGCCGGTGGCATCGTCGCGCCCGATGCCGAATACATTATTGGTGTATCCTGTATGGTTAGAGGATGTCCAAACCATGGTTTCTGCGGAGTTGTAGAGGTCGGGCATGTTGCTCTGATTGAGCGCATGACCGTATTTAATGGCTAAATAGGATGTCATGATCTGGTGATCCATCGCCGTGAAAGGAGTGTTCGCCGGCTTTGAGATGATGATGATCTCCTGAATATCGCCGTAGAAAGGATTGGTCGCCCCGGCAACTGTCGTTACGCCGATGGTGGCTCTTGTGGCAACGCCGGTAAACGGTCGGGCGGCGCCGGTTGCCGGCGCTGCATTATGCCACACGCTACCGCTCCTGTCTATACTGATAATCCCATACCGCTTCGTGTTCGTACCCGGGTTCACACTGGTATAGCCTGCCGGAGTACCCCCATAATAATATAGGTAATTGGCGCTGGTTAGTCCCTGCCACCCTTCGTACTGATTGTCACGGTAGGCAAAGATAGAACCGTATGCCGTCCCCGTCAGAAAGTTTTCCGACACCACGTAATACGAGCGGTAAATCTTGCCCTCGTCAATCGGGAAGTTGTTCTGCGAGACCAACTTCTTGGCCATCGTCTGAAAACGAACCGACGGCTGAAAATTCGAACCGCTACGCCTGTACACAGGAACCGCCGCAGTGTTGTACTGCAAGAAGTCGTTCGACTGCGACGACCAATCTTTCCACTGTGTTATATTGGTGTTGTCCGCCGGCATGGAGCCGTCCAAAACCTGATCGGCTTTCAACCAAAGTTCGACATCGTAACCTGTTTGCGCCGAAACGCTTAAGCCCGCACAAAAAAAGATTGCTAAAAATGATTTTTTCATAAGATTATCCTTTAAAATTTGTTCAAATACACTCACTTTTATTATTTATATACTTTCCTTGTTTTTACGGATTTTGTCCATAAAAAAAGTGGTGCAAAGTTCGTTCATAAAACCCGAACGGTTATAATATATATCTACCTAAATTTTCTAAAAATATACGGTTTTTTTTAAAAAAATATTAATTTTTTAATGAATATTAACAAATTATTCTCAAAAAAATCAATGTCTCAGTGCGGTAAATCCTACTTATACGAAAATTCAATTTTAAAAAAAACGTTATTATTTTTCATTATATACTCCTTTTTTTTAAACTATAAAATGCGCGATATTCGTGTGAAATTTGCAAAATTGTCCGATTTTTCATACATCCCAACAATTCTCAATTTTCAATTCTCAATTTTCAATTATTTTTCGTATCTTTGCACCCTCTTTTTAAACCATTCGGGAGAATGGCAAAAAAAGTCGCCATCTTAGCTCAGCTGGTAGAGCAGTTCACTCGTAATGAACAGGTCGTGGGTTCGAGTCCCATGGATGGCTCAAAACACAAAACACTCTTTTTTACACTTCCCGCAGATAAAACCGGCATTGTTCTTCTGTTTGGCTGATGCCGATCACATTCATGGCGGCGAGGTCGGAGAGCAGATGCAGGAGTTCAAAGTGTTTCAGGCGGGTTTTTCGTTTTATCTGCGACAGGGTCAAAAAGTTAAAACCTTTCAGCGCCTGCATCAGATGCGCCTCTTTTTCGGTATAGCAAATCAGGGCGCCTTTTTGCCGTTGCAACTTCTCCCACGTCAGAATTTGTACCGGATGCGCCAGAATGTTCTGGTCTTCAATACGCACATAACTCCAAAATCTTCCGTCGTCGCCTTTACATTCCACCGGCTTTGTCGGCGTTTCGGGAATGATCACCTCCAGCACCGTTTTTCCTTCGACCGTCCAATTCTCGTAGGTGAAATCCACCTGCGGACGACAATAACGCCGTGCAGCCGAATCAACCATGTAAAACTCCTCATCGGAGCGCACGCCGGCAACGACGCCGTTATCTTTCACCCCAATCAGCAACGTCCCGCCCCGCGTATTGGAAAATGCCGAGAGCGACTTGGCGATCTTCGCAGCGTCGGTGATGGCAAACTTGAAATCCAAACGGACGTGTTCGCCCTGCGAAATTAAATCTACAATATGATTGGTTTTACTCATTATTTACTCATTTACCATCCGCCAAAGCGCCAAACAACTTCTCTATTTTCGAAGTCAGCACGCTTGACTTGCAATCGAAATTATTGATTATCAACGAAAAACAAATCACATCTCCGTTGGCATTATTCACGTAGCCGCAATACGCCCTGACGGCGTTCATGGTGCCGCTTTTGGCGCGAAGGTTATTTTGCGCCGACGTCCCCTTGCACATTCCCGACAGCGTTCCCGACACGCCGGCGACAGGAAAAGTGTCGTAAAAATTTGTGAATGAATTGGTTGTGTGCATCATCTTCAAAAAATCGCACAGAAAGTCGGGCGACACATAGTTGCTGCGCGACATGCCGCTACCGTCAGTCATACGAAACCCTTTGACCGACAATCCTTTCGTCTTCAAATAATTCTCCACAAAACGGGTATTGTCGCCAAAAGAGACATCCTTTTGCGATTTCAACGAGAGCAAAATGGCTTCCGCATACAAATTGATGCTGCGCATCATGGTCTCCGTCGCCAACTGTTTGTAAGAGACAGGTTTATGTAGATGAAACGTTGTCGGATTTTCCGTTTGGCGCGCTTGACACACTGCTGTTTCGGAAATATCGAATCCGTTTTTAATCAAATAGTTATAAAACATGTCGGCTAACACTTCCGGCGGATTGGGCATGGCGCCTCTGATGGAAAATTCATCCGTTTGCAGCGGGATGGTTCCGCGAATATGTATCTCCGACGTTTTGATGGAGGGATAAATCACGGTTTGGTCGCCGCTATTGGCGGCGGCTGTGGTAACATGATTGACAAACAGCACATTAGGAATCTCCGGCTCTATTCGGACAATGACGGCGCTATCGCCCGTCTTCTTGCCGGATTTGAAAAAGATTTTGTACTCGTTGTCCATGAAATTCAAACCGTAAACGCCTGCTCCGTAATAGTTTCCGATGTCGCCCCAGTTCCATCCGCCGGCAAAAGGTTCGCCGGCGAAATACGAGGCGTCGGCGACGATTTTCCCATCTATGGCGGCGATGCCGACAGCACGCAACGCCTGCACCCATTCCGCAAAAACGACATCGGGATTTTGACTTTTAAACCGCGGTGAGCCGAGCGTAGGGTCGCCTTTCCCGTAGATGATGACGTCGCCGTGAAGAACGGAATCCGGATCAATCGTTCCGATATATTGCAATTGAGTTTCAAAGAGATAGGACGAGCCTTTGATGAGAAAACCGGTTCCGACGGTTACTGTTTTCATCACGGAAGCCGGAATCAGCGATTTCTGAGCGTTATACTCGGCAACGACTTTGTTCTTCGACAGGTTCACCGCCTTAAACCCGTAGGAGGCGTGTTTGAAAGTGGTGTCGCTTTGCCATTCGTTCAAAACTTTTCCAACGGCGTTCATGCCCGGGGGCTGGGCGGCGGAAATGTTGAAGAATAGTACGAAACATAAAATGAAGGTGCAAGATGCGTATGAAAAATTGGTTAACCACAAAGAGCACGAAGTACACACAAAGGCACGCAAAGACAATACGCTGTTTATCAATACTTTGTGTTCTTTGTGAAAACCTTTGTCAACCTTTGTGGTAAAAATTTTCATATACCCAAATATTTTATTCCTTATAAACCACATTCAAAACCACCTCTCCCACGACTTTCAGCGTTTCGGGACTGATGTTCGATATGTCGTCTTTCAATGTATGCCAATAGTCCACAAAACTGCCGTTTTTAGAGTCGGGACGAAGATGTATAATGTTGACAGTCGGAATGTTAGCGATTTTATTGATATAGTAATGGTCGTCGGTGATGGCTGCGCCTTCCGTTTTTGGGAAATAGTCGCCGTATCCGATTTGTTCAGCCATGTCCCACACTTTTTTCACAATCTTGTTGGCATAATAATTGGAAAACGCCTCGATGGGAAATTGCGCCTGATGGTCGCCTACCATGTCGAGCAGAATCCCAAACGACGCCTTATAAGCCGGAGCATGAGGCGTTTTCGCCCAATGTTGCGCACCCAAGCCCCATGTGTCGCTTTCCTGATTTTGCGCATCTTGCGGAGCGCCATAATCTTCGACGTCGAAGAAAATAATGTCCACGCCGACCTCCGGGCGAGCCAAAGCCATCTGCCGCGCTATTTCGAGCAACACCCCTACTCCACTCGCGCCATCGTTAGCGCCCAAGATGGGCGTTTTATGATTGTTTGGGTCGGGGTCGTTATCCGCAAAAGGACGGGAATCCCAATGCGCCGCCAGAAAAATCCGTTTTTGCCTGTCGGGATTGAACGAGCCGATGATATTCTGCCCGTCGAGGATGGTTCTGTCGAAAGAATAAGTTTTAAACGCCTGTGTTACAACAGTATCGCAAAAACGACTTAACGTTCCGACAAGATATTCCGCACACGCCTTCGCCGCCGGAGTATTCGGCACGCGAGGTCCAAAATCAACCTGCCGCCTGACAAAGTTGTAAGCGGAATCCGCATCAAACGGAGGTATAAACCGTTCTTGTTCAACGACATTCGTCTGCTCTTTTGTGGGCGTTCCTTTTTTTTCTGACGTGCCACCGCAAGAAGTCATTGCAAACATCGCAACGGTGAGAATAATTAATACACTTTTATTAGTTGTGTTCATTTTGCTTATTTTATCCGTTTGCGCCTCCCTCCGGAAGGAGGGAAATTTGGATAACCCCGTGCCAGCATAGCGCAGCGCGGGGTAAATGAAGTCCCTATCCTCTGAACTCCGTAGGAGTTCAACATTCATCGCTGATAATACAGTTGAACTCCTACGGAGTTCGGTGGGATGTGGTTGTAGTTCCCTACCCCGAGCTGCGCTATGCTTGCTCGGGGTTATCCGTGTTTGCCTCCTACGGAGGCTTCCGCTCCTCCTCGTTTCCAACGAGGAGGCAATGTCGCGCTCGTTTCCGGCGAAAGCGTTGTAATCGTTTATCATGTCCATCATTTAAATCATTCTAAAATCATCGTTCAGACTACTCTGCGATACAACGGATACTAACACCGAACGACTTGCCGCGGTTGCTGTTAACGGTCACGACAATGCGGTAGACGTTCAAGCTGTAAGCGTGGCTAGCGTAGTAGGCATTGCTGCTCCAATAGTACCCAACCGTGCCGACGACGTCGAGCGCGCCATTGGAGTAGCCGCGGCTGCCGGAAGCGGGGAGGAAGAGGGAATTTTTGCCGTTACCGAAAAAATAACCTGATATGTCATTTAATTCACCCCAATAGCCACCCGCATCAACTAAACTTTGCTGTTCTCCTTTTGTTGGCACACGCCAACCACAAGGACACGGGTCATTCTCTTTTCTCCAACTTTCCCCTGCCGCTTCGTTGGTATTCCATGTAGTCCCTCCGTCGGAATTTACAAGCGGGTCGGTGCTGTTCCATCCGACTTTGCGATTCCATTGGTAAAACATGCCGGCGTCTTCGGGTTTTTCCGTGAAAGTGCCGGGCTTGTCCACATTGCGGGTTGCCCAACGGATTCCGTTGATTACTACGCCTTCATCGGTGGTACAGGAATTTTGCCCATATACCGCAAATGCCATGCTTGCTATACAAAGCAACAAGACGATTTTAATGATGTTTTTCATTGGTAAAGAATTTGAATTAAATGAGTGCAAAGGTACGATTTTTTACCAATTATCTCTAAAATCTTTCTTCTTGTCATACTTGATGGCTTCCATAAGGGAACTTGCTTTGATGTTGATATGGAACGCCCAGCGTTTCAGGTCGCCGATGGGTTCCCATTCGAAACTCATTTCCCAGCAGTGCAAATCGCGGAAGAGGCGGATGCTGGTGAAGTTCCATCTTTTATTGGAGAAGTCATAGCCGGAGGATGCCGACACTTTCCATTTTGGCGTCAGGGTGATGTCGCCGCTGAAATAGGTGGTTTGGAAGTTTTTGCGGTCGTGCAGAGAGGTACGGACTGTGTCATTCGGATTGTTCGGATCCGCTTGCATCTGATATCTCATCACATGGGTATAAGTCAAGGTATAGCCGAAAGAGAGGTTCCACGGTACCGACCAGTCAATATAGTAGTCGGGCTCGTAGAGTCGGTCTAAATTGGTACCGGGATTTGTCGGAGGAGGAGGGGGGGAGGCAGATGTATTTTTCTTAAACGTGTTCGGATTGAGGCGGTAGTCGAGGTTGAAAGCCCAGTCGGCGTTATTAAACCGGAACAGGCGGCGATTGACTTCCCACTCCGTTTTGCTGATACTTGCCGTCCCTTCTTCATTGAGCGCATAGACGTCGAAGAATCCGTTGTATGAGATTCTAAGAGATTGAAAGACAGTTGTAGTCCCGCTTAATCTGAGCGGTGTCCAGTTGAGGGAGTCTTTGGCTACGTCGTATCCGATGTTTGCGGAGAAGATGTCAATCAGTTTTATCTTTTTCGTTCCTGTGATGGTGTCGGCTCGGTTTCGAACTTTCATTTCGAGGTTGTTGCTCAGGCTAAAGTTCACCAACCCCGACACGCCGTCGGGCGGACTTCTATACGCCGCTCCCTGATACCTGCTATAGCGCACATCCTCGCCTTCTCTGCCAAGATACGTTCTGTAATTTCCCCAAAAATCCGTTCCGAAGTCGGGATGGTATGAAAAACTGACGGCAGGCGTCAACACATGGCGCACCGCTTTTATCGGACCGCCTTTCATCAGAAACAAGCCATACAACTTGGTGTTCAACGAAGCGCTAAGTTCGAAATCGCGGGTTGATGAAAAGCCGTTGATGGTATCTATTTTGGAATGACCGGTATAGGTTCCTTTCCCATTAATGACGGTGAACGCCGTATCCACATAATTCCGTCGGCTGATAGTTCTGCCGTACCAGTATTCGTTGTAGCCTGCGCCGAGTTCTCCGTTAAGGACTTTCAGGATTTTTATCGGAACGGCGATGGGAATATTATGTCTCATTCCATAGTTCATCTGCTCCGGCATATTGCCTTTGAACATGGTGGAATCTGTTGCCTTTACAGTGTTAATAGCGCTCATGGTATAACGGACATTGATGTTTTCATACCATTTGAGGGGACCCTGTTGCACTTTTTTACGGAACAGATAAACCTGGTTCATATTCAGGTTCATGCTGGGAAGTGTCAGGTCAACGTTATGTGTTTGAGTATTTTGGACATAGCCGGCGCTCACCGAATAATTGAATCGCGAAAAAGATGTTGAAAAGTTGATATTTGAACTGTAGGTATTGGTCAGGCGGTCTTGAGTGTTGGTGGGATGGAAGTAGTTATAGTTGCTGCTTTGGATAGTAACATTGGCAGAAAAACGGTTCACCGGATGCGCCTTGGGGTCTTGGTTGTGCATCCATTGCAAGCGGTAGTTGTTTTCATCACGGTAAGAGGGTGTTCCCGCAACGCCTTTCATGATGTGGCTGTATCCGAGATTGAGGTCGCCGGTGTATTGGTACAGTTTTTTATATCGAAACGCAGGTTCTACCGCCCACGTTCCGCGCGTGTAGATGTCGCCCACTGCTCTAAAATCCATGTAATCGTTGATATACCAATAGTAACCGCCTTTCACAAAACCCATTCCCATCTCATTTTTAGTTTCGACGCCCGGCACGATAATGCCCGACTTTTGATTTTTCTTGTTCGGAATCAACGCAAAAGGGAGCGCCAGCGGCGTCGGAGCGTCTTCGATGACCATGTAGGCGGGTCCGACGACAATTTTATTGTCGGGGATGACTTTGGCTTTTCCAAACTTCAGTCCGAAGTGGGGATGGTCGAGGTCGCAGGTGGTGTACCATCCGTTGGCGACGCTCAAAACGTCGTTTTCGTCTTTTTTCACGATGGAGCCGTGCATGAAGCCGTCGCCTTCCTGCGTGATGATGGTATGTATCAATCCTCGTTTGGTCTCAAAATTATACTTCATCGTTACGGCTTTGTACTCCTGTCCTTTTTCCACGAGTACGGGCATTCCCGTCAGCGTTCCGGTCGAGTCGGCTACGCCGGCGGCGAATGCGGTACTCTTGGCAAAGTCCACCTCGATGTAGGCGGCTTTCAGGTTGATGGAGCCATAAGTGATTTCGGCGTTGCCGTAAAGGTACGCCTTGCGGGCTTTCATGTCCAACATGCTGGAGTCGGACGAGCGCTCGACTTTGGTCTCCAACATCTCCTTTTTCACCTTTTCGGGGGAGACAAGCAGGGTATCCGAAGGCAACAAAGGAGTCAATAAATCGGGAATGGGAATAGCCGTCACATCGTGCAGTTCCGACGAATCGGCGGCAGGCGGCAAGTCAAATTCGACGTCAATCTGCTGCGCCGAAACACGAAAAGAGCAGAAAATGGATGATAAAACGCACAACGTAACCAAAAAGCCATAGCGCACTACCGGCTTCTCAGTCAAAAACTTACCGTTGAAAACACATCGGTAAAAGTTCATTATCAAATGTTTAACGCTTATATCCAAACAATATTATTTCCTAAAAAAACTCCCAAAACGGGTTTTTATTTTGATATGGCAAAGATAGTGCAATTTTTTGTACATTTGCAAAATGAATTTCTACAAATACCACGGCACCGGAAACGATTTTATCTTGTTGAACAACAGAGACAAATCCATTACACTGAGCACATTCGATGTTCGACAATTGTGCGACCGCAAATACGGCATCGGCGCCGACGGGCTGATACTGCTCAATCCGTCGGAACAAACTGACTTCGAGATGGTTTTCTATAACAACGACGGCTCTACCGACACCTTCTGCGGAAACGGCGGACGCTGTATCGCCGCCTTCGCCCATCGCTTGGGAATCATGGACGAAAAAGGCTGTTTTCTGGCTTCCGACGGCGTCCATCAAGCCGAAATCATCTCGAAACACAATCATAATGAGATAGTTGTGCGCATAGGCATGAAAGATTGCGCAATGCCGCAACAATTCCACGACGACATCTTTTTCATCAACACCGGCTCCCCGCATTTAGTGATTTTCAACGACGACATCGAGGCGTTAGACGTCTCATTACTCGGCGAACAACGCAGTTACGACCCGCGCATCACGGGAAGAGCGAATGTGAACTTTGTCGAAAAACAGCCCGACCACCTCGCCGTAAGAACCTTCGAACGCGGCGTGGAAGACGAAACCCAATCCTGCGGAACAGGTATCGTCGCCTCAGCATTGACGTACGCCGCTCATTTTCTGAAAGATACCACGCAAAACGTCATAACCGTCGAATCGCGCGGCGGAACGCTCAAAGTCTATTACGCCAAAACAGACAACACCTTCCATGATGTCTATTTGGAAGGAAAAGCGACGTTTGTCTTTGAAGGGAAATTTTAGCCGCTAATTTTTCTTTTTAAATTACCCTCAACAATCAGACTTTACATTATATTTGAGGCAATTATATAATAGAAAACTTGGATTATATCTGAAATGCACGTAGGTCGAGGCAAAATGAAAAATAGCCCTTAAAATTTAATTCTTAAATTTTAAGGGCTATTTTTACATAAAGTATATAAAGAAAAAGAAGCCTAAGAGCGCTGATGCGTTCCTATTTTTGGTCTCTTGTAACAACATCTCCAGAAAGGAGGTATTCCAGCCACACCTTCCGGTACGGCTACCTTGTTACGACTTAGCCCCAGTCACTAGTTTTACCCTAGGTCACTCCTTGCGGTCGTGAACTTCAGGTACCCCCAGCTTCCATGGCTTGACGGGCGGTGTGTACAAGGCCCGGGAACGTATTCACCGCGCCATGGCTGATGCGCGATTACTAGCGAATCCAACTTCACGAAGTCGAGTTGCAGACTTCGATCCGAACTGAGACCGGTTTTCGAGATTCGCATCTTGTTGCCAAGTAGCTGCCCTCTGTACCGACCATTGTAGCACGTGTGTAGCCCTGGACATAAGGGCCGTGCTGATTTGACGTCATCCCCACCTTCCTCTCGGCTTGCGCCGGCAGTCCTGCTAGAGTCCCCATCTTTACATGCTGGCAACTAACAGTAGGGGTTGCGCTCGTTATGGAACTTAATCCGACACCTCACGGCACGAGCTGACGACAACCATGCAGCACCTCCAACGCCGCCCCGAAGGGAAGTCTGCTTTCACAGACCGTCAGCGCCGGTTCTAGCCCAGGTAAGGTTCCTCGCGTATCATCGAATTAAACCACATGCTCCTCCGCTTGTGCGGGCCCCCGTCAATTCCTTTGAGTTTCAACCTTGCGATCGTACTCCCCAGGTGGATCACTTAATACTTTCGCTTAGCCACCGGCGGTATATTGCCGACAACCAGTGATCATCGTTTACAGCGTGGACTACCAGGGTATCTAATCCTGTTTGATCCCCACGCTTTCGTGCATCAGCGTCAATAACAGCCTGGCAAGCTGCCTTCGCGATCGGTGTTCTATGTAATATCTACGCATTTCACCGCTACATTACATATTCCGCCTGCCCCGTCTGTATTCCAGTTTATCAGTATCAACGGCACGGTCTCAGTTGAGCTGAGAGATTTCACCGCTGACTTAATGAACCGCCTACGCACCCTTTAAACCCAATGAATCCGGATAACGCTCGCATCCTCCGTATTACCGCGGCTGCTGGCACGGAGTTAGCCGATGCTTATTCCTATTATACCGTCAGTCCATTATCACGTAATGGTGTTCTTCTAATAGAAAAGCAGTTTACAACCCATAGGGCCGTCATCCTGCACGCGGCATGGCTGGGTCAGACTTTCGTCCATTGCCCAATATTCCTCACTGCTGCCTCCCGTAGGAGTCTGGTCCGTGTCTCAGTACCAGTGTGGGGGATAACCCTCTCAGGACCCCTACCCATCGCCGACTTGGTGAGCCGTTACCTCGCCAACTATCTAATGGGACGCATGCCCATCCTTCACCGGATTGCTCCTTTATCCATCAAATCATGCGATTCAATGGAACCATGAGATATTAATCTTCCTTTCGAAAGGCTATCTCTCTGTGAAGGGTAGGTTGCATACGTGTTACGCACCCGTGCGCCGGTCGCCACCAGTGTATTGCTACACCGTGCTGCCCCTCGACTTGCATGTGTTAAGCCTGCCGCAAGCGTTCATCCTGAGCCAGGATCAAACTCTTCATTGTAAATAATTTTTTTTATGTCTTTGAAGTTGTTCGAGACCTGACTTCGTCGCTCAAATTTTACTTTGTTTCAAAGTCTATTGATTCGGTTCGCATTCTTTACGTCTGCCTCACGGCAGCGTATTCGTTCTTAGGCTTTCTTTTTGCTTCATTTCTTGTTTAGAACTTTCGTTTTCCGTCCTTTTTCCTCACTGCTCTCCTACCCGAAAAAACGGACTGCAAAGATACAACTTTTTTCAATATAACAAACTTTTTTGAAAATATTTTTTTCATCCCATTTAATTAATTGGGTTCCAATTAATTAAATGGGATGAAAAAAATGAGAGCGCGGGACGGGGAATGCTTTTGAGGGGAAATTTGAACGAGTTGAGGATGAAAATTGGCGGGGATGAACGCGAAAGTGTGCGTTTTCTCTGTGATTTTTCCCTTTTGGGGGAATCAAAGGGGGCTTGTGATACTTTGTGGTGAAAAAATATTGTCGGATTCGCGTAATCGTTATTTTTATGATTACAAAAATGGGTTAATAATAGATAACTTTTTGTCGATCACCATTTTATGTTGCATATCTTCGGAATAGAGCGTATGGCAACCACTATCCAATGCCGCAGCAATAATAATGGCTACTTGCATACAAACAATGGGTGAACGAACAATTAAATTTCTCGCAATGCTTTGCTTATCAGCAGCATTTTCATCGTGGCTGTATATCAGGATGTTGGTATCAAGTGCAAATTTATTCATAGATATTTGCTTCTTCTCTATTAAACTTAAAACCTGACAAATCAATCAAATGATTTTTCAATTCATTGTCCAACTTTTCCCTTTTTTCGGATAAGGTTTCCTCTCTGTTTACAGGGGTTGACTTGAATAAACCCAACGAAAGAATATACTCTAGCGTCCTTTGTGCCTGCGTGTTACGAAAATCGTATTCCAATGTTATACTTGCCATAATGTGTTTTTAAAAAATAATTGCAAAGGTACAACTTTTATTTTAATCCGCCACCCTCAACTTTTCCAAAACTTTGGCGTAAAGAGCGCCAGCACGGTAAAGAGTTCGAGACGTCCGAGTAGCATCAGGAGGGTGAGCATCCATTTTCCGAAGTTGGGGAGGGCGCTGAAGTCGCCGGCAGGACCGAAAGTGCCGATGCCGGGACCGATGTTTCCGATGGTGGCAATGGCGGCGCCGACGCTGCTTTCAAAATCAAGTCCCATGAAGGAGATTACCACCACGAAGACGAAGGCGACGATGATGTAAAGCACAAAAAACGCCATCACCTTGTAGAGGGTGTCGTTTTCGATGATTTTCTTTGAGAAAGTGAGCGGCACGACGGCGTTGGGGTGTATCAGCCGTTTCAGTTCTAAGTAACTGTTTTTCACGAGCAGCGACTGTCGCACGATCTTCATCCCGCCGCTGGTAGAACCTGCCATTCCTCCGACGAACATCAAAAAGAAGAGAACCGTAATCAGATAGACGGGCCAATCCATGTAATTGGTTGTAACAAAACCTGTTGTGGAGACGATGGAGACGGCGTAAAAGAACGCCTGCCGAAAAGATTCCTCCGCCGCCGAGTGAAAATGGTACAGCAATCCGCCGGTGATAATGACCGTAGCGGCGATGATGACGCCGATGTAAACCCAAAATTCGTGGTACTCCAAAATTTTCCTGAACATTCTTTTTACAAGGAAGTAAATAATGGTAAAATTGATGCCACCGATAATCATAAAGATGCTGATGACGTATTGCGAATAGGCGGAGAAGTCGGCGACATTCGTATTTTGTGTTGAAAATCCTCCTGTGGAAATGGTTGATAGCGAATGACATACCGCTTGGAAAAAGTTCATGTCGCCCATAGAGAGTAGCAAAATGCCGGCGAAGGTGAAGAAGAGATAGACCAACCATAGCCGTTTGGCGGTGGCTTTGATTTTGGGATGCAGTTTGTTTTTGCTGGGACCGGTAAATTCGGCGGCAAAGAGTTGAAAACCGGCGATGCCCAGCATGGGTAAGATGGCTAAGGTGAGCATGATGATTCCCATGCCGCCCATCCATTGTGTCATGGCGCGCCAAAACAAAATTCCTTTTGGAAGGCTTTCCACATCTGTAAAAATGGAAGATCCGGTGGTGGTGAATCCCGAAATGCTTTCAAAGAAAGCGTCGGTAATGCTAACATAATCAAGGGAAAAGAGATAGGGCAACATCCCAAAAACGGAGGCGGCAACCCACGAGAGCGTAACGATTAAAAATCCTTCCCGTCGGCTGATTTCTTCGTTGAGCCGTCGGCGGGGAACCCAGCAGAAGAACCCTGTAAAGAAAGTAACGAAAGCGCTTGCCGCCAACGCCCAAACCTCCTCTCCGTAATAGATGGAAAACGGAACTCCGCAGAGCATAAAGACCGCCTCTATCATCAGCAAGAAGCCGATAACGGTGATAATCGGACGGTAAGATATCTTTTTGTTAATGGGTGCCATATACTATATTATTATATCCATTTTACCTAGAATAACTTCTCCACCTTATCCACCGCATGAGGCAGTGATAAAACGACCACCGTGTCGTCTTCTAAGAAATTGGTATCTCCGATGGCGATAAACGCCTTTTCGCCGCGTATGAAACCTCCGATGATGGCTCCTTCGGGCATTTTTATCTTTTTCAGCGGGCGTTTGGTGATGGGTGCGCCTTTTTTGACGACAAACTCCAACACGTCGGCGTCAATGCCACTCAGAAAAGTTACGGAGGCGACTTCGCTGTTCATGGTGAAACGGGCTATGTAACCTGCGGTGATGAGTTTTTTGTTGATGGAGGTGTCTATTCCGATATTTTGGGCGATGTCAATATAGTCAATGTTGTCAATGAGCGGGATGACCTTTTTGACGCCGTATTTTTTTGCCAACAGACACGAAAACATGTTGATTCCGGAGTCTTGCGTAACCGAGATGATGGCGTCCATCTCCATGATGCCTTCGTCTTCGAGCAGTTGCACGTTGTGGGCGTCTCCGTTGATTACTAAGGTGTTTGCTAATTCTACGGCGGCTTCTTCGCAACGTTGTTTGTCAATGTCTATCAGTTTGACGTTTTTCTCATTTTGCAAGTCGCGGGCGGTTTTTCGTCCGATACGCCCTGCGCCGATGATCATCACATTTTTAACCGTATAGCCGGATTTTCCGCTCAGTTCTAACAGCAGGTCGGTGTCGTCGGGCTTGTTGGAGAGGACGTAAGCCAGGTCGTTGGGGAGGAACTTATCGTTGGCGGCGGGTATGATGGTTTTTCCGCGGCGGTGTATGGCGACAGCCCGAAAGTTCAGGTCGGGATACTTCTGCGCCACTTCTGCGAGCGTCATTCCCGTAACGGGCGCCTCTTTGGTGAGACGAAAGAGGAGCAGTCGCAGTTTTCCGTTTCCGAAGTCGTGGACTTCCGTTGCCGCCGACTGGTCGAGCAGCGCCACGATCTCTTCGGCGGCGATGATTTCGGGCGTTACGACCTCGTCAATGCCCAAATCTCTGAACATGGCGACGTTGCGCTCGTTCAAGTATTCGACGCTGTTCACACGAGCAATGGTGCGCTTGGCGCCGATTTTTTTACCTAAGATGCAGGTCAGAATGTTGGTTTTCTCCTCGTGTAGAACGGAGATGAGCAGGTCGGCTTTCGACACATTCGCGTTTTTTAATACGGAGAGCGAGGTGGAATCGCCCGTTATAGCGAGCAAGTCTGCTTCCGATTCCAACATCTTCAGAAGATCCTCGTTAGGGTCAACAACGGTGATGCTGTGGTTGTTTTTCGTCAACAACTTCGCCAAAAAAAATCCTACTTCGCCGTCTCCGGCAATGACTATATTCATGTTTTTACCTGATTTTCAATCATTAACTACTTTTGCCGTTTTTTCTCCCGACCGGATGATATACACTCCGCTGACCGACAGGGGAATATTTACCGTTTCGTCGGTCGCAACGCCTTGATACACAAGTTTTCCCAAGATGTCATACACGCGCCATGTTTCGCCGACGGTGAGTCCGCTGACGTATAGTATTCCGTTTCGGGTATATGCTTTCAGGGTGTTGGACTGCGAAATTTCGGCAATGCCTACGCCTATCGTAATGCTAAAATCCTGCGTATATTCTATGCCTATTCCCAAGCCATTGGCAACGATGGCTCTGACAAGAGCGCTCCCCGCAGCGGTGATGTTTAACGTGTTGACGCCGCTGATATAAGCGCCGGAGCCTCCGGCGTCAATGACTTTCCAACCAATGTTTTTATAGGTAGCGTTTTCCGGTATAACTGTTCCGGTGAGGAGGAGTGGAACTTTTATCGTTGCTTCTGTGGGAACGTCTATGATGTCGGTTACGGCAACAAAGTCTTCCGGATTGATGCCGATTTTAAAATCTTTGATGTAGTCTATACCGATTCCTGTGCCGTTTTCGATGATTGCTCTGATGGTTGCTGTGCCTGTTTTTGTGGTGTTCAGGATATTGCCGTCGGTGATGGTGGCGCCGGTGCCTCCGCCATTCTGTACGCTCCAAACGATGGTTTGGTAGGTAGCGTCGCTGGGGATGACTGTTCCCGTGAGGGTGAGCGGAACGCCTACCGTAGTCCATTGCGGCACGTTGATAATATCCGTAACGGAAACAAAATCTTCCGGATTTATGGCAATGATACAATCTTTAACGAAATCCACACCTAATCCGATGCCTTCTGCGATGGTTGCGGTGATAATTACTGTTCCTATCTCTATGGTATTCAGGATATTACCGCTGCTAAGCGTAGCGCCGGTGGTTCCTGCCGATTTAATGCCCCAGACGATGGCTTTGTTGGTGGCGTTGTCCGGAACAACCGTACCGGTGAGCGTGAGCGGTATTCCTACGGTAGTCTCTGTGGGTACATTGATGATGTCTGTTACCGACACAAAGTCTGCCGGATTTACCGCAATGTCAAAATATTGCTCGTAGTCTTCGCCCTTGCCCAAGCCGTTGGTGATGATGGCGCGGACAACTGCCGTACCTGTTCCGGTGGTATTGAGGGTATTGCCGCCGCTGAGGGTGGCGCCGGTAGTTCCTGCGTCCAGCAACTCCCATGCAAAGGTTTGGTAGGTGGCGTTGCCCGGAACGACCGTCCCCTTGAGGGTGAGCGGAACGCCTACCGTAGTCTTTTGAGGTACGTTGATGATCTCCGTTACGGGAATAAATGTGATGATAAGGGTGTCGCATTTTACTATGGTGGCGTCGTTTCCACCCTTTCCTTCGATATCTGTCCAGTCGCCGGTGCCGAAAGAACTTTCTGAGGATTGTCCCATCGCAACAAACCCACCGTATATCTGGTCTGCCCAGATATAGTGATCATCACCGCTTCCGCCAAAATTTTTTCTCCATTCCATATTACCCGCATTATCATATTTCACCATAATGGCATCGTTACCGCCTTTGCCCATAAAACCGATCCAGTCGCCGGTGTTGAAAGAACCGGCGCCAGAATATCCCACCGCAACATATCCGTCGGATAGCGCTGTTACTGCAGCATAGCGATCAACAGCATTACCGCCAAAATTCTTTTTCCATACTACATTGCCGGCGTGGTCAAGTTTTACAATGATAGCGTCATCGCCGCCTTTTCCCGAAACGCCAGTCCAATCGCCATTGCCGAAAGAACCGGACTCAGAATACCCCGCTGCAACAACTCCGTCCGATACCGTTGTTACGGAAACAAGAAAATCTGCTCCATTCCCGCCGAAATTCTTTTTCCATACCACATTGCCGTTGTTGTCATATTTTACAATAGTGGCGTCTCGACCGCCTTTTTCCGAGATGCCGGTCCAATCGCCATAGCCAACAGAATTGGAATACCCAGTCGCCACAACTCCGTCCGGCACTGCTGTTACCCATGTATAGGAATCCCAACCTTTTCCGCCCAAACTCTTTTTCCATACCACATTACCGTTGTGGTCATATTTAACAGCAATGGCATCGTGGGTTCCTTTTGCTGAGATGCCTGCCCAATCGCCATTACCGAAAGACGCAGATGCGGAATGTCCCACTGCAACAACCCCATCCGATACAGTCGTTACTGCAAAATAGATGTCTTGACCATTTCCTCCAAAATTCTTTTTCCATACCACATCGCCGTTTCGGTCATATTTCACAATAATGGCGTCTTGCCCTCCTTTTCCCACAACTCCTTCCCAATCGCCGTTGCCGAAAGAATCGAAATCGGAGTATCCTACCGCAACATATCCATCGGATACAGTCGTTACTGCCCAATAGGCATCATCGCCGTTTCCGCCGAAATTCTTACACCATAGTACATCGCCCTGGATATAAGTTCCATAGCCATAGTTTACAATAATGGCGTCTCGACCGCCTTTCCCTGCAACATCTTCCCAATCGCCATTACCAAAGGATGCTTCATCAGAGTATCCCACCGCAACAAATCCATCGGCTTTTGACGTTGCCACAGTTACCGAAGCATAAAAATCATCACCATACCCACCAAAATTATTGTTCCATGCTACATGGTAATCCTGCGCGAAAACAGGTAACGATGAAAAAAGAAAAACCAGTCCCGTTAACATAACAGAGACTGCAATAAACCGTAATTTTTTAAATCGTTCCATAACAATACTTTTTTTAATTAATACTTTTTTATTTTTAACTATTTCTATATCAACTTAATAATAAACATTCATCCCACGTAGGTTCTACTTCATAACAATAAGTCAACAATGCTAACCCAATTCCCGCAATGCCATCAAGTGATCCATAAGAATTTATCCACCCTTCTTTTCCTTTCCACGTCTTATAGCCTACCAATCCGTCTGCAAAGATAGACATTTTTATTGTTTGGTCAAACCAATAATCGGCGGCGTTTTTAAATTCGGGCATGCGAGTATTCCACACATGCATGGTAGAAAATATGGGCAATTCCTGCGGTGCCATGACACAGACCTGCATCTTTTACAAAGAAAATAAGGTTTTGTATTACTCTGTATTGCTTCACTTCGTTCGCAATGACGGGACGGGGCAATTTTGTCATATACCCTTAAAAAAGCTGTTTGCAAAAATCGGGATAGACTTTACTGTAAACCTCAGTCTAATCCTCTTCCTTCTGCTGCGCAGCGTATTCTTCGAGCAGTTTGGTTTGAACGTCGCCCGGTACTTGCGCGTATTGTGCAAATTCCAATGAGTACATGGCGCGTCCGCTGGTGATCGAACTCAGGGAGGTGGAGTAGCGGTTCATCTCTGCGAGAGGCACTTGCGCTTTGATTTTCTGATAGTTACCTTCGGAGTCCATTCCCATGATGACGGCTCTGCGTCCTTGCAGGTCGGTCATCACGTCGCCCATCTTATCTTCGGGAACTAACACTTCTACGTTGTAGATGGGTTCGAGAATCTTGGGCGCTGCGTCTTGGAACGACATGCGGAAGGCGTTACGTCCGGCTAATTTGAAAGCCATTTCGTTGGAGTCAACGGGGTGCATTTTGCCGTCGTAGATATAGACGACCACGTCGCGGGCATAAGAGCCGGTCAGCGGTCCTTCTTCCATCTTTTCCATGATGCCTTTGAGGATAGCGGGGATGAAACGGGCGTCAATGGCACCTCCGACGATGCAGTTGTTCAATACCAACTTTCCGCCCCATTCCAACGGATATTCGTCCGAGCCTCTGACGGGGAATTCTGTCGTCCACGACATGCCTTCCACGTAGGGTTCTATCATCATGTGGACTTCGCCGAACTGTCCGGCACCGCCCGATTGTTTCTTATGGCGATACATGGCTTTTGCCTTTTTCGTAATCGTTTCGCGGTAAGGGATTTTCGGGGCAAAGTATTCGTATGCGACTTTTTCGAGGTTTTCTATTTGCCATTTCACGATGTTGAGGTGAAGTTCGCCTTGTCCGCCGACGATCATCTGTTTCAACTCTTTGGAGAGTTCGACGGTGAAAGTGGGGTCTATGCGGTATTTGGCGACTAAGGCGGCGTTCAGTTTTTCATCGTCGGTAGAGTTTTTGGCTTTCACTGCCATGAGGATTTTGGGGGCAGGGAAGGCAATCGGTTCTACGATGTCTTCCGTATTTTTCACGCCGGAGATGGTGGTGTTGGTCTTGGAGTTTTTCAGTTTGATGGTTCCTGCGATGTCGCCGGCGACGGCTTTGTCCATCTTTTCACGGTTTTTCCCGTAAACGGCGTAAAGTTGGGTGATACGTTCTTTGGTATCAGTGGTGGAGTTGTACATGTCGGCGCTTTCGGCGACTTCGCCGTCGAACACTTTGAAGAAAGAGACTTCGCCGAGATGTTGCTCCATCCCTGTTTTGAAAACAAACAGCACGGGCGGATTTTTGACGTCGCACTTCAACTCTTTCCCTTTGGTGGTCTTTTTGAAATGCAAACTTGGGTCGTTAGGAGCAGGTACGGATGCGTTGATAAACTGCATCAGACGTGAAACGCCCATGTTGTGTTTGGCGTTGATGCAGAAAACGGGGAAGAACGTTCTGTTTATCAATCCTAACTTCATCCCTTTTGCTATTTGTTCTTCGGTCAGGGCGCCGTTTTCAAAGAATTGTTCCATCAATTCTTCGTCGGCAGACGCTAATTCTTCTATCATGGTGGCTTGCATCTCTTCTGCTTTCGCTTTCAGGTCGGCGGGGATGTCGAGGATTTCGGGTTTTCCGCCGTTTTCCGAATATTTCAACATTTTCATCATCAGCAGGTCAATGATGGCGTTGAAACTCAATCCGACATTTACCGGAAACTGGCACGGTGTAATGCCGGAGCCGAACTGGGCTTTCAGTTGGCGCAACGTCTCGTCAAAGTTGGACTTTTCGTGTTCTAAATGGTTGATGGCGAAGATGATAGGCGTTTCTAACTTGCTGGTATTCCGCCACGCAATTTCCGTTCCTACTTCCACGCCGTTTTGGGCATTTATGACCACAACGCCTGTCTCGATAACTTTCAGCGCTGCAATGACTTCGCCTACGAAGTCATCGAATCCGGGCGTGTCAATGATATTGATCTTCTTCCCTTCAAATTCGCTGTACATCACTGTTGATGAAACGGAGTTGCCGCGTTCCAATTCGATGTCTCTGTAATCGGAGACAGTGTTGCCGTCGTCAACGCTACCTCTTCTGTTGATAAGCCCGCCTTCAAATAACATGCTTTCCGCTAATGTCGTCTTTCCGGCTTTTGCACCGCCCACAAGGGCAATATTCCTAATCTCGCTTGTCTGATAAACTTTCATGTCGTTCTAAAACTTATTTATTATGTATATTAATTTCTTATGTATTTCGATACCCCACAAAAAAATGGGGTGCAAAGATACGATTTTTAATTGAGAATTTCAATACTCTTTTTTTATGTAGAAAACTTCGAATAAAAAACAGCACACAAAGATTTTTACCCTTCCTCATCCGGTAGCGCATCAATCATTTTTCTGAGGTTTGATTCGGGATCAACGTCTTTGCAGAGCATCAGCAGGGCTTTTTTGGGGATGGTTTTGATGTTGAGGTACATCAGGGCGTCTAAGCAGTTGTTGAAGTAGAAGTCAACGTTGAAGCCGATGGCTCGCGTGTGGAGCATGGAGATGTATTGGCGTATCAGGGTCGGTGTTACAAATTCAGGGTCAATGCTTTGAACGAAGGTGTCCAAGATGGCGAAGTCGCCGTTGGTAATCAGTTTAAATGTTTCCTTGTCGAAAGTTCGGATGAGTTTGAAGGTGGCTCGCTCTTTGTTTTTGGTGAGCGCTGCTAATTCGCGGTCGAAGTAGTTGACTTTGATAAATTCGATGGTGAGGGCTTTGGCGGCTTCGGAGAATTTTCCGGAGATGCTGACAGCGCCCAGCAAGTAGTCGGTTTTGGTGTTCATCATGGTGATGAGCAGTCCTTTCCAGAGAGCGAAGAGGGTGGAGTGTTTTTTCTGGTATTCGGCGATGATGAACGAGCGTCCTAATTCGAGGGTTCTGCTCATCATGGGTTTCATTTTGGGGTCGAAGTCGAAGAGGGTGCTGATATAAAACTCTCCGAGACCTCCGTGTCGTTCGAGGATTTCCCTGCCTATGCCGATGCGGTAGGAGCCGACGATTTTGTGCGCTTGGTCGTCCCACACAAAGAGTTGGTAGAAATATTCGTCGAAGGGGTCTGTGTCTAAGGGTTTATTGGTGCCTTCTCCTACTTCGCGGAAGGTGATTTCGCGCAGTCGGGCGATTTCGTACATGATGTTGGGCATCTGTGCCGGTTTGGAGCAGAACACGGTGTAGTTGGAGATGGTGATGAGGTTTTTATCGGGGTCGGAGCGTAGTTGTTCTATTTCCGAGAGTATGGCATCCGGGTCTGCCGGCGGGAGAATGGGCGCAGGTTTTTCGGGCGGAAGCAGCACGCTGGGTTCCAACTTTTTATAGGAGAGGCGCAGGGCGTAGGTATAAAGACGTAAGACTTTGCTGTATGTCTCCAAGTCGTGGTAGCGTTCCTGTTCTTTGACGGGGATGGGCAAGCCGATACGAAATTTGATGACGCTGTGGCGTTTGTTCAGGTATTCTCGCGGCAGGCGCAGCGTCCGAAGCGTCCAGTGTATCTTGCTCAACACATGGAATAATTTACTGTTGGAGCCGTGTACATAGACCGGCAGCACCGGGATTTTTACTTTTTTAACAAATCGCATAATGGGTTGATTCCACGACCGGTCTTCGCAGTCAATAAGCCCTCTTTGCCATGTTGACACCTCTCCGGCTGGGAAAATAATCAACGGATGTCCCTCCTGTATGGCTTTAAAACACGCTCTAAGGTCTTTGATGCTGTTGAACGCACCGGGTTTTTCTTCAAAAGGGTTCACTTTGAGCCAGTAGTTGTCAATAACTTTCACTTTGCCCAATATAAAGTTTGCCACGACTTTGACGTCGGGACGCACCGATGCAATGATTTTGGTGAGTATCAAGCCCTCCGCCATGCCAAATGGATGGTTGGCAACTACAATAAAAGCGCCCTCCTTCGGAATACGGTTGATGTCGGAGATGGAACACTCGTAGTTCAACCCCGACTCCTGAATGATGCCGATAAGCGCATCATAGCCTTTGAGGTTGGCTTTTTCAACCTTGTCGTATATCTTATTGCACTTTGAAAGCCCCAAAACGGATATCAACAGATTACAAATTGCTTTTCCTCCGAATTTCAGGAGAAATTTGCTCTTTATCAAGTCATTAGCAGTAACTACAGGCATAAGTTTATTATTTTAATGATTCCTTCCTTGTCAAACCCACAATCTTTATGTAATTGATTCAGAGTACCTTGTTCAATAAATTCGTCCGGTATTCCTAATCTGAAAATTTTTGCGTGGTACTCGTTTTTCACAGAGAACTCCATGACGGCGCTACCCAACCCGCCGATGATGGTTCCATCTTCGACGGTGATGATAGTCGTATATTTTTTACATATTTCGTGAAGTAACTCTTCGTCAATGGGTTTCAAAAAGCGCATGTCGTAGTGCGCAACGGCGATATTTTTTTGTTCTAACTCCTCGCACGCCGCTGCCGCGAAATTTCCCGGATGTCCGATGCTGACGATGGCGATTTTGTCGCCGTCTCTCAGTTTTCGTCCTTTTCCGACGGGCAACTCTTCAAAAGGCTGTTTCCATTCTGACAGAACGCCGCGTCCGCGCGGATAACGGATGGAGAAAGCGCCGTGTTTCCCCGTTTGGGCGGTAAACATCATGTTTCGCAACTCCACTTCGTTCATGGGCGCTGCGATGGTGATGTTGGGGATGGAGCGAAAATAGGCGAGGTCGAACGCCCCGTGATGCGTGGGACCGTCTTCACCGACAAGTCCGGCTCTGTCCAAACAAAATACCACCGGCAACTTTTGCAACGCCACGTCGTGAATCACCTGATCGTAAGAGCGTTGCATAAACGACGAGTAGATATTGCAAAACGGGATTTTTCCGGCGGCAGCCAATCCCGCCGAGAAAGTTACGGCGTGTTGTTCGGCGATGCCTACGTCGAAAGCGCGATCGGGAAGTTCCTGCATCATGATATTCAAAGAACATCCCGTTGGCATGGCGGGCGTGATGCCGATGATTTTCGGATTCTGTCGCGCTAACTCTACGATGGTGTGTCCGAAGACGTCCTGATATTTTGCGGGCATGTCGCCAGTCGTTTTTTCCAAGATACATCCGGTAGTCATGTCGAACTTGTCCGGCGCATGGTACGAGATGGGGTTTTCCTCTGCCAAAGTCAATCCTTTTCCCTTTTTGGTAACAAGGTGAAGAATTTTCGTCCCCGGTATCTTTTTCATGGCTTGCAGGATGTTGACCATCGTCTTAATATCGTGTCCGTCCACCGGACCGAAATAACGCCAGTTCAACGCCTCAAAAAGATTGCTAAATCCTGTAACAGAAGATTTTAGTCCGCGCGTCAGTTGTCGTGTAATGGCGATGGTGTTTTTCCCGTACCGGCTTTTGCGCCGCATCATGTAGTTCCAGACTTTGTTTTTGAAACGGTTGTAAGTGGTTGAGGTAGTGATGGATAGCAGATATTCTTTGAACGCGCCCACGCCTTTGTCAATGGAGATGCCGTTGTCGTTGAGGATGATGAGCATGTTGGGTTTTAGTTCGCCGGCGTGATTCATGGCTTCGAACGCCATTCCGCCGGTCATGCTGCCGTCGCCGACGACGGCGATGTTGTGCCGGTCTGTGTTTCCGTCCAGCACGTCTGCTATTGCCATTCCGAGCGCGGCGCTGATGGCGGTGGAGGCGTGTCCGGTGCCGAAGGCGTCGTAGGCGCTCTCGGTCATCTTGGGGAAACCGCTGATTCCTTTGTACTTCCGGTTGTTGTGAAAGTCTGACTTACGCCCGGTCAGGATTTTGTGGGCGTAAGCCTGATGTCCCACGTCCCATATCACGCGGTCGTCGGGCGTGTTGAAGACGTAGTGCAACGCCACCGCAATCTCGACTGCGCCCAAACTGGCGCCGAGATGTCCCGAATTAGACGAAATCACTTCAATGATAAAACGTCGAATGTCATCGCATACCGCCCCCAACTGTTCAACAGAAAGCGCCCGAAGGTCTTCGGGAGAGTCTATCTGCGGGAGGTGGTGGTATGTGAGGGTTGAGGTCATATTTTATTATTTTAATAATCTTCTACTTTCAACCTCCTGTAACACACTCATCTGCTGAATAGCAATCTGATTTAGCCTTATCAAGCGCTCTTTTTGCGGAAGTCTTTCATTGATAAATACGGAATTCAGATTTTCCATGTTGGACAAGCAAATTAATTCGTTGATTGCGGCATAATCGCGGATATTACCTTTCAGGTCAGGATTTGTTTCGCGCCACTCTTTGGCGGTCATGCCAAACATGGCTACGTTCAATACATCGGCTTCGTTGGCGTAGATGAAATTTATTTGTTCTTTGGATAGTTTGTTCGGAATTAGATTTCGGCTAACGGCAGAAGTATGAATGTGATAATTTATTTTGGCTAATTCTCGCTTTGCTGTCCAGCCTAATGCTTTTTGCTCTTCTTCTTTAAGACGTTGGAACTCTTTGACCAATAACAATTGGAATCGCGGACTTATCCACATTCCAAAGTGAAACGCAATATCTTTGTGAGCATAAGTGCCGCCGTAGCGTCCTGCTTTTGCTGTGATTCCAATCGCACCGGTCCTTTCAATCCATTGTTTTACCGACAGAACAAAATTGTTGCTCCCTGCTGAATTTTTAATTGTACCGAATTCGGTATAATTAAAATCCGGATTGAACAAAATTTCCCATTCTCCTATATATTCAATGGTGCTTTTTAGACTAAGCCACTTTATGATAATATGTTCTTCCATTTGGCTGTGTGCCATATCTGTAAGAGAAATATAATCAGCGTCTTTAATCTGAAGTATCGTTATGTCCGTTCCTGTTACATTTATCTTTGCCATATCTTTATATATATTACATTTTCACCACCTTCCCATTCCCAACAACCCGCCCCTCCGAAAGAACGCTAACACCATAAACCCCTTGCGGCAAATGGCTGATGTTTATTTCGATGGGCGATTGTCCGATTTCCGATTTCCGAAATTCCCCTCCTTTGGAGGGGGCAGGGGGTGGTGTGATTTGCGATTGTAGAGACGGGGCGCGCCCCGTCTCTACGGGGGCAACGGTCAACACATTTCTACCCATCACATCGAAAATTACGATTTCCGATTGTCCGATGTCCGACATCCGATTATCGCACGTCGCAAATCGCAAATCGCAAATCGCAAATACCCCACTCGTCGGATTCGGATACATCCGCACACCCCCCCCTTCGGGGGGGCTTGGGGGGGCTATGCCCATGTTTACATCTTCAATATGAAACTCTTTCCAAACGTCGGCGGTCTGGTAGGCGGAGATGGCGTCTGTCGGCACTTTCAGCGTGCAGGCGGATTGATTTACATCTTCAAATACTTCGAACGTTATCTCAACGGGTACAGGATTTAGATTGGTTATTGAAGTAAGAGCGGTGCAACCGGCAAAGGCTCCATAGGAAATATCTGTAACGCTGTTTGGAATGGTAACATATTTGAGAGCGGTGCAATTTTTAAAAGCATCCACTTCAATAGCTGTTACGCTGTTTGGGATGGCAATAGATTTAAGAGCGGTGCAAGCGGCAAAGTCCCCATATTTAATTGCTGTAATGCTGTTTGGAAGGGTAATAGATTCGAGGGCGGTGCACAAGTAAAAAGCGTAATATCCAATCGTTGTAACGCTGTTTGGAATGGTTATTGAAGTAAGTTTTTCGCAAACGCGAAAAGCGTCATTTCCAATCTTTGTAACGCCGTTTTCTATGATCACGGTAACGATAGATTTTCGATAATCATACCACGGCGCCCAAATATCCCACTCATAATCCGGCATCTCCCCCTCCCCACTGATAGTGAGCGTGCCGTCGTTCAATTCCCACGTCAGTGGACCTGTCATCCCGCTTTGCGCGAATGTGCTTGATACGTTCAGCAGCATGGTTAATGCTAAAATGGTGAGATGTTTCTTCATGTTTTAATATAACAATAATAATTCTTTTAATCCTTTGTTGAGTTCCATTATTTCTGTATTGGACAGCTCGCCTAATTCGCCGAGTACCAAACTGGAATCTATTGTCGCAATTTTTCCGATGCGAATCAGAGAGGGTACTTTCAGTCCGTTGTATTTAGAAGGGAAAACAGGCACATCGTATTTTGTTTTCCATCTCACCTCTGATGTAATAAAACTAATTGTTACATCCAAGTCGCTCTTACACAACACTACAGCAGGTCTTATTTTACTCCCTTTCAAGTCTGTAAAAGGAAACGGTATCAAAATAATGCTTCCTTTTTTCATATATACCTTACCTTTAAATCATCTATAGAATAAAGTTCCGGTTCGCTGTTTAAAAAATCATAACTGTGGCTCAAAGACGACAATTGTTGCAATCCTTCGGTAATCAAAACATCATCGGATCTTTGGATAATAAATTCCACAAAATCATTCACCTCCCGAATGTGTTTCATTGGTAATTGTTCAATATTCCGAACGGTTTTTTTCATTAAAATTTCTCGCTCCATACTATTATTTTTAATTGAGTTTCCCTTACTCCCCATTCCCGCCGCCTCGTCTTCCCAGCCCGATATATCCTTTCATCAGACCTCGTGTGGAGTTGTTGATGAAGGCGAGGATTTTATCGCGTTCCGGTGTTGCCGGCAGTTCGGCTTCGACTATCTGGACGGCTTGTGTTACGTTCATTTTTTGTTGGAATATCTTCCGATAGACGTCTTGTATCTCGTTGATGACTTGGTTGGAAAAGCCGCGCCGACGCAGTCCGATGGAGTTGACGCCGACGTATGAGAGCGGTTCACGGGCTGCTTTGACGTAGGGCGGGACGTCTTTGCGTACTAACGAGCCTCCGGCGATCATGGCGTGTTCGCCTATTTTGACGAATTGATGTACGGCGACCATGCCGCTGACGATGGCGAAGTCGCCGATTTCGATATGTCCTGCCAAGCCGGCGCCGTTGCCCATGATGACGTTGTCGCCCAAGATGCAGTCATGTGCCACGTGCGCACAAGCCATGATAAGGCAATTTTTGCCGAGGACGGTCTCGTGGTTGGCGATGGTGCCGCGGCTGATGGTAACGAACTCGCGGATGGAGGTGTTGTCGCCGATGCGCACAATGGTCTCCTCGCCTTGAAACTTCAGGTCTTGCGGGATGGCGGAGACCACCGCGCCCGGATAGATTTTGCAATTTTTCCCGATGCGGGCGCCTTCCATGATGTTCACGTTGGAGCCAATCCAGGTGCCTTCCGCGATTTCAACATTTTTCTCAATGTTGACAAATGGTTCAATGACCACGTTCTTGGCAATTTTCGCCTGCGGATGAACGTATGATAACGGTTGATTCATGATATATTATTTTTCTTTTACAATCTGAGCAAGCATTTCCGCTTCGACGGCCAACTGATTGCCGACATATCCTTTCCCCGACATCTGGCATAAGCCGCGCCGGATAGGACTGGTGAGGTCGAGACGGAACACCAAAGTATCGCCCGGAACGACCTTATTACGGAAACGGACGTTATCTATTTTAATAAAATAGGTAATGTAGTTTTCGGGGTCGGGGACGGTGGAAAGTACCAGAATACCTCCGCATTGCGCCATCGCCTCTATCTGCAAGACGCCGGGCATGACCGGATGACCCGGAAAATGACCGACAAAGAAAGGTTCGTTCATGGTAACATTTTTAACGCCGACCACGTGCGTGTCCGTCAGTTCTATGATTTTGTCAATCAGCAGGAAAGGCGGTCTGTGGGGCAGTTTTTTGGATATTCCGACGATGTCTAAAAGCGGTTCTTCGTTGGGGTCATATTTGGGGATGTGGTGTGTTTTTTCCCTGCTTTCGATAAATTTTTTGATTTTGAGGGCGAATGCTACGTTGGCGGCGTGTCCGGGTTTTTTGGCGATGATGTGGGCGTTGAAACGTCTGCCGACCAATGCCAAATCGCCGACGATGTCAAGGAGTTTGTGCCGGGCGGGTTCGTTGTTGAACGAGAGTCCGCAGGTGTTCAGGATGCCTTCTTTGGTTACTTCCACGTTCGGTTGGTTGAAAAACGTTTTCAGCGCTTCGATTTCTTCGGCGGGGAGGATGCGGTTGACAAAAACGATGGCGTTGTCGAGTTCTCCGCCGCGAATCAGGTTTTGCCGGATGAGTTGTTGCATCTCGTCAATGAAGACAAAAGTGCGGCAGGGCGCTACTTCCTTTTTAAAGTCCGCAATGTTATTCAGTTCGGCGTTTTGCGTTCCCAGAACATCGGTGTGAAAATCAATCATCACGGAGTAGTGGATGTGGTCGTCGGGGATGGCGATAAACTCGCTTCCTGTCTTGGGGTCGGAATATTTTATCGGTTCATCTAATTGAAATTCAACCCGTTCCTCGCCTTGTTCTTGGATGCCGGCTTCTTCCAATGCTTCCACGAAATATTTGGCGCTGCCGTCCATGATGGGGATCTCTTCGGCGTTTACTTCGATGATGATGTTGTCAATGTTGGCGGTGAAAATACTTGCCAAGCAATGTTCGATGGTGGCGATGCGGATGTTGTTCTTTATCAAAGTTGTACCTCTTGCCGTTTCTTTTACGAGGTCGGCGGTTGCCGCTATTTCGGGTTGTTCGGGGAGGTCGGTGCGTTTAAAAACGTAGCCGGTATTTTCCATAGCCGGCTTGAATGTGAGCGTGATATTTTCAATTCCCGTATGGAGTCCTCGTCCATGAATGGTTACCGCTTTCTCTATTGTCTTTTGTTTTACTGCCATATTCTATTTCATTATATAAAATACTACATACTTTTTATTTTTTCTTCCAACGCGTCAATTCTTTTGATGTGTTTATCCAAGTTGCGCGTGTGGATGATGATTTTTTTATGGGTGAAGGCGTCCACGGCGGGCGCTCCGAACATGAGTTTATTGTCGGCTACGTCGTTGCCGATGCCCGACTGGGCGGCGATTTTGACATTATCGCCAATCGTCAGATGGTCAATGATGCCGACCTGTCCGCCGATGATGCAGTTTTTCCCGATTTTGGTAGAGCCGGCGACGCCTGTCTGCGAGACGATGACGGTGTTTTCGCCGATGACGACGTTGTGCGCTATTTGGATGAGATTGTCCAACTTCGCGCCTTTGCGGATGATGGTCGAACCCATGGTCGCTCTGTCAATGGTAGTGTTTGCTCCGATTTCGACGTGGTCTTCGATGACGACGTTTCCTGTTTGTGGTATTTTCTCGCGACTAAAATCGGCTTGTGGCGTAAATCCGAAACCATCCGCGCCGATAACCACTCCGGCATGGATGATGCAATGATTGCCAATCACGGTGTCTTCATATATTTTTACGCCGTAATAGATGGTGGTGTGCCGACCGATGCTACTCCCTGCGCCCACGACGGTGTTCGGATAGATGGCGGCATGGTCGCCGATGGTTACGCCCGATTCTATCACGACGAAGTCGCCGATGTAAACATTTTCTCCGACGACGGCGTCCGGCGCGACGAATGCCCGTTCGGAGATGCCTGTGCGACGCGGTTTAAGTGATTGATACAGAGCGAGTATTTTTACAAATGCAGCACGCGGGTCGTCAACGCGGATGAGCGTGGTGGCGAGTGTTTGTTCGGGTGTAAACTCTTTATTTACAATGGTAACAGCAGCGGGTGCAGTGTATAGAAACGGTGCAAACTTCATATCTGCCAAAAAGGCAACAGCCCCCTCGCCGCCTTCTTCTATTTTAGAAAGTTTGGAAACGGCAGATTGAGGATTTCCTTCTATTGTGCCGTCAATGGCTGCAGCGATTTGTTCTGCTGTAAAATTCATGTAATCAGGGTTTTATCAGGAATGTTCCGTTTCTGCTCCGGCGAGTTGTTTGTCAACCAAAATACGTCCGCAGAACTCACAAACGATGATTTTTTTATAGTTGGTGATGTCTAATTGGTGTTGTGGCGGTATTTTGTTGAAACATCCGGCGCAGGCGTTCCGTTCGATGGTAACGACGGCTAAGCCGTTGCGGACGCTCTTGCGGATGCGGCTATATGCAGTGAGCAGGCGGTCTTCGATGTTGGCTTTGCAATGCTCTACTTCTTTCACTAATCTTTTCTCTTCGATGGCGGTTTCGGAAGAAATCTCGGTCAGTTCGACCTGTTTGATCTGCATCTCTTTCTCCCGATCTTCCATGTCAACTTTGATTTTTTCGATTTGCACCTTGTTCTCCTCTATCTGTATGAGCGATTCCTTGGTTTTCTTTTCGGCGAGTTGGATTTCTAACTCCTGAAACTCAATTTCTTTGGTTAGCGAGTCGTATTCGCGGTTGTTGCGAACGTTCATCAACTGTTCTTTATACTTCTTTATCAACGAATTATTGCTGTTGATGGCTTTTTTGTACTCGTCAATCTTTTTAGCGAGTTCCTTGTTGTTGATTTCGTGATTATCTTTTCGCGTTTTCAACATGGCTATCTCGTCTTCCAGATCCTGGACTTCGAGCGGAAGTTCGCCGCGAATGATTCTGATTTTGTCAATTTTTGTGTCAATTTGTTGGAGGTGATAGAGCAATTTTAACTTCTCTTCGATGGATAACGCCGCAACCTCAGCGTTTTTTTCTTCCGTTTTGACTACTTTAGTCTCTACTTTTTTTGCCATAACTTTCTTTATATTAAGTATTTAACTGCATTTGTACTATGAACTGAAATTTGAGCCGCAAAGTTACTAAAATTTTGCTTTAAAATGTCTAATAAAATTGATGTTGCAAATTGTTCTGTTTCGTAGTGTCCGGCGTCAACCAAAAGCATCTTTTTGTCGGGTGTGAAAAAGTCGTGATATTTGAGGTCGGCGGTGATAAAGACGTCGGCGTTTCGTTCTAATGCTGAATGGATTAGGAAACTGCCCGACCCGCCGCACAACGCCACCTTGCGCACCTGTTTTCCGATAAAACCGGAATGACGCAAAACCGGAATATTCAAAATTTGTTTTAATCGGAGCAGAAAATCTTTTTCGTCCATCGGTTCGGGCAACGTGCCTATGACGCCGATTCCTGCCTGTCCCGTCGTGTTTTCCAACTGATAGAGGTCGTAAGCCGGCTCCTCGTAGGGATGCGCCGCCACAAGAGCCGCCACCACCTGCCGCCGCAGATAAGTCGGAAAGACGGTCTCGATGCGATGTTCCTTCTCGGTATGATATTTCCCGACTTCGCCCACGAAAGGGTGCGTCTGCTCGCCGGCGCGAAACGTCCCTTCGCCCTCGACCGCGAAACTGCAAAAGTCGTAATTGCCGATACAGCCCGCTCCCGCCGCAAAGATGGCTTCACGTACTTTCTGCGTGTGCTGCACAGGAACGAAAGTTACAAGTTTCGACAACTGATGCTGTTGCGGCGACAAAATGGCACTCTCTTGTAATCCGATTTTTCTTGCCAAGATGTGGTTTACGCCGTCGGGCGCGTTGTCAAGGTTGGTATGCGCGGCGTAAACGGCGATGTTGTGGGCGATTGCTTGCCGTATCATCCGACCGGTCGGGTCGTGAGGGTTTATCTTCTTTATCCCGCTGAAAATCAAAGGATGGTGCGTGAGAATAAGATTGAAACCACCGTCAATGGCTTCCTGCAAAACAGTTTCGGTAAGTTCTAACGCAATGAGAACGCCGTTTGCCGTATCGTCCTCATTACCAATCAATAAACCCACATTGTCCCACTCTTCGGCATAAGCACGCGGAGCGCTCTTTTCAATAACCTGAATGATGTCTTTAATGGTCATAAATTATAATGTAAATGTATGGCGCGAAGTTACAAATAAAATTCCTATCTTTGCAACTGTAAATTTATTAAATATAATTACAATGAAAAAATTCTTATTATGTATGCTCATCGCAGGTTTAACGATACCTGCCATAGCACAGGTTGAAGTCGGATTATGGAAATCCGCAGGTGTTTCGGAAAGTTATGACCGTCAAAGTCAAGGCTCGGTTTACCCGATGACCCAACGGCATGACGACGGTTTTATCGGATGTACGTGGACGAATGAGGATAATTATCCATTTGACGGAAGCAGCACTCCGTTGAGAGGCGTCGGCTACTCTTATTCGACGGATGGAGGATTTACCTGGAGTTGGAACGATCCGGGCAATCCGGACTACCAACAAAACAGAGTCGGCGGAATACCGGTATATTGGCCCTCGTATGCGCAATGGGGCGCTAACGGAGAAGCCATTCTTGCCCGAAGCGCTGATGATTACGAGTATAATGGCGTACAAATTGTAAATGGTCTTGTATTGATGACGCGCCCGAATAAAGGTCAAGGCGAGTGGACAATTACTCCCGTTCCATATCCCGAAGGAAATTATACTCCCGGTGTTAATGCTGTTATGGCATGGGCGCGCATGACCACCAGCGGACCAAATCATCAATATATCCATATCATGTCGCCGATGAGAACGCCTTTGTATGATCTTATGAAACATCCGGTATATTATTACAGAACACAAAATGGGACAACATGGGACATCGAAGCCGCATTGGTAACGGAGATGATAGGTCAAGACTGGGGTCAAGATTATACATACACCGACGGAATTGATCTCGCCGTGCGTGGAAATACTGTGGCATGTTCATTTATGTCTTTGGGGGAGCATGGGTATGTGTTAAAATCACAAAATAACGGAGATACGTGGGAGTGTATCAAATTTTTTGATTCCCCTATTCGCAACGATGTAACGCCCGCCATGTATGCCGACACCGTCTATATCCCCAAGCAAGGATGTATAGCATTGGATAACAATGGAAAAATCCATGTTGCTTTTTCAGTGATAATGTCTCTAAATACCGATTCGGGAGTCAACTATTATTTAGGAATGTTCACATCTTTCCTCTCTTATTGGAATGAAAACATGGCGCCGATTGATGGGGCTACCGATTTTGTTAAACATGAAATAGATCCGTTATTGGAAAACTATTTCGATTGGGATCTATCGTATGATTATTACTACTATGTGAATTCCAAATTTCCTACATGGCCCATTGTCGGATATTTTACACCGCTATATGATGATCATTATTTTAACATAGACCCTTCTATAATTACTGATTGGGTAGGAACAAGTTACGGTAGCGCCGGCGGTTTTTCATTTCCGCAAATGACAGTTGACGATGACAACAATGTGCGGTTGATTTACTTGGGATTAGTAGATAACGGATATTACAATAGCCGTTGGCTCCGTCATCCCTTTTACACCGTCTCTTACAATGGAGGGCAGAACTGGACAAAGACGGAATATCTTGTAAATTACGTTGCGATGATTGATCAAGAATTTGCCTATTTGACATTAGCAGGCTTCGGCGAAGACCGGATGTATATGGTGGCGCAAACGGATCCTTTTCCGGGCACTCATGAGCCATACACAAATCCCAATATTTCTGAGCATGGAGCAGTACCTAACAATTACACTTTTTTCACTGTCGGCGGAACTTTACCGCCGCCACCGCCGGCTTGCGACCCCGTAACCAATGCCGCAGCAACCATCGAAGATGACTGCACATCGGCAACCATCACCTGGACACCCGTGGACGGCGCCGTAGAGTATGAAATCCGAAGAAACAACGTTACTTTAGCCAAAGTTACCGCGCCGCCTTATACCGACAACTTCAATTTTATCAATGGGACGACATACACATGGAGCATTAAAACCATTTGCGAAGAGAACGAATCGTGGTTTACGTCCGTCTCCGTAACCGCCGACTGTGCCGTTTGCGACCCCGTAACCAACGCAAAAGCCCAAATCGAAAACTGCGCCAAAGCAACCCTCACATGGAACGCCGTAGCCGGCGCCAAAGAGTACGAAATCAGACGAGACGGCAACCTATTAGATAAAGTTACGACGACCGTTTTTGTCGAAACCGCCGAGTTCGAAAACGGAAAATCCTACATTTGGACGATAAAAGCCATTTGCAACAAAGAATCTGCCGTCGAAGTCCCCGCCTCCGCAACCGCCGACTGCGAAGTGTGCGACCCCGTAACAGACGCACAAGCCCAAATCGAAAGTTGCACCACAGCAACCATCACCTGGACAGCCGTAGCCAACGCCAAAGGATATGAAGTCAGAAGAGACGGCAACCTGCTGGGAACAGTTACCACGCCCATATTTGCTGAAACCGCCGACTTTGAACACGGGAAAACCTACATCTGGCGGATAAAAACCATCTGCAACAAAACCGCATCCGGAGAAATCTCCGCCTCCGCAATTGCCGACTGCACAGGAATTACCGAACTCGCCAATAGCGTTGTCATCTACCCCAACCCATCCAATACCTCTGTAACCATCACCGCCAAAAACTTCGCCAAAGTGGAAATTTACAACACCATCGGACAACTGATAGCAACGACAACAGAAAATATTGTTGACGTATCACACTATAACACAGGGATTTATCTCTTCAAAGTCTATGACGCCGACGGAAATAGCGTTACTAAACGGGTGATGGTTTCGAGGTAAGTAGGGGAGGAGAACACAGATGACACAGATAAGACGGATTAACACGGATTTTTTATATTATTGATAATCAACAAAATGAACAAATTACCAAAGTTGGAAAGTTTGACGGTAGAGTTTAAAACGTCGTTTAATGAGGATGTTATTGAGACGCTTGTGGCGTTCTCCAACGCAAAAGGGGGAACGGTCTATGTTGGCGTTTCCGACAATGGGAAAGCGTTGGGAATAACCGTTGGGAAAGAGACCGTTCAACAGTGGATTAACGAAATAAAAAATAAGACGAGCCCACAAATAATTCCTGATGCGGAGGAGTTAACCATTGATAACAAAACAATTGTGTCATTATTTATTCAAGAATATCCGATAAAACCGGTTTCGACAAGGGGGAAATATTATAAGCGTGTCGGCAATTCCAATCATTTGCTTTCTGTAATGGAAGTGGCAAACATGCACTTGCAAACGGTAAATTCGAGTTGGGATTATTATCCGCGTCCCAATAAAACGATTGATGATATTTCGTTGGAAAAAGTGCAAAAAGTAATGAACATCATCAGGCGCAGAGATGACAATTTTCACTTTGAGAGCGTGGAGGAATTTCTTATAAAGAACGAATTGCTTTTTGAAGACAATCGAATTTCAAATGGCTGTTTTTTAATGTTTTCCAAAGAGGAGAACTTATATACAACAGTGCAGATGGGGCATTTCGCATCCGAAATCGTCATCAAAGACGATGTGGTAAATTCGGACGATATTTTAACTCAAATTGACGAAGTCATGCTGTTTATCCGAAAACATATAAGCAAAGAACTGATAATCACCAACACCCAAATCGAAAATATCCAACGCTGGCAGTATCCGCTCGACGCTCTACGGGAAATAGTTCTAAATATGATCATCCACCGTGATTACATGGCGTCCTCTAATTCGATTATTAAAATTTTCCCCGACCGTATATTGTTTTTCAATCCGGGAACTTTACCCGACTCCATCACCATCGAACAACTGAAAACCAACCAGTATATTTCTACCCCGCGAAACCGGCAAATAGCCAAAATGGCAAAAGAAATGGGCATAATAGAACGTTATGGAACCGGCGTCAGAAGAGTTAGAAATATGTTTATTGAGTACGGATTGGAAGAACCTCAATATGAAATGATATCGGGCGGCATGGCAGTTACGGTTTTTGGACTGGTATTTGAAGAGGAAAATAGTGCGTTTTCGACTGCTGAGACTGTGGAGAAAGAGGGAGAAAACAACACAATAAACAACACAATAAACAACACAATAAACAACACAATAAAACTGCATAGAAATCAACAAATAATTATTAAAGAAATTGAAAACAACCCATATATTACCTCGGAAGAATTATCTAATATTGTTGGTATAACCGCTGATAATGTTAGAGTAAACTTGTCCAGACTTAAAGCCAAGGGTATGATTGAACGTATTGGTACAAGAAAAAAAGGTTACTGGAATGTAATAGGAAAGGGGACAAAAGAAAAGAGTTCGGAGAAAAGTTCGGATAAGAGTTCGGATAAAATTGTGGAGAAAGAGGGAGAAAACAACACAATAAACAACACAATAAACAACACAATAAACAACACAATGAACAACACAATAAACAACACAATAAAACTGCATAGAAATCAACAAATAATTATTAAAGAAATTGAAAACAATCCATATATTACCTCGGAAGAATTATCTAATATTGTTGGTATAACCGCTGATAATGTTAGAGTAAACTTGTCCAGACTTAAAGCCAAGGGCATGATTGAACGTATTGGTACAAGAAAAAACGGTTATTGGAATATAACAGGAAAGGGAACAGAAAGCAATAAAATCAATATAAAATATCAATAAAATGAAAAAGTATTTTTTACTATCATCAGTATTAGTTGCATTAGTTTTACTTGGCTGTGGGCTGGGTAAGGTGCGTATGGTTTCTATTGATTCGGGTGATGCTGTGGAGTTGTACCGGAATCTTAATGTCAAGTTGAGCAAGGATCTCTGTCCTGAAGAGCGGTTGAATCAGTGGGATACGTTGGCGTATCTCATCATCGAGCCGCCGGTTTTCGGACGGTTTATGTGGACGGAGAAGAATGTGTTGACGTTCTCTCCGGCGATGGGTTTCGCGCCGGCTACCGACTACACGATACGGCTGAATCCGGCGGCTTTTGAGGCGTTGTCGGGCAGTCCGTCCGTGTCGGATGCCGTCATGAAGTTCAGCACGGAGCCGTTGGACATACAGTCCGTTCACTGTTTCTGGAACATGCACGACGGGAAGAAAGCCATACAGTTCTATGTATCATTCAATTACGACATTCAGCCGTCCGACCTGCAGGCGTTGTTGAAAGTAACCATTGACAAGAAAAACTACGCCGTCGAGATGGAAAATGAACGTGATCAGGAGAATGCGGCGTCGTTTTACGTCTTTTATCCCGACGACAACTCGCCCTCGTCCGCTCTCATCGAAGTCGGCAAGGGGATGGCGTGTTACGGCTGCGGCTTACTCTCTCAAAAAGAGATTGTTGCGGAGGTGATGATTCCGTCGTTGGATGTCTTTTCCGTTACCTCTTACGAAGCGAGTATAGACTTGGATGCGGCTTCGTTGATGCTCCGCACTTCGCAACCGGTGGATGAAACCAACGTCAAAAAAAATATCACCGTATCGCCGACAGTGAAAAATTTGGACATTTCGGTGGTCAGAGGCGGTATTTTGTTGAGAGGAGATTTTGACCAGGAGAAAAATTACACCGTTACCATTTCCAAAGATTTGAAGAGCGTATTCGGCATTTTGTTGAAAGAAGATTATCAGGTCTATGCCACCTTTGCGGAGCCGGCGCCTTTTTTGGCGTTCGACGACGACCGCTCCACCTACCTTTCCCTCAAAGGGGAGCGCAACCTCTCCCTCCGTGCTGCCAACGTTCAAACCGTAGAACTCTCCGTTTTCAGAATTTACGAAAATAACATCCAAAATTATTTAAGAGATGGTTACGAGTGGGGTTGGTACTACGATTACGATAGCGACGACGGCGACTGGTACGACTACACCTATTATCCCAAAAACAGACGTTACGGCGACCCAGTTTTTTCCAAACAAATAGAGATGAAACAACTTCAGTCGGGCAACGGGCAATATTTATTGAAACTCGACCCTGCCGAGATGCGTCTCGACGACCGTTATAAAGGACTGTATGTCATCACCATAGAAGATAAAGAGCGGGCATGGTTGCAGAGCAGCATCATGTTGTCCATGTCGGACATCGGCTTGGTGGTGCATGAGGGCGTGAACGGATTTATGGCGTGCGCCGTCTCCATACAGGACGGAAAACCACTTGCCGGCGTCAAGATTACGCTCATCAGCGACAACAACCAGGAGATTTTGAGCGAAGTCACCAATGCCGACGGCGTGATTATGATTAACGACGTGAAAAAACGGTTCAACGGCTTTACCGTAGGGATGGTAACGGCTCGCAAGGATGAGGATTTCAACTATTTGAGTCTCAACCGCTCGCGGGTGAACACCTCCCGTTATGATTTGTCGGGAAAATGGACGGAAAACCTTGATTTCGACGTGCTTATGTATGGCGACCGCGATTTGTACCGCCCCGGCGATTCCGTACACGTCAACGCCATCGTGCGTAACTGGAATTTTGAAACCGTTAAAGATATTCCGGTTTGTTTTAAAGTTCAAAACCCACTGGGAGAGACCGTTGAAAGGTATCGTAAGACGTTGCAGGAGAATGGTTTTGCCGATATTTCGTTTGTCTTGCCCTCTTATGCGCCCACGGGTTTTTGGAATATCAGTTTTGAGAATGCTGCCGGCGTGGTGCAGAAGAACTATGTCATTCACGTTGAGGAGTTTATGCCGGACAGAATCAAAGTTACCGCCACCACGAACAAGACACAATACAACTCCCGCGAGCCGATTATCTTAGAGGTGGAAGCCGTCAACCTTTACGGACCTCCCGCCGCCGGACGAAATTACGAAACCTCGCTGACCATCAACCATAAGCAGTTTACCGCCGCGAAATTTCCGGAATACGACTTTTATATCAACAAGTACAACTACCGCTATTTAGACGAAGACCGTTCGGGAACGACCGACGACAAAGGCTGTTTCACAGAGCGTTTTAAGCCCGATTTTCTGGCGCTTTCGGGAGCGTACAGCGGAAGTCTCTATACGACGGTTTTTGACGAAAACGGACGTCCGGTGAACCGGATGAACCGATTCGACGTCTTCACGCAAGAGACTTTCCTCGGCGTCAAACGGCACGATTACTGGTTTGGAACCTCAGCGCCCATCAACTTCGGATTGATTGCCGTGAACACCTCCGGCGAGTTGTCGAAGGCGGATAATGTGCGCGTGGTGATTGAGCGCTCTTACTACGAGAATGTTCAGGTGCGCGTCGGAAACAGCAACAAGTTTGAGTACCGCTCGCAACAAAAAACGGAGACAGTTTACGATAAAAAGATGACCGTCAACGGAAATGAAACCGCCATAGCGTTTACGCCCAAGATTTCGGGGTCATATACACTGAAAATGTATTTGAGCGGCAGCGAGTATTACATGTCGTCGTCGTTTTATGCTTACGGCTACGACGCCACTTCAAGCAACTCGTTTGCCGTTGATAAAGAAGGAAGTATCACCATCGAACTTGACAAAAAAGAGTATGAACCCGGCGACAAAGCCAAAATACTCTTCACGGCGCCGTTTTCGGGAAAAATGTTAGTTACCGTAGAGTGTGATAAAGTTAAAGATTACCAATGGGTTACACTCGAAAACAAATCGGCGTCCCTGAGCCTGAACATCAAAAACGAATACATGCCCAACTGTTACATCACGGCGACGGCGTTCCGCAACTTTTCGGAAAATAACAACATCCCGCTGACCGTCGCCAGAGGCTACGACAACATCACGATTCGCAAAAGCGCTAACATGGCGTCGCCGTCCATCGAGGCGGTCGAAAAAAGCCGTTCCGGCACAAAACAGACCATCAAGGTGAAAGGTATGCCCGGCAGCCACCTTAGCATCGCCGTCGTGGATGAAGGAATCTTACAAATTACCGACTTCAAAACGCCCGACCCCTATTCCTACTTCTACGGACGACGCGCATTGGAAGTGGAATCCTACGACCTCTACCCCTTCCTTTTCAAAGAGATTTTCGGGAAATCGTCCTCCGGCGGAGACGGCGGATTGGATATGAGCCAAATGGTGAACCCGATGACCAACAAACGGGTGAAATTAGTGTCGTTCTGGAGCGGCGTGTTGAAAACCGACGGCTCCGGCAGAGCGCAGACAGAGATTGACATTCCGCAGTTTAGCGGGAGTTTGCGTATCATGGTCGTCAACTGGAAAGATAACCGTTTCGGCTCGGCAAGTAAAAATATGATCGTCGCCGACCCCATCGTCGTCAGCAGCGGGATTCCCCGTTTCTTTTCACCCAACGACGAACCCAAAATCCCTGTCGTCCTGCGGAATACGACCGAAAAAGACGCGCAGGTGAAAGTCTCGATGAACGTTTCACCGCTGCTCACCATCGTGGGAGACAAAAACAGAACCGTCAACATCAAAGCCGGAAAAGAAGAGACCTGTTTTTACGACGTTGTCGCACAAAACGACGTCGGAGAAGCCTTTATCGAAGTAAAAGCGCAAGCCTTCTCGGAGACATTTACCGAAAAAACGGACATCAGCATCCGTCCTCCGACCGGCTTTACCTCGAAATATTACGGTGGAGCCATCAAGGCGGGCACTCCGTTTTCTATGTCGGTGGGCGAAGAGTTTATCTCGTCAACGGCGGTAACGAATATGATGTTCAGCAGCAACCTCGCCGCACAGTACGCCGGCGAACTGAGCGAAGTGATGTACTATCCCTACGGATGTCTGGAACAAACCACCTCACGCGCCTTCCCGCTACTCTACCTCGACGACTTGGCAACAACGCTCGAAAAAGCAAAGTCGGGCGGACAAACCACTCGCTATGTCATCAACGAATCTATCAAGCGTATCATGTCCATGCGCACTTCCAACGGCGGACTTGGCTATTGGCCCGGCTCGTCGGACATCAACATGTGGTCGGAATGTTACGCCGCACACTTCCTGACGGAAGCCTCCAAAGCGGGTTATACCGTGGACGCCGAATTTATGCGCCGACTGCTCCTGCACATCACTGCCTATGCCAAAACACAGCAATGGGACGAATATCACCTCTGGAACGAATCCACGCAAAGTTATAAACCCCAAAAACGCATCGCCAAACCGGTCATCTACGCCTTATACGTCCTGGCGCTGAACGGAAAACAGGAAATCTCGCAGATGAACTTCTACAAAAACAGCGTCCAAGAACTGACACCCGACATGCGCTGTATGTTGGCAAGCGCCTACGCCGTCCTCGGAAACATGCCGGCGTGCAACGAACTGCTGAACTTCAAAGAAGATAACCCGAAGACGCAGGCGATGAGCGGAGGCGACTTCTCGTCCTACATCCGAAACAACGCCCTGATGCTGTCGTGCCTGTCGGACGCCGACCCCAACGACCCGCGCATTCCCGCCTTAGCATTGCAACTGAACAAAAACGTGAAAGACGCACGCTACCTCTCTACGCAGGAAAAAGCCTTTACACTGCTGGCTTTCGGGAAATTAGCCCGCAAAGCAGGGAAAAACAGCGTTACCGCCACCATTGCCCTCGGAGGGAAAAATATCGGGACTTTCGACGGTAAAAATTTCACGTGGAAAGGCAACAAAGGCGAAACAGGAACATTGAACGTAACCTCCCAAGGAACAGGCGAACTCTACTACTTCGTCGAAACAAGCGGCATCCCCACCAACCCGGTACCGGAAACCGACAACCAACTGAAAGTGCGTAAACGCTTCCTCAACAAAAACGGACAGGAAGTGGACCTCAACAACGTCAAACAGGGAGATCTGATCTTCGTGGAAGTTGCCGTCCAGACAACCAATACCTTACAAGTCCAGAATGTGGCAATCCAAGACGTCCTCCCGGCGTGTTTCGAGATTGAAAACTCGAGACTGTCGGGCGACGACCGGACATACCCCTTCATGAAATCATCCAAAGTCTATCCCGACTACTTAGACATCCGCGACGACCGCATCACCGCCTTCACCACCGTAACGCCCACCATCAAATACTTCTACTACAGCGTCCGAGCCGTCTCCACCGGAACCTACATCATGGGCGCCATCAACGCCACAGCGATGTACGACGGGAATTATAATAGTACGTTTGGGAATGGGCGGGTGACGGTGAGGTAAAAAAAATGTTTTAGCACGCAGATGACGCAGATTTAATAGATTAACGTGGATTTTATTTATCGTAATAATGTCCTCTTAAAGAAATAATGTGTAATTCGTCGTTTATCACTTTATACACTATAAGACTATGTCCATAAATCTTCTCGCTTCATTTTCACTCCTTTGCTTTTATCCGACCGCAGAATTTTTGCAACAAATTCAGGATTATATGGGCGTTCATTTTCTTGAATAACATCCACATAATTACATTTTTCGCTCAATGACTTTAAATACTCTATCAGTATCTTACCCGGCGCTATTCTTTCATTTATCCTTAAAGCATAATTTGACATAATTATCTCTTTTTTATCACGGTGCAAAGGTACAAAAATTTTCAAATATACGAATCCTTTATCATCCCCATCATTCAAATCACCCTAAAATTTATACTGAGCCATGTCGAAGTATCACAGTTCAGACTACAAGAATTGTGCTATTACATGATTATTTGCAATATAGCGGACCAGATAGATTGTTTCGCCGTTATTGAGATATTTGGTGAAGAATACGTACCATGTTGTGCGTTTGTTTTTTCTGAAAAAGGTGTAATACATACCTTTTCCGTATTTGTCGAAATGTGGCGGGGCGGGTCTGTGTTGGCGTGTTGGGAGGTCTGCCATAATGTCGTCAATCAAACTTTCAACATAGTTGTGTGCAGCGCTCTCAAATACGAAATACCCATTTTCATAAAGAATCGGGACAAGCTCGTCTAAATATTCCTGTACTTTTGGTATAAATATTACTGACATTGCTACTGTTTTTTTGCAAAGAAATAACTAATAGACGCTTTCATTCTTTTTTTTAATTCCGTTCCTGTTATAGCGCTTCGCAAATCATCATCAGGCTCTAAAAAAGGCTGTGGAGGATATTGCTCTTCAATAGGTCTGCTTACAAGACGAAACATGTAATCGCCTCGTTGAATACAAACATCTTCATCTAAAGCCAAGTCGAAATACTTGCCTTCATTGCTTATAAACTCTTTACTGCTAACTAACGTCATCGGTTTATCGTTTTAAAATTTTGTTGCAAAAGTACATTAAATTCTCGAAATGTGAACTATATTTTTTATTAGTCAATCATCCCCATCACTCAAATCACCCTAAAATCACAGTTCAGACAATTTTTGCGATGTGCGATGTGAGACTGTGAGACACAAGACGCTGTGTCCCGTCATTGCGAACGAAGTGAAGCAATCCAGAGAGTTTTTCAGCACAGAGACGCAGGGAACACAGAGGTTCACAGAGTCTTTATCATCCCCATCCCTTAAATCACCCTAAAATCACAGCTCAGACAATTTTTGCGATGTGCGATGTGCGATGTGAGACTGTCAGACACAAGACGTTTAGACATACGGAATGCTGTTTGGAAATAGCGCCCTTTGCGTAAACCTTTTGCGTCTTTGCGTTTAATGATTTTCTAACGCAAAGACGCAAAGGATGAAACCGCAAGGGGCGCAAGTTTTATCATGCCCATCATTTAAATCACCCTAAAATCACAGTTCAGACTATTCATCTGCGACGCAACGGACGTTGTGCCCGAACGTCCTGACGTCGTTGCCCACGTAGAAGTAGACGCTGGCGAACATCAAGCTGCAAACCATGCTACCGGCCGGAGTACTGCTCCAGTAGTCCCCGTCCGTGCCGGTGTGGAGGAGCGTGCCACCGCTGACGTAGCGGCTGCCGGCGGCGGGGAGAAAGAGAGAGGCGCCGGTGGCTTTGTCGGTACAGCGGTAGCCGTTAACGCCATTTTCGGTAGTCCATACCCATGTTACATAGTCCGTATCTGTTAAACTTTGCAATTCTTCTGCTGTCGGTATGCGCCAACCGGCGGGGCTGGGGTCGTTGGCTTTTTTCCAAGTATCTTCAGCATAAGAATCATTCCACGTTGTGCTACCGTTGCTGTTTATCATCGGGTCGGTACTGCTCCATCCGATTTTGCGGTTCCACTGGTAAAACATACCGGCGTCTTCGGGGTTGGCAGCAAAAGTGCCGGGCTTATCTACGTTACGGGTTGCCCAGCGAACGCCGTTGATAACTACGCCTTCTTCAGTATCGGTTCCGGGAACAACACCGTTGCCGTTACCATTCTTACATGCAATAAACATTGCGGACAGCGCGAAAGCGACTGTCATTGAATAGATTATGTACTTCTTCATGTTTGATATTTTTAACATTATACTTGTGAAATTTAGGCGGCAAAGGTACAAAATTAATTGAAGATTGAGAGAAAAAATGTATCTTTGCAGTCGAATTATAAAAAAGTAGAAATATGACAAGTTATGTTTTGACAGTGAACGAAGAAAATATGGTAGTTAAGTCGTTGTTAAATGCTTTGAAGTACTTTTGTAAAACTGATGCTAAAATGAGTATTGTGCGACAAAAAACTCCTAAAATGACAGGAATGCAAGAGGCTATTGAGGATATAAAAAAAGGACGGGTAACTACTTGTAAAGATTATGAGGAGTATGAAAAATCTATAAATAGTTAGGGCATGTATGTAATTAATAATCAAATAAAAATAAGTAGATTATGGTAACAAATGTTTCAAGCATTACAATTAATGCGACTCTTCAAAGAGTGTGGAATACTTTAACCCAAGCCGAATTGGTAAAACATTGGCAATACGGCAGCGACTTACAGACCAGTTGGGAAGTAGGTAGTAAAATAAGATTTGTAACAGAATGGGAAGGTAAAATATTTGAACAATGGGGAACTGTTTTAGAATTTACCCCGACAAGTAAATTGCGCTATTCATTGTTTGCGCCAAGACCAGACCTCGAAGATAAACCTGAAAATTATTTTGAGATGATTTATATATTGACTGCCGACAATGGACAAACCAAACTCGAAATAATACAAGAAGACAACCGTCCAGATGCAGTTCAGGAAGACGAACAAGGCGAAGAAAATCCTATTCTGGTGATGTTAAAACAAATTGCAGAAAAGAATTGATAGTAGAAAAGTTGTATCTTTACAAAAATTTATGCAAGTGAAAAAAGTAATACTCCTCTTATTTTTATTGATACCGATGTTAGATATATTCTACTCGTGTTGTCATTGTGATGTGGAGACCGAGCACGTAAGTTATTCTCACCAAACCCTACAACTGAAAAATTTGGATAATAGTGGTGAGAAGGCTATTGAGACGGAATCGTTGCAGATAAATAAAAATGCCTATGGTATTCGGCTTTATCTGTCAAGAGAGCAAAATGCTACAACTTTTACAAAACAAGTTAATTCCATTTTTTTTCATTCGGCTTATGCCTTCCACTGTGGATGCCCTCCCGAATGTATCTACTCTGCAAGTGATAGTATTATCTCCATAAACATATTTACAGTAAGGAAATTCGATGATCAACATCCTGAAAATTCAAATATTACAAACTATTTCAGACCGGACATGGAAAATTATGTGGCGAATATGCGCTATTCTTACGAATCTGAAAAACCCAACGCATTTTCAATAGAGGGATCAATAGGAAAATTAATCATTGATTTACTGCTCATGACGGCTCCCACATCCGATGACCTTCAGCAATTTAAAATTCAGATTGTATTATCAGACGGACGCATTTTAGAAGAACTAACCTCTGAAATAGAACTGATATGATACGTAAACTATCTCTTTTACTGTTCACTTGGGGCATCATTACAAGTAGTGTTGCCGGACAGGATTCGCTTGCATATAAATCAAAATGGCAAACAAAAATTCTTGGCGGGACTAACATCCCTATAACAAAACTCCTGCAAGGCGCTGAAACCGATTGTTTTTTTCAATATGACGACCATTCGTTTTATTGGCAAATTATATCCATCTCCTATTTTTTTCATAAACATTGGGGGGTAGAATTTAGTTAAGGTATTTGAAAAAGAATTTGTAAATTGGTACACAAAAGAGAGTATTGTAGAGCATTTTGATTACAAAAGAAGTATTTTTACATTAAGTTTGGGGGCAGGAGTGATATTTGTGATACATTAAAAATCCGAAGAAAATGTTTTAGCACGCAGATGACGCGGATTTAACAGATAAACGCAGATTTTAATATCGTTGATAATCAAATTTATATCAAAATCGTAAATGGTTATTATCTGCGCAAATCCATACAATCTGCGTCATCTGCGTGCTTTTCAACGCCACAGCGATGTACGACGGAAATTATAATAGTACGTTTGGGAATGGGAGGGTGACGGTGAAATTTGGGTTTAGTGAAATTTGTCATACCCCTCCCCACGCAAACCGTTCTTTCCCGCGAAAATCGTTTTCGACGGTTATGTCGGTGAATCCGTGTGTTCGCAGGATGTCGGCTACTGCGTTTCCGAACTTTTCGTTGATTTCAAAAAATATCTTTCCTCCGGCGTTTAATCTGTTGGCGGCAATGTTGGCGATGGCTTTGTAAAACAGCAACGGATCTTCATCACTGACAAACAGCGCCGTTGCAGGCTCGTGGAGCAATACGTTGGAACGCATCGCCGCTTTCTCCGAAAGGCACACGTAGGGCGGATTCGACACGATGATTTCCACTTTTGGAATAGACGACAAAACGTTTGCCGATAACACATCGCAACAGAAGAAATGTACCGGAGCGTCGTGTTTTTCAGCGTTTTTTTGCGCCATTTGCAACGCTTCCCGACTGATGTCGCAAGCAAAGAGTTCGCAATCGGGACGATGTTTTTTCAATGCAACGGCGATACAGCCCGAACCGGTGCCGATATCTAATATTCTCAATGACGAAAAACGAAGTTTTTCGTCATTGAGAATATTATGAACTAATTGTTCCGTCTCCGGACGGGGAATCAGGGTGGATTCGTTCACCTCGAACGATAATCCGCAAAACTTCGTTTTTCCGATAACATACTGAACGGGAATGTGTTGCAAAATCTTTTTACAAGCGTTATGGAAGATAAGCAACTCCGATTCGCTCAAGCGTAAATCAGGATTTACAGCCGATGTCAACCGGTTCATGCCGAAAAAATGTTCTAACAGCATCCAAACGATATTTCGGGCTTCTTCTTCGGGATAGAGCGCCGTTATCTTGGCGGTGTAGTGCGCTGCAACGGTTTTGAGGTTGTTGGAGGGACAGTTCATGGATTTATATCTCAAACGATATCCGCTTGATTTCTATCCCGCGCACCTGTTGCAGTTCCTCTTCCAACTGCTGTTGCAGAGAAATATCGCCGCTGAGTTGCAAAATGATAATCCCCACCCGACTGCACGACGCTTCGGTCAGTTCGTGAAATCCCAAACGGGAACGGACTACGGAGGCGTAACGACCGATGATGCTTTGAACGCTTCCGGCTTCTTTCACGCGGTCGCGAATCAGTAATGCTAAAATTCTTATTTCGTTCATGGTTTTCAATATCTTATGTTGTGCGTTCTTTTTGTTTTACGGCTTCGGCGACAAAGTGCACAAAGAGCGGATGCGGATTGATGACCGTACTCTTATATTCGGGATGAAACTGGGTAGCAATAAACCACGGATGATTGTCCAACTCTATGATTTCCACAAAGTTATCTTGCTTATTAATGCCTGACATTTTCATTCCTGCTTGCGTAAATGCTTCCGCATAGTCATTATTAAATTCGTAAGGATGACGGTGGCGTTCATAGACCAACTCCGAATGATACGCCTCGAAAACCTTTGAACCTTGCGCTATCTCACACGGATAGGCGCCCAAACGGATGATGTCTTTCATTCCCGCCGCCTTTTTCTGTTCTTCCATCACGTTGATGACCGGATACGGGGTTTCGGGATTGAACTCAACGGAGTCGGCATCGTCATAACCCAATACGTTGCGTGCAAACTCTATCACAGCGCATTGCATCCCCAGACAAATGCCGAAAAACGGAATTTTCTGCTCACGGGCATAGCGGATGGTCTCTATTTTCCCTTCAATACCGCGACTTCCGGAACCCGGAGCAACCAATATCGCCGAAACATCTTTCAACATCTCATCTATGTTCTCCTTTTTGATATGCTCAGACTGCACCATTTTCAACTTCACTTTGCAGTTGTTGGCGGCTCCGGCATGGATAAAGGCTTCAATGATAGACTTATACGAATCCTTCAACTCGACGTATTTTCCAACTAATGCAATGTCAACCGTCTTTTCGGGATTTTTCACGCAGTTCAGAAAATGTTTCCAGTCGGTCAAGTCCGGTTCATGGTCGAGCGGGAGGTTGAACTTCCGCAGCACTTCCTCGTCCAATCCCTCTTCAAACATCATGAAAGGGACGTCGTAGATACTTTGCGCATCCATAGATTCGATGACTGCGGTGGACGGTACGTTGCAAAAGAGCGAGATTTTGTTTTTCATGCCTTGTGTCATGTGATGACTTGTCCGGCACACGATAATATCGGGCTGAACGCCTTGCTCCTGAAGCATTTTGACGGAGTGCTGGGTAGGCTTGGTTTTTAGTTCATCGGCAGCAGCCAGGTAAGGCACTAACGTGAGGTGAATCATCGCACATTCGTTGTGCAGTTCCCAGCGCAGTTGGCGAACCGCCTCAATGTAGGGCAACGACTCGATGTCGCCGACTGTTCCGCCGATTTCGGTGATGATGAAATCGTATTTTCCGGTGTTTCCCAATAATTTAATCCGGTTTTTAATCTCGTCGGTAATGTGAGGAATCACCTGTACGGTCATGCCGTTGTAGCCGCCTCTGCGTTCTTTGTCAATGACGCTTTGGTAGATGCGTCCGGTGGTTACGCTGTTTGCCTGCGAGGTGGCGATATTGAGAAATCGCTCGTAATGTCCGAGGTCGAGGTCGGCTTCGGCGCCGTCGTCGGTAACGTAGCACTCGCCGTGTTCGTAGGGGTCGAGCGTGCCGGGGTTAATGTTGATGTACGGGTCAAGTTTCTGAATGGTTACCGAATAACCGCGCGCCTGCAACAACCGCGCCAACGAAGCCGAAATAATGCCCTTGCCCAAAGAAGAACTTACTCCTCCTGTTACAAATATATATTTTGATGTGTTCATAGTCTTACTTTTTCTTTGGCGGCAAAGGTACAAAATTATTTTGTACCTTTGCCGTCAGAAACAAAATACTTATTTCGATGACCTTTGAACCAACCAAATACGCTTTGCAGAATGTGGCGACGGGCAATATTTTTGAAGATACCGGCTGGCTGTTGGAAGATACAACATCTCCACAGCCGTCGCTAATTCGCGCCATCTACGAGAAAAAACAGTTACATCCGAAAGGAGCAGAATACGGATTATACACTTTTGCGGATTGGCTGCCGGTAAGTCGTTTGTTAACAGGCTCTTCCGCTCCGGTAACGTACAAAAGCGAAAAGTTAGCGGCGCATTTGAATTGTGAAAATCTCTACATCACCTTCAGTGGATATTGGCGCGAAAAAAACGCCCTGATGACGACCTGTTCGTTTAAAGAGACCGAAGCCTACGCCGTATGCGGGCGGATGAAAGTGGATATGGAGCGTGTTTTGGTAGTCGCTTCTGCCGGAAACACGGCGCGGGCGTTTGCCAAAGTCTGCTCCGACAACCGCATACCTTTATTATTATGTGTACCCGAAGATAACTTGGACGCTTTGTGGTTTGAATATCCTGTGAATGAGTGTGTTAAACTTGTAGCAGCGCAGAGCGGAGGCGACTATTTCGACGCCATCCATCTGAGCAATATTGCGGTGAAATCGCCGAAATTTTTTGCGGAAGGAGGCGCGAAAAACGTAGCACGTCGCGATGGAATGGCGACGACCGTCCTGTCGGCGGTTACTTTCATCGGACAGATTCCCGACTATTATTTTCAGTCTGTCGGCAGCGGGACGGGCGCTATTGCCGCTTGGGAAGCCAACCAACGCCTCATCGAAGATGGACGGTTCGGCAACAAACAGATGCGCCTGATGGTCTCTCAAAATATCCCGTTCACGCCCATGTACGACGCATGGAAAGCCAATAGCCGCCACCTACTACCTTTCGACGACGACGAAGCACGGAAGCAAGTGCAAATCATTGACGCCAAAGTGCTTTCCAACAGAAAACCTCCCTACCCCATCGCCGGCGGCTTGTACGATGCACTCAAAGCCTCAAACGGAGATGTCCTGTTGGCTGATAATCAACAACTTCGTGCCGCGATGCAGTTGTTTTCGGACTTGGAAGGCAACGACATCCATCCCGCAGCAGGAGTGGCGCTGGCTTCTTTGATAGACACCCTAAAAACGGGGACGGTTGATAAAAATGCCGTCATCATGCTGAATATCACCGGCGGCGGAGAGGCACGTTTTAAGTCGGGGAAAAAACTGTATGGGCTGAAACCGGATATTGTTTTTCCGAACAATCCCGATGAAAATGAGGTTTTGGAAGGGTTGGAAAGGTTGTTTTAATCTAATTTTGTAACTATTCAGTCCTAACAAAAGGAATGATCGCCAATGTTTCCATCACATTTTTGGTATTTTTGATGGTTGTATCAATAACAGACCGGATG
>Ga0099364_10000295_pt1 | contig 83760 bp, 76 predicted proteins | sample TergutTh196P3_FD_73070 | JGI IMG/M metagenome (GOLD analysis project Ga0099364, IMG submission 73070) | Microcerotermes parvus P3 segment gut microbial communities from Pointe-Noire, Republic of the Congo - Th196 P3 | ecosystem: Host-associated > Arthropoda: Insects > Digestive system > Gut ...
GAGCGATTATGTCTCTCCCTATGTGGGCGCGTACTATGACTACGAGTTCGGCGGCAAGGTCAAGGCCACGGCCAATGGCGAATCCATTGCCGCGCCTTCCTTGAAGGGCGGCACGGGCGTGGGCGAATTCGGTCTTTCATTCGCGCCTTCCAGAAGCACGCCCCTGTCCATTGATTTGGGCGTGCAAGGCTATACAGGAAGACGCCAGGGCGTGACCGGCTCATTGCAACTGAAGTTTGAGTTCTGACGGGTTGGCGTAGGGGCGACCGTCCTCGGTCGCCCCTGCCGTTTGCGGCTTGCAAACCCCCGTCCCTACGGGACACCCCTTTATGAAAGATTGCATAACATAATAACACAATCAATATAAAGTGAGCAATGCCTGCCTTCAGGCCGGAGCGACTCAAACGAAACTGCCCTAACGGCGCACGAGCTGGATTTTTCCTTCGCTGTAGCGTTCCGCGCCGGTGTAGCGGGATTCGATCCCTTCGCTGTAATCAAGGAGGCGATAGCCGCTAAAACCCAACTCGCGCTGAAGCTGCTCGGCGCGGCGGCGAAAGAGGCGAGGAGCTTCGCCTTCGCCCCCCTTGTTATGGCGTTTCAGGGTGGCGCGCAGATAGAACGTGTCTTCCCCAAGCCGGGTTTCTGTAATGTGCCAGTTGGGGGACTGGGGATCAACAACGATATACGCCAAGCCCGCCAAAATCAGATCGGAACCGCTGGGGCTGAAAAGCTGGTAGGCCACGAGCGCCGCCGCCGCGTCCCCCCAATCATGCCGCTCGACGCCAGCCCGCTCCTCTGCCCGCTCCAACATCGCGCAACCGGAAATAAACAAAGCCGCAAGCGAAAAAAAAGCGGCAGCGAAGAACGTCCTTGAAGAACGTCCCGTCGCTGCCAAAAGTCGCCGCGTCCAACCCATGATTCCTTATCCTTACATGAAATTAAACAGGGAAAGGCTCGTCACCCTGACAAAAGACTGCTGCGCGGCTTGCAATTGCAACTGGTTCTTTGCAAGGTCGCTTGCGGCTGTTATGTAATCAAGATCAACGAGGTCGGAAATCTGCGTCTTGTACTGCACATCCAGGTCTTTCCCAAGATTCGTTAGATCATCCAGTTCCGCAAGACTTGCGCCCACCGAGGAGCGGGCATTCAGCACATGTTGCAGTCCCTGATCCAGACTTGCGCCGATTCTTAACATGGCGTTCCTGAAGTCCGCCGAAGAGGAATCGCCGTTCTCCAGAGCCGTAATGAATTTGGTCAAGGTCGTGAAGATGCTCTCTTCCCCGCTTGGCGACACGGTAAAGGTATCGCCTGCGGCAGGCGTTCCGCTGATGGAAACCTGCGCCCCGCCAAGGTTGATCGGATCGCCCGCGACATAGCCGGTCACTGTGCTTGAGTACGTGCCGTCAATAAAAATATCAAACGTGTCCGAGGCGGTGAATTCGAGGGTGTAGGTTCGATTGTCGTAAGTTCCTACCATCGTGCCGTTGTTGATTACCCCGCTACCCGTATTGGCCGCGCCGGGATTGCCCACGAAATAGCCGTTGCCGGTGGGTATGGCTTCAAAAAGATCGCGTCCCGAAAAGCTGACCGGCATGAACCGCGCCGTCTCCACCTGCAACAGCCGCGTGCCGCTATCGCCCTGATAGCTAACCACGCCATTGGATGACACAAAAGGCATGGTCGCGGCCTGATAACCGGCAAAGCGGTAAAAGCCGGTCGCGTCGGAATTGTTGGCGATGCCCAACAGTCCTTCAAATTTGCCGCGTATATCTATGGCAAGGTCGCGCAATTCACTGTCCGAATAAGCGCCGTTCCCCGCCTCGACCCAGCGAGCTTTGGCGTCAATCAGGATGCCGCCGATGCTGTTCATCAGGGAATCCAGTTCCTTCAGTTGGAGCGCCGCGTTGCCCTGGTTGTCGAGAAACTGCTGATTGACGCTCTTTTTCTGCTCGGTGACCAGAGCCTGCGCGGCAGCGACCGGGTTATCGGCGGGCGTGACCACCTTGCGTCCGGTCGACATCTGGTTTTGCAGACGATAGGCGTCATACTGGTTTTTCAGGAGACCGAAAACGCCGTTATCGTAAATTTGGGCTGTGCTTATACGCATGACAGTTCTCCTTCGTCCTCATGTGCGAATGGCAAGCAGGGAATCAAAGAGGATGGAAACCGTGTTCAACATCTTTGCCGCCGCCTGATAAGACATCTGGTATTTCATGAGATTTGCCGCTTCCTCGTCAAGATTGACTCCGGCAAGCGAGCTTCTCTGCTCAAAAGCCTGATTCAGCACCATATCCTGCGCCATGCCGTTTGCAACCGCAGTCTTGGTTTGGGTGCCGATCTTGCTCACAAGTTGCGCGTAACCTGTCTGGAAGGTCGCGGTTCCGTTATCGCCGCTGCCGCCGTTCATGGTAAGCGCGGTTTGCAGACCGGCGATCTTGACGGCGTTGCGGGAGTCGGCAATGCCGCCGGTATTAGCCTCAAGGGTGAATCTGTCTCCATCGGCAGGAGTGCCGGTCAGAACAAACTTGAAGCCGTCAACGGTGATTTCGTCGCCGCTGTTGTAGGCAAACGGAAAGGATGTCGCAACTCCGTTTACCAGAACGCTGCCCGGCGTGCCATTGATTGTGAGATTGCCGGTTCCGGAGTCGTAGGTAATCATCCAGGGCACTCCGGGCACTACATAGTTTGGGCTTACGATTTCACCGGCGCTGATTAGCGCCGTACCGGCATTTTCCGGATGCACCGCAGTACGCATCGGCATGGCGGCGGCGATCCGGCGCACATCGCCCGCAATTTCCTGCTTGACGCTTATATTGCGCGCAGTCTCGCGGGTCGGCTCCAGCCTGTAGGAATCGCCAAGCGCGTGGCCAGTATTCAGTACCAGAGTAAGCCCGTCAAATTGGGCTGGCGTTGTGCCGTCCGCCGTGCCTGACCAGACAACCTGCTTGTCGCTCAAGCGGGTGATCGTGTAATCATCCGCGCTCGGCCCGTTAAAGCGCACTTCGTAATCACTGCCGGTAAGCTGGGTGTAAAAATTGCCGCTTGCCGACATTTGCGGCGGATCGAAGGTAAAGCTGGCAATCGAGCCAGTTCCGCTATTGCGCGAATTTTCAATTGACTTGGGCGGACTCAGTTTGAAAATTTCGCTAACGAAGCCCATGTCGCCATTGATTTCGCCGAGCAAATCCTGCCCCAGCGCCTGCTGTGCGTTGACCGTGAGCGCAATCGCTGCCGCGATTTGCCCCAACGCATTGGATGCCTGGTCCAGCGCCTCGCGGCGGAAAGACAGGATGCCGCCTACAAGGCCGCCGGACAAATGTGTTTCCGGCAATTCGGCCTGGCTTCCTCTTTGCGCGATTACCATGCGCTCAGGGTCGGAGGCGGACGGCCTTACCTCAAGCCTGACGGTCTGCGTGCCTACCACCAGCGATTGCCCGCTGCCGGTAAAGACATTGAGCGCGCCATTGTCATCAAGATATGTGTTGACCTTGACCAGTTCGTTGAGTTCCAGCACGAGTTGATCGCGCTTGTCAAGCAGGTCATTGGGCATATGACCGGTGCCGTGCTGGGCGACGATTTGCCGGTTCAATTCGGCAATGCGGTCGCTATAGGCGTTGATTTCCGCAACCGCGCTTTCAAGCTGGGTGTTTACCTCGTCATAGAGCTGGAACATGCGGTTTTCCAGGGTCTGAAAACGGGTCGCCAGCGCCTCTGCCGCGCTTACCATAGCCTGCCTCGCGGAAACCATGGCGGGATTGGCGGCGACATCATGCACCGCGTTGAAAAACCCGGAAAGTATCGGAGTCAGACCGGAATTGGGATCGGCAAGCAGATTGTCAATCCGGGAAATCATTGAATGGTAGGCGTTAAGCTCGCTGGATCGGCTTTGCGCGTCCTGAAGCTGCTTGGTCAGGATGTCGTCGTAGCTGCGCATGATAGTTATTACATGCACTCCCTGGCCGATTGAGCCTACGCCGGTATTCACGGCGTAATTGGTCGCCTGCATGGCGGTTTGGCGGCTGTAGCCCAGTGTGTTGGCGTTGGATATGTTGTGAAACGTGGTCGCCAACCCGAGTTGGGCAGTGTTGAGGGCAGTGATGCCTGTGCTCATCAAGCTCATGATATTCTCCAGTACTCTGTGTTATTACGGACAATGCGGGAAATTCTTTAGCCTTATCCGATCAATGCTTGTCGTAAAGTCGCGCCTTCGATGATGGCGGACAATTTTTCGGCATATCTCGGGTCGGTGGCATAACCCGCTTGCTGCAATCTTCGAGCAAACTCCGTGCCATTCTGTGAACCGATTACCGCCCCATATCGCGGGTTGTCCGCCAGAAGGCGCGCGTAGTCGGAAAAGGCTTCCGCGTAGGAATCGTAGGAGCGGAAACGCGCCTTCTCCTTCACCGGAACGCCGTCCACATATTCTGTAGTGGTAATTTCCGCGCTCTTGCCCTGCCATCCCCCGTGCGCCTTGATACCGAACAGGTTGTGCGAGGCGGAGCCGTCGGCATTTCTTATGTCGCGCTGCCCCCAGCCGGATTCCAGCGCGGCATGCGCGATCAAAAAGTGCGGCGGAATGCCGGTTTTGCGGCTGGCTTCGGCGGCATGCGGCCACATTGACCGCACAAATTCACGCGGCGTCAAATTCTCATTGTTGCCCTGGGGTTCCAACGGACTGACAGATGTTTGACGCGCTATTGACGCTCGTTCCATCGCTGCCGCAAGGCTCTTGGGCGCAAACGGCAAAACTTCCACGCTCCTGGCGGCAATACTTGCAGGCCGGACATTGCCGATTTCTTCCTCCTGGCTGCTTTCATTCATCCGGCGGCTCAATTGTTCTTCCAGCATCCTTGCCAGACCCAGCCCGCCCTGCTTCGAGAGATTCTTTGCAAGCTGCTCATCCAGCATTCCGGTAAAGAAACGGCTCGCGTCGCTATCCATAATACTGTCCTGATCCGTCGTCTCCCGCATGGATTTCAGCATGATTTGCAGGAACAACGCCTCGAATTGCTGCGCCGCTTCCCTGATGCCCGCTTCCCGATTTGTGCGTAGCTGCCCTTTCAAGCCGTGGATGCTTTGCACATCGGAAGCCAGCGTGTTGTCCGGCAAAATACTCTGGATAGCCATCAGATGATCTCCAGTTCAGCCCGCAACGCGCCCGCCGCCTTCATAGCCTGCAAAATCGCCAGCAAATCCTGCGGATTCGCGCCCAGGGAATTCAACGCCTGCACCACATCGGCAAGATTGACTCCTGCGTCGAGCGAAAGCAGGTTCGTGCCGTCTACCGCAAGCTGCACCCTGCCCACGCGACGCCCCATGCCTTCTTCAACCACTACGGAGAGATTGCCGTGCGCGATGGCGCAGGCTTCGATTGCCACCTTTTGATTCATCACCACCGAGCCGGTTCTGGGATTCATGACGACCTTTGCCTGCGCCGGAGAGGGCGTTACTTCCAGATTTTCCAGGCGTCCCATGAAGGACACCCGTGCGCTGGACGATTCCGGGGCAAATACCCTGAACTGGCGACCGTCTATCGCCTCTGCCGTGCCTGCGCCCATTTCCCGGTTGATGGTGTCCACCACCCGGCTTGCCAGATCAAAGTCCATCCGTCGCAATTCATAGGTGATGTATGTGCTCTGTCCGACCGGGGTAGGCACTGCGCGTTCCACCGTCGCCCCGCCCGGAATCCTTCCGGCGGATAGGTGATTGACCTGCGCCTGCGCGCCCGGCGCGGTAGCGCCCATTCCGCCGATCAGCACATTGCCCTGGGCAATCGCGTAGGTTTGTCCGTCAATCCCTTTCAGGGGGGTCATGAGGAGCGTGCCGCCGCGCAAACTCTTGGCGTTGCCGATGGAGGACACAGTAACGTCAATGGTCTGACCGGGACGGGCAAAAGGCGGATGATTGGCAGTCACCATGACCGCCGCCACGTTTTTTAACTGGATGCTGCGTATTTGATCCATCGGGACGTTCACTCCCATTTGCGACAGCATGTTGATTACCGACTGGGAAGTGAAGGGCGTTTGTGTTGTCTGGTCGCCGCTGTTGTCAAGGCCGACCACCAGGCCGTAGCCGACAAGCTGGTTATCGCGCACCCCTTCGATGGACGCCAAATCTTTCAGACGCTCCGCGTTTGCCAGCGGCAAAAAGACCAGTAAGCAGAAAAGGGTAAAAAGGAAATTTTTGCCGCTTTTTTTCATGACTTGTTCCATCCGCAATAATTTCAGAAAGGCAGGACGGAGAGGAAGAACCTCGCCAGCCAGCCCATGACTTGCGCTTCGCTCATCGTGCCGCTTGCCTTGTATTCGATTCTCGCATCGGCAATGCGGGAAGAATCCACGCTGTTTGTTTCGGCAAGCACATCGCGCGGATTGACCACGCCGGACAAGCGAATGAACTCCTGCTGGGAGCCTATGGCAACCTGTTTTTCCCCGGATACCAAAAGATTCCCGTTCGGGAATACGTCAATCACCGTCACCGTCATTCTGCCCTGGAACACATTGTTGTTCCTCACGTCGCCGCCGCCGGAAAATTCATTGGAACTGGAAGCGCTGACATTCAGATCGCCCATTCTTCTGACCGCGCCCACCTTGTCCAGCGGGTAGATCGAGAGGTTATCCACGCCTGCGCTCACGCTACCTGATCGATTGATGTTGCTGGATGAGTCGGCTGATGCCCTATTGCTCTCCACGATGTTGACCGTCAGGGTATCGCCCACGAAGCGGGCGCGCCTGTCCTCGAACAGGGGGCGGGCGGAAGCGTCCTGAAAGATGCTGCCGTTTGCGGCCTGCGGAACCTGGCGATATTCCGGCCTTGCCGTCATCGGCTGATGCACGCTCGTAGGCGGCGTTGTCGAACAACCGGATAACAGGGCTGACAGGGTCAGAAATACAAAAAGCCGCTTCATGGCAGACGCTCCGAAAAAACATAATCTCGCAAATAGAAGCAACTGGCGTGCCAAGGGCAGGTATCAGGTGTCAGAGGTCAGGGGGTTGTAGAGGTGGGGCGAAGTCGAAGCTCAACGAAGTGGCTATATGTGACCGCCGCCAGTTACCACCAAGGCTTCGGATTTTCCGTACCCTTTTCTATGAATCTCCCCACAAGCCTTGCAGAATGGCAAGCGCGGCGAGGCTTGCGGTTTCGGTGCGGAGAATGCGGGGGCCAAGTTGGATCGGATAAAAACCGGCCTTCCTTGCGGCATCAATTTCCATCGGGTCAAAGCCGCCTTCCGCGCCTGCGAGCAGCGTGATTTCCGTCCCGGGCGCGGGACGATCCAAGGTGTGAATACGCTGTTCCGTGCCTGGCAACAGAAGCAGTTTCAGGCCGGGCAAGGCGCTTCCCGCTTCCCGCAACCAGTTTTCCAACGAGGCAACGGGCGCGACTTCCGGCAGACGGTTGCGTCCGCATTGCTCGCATGCGGCAATGGCAATTTCCCGCCAGCGCGTGTTTCGCTTTACCGCCCGTTCACCGTCAAGTCTCAATACGCTCCGCCGTCCCTCTAGCGGCAGAAAGGCGCGCACACCCAATTCCACCGCCTTTTGCAAGGTGTAATCCATTTTTTCACCGGCTTGCAGGGTTTGCGCGAGACGGACAAAAAGAGGCGATTCGCGCTCAATTGGGCGATGCTCTCCAAGTTTGACCTCAACCGCTCCCCGCTTGTTCGAGATAATTTCCGCCGGGTACTCGCCGCCCGTCCCGTCAAAAAGCGCCAGAAGCGATCCCGGCTTTAGGCGAAGGACGTTTGCCGCGTGATGCGCCGCTTTTGGCGGCAGTTCAAGCGTGCCAGCCGACAGGGACGCGCAGAAAAAACGGGGCGCTAACACGTCAGTGTCATGCAGCGGGTTCTTTGCCCGCTGTTTTTTTCTGCGCGATCTTTTCCGCTCTGGCGGCGCGGACAGCTTTGGGATCGGCAAGCAACGGACGATAGATTTCCACCCGGTCACGGTCGCGCAGAACGGCATCCGGTTTGGCGAGTTTGGAGAAAATGCCGAATTTGCCGCCATCAGGGTCTATCTGCGGATATTTTTCCGGCAGACCGGAGGCGTGTACGGCATCTATCAGAGTACTGCCGACGGGAAGACGCAAGGCGACGATCTCCTGCTTTTCCGGCAGGGCGTAGACTACTTCGACGGAAATGGTGTCAGACATGATTTGTCCCGTAAATTTGCTCCGCCCGTTTTACAAAGGCGTCAATGAGGGTATTGGCAATGTGGCTGAAAACAGGACCGATGACCTTTTCCAGCAAGCGACTGGAGAATTCGTAATGCAACTGCAATTCAACCTTGCACGCCTTGTCGTTCAATGCCTTGAAGCGCCATGTTCCGTCCAGTTTTTTGAACGGGCCGTCCACCAGACGAATCAGCATCAAACCCGGAAATTCCTTTTCGTTCTCGGTGGTGAAATGCGCCTTTACGCCGCGATAGCGGATGTGAAGCGTGCCGATGGTCTTTTTGTCGTCACGAAAGCGACATTCCGTCTGGCCGCACCAGGGCAGGAATTCCGGGTAATCTTCGCAGCGATCCACCAACTCGAACATCTGCCGATCCGAGTGGGCGAGGAGCACCGATTTTTCAACCGTAGGCATGACGCGCCGATTCTTGCTAAAATTGGGTGATTCTACAGGAATCGCCATCATGAGTATCATCTTCAACAAAAAAGCCCTGCACGACTACTTTATCGAGGAAAAATACGAAGCAGGCATTGCGCTGGAGGGCTGGGAAGTCAAATCCATCCGCGCGGGCAAGGCGCATATCAAGGAGGCATACGTGCTCGTCAAAAAAGGGGAAATCTGGCTCTTTGGCATGCATGTCACGCCGATGGCGACTGCTTCCACCCATATCCACCCTGATCCGACGCGCACCAGAAAGCTGCTTTTGCGCGAACATGAAATCTCAAAGCTGATCGGCAAGGTGGAGCGCGCCGGTTATACTCTGGTTCCGCTGAATCTGCATTACTCGCGTGGCCGTATCAAGGCGGAAATCGGTCTGGCGAAAGGAAAAAAGCAGCATGACAAGCGCGAGGACGCAAAGGAAAAAGACTGGGCGCGGGAAAAACAACGCTTGATGCGTGAGAAAGTGCGGGCAGGATAGGTTATCATGCTATCCGGTCATGATTCGCTGGCATATCGCGCTCCCGGGCGGGACTGTCGGCATTGTTTTAAAAAGGAGATTTCAATGACTCGTCTTGCGATTTTTTTATGCGCTCTTGCCGTTGTCGCCTGTGTGCACATCCCTCTGGAAAGAAAAATCGAGGTTCCCATACAAAATTATGTCTGGCGCGTAGTCTGGCTGAAAGGATGGGGAGTTACCGAACATGTCGGGCTGGAAGGATACGAAGCGGCTTATATCCGCTTGCTGGATGACGGGCATCTCGAAGGCTCCGGCGGTTGTAACCGGATTGCGGGCGAATATACCCAGGCGGGCGGAAAGATTGAATTTTCCCCGCTGATCTCAACCCGCCGCGCTTGTGTTACCGGCATGGAGCGCGAGGACTCTTTCCTTAGGGAATTGGAAGACGTAAGGCTCTGGCAGCGCAAAGGCGACCGTCTGCGCCTGCACGACGCAAGCGGACGAATGCTGATGGAAATGCGGGCAATAATAGATTGAAGTCGGCAGGATAAGACAATGCCTCTGCTCGGCGTCAATATTGATCACGTTGCCACTTTGCGGCAAGCGCGGCGCGGCTCTGAGCCTGATCCGGCTCGTGCGGCGGCGGAAGCGGAGTTGGGCGGCGCGGATGTAATTACCGTGCATCTGCGGGAAGATCGTCGTCATATCAACGATGACGATCTTCGCCGTCTGAAAGAGGCGGTGGAAGTCAAGCTCAATCTGGAAATGGCCGCTACCGCTGAAATGGTCGCCATTGCCTGCCGTCTGAAACCGGAGATGGTGACGCTGGTTCCGGAAGGGCGGCAGGAAATCACGACGGAAGGCGGGCTTGACATCGCGGGACAAATTGAACCGCTAATGGAAAAGATAGCGCGTCTTACCGACGCTGGTATTCTGGTCAGTGTGTTCGTTGACGCGGATGTGTTCCAGATTGAGGCCGCCTGTACGGTTGGCGCGAAGGTCTGCGAAATTCACACCGGCCCCTACGCGCATATTTTCAATACGCGAGGGCGGGATTGCCATGCGCCGGAAGTGGCTGCCGAATTGGCGAGAATACGCGAGGCGAGCGCGGTCATTCGTGAGCTTGGCATGGTATTCAACGCGGGACACGCGCTTAATTACCATAACGTCCAGCCAATCGCCGCCTTGCCGCATGTGCGGGAATTGCATATCGGCCACTCGATTGTCAGCCGCGCTGTTTTTACCGGGTTACGCGAAGCGGTGCGCGAGATGAAAGCGAGGATAGCGGTAACGACGGAGCCTTCGGAGCCTTGATGATTTATGGCATCGGCACGGACATAGCCGCGACCGCAAGGCTGGAGCGTTTGTTTGTCCGCCACGGCGAGGCGGCGCTGAAAAAAATTCTGACCCTTGCCGAGCAGGCGGAATTTCCGCAACGGGGTCTTGCGGCGCAGGGGCGTTTTCTGGCGCGGCGCTGGGCGGCGAAAGAAGCCTTTGCCAAGGCGCTAGGCACCGGGCTTTGTTATCCGGCAACCTTGACCAACATTGCAGTCACGCATGACGAAGCCGGGCGTCCTTTCTTCGTGTTCGCGCCTGTCCTGACTGAACACCTTGCGAGCCTTGGCCTTACGGCGCATCTTTCCATCAGCGACGAAAAAGCCTATGCTCTGGCGTTTGTCGTTTTGGAGCGTGTATGTTGATCGGCCCTTTCATGCTGGACATTGCGGGCGAGAGCCTGAACGCTGCGGAGCGCGAGCGGGTAAATCAACCGCTCGTCGGCGGCCTGATTCTCTTTTCCCGCAATTACAGCTCAATCCCCCAGCTTGATTTGCTGATTCGGGAAATTCGCGCCCTGCGTAGCCCATCCCTGCCGCCGCTCTTGATCGCGGTTGACCACGAAGGCGGGCGAGTGCAACGCTTTCGGGAAGGCTTTACCCGCTTGCCGCCAATGCGGCGTTTGGGCGAGCGTTGGGAGGAAGACGCGGACGCCGCCATGAGCGAGGCGCGGCAAATCGGCTATCTGCTGGCGGCTGAACTTCGCGCCCATGACATTGATTTTTCCTTCACGCCTGTGCTTGACCTTGATTATGGCGTATCCAGCGTGATTGGCGACCGCGCCTTTCATCATGACCCGGATGTGGTTATCGCGCTGGCACAGAGCCTGATTGCGGGGCTACAGCACGGCGGCATGGCTTCCTGCGGCAAGCATTTCCCCGGACATGGGGCGGTTGCGGCTGATTCCCATCTGGAAACGCCGCTTGACCCACGCAAACTGGCGGAACTCGCCGCCGACCTGAAACCTTTTCGCGCCTTGCCTCTGGCAGCCGTCATGCCCGCGCATGTTATCTATCCGCAGGTCGACGCGAACACAGCCTGTTTTTCGGACTTCTGGCTCAACTATCTTAGAGGTGAACTTGGCTTTCAGGGCGCGATATTCAGCGATGACCTGTCCATGCAGGGCGCGTGTATGGCGGGCGATATGCTCGCTCGCGCCGAAGCGGCCTATGGCGCGGGTTGCGACATGCTCCTGATCTGCAATGCCCCCGAAGAAGCGGATTATGTTTTGCGCAACTGGCGCGGCAAACCTGATAAAGAACGGAGCGGGCGAATCAGCCGCTTGTTGCCGACTGCTGCCGCGCCCGATAGGGAAACATTGCAGACTATGCCGGTTTATCGGGAAGCGGTCGCGGTGGCGCAGCGTCTATGTCTTCGACTAGATAAATTTTGACAAATCTCGGCATAATAAATTGATTTTTTTGAAGGAGAACATCATGAAAGTTAAGGCAGTTTTGTTGATCTTGTGCGCTCTATCAACAGCTGGTGCGGAACAGACGCAGCAGGTGGTGGAGATGCAGCCGGGTTTGTGGGAACTGCGCTTGTTGAAGATGGCAATGGATGGCGAAGACTGGTTGGAACAGCAGCGAGCAAAGACGCGCACGGAGCAGGAACGCCAGATGCAATTGCCACCTGGGCAACGCCGACAAGTTAGAGATCCGCTGGTCTTTCGCTGGTGCGAGAGAGCTGGCGAGACAATGCTTGATGAATGGCTAATTTCGCAAAATGTGTTGGGCAAGGATGATGAGTGTATGCCGCCCAAGGTGATCGGCAACGGCAAGCGGATAATGGCCGAGAGAATCTGCACAGGTTATACAATGAAAATAGAGACGGCAATGCCAAATAAAACAAACGTAGAGATGATTGTAACATTTGTATTTCCTGAACCTGGCGGATACACGATGGTACAGGAGATGCACATGAAGTTTCTTGACAGCGACTGCGGTGGCGTTGCCCCGTTCAAACGTCCAACAAGCGGGGCGGGTATGCCGTGATGGTTTTTTCATTCTATCCCATTGTGCCCCATCCAACCGTACAATAAGCAGCCCGATAGGTTGGGGTGAGCGAAACGCGAACCCCAACATGCCGCCCCCGGCAACTGCTGCGTGCAGGGGTTCGCTGCGCTTGTCACCAACCTATAGGATACGGCCTTGCCGTCGTTACCAGCGGAAGCAAGAAATTAGCGACAGGCATTCATGCCTGCCGTTCAAAACAAACAAGGAAGGGTTTTTTATCCCCTCCCTTGTGCTACGGTCGAAACCCCGGCCTTCAGGCTGGAGTTCCAACCTTCGCGCCGCCTGAAGGGCGGGGTTTCAAACTCAAGGAATTCGAGCACTACGGCAAACTCTGGATTCCACTCGTTGAGAAATTTGGCGGGAAACATCACAGGCGTTATGCTCCGCAAACTGCATACTGATTTGGCGCTGTGCCTGACTTTGCGCTCAAGCTGGACAGCCCCGCCTGCGGCGGGTCTGCCGCTTGGCTTTGAACGTTAGGCAGCGCAGCCTTTCATGTAACGACGCAAACCCTTCGGAGATCAAAACATGAAACTTGGTTACACCATTCTTTACGTTGAAGATGTCGCCAAAACACTCGGGTTTTACGAGCAGGCTTTTGGATTGAAACGAAAGTTTTTGCATGAAAGTGGCGATTTCGGCGAACTGGACACAGGGAACACCGCGCTTGCATTTTCATCGCGCCGCCTGATGAAGCAACTGGGTAAAAATCCTTCTCCACCAGATAGCGAAGCGCCTTGCTTTGAAATCGCGCTGGTGACCGATGACGTTGCAGTTGCGCTCAAGCAGGCGATTCTGGCAGGCGCTCGTCTGGTGCAAGACGTCGAGGAAATGGCTTGGGGTCAAACGACCGCCTATGTCGCCGACCCTGATGGCTATCTCGTCGAAATATGCTCGCCGGTTATTGAGGATTAAGGATCATATGTAGAAGTTCCAACTTGATCTGACAATCCTCGCTCCGGCAAGCGGAGGTGGTATACTTTGCGGATCGTGCGTTCGATTGAGCGTGTGTTCGGTTTCGCCAAGCGTCCTAACAACATGTTCAACCCCGCTCCCTTCGGTCGCTGGACACCCAATCGCTGCGCGCTTGGGTGCCGGTTAACATAAACGTTAGGAGGCACAGACTTCTCAAGACAGGCTGTCTATGTATAGTTAAACATCATGGAACTCAAAGGCGCGCTCACAAATCGAGACCTTCGCTCCGCAGCATGGCTGCATGTTGCGCCGCGCAAGGCATTTGCGTTCCTTGGGCTTCTTGTTCTTGCACTAGCGCTTTGGGCTTTATGGCTTGCCTTCTTCGGCTCAAAACAAGCCCCTAGCTGGAAGTGGGCGCTGTTGGCATTTCTTGTGTACTTGTTGGCGCACTACTCCCTTTATGTTCCGTATCGTCTGAGGCGCTACTTCCGCCAGTACAAAGCGCTTCAAAAAGAGCAATTTCTCTCCCCAACGGACATTGGCCTCATGGTATCAACCGAGAACGTAAAAGGAATAATTCCCTGGTCTGATTTGCTCCGCTGGAAAGAGAACAAGGTTCTCTTCATGCTCTACGTCGCCGACGACATGTACTACCTAGTTCCAAAGCGCTTCTTTGCAAATGCAGCGGACGTTCAGGAGTTTCGCGGTATTCTTCAAAGCAAGGTCACGTGCAAATGACCCCTACCCTGCCATTCAACCCGGACGCTCTGGCAAGCAGAGGTGATATTATTCGCGGGTCGTGCGTTCGGTTGGGCTTATGTTCGGTTTCGCCAAGCGTCCTAACACCATGTTCAACCCCGCTCCCTTCGCTCGCTGGACACCCAATTGCTACGCGCTTGGGTGCCGGTTAACATAAACGTTAGGCTATTCAATCCATGAGTTCCTTCATTCACATCGCGGATAAAATCCAAGAGGCCGCCATCCGCAAGAACGGCCTTAAAATGGGACGCCGCAAGATTCGCGGCGTGTACGCAGTTCCCGTGGTTCCAGATTACGCGACTACTCACCAGTGGGCACGCGAGCTGAAGCGGAGAGGTATGCAGGTATTAATCTGCGTTCAGTTTCGTATTCCGGATACGGAGATCGTCTGGGTCGGTCAATACAGTGGCGAAAAAATCCAAATGACTGCATCGGAAGCTGTGGCAAGCGTTCTTGAACACAGTGACCCAATGGGTCTTGAGGTACTCATCCCTCGCAAGGTTGCACCAAGCGAAATTACTCGTATCTATCCCGCCCCCAGGCTTGTCGGCTGGCGCTACTATCCTTCGGCAAAGGGCAAGAAGCCGTTCTGCCATTGTCGGTATTGCAATCGCGGTGAAATCCGCGCAAGTCGGTTAATTCGGGAGGAATCTTGAAAGGTCGCGTTTGGCCTAACATTGCATTCAACCCGGACGGCTTTGCCGTCGGTTAACTTTGGCGTTAGGTTCTACATCCAACCCGTTGCATCATAGGAGTACCGAATTGAGCTGGGACGTGTTTCTCCATAAGTTCACGCGGCTGTATCGAACCGTCGGGGAGATTCCGGACGACGAGCAGCCACTTCCTCTTGGTTCACTTTCCGAAGTGCAAGCGGCTATCTCAGCCATCTTTCCCGGAACTAACTGGAGCGATCCTGTATGGGGTGTCTACGACAGCAAACTTGGCTCAATCGAGTTCAATGTTGGGAGAGACGACCCTGTGCAATGCTTGGGGCTTCACGTACGAGCAAGTGACACTATTGTTGGTGGAATTCTCCATCTATGCGAGCGCATGGGCTGCCAAGCCATAGACTCGACAGACAGCACCTTCCTTGATCAGTCGGAACACCCGGCTTCTGGCTTGGAGAAATTGCGTAAGTACAGAGATCAAGTCATCGGGAAGAGTGGGGTCTAAGCGTATGACTTCGCAACCGCATCCCGCTCTGGCAAGCAAAGGCGGTATAATTTGCGGGTCGTGCGTTCGGTTGAGCGTGAGTACGGTTTCGCCAAGCGTCCTAACAACATGCTCAACCCCGCTCCCTTCGGTCGCTGGACAGTCCCGCTATAGCAGGTCTGCCGATTAGCATAAACGTTCGGTTGGCATAACGTTAAGGAACAATGGAACTTACGTCGCTCTTCATAGCAACGCTCAAGCCCCTGCTGTGGCTCTTACCGCTGCTGATCGTTGTCGCCATTCTCAAGAGACCTTGGTTCAAGGGCACTATGGGAGAGCGCCGAGTCAAACGCCTAATCGGGAGGCAACTGAACCCGTCTATTTATAGAGAGTTCTCGAACGTTACTGTACAAACCGATGATGGAACCACCCAGATCGACCACATCTACGTCTGTCCTTTCGGCGTTCTCGTGATCGAGACAAAGAATATGAGCGGTTGGATTTTCGGTGGAAGGAATCAAGCCCAGTGGACACAAACCATCTACCGGAAAAAGGTGAAATTTCAGAACCCACTGCGACAGAACTACCGCCACATCAAAGCGCTTGAGTCGCTGCTTGACCTTCCAACCGAGTGCTTCAAGTCTATTGTCGTTTTCGCTGGCAATTGCACGCTCAAAACAGAAATGCCAGACGAAGTCTGTAGAACTTCCGATCTTATCAAGTATATCTACTCAATTGACGCCCGGATATTTTCGGATGCGCAGGTTGACGACATCTGCAACAAGATAATATCATTTCGACTTGAACCGACCCGGCAAGTCCATCGTGACCATGTTGAAAACCTCAAGCGTAGGCATCGTGCGTAACATCCCGCTCTGGCAGGCGGAGGTGGTATACTTTGCGGGTCGTGCGTTCGGTTGGGTTTGTGTTCGGCACTCCGCCCAGGCGTCCTAACACTATGCTCAACCCCGCTCCCTTCGGTCGCTGGACACCCAATCGCTACGCGCTTGGGTGCCGGTTAACATAAACGTTAGGCAGCCAAACCACCGCATCAGCTTTCACCAAGGAGTCTCCAATGCTTGTCCAGTCGCTATCCCCCTGCATCACCACTACCAAGGTGACGGAATCCCGCGATTTCTATGTGAAGCACTTTGGAGCCAAGGTCACATTCGATTGTGGCTGGTACGTTAATCTCGAATTTGGCAAGGGGGCTTCCCTCCAATTCATGACCCCGCAGCCCGATCATCCAGTCTGCAATCCTGTCGGCTTGACGTACAACTTTTGCGTTGCAGATGTCGATGCTGAGTTTCAATTGCTTGCGGCTTCCGGTCTGGCTGCCCTCATGCCCTTGGAAGATCATTCTTGGGGAGATCGCGGCTTCGCAGTTCAAGACCCAAACGGAGTTGTTCTGTATATCTACTCTGAACGGGAACCTGACCCCGAGTTCAAGCAGTACTACAAATAACACCATGCGCACCAAATTGGCACCACGCCTAACTTTGCGCTCAAGCCGGACAGCCCCGCCTGCGGCGGGGCTGCCGCTTAGCTTTGAACGTTAGGAAACACATCCCGGAGTCACCTATGAAACTAGCACCCATTTCATTTCAGAATGTTGTAACCGCTGTTGCGACTTGCATTTCTGTCGTAGCTGTTTTCTTTTCTTGGCAGCTAGTCAAGGCTTCATGGCAGCAAGCTGAGATTTCAAGTCAGCAAGTCGAAATCACCCGAGATCACTATCGAAGGTCAGTAACTCCAATTCTCAACGTAACCCCATATGCAGAAGGAAAGGGGCGTCGCAACGGAATCTACCTTTCAAACGATGGCCTCGGCCCTGCAATCATCAAAGAATTCTCAGTCAAATCAGGGAGCACTGTGGTTAGTGGCTTCGAGTCAGAACAATGGCATGATATACTGACGGCAGCGGACATAAATCCTGCTTGCTTTGAACTCGGTTGGCCTAGAGCTGATGCGGCAATCAGCGCTAGTGAAAAGGATCATGTTCTTTTATCTATCACGAAAGCAGAGGGTCACGACATTTGTTACCCAGAACTCATCAAGTTAATCGGTGATCAAAGTATCGACATTTCTATTCAATATGAGTCCATCTACGGAGAACCGAAGCGTGTTTTGGCAAGTTCAAAAATCAAGTCCAAAACAGTAGATGCGTTACGCCGCCAGATCTTCGGAAAATGACCCGTTCATTCTCTTGCGCTGCATCCGTTCAATGTTCGGCCTCGCGATCACATCCCGCTCCGGCAAGCGGAGGTGGTATGCTTTGTGGCTCGCGCGTTCGGTTGAGCGTGTGTTCTGTTTCGCCAAGTGTCCTAACAACATGTTCAACCTCGCTCCCTTCGGTCGCTGGACACCCAATCGCTTCGCGCTTGGGTGCCGGTTAACATAAACGTTAGGCTATGTACGAAGATCTGCTACCTTGGTTTTTAAGTGATAGCGGGTTGGCACGACCGAGGGGGCGGGTGCGATTGACAGAACCTCCGAAATATTCGATAATCGAATATTATCACTAGAGACTCGCTCCACAATGAATCTCCAGCAAGCATTAACGGATGAATTCGAAGGACTAATTGGATTCAGTGTAGATTTGCCGATCGAATACAGGCGGGTGTTTAAGGCTTTGTGCTGTCATCTGGCGAAACGCAAACTACGAACTCGTAGCGAACGTCGAAATATATTGATTTCACATATCAACTCGAAGTTTGATATCAACCGAGAGGGCATTGCTGCAGTTCTTGCTCGGGCAGCGTCCCGTGGGCTAGTCTTCAATTTTCATGAGAAAAACCTTATCCAGAGAGCGTTCGATTTGCGCGATAAGGCAGCTTTTGCAGATGCTGTCAGGAAGGCAAGAAACGATCACGGTCTCCATAGTTTACTTTGCCAGCTCTTTACTCCCGCCACCGAAGAGGAAACACTCGCTCATTTTCGAGCAGAAGTCACGAATCCATCAAGACTTCGCGTGGAAAAGGGAGTGCGCCCGATAGGTAATGAAATTCTTCTTTCTGCACTGTCCGCGTTTGTTTTTTCTGCAGCAGATGAAGAGGTAATGCATGAATTCTTCGATTCCGCATACAGCCATGAAAGATACGAGCGGTCTTTCTGGCTGCAGTTGAGAAAGCTACAACCACAGTTCTACTCGCGAACGAGGACACTGGATATTGCTAAGGTTGACCAAAATTTTGCCGATTCGTGCGGCTCACTTGAAACGCTGCGATTAATTCTATTCGGCCAGACGGCATTGAGCTATAAGATGCTCGAAAATCACGGGTATTTAGCCTATTGGATAGAACCGCTAGTTATTGACGGACGAAATGTAACATGGGAAATTTGCTCCGACATCATGCTTTTTGCTGAAAAGCATGATGAGGTAATGCTCACCAACACATACTTTAAAACCAGCCAAATCAAAGCCGAGACCGTCTCTTACGTAAACGGCATTGATGAGTCTAATGCCCGATTTGACCTTGCAAATGAAGGGTTTACATACAAAGACATATTTGTCTGCATTCCCTCGACTGGCTCTCTTGTCGGCTCTGAGTCGCTTCTACTTCTTTTTCAAAAGAACAAGAGGGACGAAACATTAATCCCATGCCCTGCATGCAGAACGCACAATGTTCAAGGAAATTCCTACCCGAGCTTGGGTGTACGCAGTTGGGAGTGTCGAAATATTCTTTGCCCGGATAGAAGCAAATACAATCGAGGAAAGCGATATTCGTTTAAATCCTTGCTGATGCAGGAAGCTATTGATGAGATAGAGAGCCAAATTTCACCAGAGTCGATTCGAAGATGGTCGCGAGACATTCAGATTGGTCGCACAGCTGACGATGCCGTCGAAATGTTAATTCGCCATTATTCATTGCATGGAGATGGGGTATATCTTTTTGGTATCAATGATCCGAATGACTCGCTAGGCCGTCGAATTGTGCGACACGAAGATATTATGACTACCGAAGAGAACCTCGCATCGTGCTTCTTCGACTCGCATTGGTTCAAGAGGTATGCATTTTCTTCGGACGTAGGAGGGCGGGAGAACGCCAGTAGTATCAATCAATGCTGCATTGGTTCCTTGACTATGGTTCACGGCGACTCATGTACAGTGCTCGAAGGATTTCCGGATAACTATTTCGATGGAGCAGTGACTTCCCCTCCCTATTTCAACGCACGAGAGTATTCTCAATGGTCGAACATCTATTGCTATTTGCACGACATGCTCTCTATTGCAAAGAGTTGCTTTAGAGTCCTCAAACCAGGGGCAACATATCTTTATAATATTTTCGACTACTTCGACAATGAGCGCAGTATTGTTTTTTCAGCCATGGGCGAGAAACGTCTAGTACTAAGTGCCTACACTGCGGACTTGTTCCGACGTGTAGGATTTCAGCTGGCCGGAGCCATAACTTGGGATAAAGGTGAAATCGAAGGAAAACGTGGGTTCAATGCTGGTAATTTTTCACCATATTATCAGGCTCCATTTAATTGCTGGGAACATATTCTCGTATTTGTAAAACCGCCGACGGATATGGCACAGAGAGTACTGAGCAACATGCCAGCAGTCCTCCGTGCTCAACCAGTGAACAAAATGGTAAAGGGCAAGAATACACACGGCCACACCGCACCTTTCCCGGCGGATATTCCAAATCTCTTACGTCCCTTCTTGCCAAAAGGGGGGAGAGTACTAGATCCCTTTGGAGGAAGCGGCACAACTGCTCGTGCGCTCGATGGCTTCGTGAGCGAGACGATCTGTATCGAGAAGAAGAAGGAGTATTTTGACCTCGCTCTTAATCTCTTTATGTCCTATCGTAGCGCACTGAATCAGGGAACACATCAGGCGATTCTATCCAGAGAGGAAATCGTTGGCGCATGAGAGTATTTGCTGCCAGGCTCAATTTCATATAAACCGATTTGCTGGAGCCATCTAGCCATTGCCCAAGCTTCTTCAAATCTAATGTTCGCCATCGTGAGACCATACTCACGACAAAGGTTATGAAAACATCTGTAATTGCTAGGTCGATGCACAAACAAAAGCCACATAAGACCAGCTTCAGCAGTCAGGAATGTCAGTCCACCGTTTGCGTGCGAAGGTCTGCGGATAACATTGTGTCTTCTGCATCGAAGAATCATGTTGTCCAGGCGGTCGGCAACATCTTCAAGGTCTTTCTGAGTACGTATACTTCCAGACGTTAGTGCGTTATATAAATCCCCCGAAATATTATCCAGGAGTTGCGCCTGTACGCCTGTGTAGTTGTGCCGATTAAGTAGGCCTACCAATCTCGCCTTAATTTCGGCCACAATGCGTGCGCAGTCTTGCCGAACCAAGTCTGGAATCTCTTTTTGCACAGATAAACCCACGTCTCCAACAAACTCTTTCGGAATTACGTGGTCAGCCTGCAGGTCTACGCGAGTACCGCAATCAGCGCATTTTCCATTTTGCATAAAATGCCAGGTACGCACTGCTTCCCAGCATTTTCGGGGTGGAAAGTGGCGTTGAAATGATTTTTTGGACGCTATTGAGGTGCCAACCTGAGACGGATTAAGGTTTCCCAAAGTGGTCGCTGTTACCTCTCGCCAAGATATTATCCCTTCTTCAATAAGCTCCTCAAGGAACATTTGCCAGTGCTCCTCTGTCCAATCGGCTCCGTTTGCCGGATATTCAGAAGCATGCTGTTCTCCCTCACCAGTCATTCGATGTCTCCTCGGTGTGTCCTTCGAGAGTTGCTTCAAATTTCGAAACAAATTCAGATAAGCCAATACCCAAAGCAGCACAGAAAATGCGGAGTTCAGCAACGTCTAGTCGTCTTTCCCGACGCTCAATCTTGCTTATCAGAGACTGCTCGACACCCAGCCGCGTAGCCAACTCGACTTGAGTAAGGCCAGCCTCTTTCCGCGCTGTGCGCAGCAATGAGACGAGCGCCGAGTAATCATCGCTGTGTAGGGGAATTGGAATCATTTTGCTAAGATAAAGCCGATTTTTGAATATGCCAAAATCGACTATTATTGCCATTCGAAACGCGGACTCGTTGGTCTTGTGTCTTGCGCACAAGCGGACGGCCTGCGACCGGCGCATACCTTGTACGCAAGATATTCAAGTTATCACATCTCAGACGTTGACCGCTTACCCGATGAGGTCGTTCCAATGACCTACAAGGATGGCCTCCTTCAACACCCTGCTGGCTTCACAGTGACTCTCGGCAAAACATCCGGCAACCTCTCCGGCGGGAGAGTCGAACACAAGCGTGTTAGCGAGTTTACTGTAGAGGAGAGGAGAAAAAACATTCCAAGATCGACTGGTAAGCGAAAGCGGTATACTTTACGGATTGCGCGTTCGGTTGGCCTTGTACCTGAGCACTACCCATGTGTCACAACAACATGTTCAACCCCGCTCCCTTCGCTCGCTGGACATCCAATCGCTTCGCGCTTGGGTGCCGGTTAACATAAACGTTAGGTCACCAGAAAAACCCCAGTATGCATATTTCAACAAATCTTCCGGGTTGCGTTCTTCGCTCATGGCGGCCTGAGGACAAAGCTGCCCTGCTGCTGCACGCCAACAATCGCAATATCTGGCGCAACCTCACCGAGATGTTCCCGCATCCATACACTGAAACCAACGCGGTTCAGTGGCTCTCTATCGCATCGAGTCCCGGTACCAGCATTTATCTAGCCATTGAGGTCGGCGGTGAGGCTGTTGGTGGCATTGGCATCATCGCAGGCACAGGCATCGGCCAGTACACCGGCCAGTTTGGCTATTGGTTGGGTGAGTCATTGTGGGGCAGAGGTATCGCTACAGCATCGGCCAGTGCCTTGGCAACACATGCACTTGCTCAACCGCAGTTCGTGCGTCTCGAAGCGCCTGTGTTTGCCTGGAATCCTGCTTCCATGCGAGTGCTGGAAAAAGTTGGCTTCATCAGAGAAGGCGTCCTGCGCAGGAGCGTATTCAAAGATGGGCAACTTATTGACAATGTTATGTATGCCAAAGTACGCGATGCCTGACTTTGCGCTCAAGCCGGACAGACCCGCCTGCGGCGGGTTTGCCGCTTGGCTTTGAACGTTAGTTTTATGATGAACGCGCAGACTTTATCCCTTCTTTCCCTTGCCCCGTCGCCCTTGCCTGGTCGCAAGGTGGAATGGCAGGTTGCGGGCGGCTCTGCGGACGCTCTGCTGCTCGCCGACATTGCCAGGCAAAGGGCGGAAAGTCCGGGCATATTGACGGTAATCACGGCCAATGCCTTGGATGCGCGGCGGTTGCAGGAAGAAATCGCCTGGTTTTTTCCGGCATCCCGTCCCCATCTTCTGCCGGATTGGGAGACCCTGCCTTACGATAGTTTTTCGCCGCATCAGGATTTGATTTCCGAACGCCTGGCGACCCTTTGGGCAATGTTGCGGGGAGAGTGTCGGGTATTGCTGGTTGCGGCGACAACGGCGATAGCCCGCTTTCTGCCGCCTTCCTTTCTGGCGGCTTATGCCTTTTCCTTTGCCAGAGGCGAAAAATTCGACAACGAGCGATTCATCAATCAATTGACATTGGCGGGTTATGCCCGCGTGACCCAGGTTGCCGCGCCCGGAGAATTCGCGGTGCGCGGCTCCCTGATTGATCTTTATCCGATGGGGGAAAAATCGCCTTTTCGCATTGACCTCTTTGATGACGAAATTGAATCCATCCGTCTTTTTGATGTGGAGAGCCAGCGCACGCTTTGTCCGGTGGAGGCGGTTCGTCTTCTGCCGGCGCGGGAATTTCCGCTGGACGAGCAGGGAAGAGCCACCTTTCGCCGCAAATTTCGCGCATGTTTTGAAGGCGATCCCGGCAAAAGCCGGGTGTACAAGGATGTTTCCGCAGGCATTGCCAGCGCGGGCGTCGAATACTTCCTGCCCCTGTTTTTTGACGAGACCGCGACCCTGTTCGATTATCTGCCGTCCGGCTCAGTGCTGGCGACGCATGGCGACGTAGCGGGAGCGTTGGAAGCGTTCCGGCAGGATACCCGCACTCGCTACGACATGCTGCGCGGCGATTCCGTCACCCACGGAACCAGACTGTTGCCGCCGGAGGCACTGTTTCTTTCTTCTGAAGAATTTTTCACCAGGGTAAAGGAGAGAGGGCGGGCGGAGATTATTCGTTCGCCCGTATTAGATGCCTTGCCGGTCGCGGTCAATCGGCGTTCCGAAAACCCGCTTGCCGCTCTTGAAGGTTTTCTGGCGAGCTTTCCGGGGCGTGTGCTGGTTGTAGCCGAATCCGCCGGACGGCGGGAGACGATGGCGCAATTTTTCGCCGGATGTGGTCTTTCCCTTCCGGTTGTTGATGATTTTGCCGCTTTTCTGGGCGGCGAAGAAAAGGCGGCTCTGGCGATTGCGCCCTTGCAGGCGGGTTTGCGCCTTGACGACAAATTGTCTCTCATCAGCGAAAACGAGCTTTACGCGGATCGTCCCCGCTCCAGGCAGCGCCGGAAAAGCAGGCTGGATAACTGGCTGCGCGACCTTGCCGAACTGAAAGTGGGCGCTCCGGTCGTGCATGAATCGCACGGAGTAGGGCGTTACATGGGATTGGCGCGGATGGATACAGCCGAAGGGCAGGTGGAATTTCTGGAAATCCATTATGCGGGGGATGCAAAGCTCTTCGTGCCGGTTGCCCAGTTGCAGGTGATTGCCCGCTATTCCGGCGCAGACCCGGAACATGCTCCTCTGCACATATTGGGTTCCGGGCAGTGGGAAAAAGCAAAAAGAAAGGCGGCGATACAGGCGCGGGACGCGGCGGCGGAATTGCTCGCCCTTTACGCCCGTCGCGCCGCCCGAAAAGGTTACGCCTTCGAGTTTGGAGCAGCGGACATTGAAGCGTTCGCGGCAGGTTTCGGCTTTGAGGAAACGCCGGATCAGCAGGAAGCCATTGACGCGGTGTTGGCGGATATGAGATCAGACAAGCCGATGGATCGGCTTGTCTGCGGGGATGTCGGTTTCGGCAAGACCGAAGTCGCGTTAAGGGCGGCTTTCGCGGCGGTGGAGGACGGCAGGCAGGTGGCGATTCTCTGCCCGACCACCCTGTTGTGCGAGCAGCATTTCCGCACATTTACGGATCGCTTTGCCGACTGGTCGGTCAGGATAGCGGAGCTTTCCCGTTTCAGGAGCAAAAAGGAATCAGCGGAGACGCTCTGTGATCTGGCGGAAGGAAAAATTGACATTGTTCTCGGCACGCACAAACTGCTCGGCAGGGAGGTGAAATTCGCCCGCCTTGGCCTTGTGGTGATTGACGAGGAACATCGTTTCGGGGTACGGCAGAAAGAAAGGTTGAAGGCGCTACGCGCCGAAGTGGATGTATTGACCCTGACCGCTACCCCGATTCCGCGCACTCTTGCCATGAGTCTGGAAGGCTTGCGCGATTTTTCCGTTATTGCCACCGCGCCCAACAAACGGCTTGCCATCAAGACTTTTGTTTCCCCTTCTTCCGGCGGACTGATTCGGGAAGCGGTGCTGCGCGAACTGAAGCGAGGCGGACAGGTTTATTTTTTGCATAACGAAGTCGCCACTATCGAAGCAATGCGAAATAGAATTGCCGACCTTGTGCCGGAGGCTACCATTGCGGTCGGACATGGGCAAATGCCGGAGCGCGAGCTGGAACGGGTAATGCGCGATTTCATGGGGCAGAGAATCAATCTCCTGCTCTCCACGACCATCATCGAGACGGGCATTGACAATCCTCATGCCAATACCATTCTCATCAATCGGGCGGATAAATTCGGCCTTGCCCAGTTGCACCAGTTGCGGGGAAGGGTAGGGCGTTCCCACCATCAGGCTTACGCTTATCTGTTGGTGGAAGAGGGGATGACAAAGCAGGCGCGGCAACGTCTGGAGGCAATTCAGGCTATGGAAGAGCTGGGTTCCGGCTTTTATCTTGCCATGCACGATCTGGAAATTCGCGGCGCGGGGGAGGTGCTGGGGGAAAACCAGGCGGGCGAGATGCAGGAAGTTGGCTTCAATGTATTTCTGGATATGCTGAATCGCGCGGTTGCTGTCTTTAAGGCGGGCAGGGATGTGAGCGCCGATGATCTGACCGCGCCGCTTGGCCTGTCCGGTGAAATTCACCTTTCCGTACCGGCGCTGTTGCCGGATACTTATTGTCCTGATGTTGAGGAACGTCTGAACCTCTATAAACGGCTGGCCAACTGCGAGCGGGACGATGAAATTGACGCGATGCAGGAGGAATTGATAGACCGCTTCGGCGTATTGCCCTTGCAGAGTTGCTCCCTTATTGCGACGCATCGCTTGCGTCTTTTCATTCGTCCTTTTGGGGTGAAAAAGCTGGAGGCTGCCGATGATCGCATTCTGGTTTCCTTTAATCCTGATTTTTCGAGTGATTCAGCTTTGGACCCGACCAGGATTATCGCGCTCGTGCAAAAGGATAGGCGTTATCGCTTCGCGGGGCAGGACAGAATCGCGCTGGACGGGCATTATCCGACGCTGGAAGAAAAAGTCGCGGCCATTAAGGAAATGTTCGCCGCTCTGGAAAGGAGTGATACAGGATGAATTCGGCTCTCTTTGGCGCACCGCCCGTGGAAGTTGCGGAAGGCGCGATGTTTTTCAAGGCGCGGCTGCGGGATGAAGCTGCTGATTATTTGCGGACGGTCGAAAAAATAGCGACAGAAGCGCCGTTTCGTCATATGCTGACACCGGGCGGGCAGACTATCTCGGCGGCGATGACGAACTGCGGCGATTTTGGCTGGGTGTCCGACCGCAAGGGCTATCGTTATGCCGCTGCCGATCCGATTAGCGGCAAGCCCTGGCCCTTGATGCCGGAGCGGTTTCGCAGAGAGGCGATCAAGGCTGCGGAGGAAGCGGGTTTTACGAATTTTTCCCCGGAAGCCTGCCTGATAAACCGCTATGCCATTGGCGCAAAGATGGGACTGCATCAGGATCGGGACGAGGCGGATTTTAGCCAGCCGATAGTTTCTTTTTCCTTTGGCCTCTCTGCCGTTTTTTTGTTCGGCGGCGCGACAAGGCGTGACAAGACGCAAAAAATCATCCTGGAAGAAGGCGATGTTTTTGTCTGGGGCGGCGCGGCGCGCCTGTTTTTTCACGGAATAGCGCCGATCAAGGCGGACGCAGCTCGTCCTAACTCAAATTACCGTTTCAATCTGACCTTCCGGCGTGTCCGGTGAGGTTCAGTTCGGGATAACGCGCAGGGAAAAATCCAGCGCCTTGATGTTTTTGGTCAACGCGCCGATGGAGATGCGATCAATGCCGGTTGCGGCAATTTGGGCGAGTGTTTTTAGCGTTGCTCCGCCGGAAGCCTCAAGGATAGCGGGGCTATCGTAGCGGCGGTTTATGGCGACGGCTTGTTTGAGCAGGGGAACGCTGAAATTGTCGAGAAGGAGCATGGTTGCCCCGGCATTGATGGCAGTTTCCATGTCTGCCAGATTTTCGACTTCTATCTGAACAAAGCGGCAGCAAGGCTCGGTTTCGGCAAGGCTTTCCGCCGCAGTCAAAGCAGGACGAATGCCGCCCGCCGCCGCGATATGGTTTTCCTTGATTAGAATGGCGTCCCAGAGCGCGAAGCGGTGATTTTGCCCGCCGCCTATGCGGACGGCGTATTTTTGCGCCAACCTCAAACCGGGCAAGGTCTTTCTGGTATCCACGATGACAGCATTGGTATCGCGGACGCAATCGGCATATTGGCGCGTCTGGCTTGCCACGCCGGAAAGCATCTGGAGAAAGTTCAAGGCGGCGCGCTCGGCGGAAAGAATGGCTCGGGCGTTGCCAAAAATTTCGCACAGGGTTTTCCCAGCGGAAATTGTCGCGCCTTCTTCAAGATGCCATTTTATCCTGACAGTCGGGTCAAGACCGATAAAACAGGCATTGAACCAGGCTTGTCCGCAAAGAATGCCCGCCTCACGGCTGATAAGCAGTGCCTTTGCGTTACGCTCAGCGGGAATCAGGCTTGCGGTCAAGTCGCCAGGACCCAGGTCTTCGGCAAGCGCAAGCGCGACATTACCCTTAATGACTTCCGCAAGGGGAAGGGGAAAATCGTAGTCAAAAGTCATATCATTCAGGCTTTTTCTGGGAGCGGGGTTGAAAACAAAGACAGGCGTAACCGCTGGCTTCTTCCACTTCCTGCGAGGGCAGGCTGCGGCTCTTGAAATTCATGGCGCGACACCCATAGGGAAAAGCCACTTCATGAGTGATGAAAAAATATAGACAGTTTTGGCAGTCATTGGTCTGGCATGACACGATCAATATCCTTTTCGGAAAGTGGTTTTCAGGCCGTTTGCGGCTCGGCAAAAAACCTTTTTATCGTATCGTCCCTGACCAATAACGGAGCGATTTCAATCGCGCAAAACTTTCCGACATATTTGTCATACTCGTTATCCATGTCCAAAGAGCCGTTCCTGAATCCGTTGTAAAAATAGCGCCAATGTCCGCCTTGCTTGTCGCCCAGCTTCGTGTTGCGCTCTAACGCCCTGCCGCCCGCCAGCATTTTCCGTTTGAAATGCTCGCGCCCGCGACTGCCAAAATGATAAATAATGATGTCGCGCGATATATGCGGGGGGTGCATTACGACCATTTGGGCGTGATGATTGCCATCATGGATATGCGTGTATTCCATTGCGCGAACCAGAACTTTCGGCAGGGTTTGTCCGTATGGATGCCATTTGCACAACCGTCCGGCGGCGATAAGTCCTTCCGCCAAGTGTTCCTGCAAAATCCCCTGGATCATATCCGTGTTGTCAATCCAGTCGCCGCCCTTGTCCAGCATGTGACACATCGGAACGTACAGCATGTTTTCGGGGCTGCTTGAAATTTCCGCCTTCAAATCGCCAGATTGCGGATGCCAGAACTCATCCGCATCAGCGTTTATGATCCAGTCCGCATGATATTTATGCCGCGCCAATGCAGCCATGCGATGTACCCATTCGGCCTGATTGTGATTCTGGTCGGGTTCGTCAATGATGTCCAGAATCCAGTCCTTGTATTCTTGCAGAATCTCGCGGGAGCCGTCGGTTGACATATTATCCGTAACGATAAAGCCATCAACACCCATTGCCTTGTGAAATTCGAGGTTGCGCCCGATTATGTCAGACTCATTCTTTACCAGCAGGGTCATTATCAGTTTCGGATTTTGAATCCTCGGATAATTCGCGGGGATTGAGAGCGCCAGACGTTCTCCCTGCTCTAGCGGCAAATCCATAAGAGGATTTTCATAGAGCGCGGCATGTTTTGTCCGCACATGCTCCTTAAGCCGGGCAATGACATCTTGCATACCTTGCGAGGGTTTGTTATTTCTGGATTCCGGTAAAAAGCGGTAATAAAACAGGGGTTCAGGAATCCGGTAGAAATTTCTTCCGTCCGCAATGAAGTTAAGCCAGAATTCCCAGTCTTCCAGACCGTCCTTCATATTGTTATCGTACCCGCCGTATTTTTCCCAGTCGCTTTTTTTATAGAGCGCACTATTGTCGACGTAGTTCTTGTGAATCATATTTTCCCGCGTCGGAAGATCCGGCGCGCACAATCCTTCCCTGGCTCCGAACAGCTCCATGTCGGAATATATCACGTCGCCCAGACCAAGCCTTGCTGCGGCAAGGAGTTTTGATAACGCATCCGGGGAAATTTTGTTATCGGCATCCAGCGGATAAATATACTCGCCTGCCGCTGCCGCTATCCCGTTGTTACGCGCCGCTACAACGCCGCCGTTCGGTTGCTCCAGCAGCTTGATCCGTTCGTCTTTCCGGGCATATTCCGCTGCTATTCCAGGCGAGCAGTCCGTGCTGCCGTCGTTCATTATCACCAACTCCCACTCCGTAAACGTCTGATTCAGCACGCTTTCTATCGCTTCCCCGACAAATTCAGCCTTGTTATACAGCGGCATAATTACGGAAATGGATGGAGTTTTGTCTTTCATTATTTCCTGCCGAATTTTTCTGTCAGCAGGGCAAGTTTTTCAGAGAGGGTTGCAGATTGGCTTTTCGCGTTGCTTGTGGTTTTTTCGGCTTTTTTGGCGGCATGTTTTTTGCGATCAGGCTTTTGCTCCACCCCGGCGCGTGGTTCAGGAGAGCTTTCGTCATGAGTTCCCGTTTCGCTTGCGCTCATTGTCGGGTTTTCGCTTTTTTCAGGATATTTCCTGCCTTTTTCTCGCGCCTTTGTTGTTGTATTCTTGTCGTTTGCCTGCGCGCCGTTGACCTGTTTTTGGGGACGGAAGCGTTTGCCGGATGAAGGTTTGTCCGGCTTGTCGGCGATCATTTGTTCACCCTGACGTTGCAGGCGCTCTTTCAGCGCGGCGGTGGCGAATTGCCGGTGTTCTTCGCTGACCTCGGCAACCGGCTCTCCGTCCAGATTGAAGCGTTTTTCGGCCTTGGCAAGCAGGCGAAGATAACGATTGCAATGGGTGTGCATGGAAAGGGCAATCCGCAATGCCTTCCGGTTGGCTTCCGGCAAGCGCGCCCGAACGGCCTTGTCAATGCCGATGGCAAGCGGCTGACAATTGCGGAACACTTCAAAGCGCGTCCGCAATTCCGTAAGCAGTTCGCGCGGGTCTTGCGCCTGCTTTGCTTCGGTCTCACAAGAAACGTCGGCGGAGAGTTCTTCCGCCGGGGCAGTCATAGGTTCAGAGGTCATGGCGACGTGACAAGCCGGTAGAAAGCGAAGATTACCACAAGCCAGGCAGGATTATTGCACAATGGCGAGATATAGCCATTCCTGTAATTAAAAAAATCACGCAACTTGCAAACCCTCGCCCACCAGGGCGTATCCCCGTAATAGTGCTTTTCGCAAATAAAACGACTATCGGGCGCAGTTATTCTTTCGCACAGACTATAATCCATCGGTCATTCCCGCGAAGGCGGGAATCCAGTACGGCGCTGAAAGTTGCGATAGGTTTCCAGAACAGGAACGACATTCCCATACCGCAAGAGGAACAGCATTCCCGCTTCTAGTCATACTGAACATCAGTCACAAATTTTGATGCAGCGCTGGATTCCCGCCTTCGCGGGAATGACAGGTGATTGGAAGTGGGAGCAAGGCTCTCACTCTCCTGATCGCTCTGGGGAAAGTATAATTATTTACGGAAATCGCTATAACTCCTTCAATTCCTGTTGGAATTTGCCTGTTTCTGCCGCCAGTATCGGGTGAGTCTGTTTGCGCTCTCAATCTCGCGGTCGGCGTTGATGCTTCCCCGCTTCCATGCCTTCCAGGCTGCGTAGAGCGCGCGGTAATACTGGTCAGGGTCGTATGAAATCAGGATCAGGTCTACTCCCGCGTCCAGCGCCGCAATCGCCGCCTGACCGATGCCGTCATTGTAGACCGCGCCCATGTTGAGATCGTCGGTTATCAGCAACCCCTGAAAATTCCAGCCGCCTCCGCCTTCCTTACGCAGCACGTCCTGCACGACAATACGGGAGAGCGACACCGGCTTCTCCGGGTCAATGTCGGGCAGTCGCACATGCGCGAGCATCATTGCCGCGCCGGTACGGGCGGTGACTTCGCGGAAAGGCAGCCAATCGGCGGACTGCTCCGCCGGATCAAGCGTCAAGGAAGCCTTGACGAGATGCGTGTCGGCATTGACCCGACCAAGTCCCGGAAAATGCTTGACGGTAGGCTGCACGCCGCTAGCGAGCAGACCTTTGCCATAAGCGGCGGCGATACTGGCCACGATCCACGGGTCGTCGGCAATGGCGCGTTGCCCGATCAAGGTATGCCGATCCTTCCATTTTTCCGTTGGTTCGATCTTCAAATCAACTACCGGAGCAAGATTCATGTTGATGCCCGCTCCGGCCAGAGCAAGCCCTTGTTGTTCGCCGTAGGCGCGGGCGCGCAATTCCAGATTTTCCATGCCATCGTCAAGAAGGCTTGAGAGCGGCGGCATACGGGCAAGAAGCGGGGAGAGGTGGGAGACTTTTCCTCCTTCCTGATCCGCCATTACAAACAGCGGCGGCAATCCCGCCTTTACACGCAAAGCCTGTAATTCGTCTATGCGATTTTTGAGGCTGGCGATGGTTTCGCCCTCCAGGTTGCGCCGGGTGATGTAGATGCCGCCGATCAGACCGCGCTCGACCAGAGGTTTCACGTCGTCAAAATCCCAAAACCCCACCACGAAGTGTTGACCAATGCGGGACAACTCCGCATCTCCCCGGAGAATCTGATATTGCTGCCAGCGAAACCACCCTTCCTGACCGAGTACGAGCGCCGCCAGCAATATGCCCAACGCCAGCCGCAACCCCGACTCTAGTTTGCGCGACGAACGCGCGGCAACCTTGCGGATGCGCCATGCGCCCCAGATTGCGATAGAGACCAGCACAAGCATGAGCGGTGTCTCGAATACGCGCAGAAACAGAAAGTCCGGGCGCTTGAAGCAGAATCCCGCCCAGATGCCAACAAACGCGAGCAATATCCACCAGAGCAGCGCAGCCAGCCAGCCCGGAAGGCGCGGCGCTCTCCATTGGAACAGGCGATTTCGCATTTCCCGAATCGTAATCATGCTAATTCTCCCGTGCTTGCGGAATTATATCTTTCCCTGCTTCAGTTGATACCAGTCGAAATGGCGAGTACTCAACATGATGGCGGCAAGGGCTGCGAAGAGAAGCAGGCTGCCCATGAGCAATGCCGTATCTTCCAGTTGCAGGATGGCGTAGAGTGTCCCGTAGAGGGCGGCAAGCCCGCCGCCAAAGGATGCGGCTATGCGGCTGGAGCCGAACACTCCGGCAAGGTAGATGACGATTAGCCCGATACAGGCGACAGCGCCCGCAAGGTAAGCCCAGGCAAACGGCAGATGCTCGGAAAGCGCGATCAGAAGCAGGAAGAAGATGGATAGCGACAAACCCACCAGCGCGTACTGCATGATGTGCATCGGGCGACGGCGCAGGGCTTCGCCGATGAAGAACGCGGCAAAGGTCAGCACGATGAAGAGGCTGCCGTATTTCACCGCCCGTTCCGCTTGCAGGTAGATGTTGACAGGTTCAATGAACCTTATTGTCAAGGCTTCTCCTCGTTGATTATCGAGAGCATGATCCAGATTGCGCGAGAGTTGCGAAATTTCCCATTCCGAGGTGAAACCCGCCGCGTTGATCTCGTGCTTGCGCGGCAGGAAACGCCCCCCGAAGCTCGGATGCTTCCAGTCGGAAGTCAATGCGACAATGTTGTTCTCTGCCGTGGGCGCGATGGCCAGGGCTTCTGTGCCGGTCAGCTTCAACGGGAAAGAGAAAGCGATATTGCGCGCCTGGTCAGGAAGCCACGCGCCGAGGTTGATCTCCAGGCGGCTGCCGCTCATCACCGCCTCAAAACGCTTGTCGTTCGGCGTCCTGAAATGCAGCGTCCTTCCGTTGACAAGCACATCCGGGTCGGAAGCAAAGCCGCGCAGATCGGAAACGCTGAACAGGATCGCAGCTCTGGCGTCCATGAATTCGCTTCCATCCGTGATTTTTATCATGTCGGCGGGCGCCTCAAACATGCCTTCTGCCTCGGCATCAAGATGAAACAGCCTCGCCTGATAAATGCCGCGCTTACGAAGTTCTACACCGGCGTTGCCCCGGATCGTCAGCCTTTTTGCCGGGATGTACACAACCCGTTCATTGACCTTGGCTGCTTCTGTGGCTATCGTGCCTGATTTTGAGTCATAGTAGCTTCTCTCAGGAGTTTTCGTCCGATAATGAACCGCCAGAACCGGCCCGATCACGGTTTGCGATGATGCGGCGGCGCTTGCGATATCCTCTGTCACCTGATCCTGATACCATGCGCGGGAGCTGACCTGATCCTCGACAAGTCCCAACGGAATCATCAGAAGCAAGGTCAAAAAGAGTACGCCGACAAACTTTGCCGTTAGAGAGGAGCGTAAGTTGCGGAATTTTTCCAGATTTGTTGCGTTTGCAGAATGCGTTTCCATGTCAATCTCCTGTTTGTGGATAAACGCGCCGGAAACGGATTTTTCCGACCGACGCGAGGCAGAGCATAAAACGCTTATGTGAACAGCCAAGGAAGTCGGCGTGTGGCAGATGTGAAGCGAGCGTGAAATACTGGCTTTCCATTTTGGAAGCCATTACCATATGACCCCATGAAAATTCTCATAGTTGATGACGAACAGGCCATTGCCGACACGCTCCTCTACGCGCTGTCCGCCAACGGCTTTGAGGCCGATAGCTGTATGCTGGGCGGCGAGGCAATCAATCGCGCGGCAAGCGGAGATTACGCGCTTGTCGTTCTTGACGTAGGTCTGCCGGACATGAACGGCTTTGACGTGTGCCGCGAAGTGCGGCGAAGCTCAAACGTGCCGATTTTGTTCCTTACCGCGCGAACCGAGGAAGTCGACCGCATAGTCGGGCTGGAACTGGGCGCGGACGATTATGTCTCCAAACCTTTCAGCCCCCGCGAACTGGTTTCGCGCGTTCGCGCCATCTTGAGACGCGCGCGAAGCCATGAGCCGGAAAATACGCCGAGCGATACTCCGGCGCCTGCATTTCAGGTCGACCGCGAAGGCTTACGCATCGCCTGCAAAGGGCAATGGCTAAACCTCACCCGCTATGAAACCCTGTTGCTCATTTGCCTGCTCGAACACCCGGGGCGCGTCTACTCCCGCGCCGCGCTGATGGACAAGGTGTGGACGGATGCCGAAGAAACCGTGGATCGCACCGTCGACACCCACATCAAGACCCTGCGCGCCAAACTGCGAGCCGCCCTCTCCGGTAAAGACCCAATCGTCACTCATCGCGGCCTCGGCTATAGCATTGACCTTTGATATTGACGCTTGAACGACTACTTTTTCCAGGCTATGGTTTCCTGAAAATAACGAGACTATCAGGGTGCTAACTACGCCGCAAGCGGGAGAGTGTGACCACTCGCTGCGTAGCCAAAGGCCGGGAGATGGGAGTGCAGCGCTCTCCCTGACAGTTGCGTTATTTACAGAAACAACTATGGTAATTCACATAATTTCGGGATATTTATACGAATCACTATATACGGAAGGCAATATACCTGCAACCCCGCGCCCGCCCTAGCGGGCAGGGGGTTGCTATCGCTTTGCCGCAAGGGTATAACTCTCGTCAATCCGGCAAAAGATTTCTTCTACGGGAACGGAACCGTCAAGACATATCGTAAGCCAATGTCTTTTGTTCATGTGATACCCCGGAAAATAGTTCTTTCCATCCACCAAAGCATCTATATCTTCCGGTTTGCCTCGCAAATCAATGATGTCAACCATGCCCTCTTCGTCCAGTCCCAATTTTTTCCTTGACACAATCAGCAGGACGGCATACCACTTCGCATTGTCCTGCCGCCGGAAAACCGCGCTGCCCGGAAATTTCCACAAGAATTGAAGTTCATCCCGATATTTGTCCCTGACATATTGAATAACCTGTCTTGCGTCCTCGCTTTTGAACACATCGGGTTCAAAGCAGTCATCGGCAATCCTGACAAGCAGATTTTCGTATTCCTGCCGAACCCTGCCGACAAATTCGCCGCTTGTATTCGGGAGACGATGGAGCACATAGGCATCCTTGAAAACGCTGTCAATCACTTTAGCCGACACTTTTCCATCTTTTGTTACAGTAACAATCATTTCGAATTGACCGTCAATTAAATCAGTGGAATAGGTGTACGCGCTCTCGTTTTCAGAAAACCCAAAAGCGATAAGCAGCTCGACCTTCATTTTCCGGTCTTTGAACAAAGCCTCTATATCTGTCATGGGATTCAGTCCATATACACTTTTTCTTCAAGCTGAAAGCTGGTTTGGTAAGCCCTCTCCCCCGACCCCTCTCCCATAAATGGGAGAGGGGAGACATCCACGCTCTGCTTGCTGTTGTCCCCTCTCCCACTCGCTTTGATGCCACTCGCGGCGTAGCCAAAGGCAGGGAGTGTGTGCGTAAAATGTACTCACTTGAACCGAAACCGCTATGCTGTCACTCTGCGCCTAACCTTTTACGCGCCCGATCAATAGCGGCGTTGACCTGTTCAGGCGCGGTTCCGCCTATGTGGTTACGGGCAGCGAGTGAGCCTGTAACTGTTAGCGCGAAAAACACATCCTCATCAATCAGGGGAGAAAATTCCTTGAGTTGCGGCAAGGTCAAGTCCGGCAAATCAACCCCCTGCTTATCGGCAAACTTGACGACACTGCCCACGACGGCATGAGCGTCCCGAAAAGGCATTCCCCGCTTCACCAGATAATCCGCGAGGTCTGTAGCGGTAGCAAAACCCGCATGAAGCGCCTCTTTCATTCTGTACGCAACCACCGTTATGCCGGTTCCCATCATGTCCGCGAAAATTGCGAGGGTGTCCGTCAAGGTGTCCAGAGTATCGAACAGCGGTTCCTTGTCCTCCTGATTGTCCTTGTTATAAGCAAGCGGCTGGCCTTTCATAAGGGTCAGGAGCGCCATGAGATTGCCATTTACCCGCCCGGTCTTGCCGCGCGCCAACTCCGGCACGTCCGGGTTCTTCTTCTGTGGCATGATCGAAGAGCCGGTGCAGAAACGATCCGCAATGCGGATAAACCCTACCTGCGGATTCATCCATAGCACCAATTCCTCGGAAAGACGGGAGATATGGGTCATACAGAGCGCGGCGGCGGCAGAAAACTCAATGGCAAAATCCCGGTCGGATACCGCGTCAAGCGAATTTTCGCAAACCGCCTCAAACCCCAGTTCAACGGCGACAGATTCCCGATCAATCGGATAAGTCGTGCCCGCCAGAGCCGCCGCGCCCAGCGGCAGGCGGTTTACGCGCCGTCGGCAATCACGGAGACGCTCGGAATCGCGCCAGAACATCTCGAAATAAGCCAGCATGTGATGCCCGAAAGTAACGGGCTGCGCTACCTGAAGGTGGGTAAAGCCGGGCATCGGCGTTGCCGCTTCCCGCTCGGCAAGCGTAACGAGAGCTTCCTGAAACAATTTCAGCAAATCAAGCAGGCAATCTATTCCGTCGCGCAGATAAAGGCGGATGTCGGTCGCCACCTGATCGTTACGGGAACGTCCGGTATGCAGGCGTTTGCCCGCCTCGCCCACAAGCGCGGTCAAGCGTTTTTCGATGTTGAGATGTACGTCTTCAAAGTCAAGCGACCATTCAAAGCGCCCGGATTCGATCTCGGCCTCTACAAGCGCCATGCCGCGCTCAATGTCGGCCAAATCGTTTTCGCTTAAAATACCTTGCCGCGCAAGCATTCGGGCGTGCGCGATCGAGGCGCGTATGTCCTGCCGCCACATGCGTTTGTCGAAATGGACAGAAGCGGTATAACGCTTGACAATATAGGAAACGGGTTCAGAAAAAACCCCGTCCCATGTATATTGCTGGGATGGATTGTTCATGCGACTTTTGACCTGAAAGGAAAGATTAGGAAATGGGCAGTATACGGCAAAAACACCCCCTGCCGGATTGGCGCAACCTGGGCGTTATCTTCCGCGTCGCTCTGGCAGCCAATCTCTTTTCCATCGGAGCCGCGCTGGCCAGCGCAAACAGTATGCAAAGCTGGATCGGGCATGTTTTGGTAAATTCGGCCTGGGTCGAGCCTATGCTGTTCATCAATCTTCCGTTGCTGGCAATCTTCCGCGATCTCCTATGGCGCTGTCCGCCCCGTCTCGCGCAAGCCTTCGTCCTCTTTCTTGTCGGAGCTTCCGCCATGCTCCTGCATGACGGCATGTATTTCCTCGCGCTTATTGAATCCACCGACATCTGGCGTTCCTGTCTCATGGCGGTCACGGTCGCCGCCTGTCTGCTCTTTTATTTTGAACTGCGAGCGGAAGCCTTGTCGCCGCGTCTGGAAGAAGCGCGTCTCTCCGCATTGAATGCCAGAATCCGCCCGCATTTTTTCTTCAATGCCCTGAATACGGTACTGGCCCTGATGAGAAGCGACCCGAAGAATGCGGAAAATGTTCTGGAAAACCTAGCCGAACTCTTTCGCTCTCTCCTTAAAACCCCGCGCGAACTCGTGCCGCTCTCGGAAGAAATCGCCCTCGGACGCCGGTATCTCGAAATAGAAAAGCTGCGCCTGGGAGAGCGTTTGCGCGTTTTTTGGGAAGTGGAAGCATTGCCTGAAGACATGCGAGTGCCGCCCCTGATTTTGCAACCCCTGCTGGAGAACGCCGTCTATCACGGCGTTGAACCTTCGGACAAGGGGGGCGAAATCCGTGTTCGCATAAGTCTGTCAGGCGATTTTTTCCAGCTTGAAATAACCAACAGCGCCGTTAGCGCCGATCGCAATCCTTCCGGCAATCATATGGCGCTGGACAACATTCGCCAACGCCTTGACCTCTATTACGACATGGAAGCCCGGCTTGAACGTCACGCAACCAATGATCGCTATCAGGTACGCATCATCCTGCCCCGACGGGCAAGCGATCTCTCCCTGCCGGGGTAGGTATAGTGATCTGCGTTTTTTTCGTAGGGCGTACAGGAGAGGGAGAGCCTCGCACACCCAATCAATCGTCATTCCCGCGCAGGCGGGAATCCAGGTGAGCCTTTCCGCACCGATAGCGCCGTACTGGATTCCCGCCTGCGCGGGAATGACGAGCGGGTTAATCTCTGTGCGAAAGAGTGACCGCGCCGCTGTAGGGGTTAAAAATTTTTAACCCCTAAGTCACAAACGGGCGAAGGGCGTTGTAGGGGCGAATAATTATTCGCCCCTACGGCAGCGACGCGGCGCGGGGCGGCAAAGCAGCGTTGGTGTTAGCTCCCTTTTTAAAGGGGATTGCTCACTTTATATTGATTTTTTTGTACTGTTTTTGATGAAAGAACAGTAAGAGGGTATCGCTTAATGCCTCAAGGCTTTTGCTGTATCTCTTCCTCTTCCTGTTAAATCTGGCAAGGTTATTCCCTGATACTGCTGTTGATACTCTCTATCAAGCGCGGATTTCCCTGGCGCTATTCTGCGTAGCTTTGGTATCCCTACAATAGCATTCCACAAACATATGCTCACGCTTCAATAGCCAAGGTCTATCGCAGGCATGAACAAAAATAATTGGCATAAAAGGAAAAAGCCTTTTACCATGCCGCCCATACGTTCTGTTTCGGTCATTCGCCGGTTCATGGCGTTCTTTCTCAACCATTCAAGGAGCCTTCGATGCACACTCTTATCAATACTGAAATTCTTCCCTTCAAAGCCCAGGCTTTTCAAGCCGGCAAGTTCCTCGAAGTCACGGAAGCCACGCTGAAAGGCAAGTGGTCTGTCGTTTTCTTCTATCCTGCCGACTTCACGTTCGTATGTCCCACCGAGCTTGGCGATCTGGCCGATAGTTACGCCGAGTTCCAGAAACTCGGCGTGGAAATCTACGCTGTTTCCACCGATACCCATTTCGCCCACAAAGCCTGGCACGATACATCGGACACCGTCCGGAAAATCCAATTCCCGATGGTGGGCGACCCTACCGGCGCGATCAGCCGTAATTTCGGCGTGATGATCGAGGAGATGGGGCTTGCCGAGCGCGGCACTTTCGTAATCAATCCCGAAGGCAGGATTCAGGTCATCGAAATCAACGCTGGCAACATAGGGCGCAGCGCGGAAGAATTGCTACGCAAGATCAAGGCGGCGCAATATGTGGCCAAAAACCCCGGCGAAGTCTGCCCGGCCAAATGGAAAGAGGGCGAAAAGACCCTGAAGCCCGGACTTGATCTGGTCGGCAAAATCTGACGCCTGATCTTCTCCCCCGACCCCTCTCCCGCTCGCGGCGCAGCCACAAGCGGGAGAGGGAAGAAAATTGCCGCCCTACCCTCGCGGCGAAGCCACTCGCGGCGAAGCCACTCGCGGCGAAGCCACTTGCGGCGAAGCCACTTGCGGCGAAGCCACTCGCGGCGAAGCCACTTGCGGCGAAGCCACTCGCGGCGAAGCCACTTGCGGCGAAGCCACTTGCGGCGAAGCCACTCGCGGCGAAGCCAAAAGCGGGCTTTGCGTCGCGCTAGGAGCCAATCCAAGGCCACTTTTTAAAGGTGGCGCCGCAAGGGCGAGGGTTTGTAGGCGGCGCATGATTTTTTGGCGAGACGGGCTATAATTCAGACTCGCTACCCTTTCGCCAAGCGGCGGATGAATGCGTAAAACTTACGCAAACGCAATAGCAGATTCTTCAACCGAAAAGGAACGCGCCATGCTGGACGATTCTCTCAAGGAACAAATCAAGGTCTATCTTGAAAAATTGCTCATGCCCATTGAGCTGACCGCTTCTCTGGACGAGAGCGAGGGCGCGCGGCAAATGCGGGAACTGTTGGAAGAAATTGCTTCCCTGTCCAACAAAATCAAGCTCGGCTTCAACGGCGCGAACCCGCGCCGTCCTTCTTTTTCCGTTGCGGTCATGGGCGAGGTTCCGCGCATTCACTTTGCGGGCTTGCCGATGGGACACGAATTTACTTCCCTCGTGCTTGCCATCCTGCAAACTGGCGGCGTGCCTCCCAAGCTGGATATTGACACCATCGAACAAATCAGGGAGCTTGCCGGTTCTTTCCGTTTTGAGACTTACGTTTCTCTCACTTGCCATAATTGCCCGGAAGTGGTGCAGGCGTTCAACACCATGGCCGCCTTGAATCGCGCTTTTGAAGCCACGATGATCGAGGGCGGGGAGTTTCAGCATGAAATCGAGGAAAGGCAGGTAATGGGCGTGCCTGCCGTTTATCTGAACGGCGAGCCGTTCGGTTCCGGGCGGATGAGCGTGGAAGAAATCCTCGCCAGGCTGGATACCGGCGCTGCCGAGCGCAAGGCAAAAAAACTCTCGGAAAAGGAGCCGTTCGATCTGTTGGTGATCGGGGGCGGCCCTGCCGGTTCCGCCGCCGCCATTTATGCGGCGCGTAAGGGTATCAGAACCGGGGTTGCGGCGCTTCGTCTGGGCGGTCAGGTACTTGATACGCTTGCCATTGAAAATTTTATTTCCGTCGAGCATACCGAAGGGCCGAAACTCGCGCAGGCTCTGGAAGAGCATATGCGCGCCTATCCGATTGACCTGATGAATCTGGAACAGGCTGAACGCCTGCTCCCCGCCAATGCCGACGGTCTCTTTACCATTCGCCTTGCCAGTGGCGGGGAATTGAAGAGCAAGGCCGTGGTTCTGGCGGTCGGGGCGCGTTGGCGGGAAATGAACGTGCCCGGCGAAGCCAAATATCGCGCCCGGGGAGTTGCCTATTGTCCGCATTGCGACGGGCCGTTATTCAAGGGCAAGCGGGTTGCGGTCATCGGCGGCGGTAATTCCGGCGTTGAAGCCGCCATTGATCTGGCGGGCATTGTCTCTCACGTCACCTTGCTTGAATTTGGCGGCGAGCTTCGCGCCGACGCGGTTTTGCGGAAAAAGCTGGCGAGCCTTGGCAATGTGACTGTGCTGACCGAAGCGGAAACGACCGAAGTTCATGGCGACGGGCAAAAAGTGAACGCTTTGTCCTACAAGGATCGGGCAAGCGGTGATCTGCATCGTCTTGATTTGGAAGGGATTTTCGTGCAAATCGGCCTTCTCCCCAATACGGACTGGTTAAAAGACACGCTGACGCTCGCACCCAACGGTGAAATCGTGATTGATACGCATGGGCAAACTTCCCTGCCCGGAGTTTTTGCCGCCGGTGATTGCACGACCGTGCCTTACAAACAGATCATCATCGCAATGGGCGAAGGCGCAAAGGCGAGCCTTGGCGCTTTTGACTATCTGATCCGATCGAGTTGACAGGGCGCTTCCCGTCCCCGTCTCAAGGGGAATGAATTGCAAAGCGCGGAAGGAATTGATATTCCCCCGCGCTTTTGTGCGAGTCGGATGTATCATGAACACGCGTCGAGCGCAATCCTCGCCATTTATGGCGAGGCGAGCGAGACAGTCGTTTTATGGAGCATTGAGGCTCTCTAACCTGTATCGAGGAATCCCCAGACTTCAGGCCGGGGTGACTCAACACATGCGCATCGTGTATAGTGAGAGCGGCGGCGCACAAAACACTCTGACTGAAAGATAAAAAATGACATTCCATGACTTGCTGAAAACCATTGTAAAGGGTTTTCTTGGTCTTTTTTTGCTAGCGGGACTGTGCGCGGCGCTATGGCTGGTCTGGGTATTATCCATCAATTTTGTTGATGAACCGCTGACGCCAGAAGCTCGAGCCATGCTTTCCTATCAGGCAAAGGCTGTGCCGGATGCCGAAAACGGCTATGTCATGATGGCTGGATTCACCGCGCCGTCTGGCAGCGATTGGAAGAAGGTCGGCGCTGAACGGATAGAGCTTTACAACGAACAAGTCCGCGCTTCAAGGGGTGTGGTCACTGAGAATGCAGCAAAGATTCCGGCAGAAGAGGAAACGCAGAAACTAAAATTTTCCGAATGCGGTGGCTGTGAGGAGACACTGGAAATGTACAGCGGAGATAATGAAGCCGTATTGTTGGCTTCATTGCAAGCACTGCTTCAACAACAGGAACAGATAGACAAGGCGCTTAAAGACAATGCCGAGTTGGTCCATCGCTACGAGGCGTTGCAATCTGCTGCTGCATTCAGCGAGACGTTGCTGCCTTCTTTGGAGACTTCGATTGAGTTTGACGAAGAAAAATTAAGCGTTATTTTCCAGGTACGGCGTCTCCTGCTTTCTGAGGCGATGCTTGTCGCGCTTTCTGGCGACCGGGAACCTTTGCTTGATTTTCTCGAGCGAGACATCTTCCTCTGGCGTTTGCTCATGAGAAGCGATATCTCGCTTTTCGCAGCTATGATGGCCAAAGCAAATCTCGCGCAAGAACTGCGTCTGTTACGACTGCTGCTAACGCATGTTGATTTTTCTACACCTGAATTAGAGTGCCTACGCCGTCTGCTCACGCCACTTTCTGCGGAAGAGCGGAGTCTTTTGCGGGCGCTGGAAGAAGAGTGGAATGCCCGTGCTCACATGCTTCTGCGCCTTGGGAGGCACAATTTTATTACCGAAAAACGCCTATTCGTAGCGTTTTTGAAAAAATTGCTCTTCCAACCGCAAGCCACAGTGAATCTTTATGCGGAAAGGATGCGCTATTGGAAAGAGTTAGCATCCTTGTCATCGTCAGAATTCGCTGTTCGCCATGATGCTGTGACGAAAGCATTCCAAGAAAAAGAAGAGGTCACAGAAATCCTGGATATTTTGCAGAACCCCTTTAATTATATAGGGTACAGCTTTGTGGTAATCTCAGATTATAACTATGGAAAACAAATCGCCATATCTCACGACCTTGCAGCCTCGCTGCAACTAACCCGCGCTCTACTTGAATTGCGCTTGGCTGGAATTGACGCAGGGGAAAATCCAGAGGCGGTTCCTGAATTTCTCGCACAAGCTGACGTGGAAACCCTCAATCCCTACACGGGAAAGCCTTTTGAGTGGAATGAAGCCTGTCGGCGTTTGAGTTTTACACCGCAGTATGCGGGGATTATCGTTGGCGAAATAACTCTGGCGCATATTCCTGAAGGAAACGCCGCTGCCTGTGCATCATCGGCTGCATCTCCCGACCCCTAGAGCGGTTTCGGTTAAAGTGAGTACATTTTACGCACACACGCCCGCCTTTGGCTGTGCCGCGAGTGGCATAAAAGCGAGTGTCCGCACTCTCCCACAAGTGATAGAGGAAACAACTCCCCTCTCCCGCTTGCGGGAGAGGGGCCGGGGGAGAGGGCTAACAGCGTCGTGACTGCTTTAACCTTGGAGAAAAAATGTACGCGCTTAAATCGAAACCGCCCTAACGCTTTTCCGAACGGTATTTTTCAAGCATCGTCCTGAACCACATGCCGCTCTGCATTGGCTCGTCATTACCGCATTTTACCAAATAGAATTTGCCGCTCACGCTACTGTTTGTCGCGGCTTTGGCGATAAAATCCTCTGTTGAAGAAAGCATATTCTTTTCGAGTAGATATGTATACTTCCTATCAAGATGGGAAACGGCTTCGCTCGCGTCATACCATTTTTCATTCCGGTTGAATTGGCACCCGGAATTTTTCAGATAAGAGAACAGATAATCAATTTCCGCCTTGCTTTGCGTGGAAAGCCCAGAGGCATATGCGTTGCCGCCGCCGCAAAATAAAATGACAACCAAAAACGCTGCCGCAGCAAAAAAATGTGACATGAAAGCTCTCCCTCATTAATGAGCGCAAAAGAACAGCCTACGATCAGAACGGCATTATAAGCCCGTAGGGATGAGCTGGAGCGTTTTCGGTTCAAGTGGATACTTTTTCTCCCGGACTTTGGCTACGCCGCGAGTGGCCACACTCTCCCACAAGCGGGAGAGGGGATTTGTTCCCTCTCCTGCCAACGAGCGGGAAAGTGAGAAAGAGGTCGGGGCGCGAGCTTGTTCGCTCCCCCCTCCTATTGGGATTTTTGGGAATTACTTCAGTGTGTCCACAAGCATATTTGTCGAGTTTGTCTGACATCCACCAAAGTTGGTACTGAAACTATAAAGGGAGAGCTATTGTCGTCCGCAAGACCGCCGGGGGTTTGCTTTTACCACACCATCGTGAACCTACTTTAAAACCGATACCCCACCTGTAGCGCATACATACTTGTGACAATACCGCCAAAAGATTATATTAAGCCTTTATGCAGGCGCGGCGGCAAGCGTCGGCTCATGAACCCAAACCGGAAATCCTGAATGACCTTCCTTCGCCCAATTCACCTGCAAACAGCCGCCTGGACAGGCGTCGCGCTGGCGCTGGCGACGCTCCTCTGGTTGCTATCGCCCATCCTTATGCCATTCGCGCTGGGAGCGATATTCGCCTACCTGTGCAATCCGATAGTAAACGCCTTGGTTCGCCGTCGTCTGCCGCGCACGGCGGCGGCGTTATTGGTGGTAATTGGATTAATCCTGTCGCTCGCCGCGCTCCTGCTCGTGTTTCTGCCGATGGTCTACAAACAGGCGGTGATATTCGCACAGAGGTTGCCGGGGCTGATTGACCTGTTCAATGTGCACGTATCCCCCGCGCTGAACGAGCATTTGGACGTGCAACTCCAGCTTGACGCGGCGCAGATTCGCGTGTGGCTCGGACAATTCTTCGCCAACTCGCACGACCTAATCCCTGCCATGCTGCAACGCGTCGGCCACAGGGGCATGGAAGTCGCCATGATGCTCGTCAACCTGTTAATGGTTCCTTTCGTCGCCTTCTATCTGCTTCAGGAGTGGCCGCGCATCATTGACGGGCTATCAAGAATGCTGCCGCGCCCCTGGCTGCCGCGCGCGCGGCGGATTGCCAACGAAATTGACAGCGTATTGGCGCAGTTCTTCCGGGGGCAGATGCTGGTAATGCTGATTCTGGCCGTATATTACAGCGTGGGGTTGTCGCTGATCGGGCTTGATTTCGCGCTGCCGGTCGGCGTGCTCACGGGTATGCTGATCTTCATTCCCTATATCGGATTCGGAAGCGGAATGGTGCTGGCCGTGCTGACCGCGCTGCTCCAGGGCGGATGGGAACCGCTGATCGGCGTCGCCATAGTCTATGGCATCGGCCAGGTAGTCGAGAGTTTCGCCCTCACTCCCTATATCGTCGGCGAACGTATCGGCCTGCATCCGCTGGCGGTTATCTTCGCCCTTTTGGCCTTCGGTCAGTTGTTCGGATTTACCGGCGTGCTAATCGCCCTGCCCGCCAGCGCGGCGCTCCTCGTAGGACTGCGCGAAGTCGCCTCGGCATGGTTTGCCAGCCCGGTTTATCAAGGCGACGAAGGTGGAACAGACCCGCCCGCCGCGCCCGCCCGCCGCCGAAATCGGGAACGCGGCGCGAAGTGACTTTTATGGCGCTTTCCGCAAGTAACGAGATGGTCAGGGCGCGCGTTTTACTCCCTGCAAACTCCCACCGCCTACGGCGCCACACCCTTTCAAAAGGGGGCTGACACCATTGCGGCTTTGCCGATCCAAGGCGTGGTTGAGATATTCTATTGGTATACAAAGCGGGTGAGAATTGGTCACGCGCTAATCACCAGCCGACTGCCCGCGAGGCGGTCGTGCAGGAATTGTCTTTCCGGGTCGGCTATGCGCCAGAAAAAACCGATTCCAAAGAATAGCAGGCTAAACCAGGCCACCAGGTAGCGAAACAATGCCTGCATGGGACGCAAAGGCCCGCCGCCCTTGTCAACCACGCGGATTTTCCAGGTTCTCATCGGCAAGGTTTGCCCGCCATGCAGCCAGAACCAGACAAAGTAAAGAGCAAGGAGCAGTAAGAAATGCAGTTGTTGAACCCAGGCGGGAAGTTCGATATTCGCAAGCGCGCCCAGCAGGATGTGGGGAGCAAGCCAGAAGATGACAATCACGCCCAGCAGCAGCAATAATAATTCATACAACATGGCAGCCAGACAGCGGGCAATGCCGGGAACGGCTCCGATCCGGCTTGTGCGCTTGGCAATTAAGTCAGGCGCCTGGACAGCGGACAGGCTCGTATGCTTGGCGGGAGAGTCGGACAAAGCGGCTCCGGGCTGAGCCGCGCCAACAGGGTCGGGCGAGACTGCGGCTTCGGACTGGCTTATGCCGGGGTTGGGCGAGGCGGCTATTCGGCTTGCCCGTTCATCCAGCCAGTTTTTTCCGGCAATCAAAAATCCCAGCAAAATGAACGCGCCGGGCGGCAAGGCCGCGAGCAGAAAACCAGAGTAATCATCCGGCAAAATCTGGAGAGCGGTAGCGTGGGGAATGACAAGATCAATCCCGCCAAGCAAGGTTCCGTGCGCGATAAATTCGCGCAAAGCTCCGAGCAACGCCAGCACCCATAACAGCCCAATCCCCATGAAAATGCCGTCAAGCGTGGATTCCAGAGGCGGATTTTTACCCGCGAAGGCTTCCACACGGGCAAGCACGATGCAGTTCGTGGTGATAAGCGGGATGAAAATCCCAAGAATCAGGTACAGGTCGTGAAACAAGGCATTGAACATCAGATCAACGACCGTGACCAGCGAGGCGACGACAAGAATAAACACCGGAATGCGAATCTCACGCGGAATCCAGCGGCGAAAGAGGGAGACGGCGGCATTGGCAAGCGCCATGACGACAAGGGTCGCGGTCGCCAGCATGACGGCGTTTACCATGTTGCTGGAAATGGCAAGCAACGGGCATAGCCCCAGCATTTGGGTCAAGCAGGGGTTTTGCTTCCAGAGGCCATTTACCGCCAGAGTATGCAAGGTTTTCCGGTTCATTCTGCTTCCTCGCCGAACAGTTTATCCCGATTGAGCGCGGCGAAGCGCAAAGCGCGATGCACAGCGGTAATGACGGCGCGCGGCGAGATGGTGGCTCCGGCGCGGTAATAAAAGCGGCCATTGTCCTTTTGCACTTTCCATTGGGAATCAGGCACGATGGGGTAATTCAGATCGTCGAACTGGAGAATCCAGGGATACTCCTTGTTCTTGTCCTTTTTCAAATCAATGTAATCGCCCAGGCCCGGCGTTTCACGATGCTCCATGATGCGAACGCCGGTTATCGTGCCGTCGTAGGTAATCCCTATAATCATGCGGATTTTGCCCGCGTAGCCGTCGGGCGCGATGGCTTCCAGCGCCAGCGCGGCGGGTTGTCCGTCCCGTCTGGCGCGGTAGACCCGGCTCTCGTCGGTCTGCCCAAGCTCCGGCATGGGGGGCAGAACAAGCACATCGGCAAGCAGATCGTTATCGTAATAATTTTTGGGCAGCACTTCGTTCAAAAAAGCCAGCCTCGCGGCGGCAAGGGAGGCTTCAATGGCGGGCAGCGTCAGATAATGCACGACGGCAAGCAGACCAGTAAAGGGAATAACGAACGCCAGGAGAATCGCCGCTAACTTCCTTGAGGAGCGAAACGCGGCGTTCATGGCGCTTTATCCTCGTTCATTGGCGCTTCCCTTTTGACCGGTAGGGAAGAGAGAGCGCCAAAGACTTTGGGCTTGCAATAGAGATCAAGCAGGGGTACGGTCATGTTCATCATGAGCACGGCAAAGGCAATGCCGTCCGGAAACGAGCCGAACAACCGGATAATATAGGCAAGCAATCCCGCGCCCGCGCCGAAAATAATTTTGCCTTTGGGAGTGGATGAGCCGGATGTCGGGTCAGTGGCGATGAAAAACGCTCCCAGCATCGCCCCGCCGGAGAAAAGATGAAAAATCGGATCGGCAAAACGGGAAGGGTCAAACAGCCAGCATACCAGGGAAATGGCGCTCATGCTGGCAATGAAAGCCACCGGCACATGCCAGGTGATAGTTCCCGTTATGAGAAGAAAGATGCCGCCGCAAAGATAGGCCATCGTTACCCATTCCCAGCCGCGTCCGGCGAATGTTCCGTAGAGGTCCTGGCTCATCAGGAGTTTTTGCACGCTCTCTTGCAGGGTATCCGTTTTCATCGCCGTCTTGATTGCGTCAAGGGGGGTTGCGGAAGTCAGCGCGTCCAGACGCGGGGCAAGGTCAAAGATAATTTCCAGTTGCTTCAGGAATGGCAGAGCCAGTCCCTGCGTCGGCCATTGCGACATCAGGGCGGGAAAGGCGATGATGCAGACGGCAAAAGCAATCATCGCCGGATTGAACGGGTTTTGCCCCATGCCGCCGAAAAGTTGCTTGGCGATCACGATGGCGAAAAAAACGCCGATGACGGTCAACCACCAAGGGGAGAGCGGCGGAAAGGTAAGCGCAATCAGCCAGGCTGTGACCAGCGCGGAATTATCGCTCAAACGCTCCCGCACCGGCTTGCCGCGCAAATAAAGGAGCAGCGCCTCGAAAAACAGGGCGGCGACGCTGGCAATGGCAATCTGCACTATAAGGGCAGTGCCGATCAGAAACATATATACAAGAATGCCGGGCAGGAGCGCCAACAGCACCAGATTCATGGAATGACTGAGGCCGATCGGACGGCGAAGATAAGGGGCGGAAAATGGATTCATGAGCGGATTATTGATAACGTTTTTGGCTTAATTGTGTACCCTCGCCCGGCCTGCGGTCACCCCCTCCCATTCGCGGCGCAGCCACAAACGGGAGAGGTATCGGGGAAGAGGGGAGAAAGGCGCTTCTTCCCCGCTCGCCAGAGGGAAAAGGATAATTATTTACGGGAATAAATGCGCCTGTATCGAAAATGCTCATGCTTTCTCTCCATGTTCGCGCGTTGTCGCGCCGCTACTACCTACGCGCTCTACGGCTGCGGCGATTTCGGCCTGCTCAGCCGCGGATTTTTGGGCGGCTCGGGCGAGTTTCAAGGATCGTTCCTCCTTTTCCCGTTCGATGCGAAACTGGCGAAATTCAAAGCGTTCCCGCGCCTTGTCCGCAGCTTCCTTTTTTCTTGCCGCAGTGCGAATCTCGTCCTTGGCAAAGCGAAAATACTGGACAAGCGGGATTGAGGACGCGCAAACGTAAGAGCAACAGCCGCACTCGATACATTCATTGATGTTATAGTTTATGACCTTGGCAAAGTCTTTCACGCGGCTCCACCTGTACATTTCGTAAGGCAGGAGACCTTGCGGACAAACCTGGGCGCAGGAAGTGCAGCGCATACAGGGAGATTCTGGCGCTCTTGCCGGAAAAAATTCCGGCGAGCGGGCGATAAGACAGTTGGCGCCCTTGCCGATCGGCGCGTCGTAATTCGGCAGGAGAAAGCCCATCATCGGCCCGCCTACCAGACAGCCGTCGGTTTCCGGGCGAACTTCCGCATAGCGCAGAATATCAAGAATGGGTGTACCGAGCGGGGCTTCCAGATTGCCGGGGCGATTCACATTGCCGGTAACGGTGATAATCCGGCTGATGACCGGCTCGCCATGCGCCAATGCTCGCCAAATGGCATGGATAGTAGCAGTATTGAAACACTGGACGCCAAGCTGGGCGGGCAGGACGCCAGCCGGAGCGCGTTTGCCGGTGAGCATGTAAATCAGTTGTTTTAAGCTCCCTGCCGGATAAACGGCGGGAATAATCGTTACGCGAATGTCGTTAGCCGTGGTTTCCAGACGAGCGGAGAGGGCGGCGCGCATGGCGGCTGCCGCTTCCGGCTTGTTGTCTTCGATGGCGATAATGGCTTCCCTTGCCCCAAGAAGTTCCACCAGGAAAATTATGCCGGAGGCGATTTCGTCGGAGCGTTCGCGCATCAGGCGATCATCGCAGGTGATGAACGGCTCGCATTCCGCGCCGTTTACGATCAGCGTCTCCAGCGATATTCCCGGCGCTTTCGAGAGTTTGACATGACTTGGCAGAACCGCGCCGCCCATGCCGACAACGCCCATGCCCTGCAAATAGCGTTGGGTGGCTTCCGGCCCCAGACGCGCCGAATCTTCAAGGAAAGGGCGGCGCTCTACCCAGGCGTCTTCGCCGTCCGCCTCGATGACGATACATAGCGCTGCAAGGCCGGAAGGGTGCGCGATTGGGTAATCGCCAATATCACGCACCGTACCGGAAGTGGGCGCGTGCAGGCTGGCGGAAATCCAGCTCTCGGCAGAGGCAAGGCATTGTCCTTTTTTGACCTTTTCTCCCGTTTTCACGATGGGCATTGGCGCGCTGCCCGCGCTATGGCGCAAGGGGAGAATCAGCCTGTCCGGCATTGGCAGCGGCTCTATCGCCTTTTCCGAGGATGCTTCTTTCCGGTGCGCGAGCTTGATGCCGCCAGGGAAGCTGAAAATTTTTTGCCCGCTCATCAGATGTCGCCTGTTACGTAGCGGTCAACCCTCTCCCCCGACCCCTCTCCCGCGCGCGGGAGAGGGGAGGGCTTGCAGACGGCAATGTCGTTCCCTCTCCCACTTGTGGCTATGCCGCGAGCGGGAGAGGGTGGCCTAAGGCCGGGAGAGGGTATGTAAAATATATCCATTTCAATCAAAACCGCTCTAGCGTTGGCGCGGCAAACGGCCTGTTTTCGGCGGGGTGGGGCCATGCCCAGTTTTCCGGCGACTCCGGCGCGGGTTTTATTTCGATGCAATCAACAGGACAGGGCGGAAGGCAGAGTTCGCAACCGGTGCAAAAGGGAATGATGACCGTGTGCATTTGCTTGGCCGCCCCCAGAATGGCATCCACCGGACAAGCCTGAATGCAGAGCGTGCAACCGATACATGCCGCTTCATCAATCAGGGCTATGCCGGGTTGGGTTTCTGTTCGGACACTTTCTCCCGCAGGTTTATATTCGCGTCCCAGTAATTCAGACAGGTTGCGAATGGCATCTTCGCCACCTGGCGGACATAGGTTGATTTCCGCATCCCCCCTTGCGATTGCTTCGGCATAAGGCTTGCAGCCCGGATAACCGCATTGTCCACATTGGGTTTGCGGCAGAATTGCGTTGATTTTATCCGTTATCGGGTCGCCATCCACCTTGAAGCGGACGGCGGCATAACCGATTGCCGCGCCCAGAATGAGCGCGCCAAACGCCATGACGGAAATTGCGGCCAGGATTTCCATTAGCGGTTCATCCCCGCAAAGCCCATGAAGGCAAGGCTCATCAAGCCTGCGATAATCATGGTTATGGCCGCGCCTTTGAAGGGACGCGGCACGTCGGCGGCTTCCACCCGTTCGCGGATGCCGGAGAACAAGAGGAGAACCAACGAAAAACCAATGGCGCTCCCCATGCCGAAGAGGATTGATTCCACAAAGTCATGGCTGTTTGAAATGTTGATGAGCGGCACTCCCAGCACGGCGCAGTTTGTGGTGATAAGGGGAAGATAAATGCCAAGGGTTTGCTGCAGGACGGGCGAAGTCCTGGCGATTACCATTTCCGTCAGTTGGACTGCGGCGGCGATGGTAACGATAAAGGCCAGGGTACGCAGATACTCAAGGCCGAAGGGCAACAGAAGATAGTGGTCAATGATGAAACACGCGCCCGTCGCCAGAGTGAGCACAAAGGTGGTCGCTACGCCCATTCCGAAAGCAGTTTCGAGTTTTCTGGACGCGCCCATGAAAGGGCAAAGCCCCAACATTTGCACCAGCACGATGTTGTTTACCAGAACCGCGCCGATAATGAGGAACAAGTATGCGGTCATGATTTTTTGCCGTTCGTTTTACCGTTCATCATGGCTAGAGCGGCTTCCCGCGCGAGGGCGGGACCACGATAGATCAAGCCGGTATAGATTTGCGCGAGTTTGGCGCCTGCCGCGATTTTGGCGCGGGCGTCTTCCCCGCTCATGATGCCGCCCGCGCCGATCAAGGGGACTTCTCCTTGCAGGGCGTTGGCCAATTTGCCCAGCGCCTGATTGGCAAGGCGAAAGACAGGCGCGCCGGAAAGTCCGCCGGTTTCATTGCCGCGCGGCAGATGGTCGACTCCTGTGCGTGAAATGGTGGTATTGGTGGCGATAGCCGCGTCCATCCGGTGTTTTTTGAGGGCGGCGGCTATGTCCTGAATATCCTGATCCGCAAGATCAGGCGCGATTTTCAGCGCCAGCGGCACGTAACGACCATGTTGGTCGGCGAGTCTTGTTTGCGCCGCTTTCAGGCTTAAGAGCAGATCGTCAAGGGCTTCGGTCTTTTGCAGCGCGCGCAGGTTTTCGGTGTTCGGGCTGGAAATGTTGATGGCGACGTAGCTTGCGACGGGATAGACCTTTTCCAGACAGCAGAGATAATCATCAACCGCCTTCTCCAATGGCGTATCGGCATTTTTTCCGATGTTTACGCCTATGATTCCGCCTTGTCTGTAGAAGCGGGCGAGTTTGACGTTGGCTACGAGGGCGTCTGCTCCGTGGTTGTTGAACCCCATCCGGTTGATGATGGCGCGCTCTTGCGGCAGGCGGAACAAGCGCGGTTTGGGGTTGCCCGCCTGCGGGCGCGGCGTGACCGTGCCGATTTCGATGTGACCGAAACCGAGCGCGGCAAGGGCGTCTATGTGTTCGCCGTTTTTGTCCATGCCTGCGGCAAGCCCTATCCGGTTGGGGAATGTCAGGCCCATGACCTCTATTGGATCGGACACCGGCGGAGGAAGGACGCGAGAGAGCATCCCGGCGGCTTCCAGGAACGAGAGACCGCTCAAGCTGACGCAGTGCGCGCGCTCGGCGGGTAGGGCAAACAAGGTTTTACGAAGTAGCGGATAAAGCATGATGGGACGGCATTTTACCAGAGCATGAACGCGAGGCGGGCGGAATGGGTGAAATCTTGCCAGGATGACGAGGCGCGGGCATAAAAAAGCAGGCGCTAAAAGCGCCTGCTTTGGATTCATGAGAATGAATCAGAATGTATGCCTCAAGCCGAGCTGGAAGCCTTGCTGGTAGTCGTTCCCGCTGTTGGAGCTGTCGCCCACGGCGGCAAAGGCGGCGCGCTGCTTCTTGTTGCTGATGTCGGAGTAGGCGGCGTAGAAGTTGGTGCGCTTGGAGAGGCTGTAGGTGTAGCCTACCGCCCACTGGTTCGCCTTGTAACTTTTCTCGCCTTTGGCAGCTCTCAGCTTGCTCTCGGTGTAGGAAGCCTGGATGGCATTCTTGCCGAACGGCACACTTACGCCCAAAAGGTAGCTCTTCAGCTTTTTGCCGTCTGCGGCTGCCGTATCGCTGGATAGCTTGTTTTCATCATAGAAAGCGTGCAGCTTTACCGCGCCGAAATCATAGGTTCCGGCCAGCGCCCAGTTGGTGATTTTTGGCTTGAGGACAATTACCGTGCCGTCGGATTTGATTTGGTGATAGGAAAGGCCGATGTCCACGGGGCCGTTGGTATAGCGGGGCATAAGCGCGTATACCTTGGCATCGCCGTCATTGCCCACAGCTTCTTGCAAAATGGCGTTGGTCGAGTAAGCCGCAGTCACGTTGAAACCGCCGAAGGAGGGGCTGACGTAGGCAACCGTGTTATCCACCCGGGTCGGGTCGAACAGGTTTTCGCCTGATGTGGTTACTCCCGCCGCGAATACGTTGCGATACATTCCGACCGTGCCGGCCTTGAAGGGATCAACGGCGGAGAGAAGGGAATAGTGTGGCGCATACAGACGACCAGCGATTAACGTGCCGACGCTGCTGTTGGTAAAACCCGCAAAGGCTTGTCGCCCGAAGATGCGACTGCTTTGGCGCAGATTGCCGGTATCGGCGGCAAACCCGGTTTCCAGGGTAAACAGGGCTGACCAGCCGTTACCCAGGTCTTCCGTGCCTCTGAAACCCAGACGGCTACCGGCGGAGATGCCGTCGTCAATAGCGGTCTGGGACTTTACCCCTTTAACCGCATTGTCGCTGCGATGGGCGATACCCATATCTACGCTGCCGTAGATGGTCACGTTAGCGGACTGGGCGAATGCCGCGCCAGAAGCCAGGGCGGCAACGGCGAGCGCGATGATTTTTTTCTGCATGAGATACTCCTGTGATGAAATGAAAAGGGATTTGAATTGTCCGTTCAACGGGAATTCCAAATCTCGACTGCTATTTAAGCAAGTTTTGTTTGACAGTTCAGTGACAGTTGGCGCATTAAGGCGGACAGAATCGCAATATCGGGGGTTTTGTCGGGTTTTTTACAACAGCTTGCCGCCGCCAACTCACAATCTGCCAGGCTCCAAAAAGCGATAAAGGCGCGCTCAACAGGCCAGATGGTTTTTGCAACACACTTGCCAATTCTGCTACACTTCAACCAACCATAAACAGGAGCGCACATCATGACTACCCTCAACTTCACGTTTTCAGATGCCTTGCAGGAAATCGGCATATCGAAAGAAAAAGCCCAAGCAATGGCGGAACTGTTAGGCAAAGAAATCAATCAGAACATTGACAGCAGGTACACGATTCATTCAAGAATGCTGGCTACTCAAGGCGACATCGAAAAATTACGCGCCGACATGGCAAACGCAAAAGTCGAGATCATCAAGTGGAATCTGGGCGCAATCTTCGCAGCCGTCACCCTGGCTGTCGCAATCATAAAAATCTTCAACTGACAAAACCCGGGCATACACCGGGTTTTCTTTTGCCTGATTAGCCTGGACTATCAAAATCGCGCTTGGTCAGCTAGCGCCAGCTCCCGATGAAAAGCTCGACCAAATGGGAGAGGGGAAACCGAAGAGGAGCGACAAAAATGTAACAGAATGAAACATTCAGGGAAGAGGCGCATAAACATACAAACGTGTATGTATAATACGCAAGATTTTTTACCGGAGAGAGTATATGAGAATCTCATACCGCGATAAACTGGCAATAACAGGTTGCCTGTTGCTGGTCGGCATGGTCGGCTGTTCGGAAGCTCCGAATACGGGGCAACAGATGCCGGTATTGCCGGTGACAGTAATTGCCGTAGAGCCGCAAAGCGCGCCGCGTGTGCTGGAAATCACGGCGCAGACCGAGGGCGCGAAGGAAACCGAAGTGCGCGCCCGCGTTAGCGGACTGTTGATGCGGCAGTTTTATCAGGAAGGCGACATGGTCAAGGCCGGACAGCCTTTGTTTTTGATTGACCGCGCATCCTACGAGAACGCCTACGCCGAAGCCAAGGCCAGAGCCGACCAGACAGCGCGGGAGCGGGAGCGCTTCAAGAGATTGCTGGACATGAACGCCATCTCCAGAAAGGAATACGACGACACGGCTTCCGCCGACGACATGGCGCAGGCGGCGTTAAGACAGGCAGCCCTGAATCTCTCCTGGACGAACGTGACCGCGCCGGTGGATGGAATAACGGGACGCGCGGACAAATCTGTCGGTAACCTGATCAGCGCGGGCGCGGACAGCCTGCTTACCGTAATTCGCCAAAACGACCCGATTTGGGTGCGTTTTTCCCTGTCCGAGAGCGAATCGGCCAAACTCCCCGGCGGCAGACTGACGCCGGGAGCCATTACCGGCGTGGAATTGGTGCTGGCGGACGGTTCGGTATACGAGTATCCGGGACAGATCAATTTTCTCGCTTCATCCATTGACACGACGCTGGGAACCCAGCAGATACGGGCGGAATTTCCCAACCCTGAAGGACGCCTGCTGCCGGGGCAATTCGCGCGGGCGCGGTTGATCGCCGGCGAATACGAGAATGTTTATCTGATCCCGCAAGTGGCGATATTGCAGACCCCGCAAGCCAATCTGGTAATGCTGGCGGACGCGGACAACAAAGTCGCGCCGCGTCCGGTCAAGTTGGGCGAATGGTCGGGCAAAAACTGGATCGTGCTGGGCGGACTTAATCCGGGAGACAGGGTTATCGTGGATAACATCATCAAACTTCGTCCCGGCAATCCGGTAGCGCCCCATCCGCCGCAAACGCAGGGTCAGCCGGGCCAGGGCGGCCAGCCCGGGCAACAGCCGAGCCAGCCGGGGCAACCTGGCGGGCAGTCGGCTTCCGGCGGGACGCCACAGGCCGGACAATAAGGAGCCGTCATGTTTTCCAAGTTCTTTATTGACCGGCCTATTTTCGCGTCGGTTGTCTCCATTATCGTAGTCCTTGCCGGTCTTGCGGCCTTTCAGATTTTGCCGGTCGCGCAATATCCGGAGATTACCCCGCCGACCGTCACGATTTCCGCGAGCTATCCGGGCGCTTCCGCGGAAACGCTTGCCAAAACGGTTGCCGCCCCTATCGAAGCGCAGCTAAGCGGAACCGAAGGCTTGGCCTACTTCAATTCTGTAGCGACTGCGGATGGAACCATCTCGATTACCGTCACCTTCGAGGTCGGAACCGACCCGGATATGGCGCTCGTCAATGTGAATAACCGGGTCAAGATCGCCGAACCCAGGCTTCCGGAAGACGTGCGGCGTAACGGGGTGTCGGTTCTGAAACGCTCGCCCGACATCCTGAAAGTCTATGGTATTACTTCAAACCAGGGGCATTCCCGTCTGTTTCTTTCCAATTACACTTCCATCAATATCGTTGACGAATTGAAAAGGGTTCCCGGCGTCGGCGACGTTATGGTATTCGGAGCGCAGGATTATTCAATGCGTATCTGGTTGAAGCCTGACCGGATGGCGCAACTGCAAATAACCACGGCGGAAATCGCCGCCGCCATCCGCGAGCAGAACAGCCAGAACGCCGCCGGAAAAATCGGGCAGGAGCCGGTGGTGGATGGTCAGATGCTGATGTACACCGTCAACGCGAAGGGGCGGCTGGTAGAGCCAGAAGAGTTTGGCGACATCGTGCTGCGCGCCGACGGCCCTGGCGGCATTCTGCGCCTGAAAGATGTGGCAAGAGTGGAACTGGGCGCGAACTACTACAACTCGCGCACCATGCTAAAAGGTCAGGACTCGGTCGGAATGGGCATCTTCCTGTTGGCCGGAGCCAACGCCCTGAAGGTCTCCGAGCTTGTGGAAGCCAAGATGCAGGAGATGAAAAAAGACTTCCCGGAAGGCATGTATTATTTAGTGCCCTTTGATACGACCAGATTCATTGTCGCTTCCATTGACGCAGTGCAGGAAACCCTATACGAGGCGTTCTTTCTTGTGCTTCTGGTTATATACGTCTTCCTGCAAAGCTCTCGCGCGACCTTTATTCCGATGCTTGCCGTGCCTATTTCGCTGATCGGCGCTTTTGCCGGTCTCTGGCTATTCGGCTTCACCATAAATACCTTGACCCTGTTTGCGGTGGTGCTTGCTATCGGGATTGTGGTGGATGACGCCATTATCGTGATAGAAAACGTCGAGCGTCTGATGGAAGAAGAAAAAATGGCGCCTTACGCCGCTGCGGTGGAAGCCATGCGCGAAATATCCGGCGCGTTGGTTGCCATTGTGCTTGTGCTGTGTTCGGTGTTCATTCCGGTGGCATTCCTGGGAGGCATGGCCGGACAACTCTACAAACAATTTGCGGTGACGGTGGCTGTTGCCGTTGTGTTTTCCGGAATGGTGGCGCTGACAATCGCTCCGGCGCTTTGCGCTCTTCTGTTGAAACACAAGCACAACGGAGATAAAAACGGCGATGGTTTGCAACAAAAACTGAACCGCTTGGTGGAAAAATTCTTCATCCCCTTTAACCGTCTGTTTGACGGGATTACTCGCGCCTACACTTCAACGGTAAGATTTGTGCTGAATCATGACATGATAGGGGCGGTGGCGTTTGCCGCTGTGATAGGGATTTGCGTCCTGCTCCTTCGCACCGTGCCCGGCGGCTTTGTGCCGCAGGAAGACCAGGGCGCGCTCTTTGCCGCCATGATAATGCCGGATGGCGCAACCTTGGAACGCACGGTTAACGTGGGTCAGCAAATGGCGGCGATGGTGGAGAGCGATCCAGCCGTCGAATTCGCGTTTGCCGTAGCCGGGTTTGACATGATCGGCGGCAGCAAGGGAACCATGTTCATCAACCTGAAAAACTGGAGCGAGCGACCGGAGCCAAAGTTGCTGGAAAGAATCGCGGTGAAACTGGGCTTAAAGAAGAAACGGGAGGACATGTCTGCGGACGCTTTGGCCGGCAAATTCTCCGGCATGGGACAGATGATGACCGACGGCATGGTTATCGTGTTCAATCTTCCCGCCATTACCGGGTTAGGCTCGGTCGGCGGTTTTGAGGCGTATATCCAGAATCGTAACAATGATGATCCGGTGCAGCTTGCCGACGTGATTCAGGACTTCATGACCGCCCTTGGCAAACGCCCTGAATTCCAGTGCCCGACCTGTCGCATCTCCACTTCAATCCGCGCCACCGTGCCGCAGTTGTTCATCGAGGTGGACGAGCAAAAGGCGATAGCCCTTGGGCTTTCCCTAAGCGACGTGTACTCGACGCTCCAAGCCAACATGGGCGCTCTTTACGTCAATGACTTCAATCTGGGCAGCAAGGTCTACCAGGTGCAGATGCAGGCTGAGAGCGAATACCGGATGAAGCCTGAGGATCTCGGCAAATTGTATGTGAAGAGCAGAAACGGAGCGATGATTCCCACCTCCGCGTTCAGTTCGGTGAGATTTATCAACGCGCCGGAAGTGGCGGAGCGTTTCAACGGATTCAGCGCCGCCAAGGTCATGGGCGCCGCCCGTGACGGCGTCAGTTCCGGCGAAGTCATCAAGATGGTCGAGGAAACTGTCGCCGAAGTTCTGCCGGAAGGATTCCAGCTTGCCTGGACGGGTTCTGTGTATCAGGAAAAAGCGACCGCCGGTTCCGCAGTGACCGCCTTTCTCTTCGCCATAGTCCTGGTGCTCCTTATCCTTGCTGCGCTCTACGAGAGATGGGCATTGCCGGTAGCCATCATCATGGCGGTGCCTTTCGCCCTTATGGGGGCGCTTGTCGCCGTCTGGCTGCGCGATATGCCTAACGACATATATTTCCAGATTGGCCTTTTGGTCTTGATTGGCCTGGCCTCAAAGAACGCCATTCTGATTGTGGAATTTGCCTCGCATAATCTGGCCAAAGGCATGAGCGTGGTTGAAGCCGCGGTTGAAGCCGCCAGACTGCGTTTCAGGCCAATCATCATGACCTCGCTTGCCTTTACGATGGGGGTATTTCCGCTCTTCAAGGCAACCGGCGCGGGCGGAGCGGCGCGACGTTCTATGGGAACGGGCGTGGTAGGCGGCATGATCGCCGCGACTTTTATCGCCATTATCTTCGTGCCTCTCTTTTTCAAATGGTTTGAGCGCGGCAGGAAGCGGGCGTTGCCGGAAGATCGGCATGTAGTGAAAGGAGACGCGCCATGAGCCATAGAATTTTTGCGCCCGGCTTGATTGCCGCCCTCTTTTTTTCCGGCTGCGCGGTCGGCCCCGACTATAGCCGCCCGGAAGCCACATTGCCGGAAGGATATAGAGCCGTAACGCCGGATGCCGCTACCGCAGCCATCAATCCGGAATGGTGGCGGCTCTTTGGCGACGAGGAACTTGATCGCCTTGTCGAATTGACGTTTGCCAACAATCAGAATCTGGTTGCCGCCGCCGCCCGTATGGAAGCCGCCGAAGCCGCAGCGCGGGAAGCGGGCGCGGACTATTTTCCGACTGTTGATCTCTCCGCTTCTTCCGTCCGCGCCCGTACCAGCGGAACGACGGCCAGCGGGGAAATGACGGGGCCAGTGGTTGCGTCCAACCACCGCGCCGCCCTTGTCGTCGGCTATGAACTGGACCTTTGGGGGCGAATCCGGCGGCAAAACGAAGCGGCGCGCGCCCAGGCCCTTTCCAGCCGTTTTGCCCGCGACGCGCTTGTCCTCTCGCTTGCCGGCATGGTGACAACGGAATATCTGACTATCAGGATGCTGGATGCGGAGCTGGATGCCGCAATGGACAACCTCGCAAGCTGGCTTAGAACCGAACGGATCATGCGGACGCGGTTTGAGGAAGGGTTGTCTTCGGAGCTGGATTGGAAGCAGTCCGTAGTCGCGCACGCCGCCGCGCACGCGCAATGGGTGGAGCTTAGGCGTCAGCGCGAGTTGTCCGAAAATCGGCTGGGGTTGCTTACCGGACAACCCGGCCTTGTAATCGCTGCCGCGCACGCGCATGAGCAACCCGGAGAGCGAAACGAAGGACGAAACGGAGAGCGAAACCAGGAGTTTTTCCGCAATATCCCGCTTCCGCCCATTCCGCCGTTGGGCTTGCCTTCTTCCTTGCTTGAAGCAAGGCCGGATGTGCGCCAGGCCGAGGAAAACCTGATTGCGGCCAATGCCTATATCGGCGTCGCCAAGGCGGCTTATTTCCCGATGATTGGCTTGACAGGTTTTCTGGGGAGCGAGAGCGCCGAGCTTTCCAAACTGTTTTCCTCGCCCGCGAGAATCTGGTCTTACGGCGCGTCGCTTGCCATGCCGATTTTCGATGCGGGTCGCACCGGCGCAAGGGTGGATCAGGCGAGCGCCGTTCAGCAGGAAGCTCTTGCCAACTATCGGATGACCGTGCAGACCGCTTTTACCGAAGTGAGAGACGCGCTTGTCAATCTGGATTATTACAAGAGGGCGGTTGACGCTCTGGAAGCGCAGGTCAATGCCGCGCGCGATAGCGAACGGCTGGCGATGGCGCGTTACGAAGAGGGCTACAGCAGCTTTCTTGAGCCGCTGGATAGCCGTCGGACGCTGGCAAGCGCCGAGCTTTCCCTGTTGGCGGCGCATCGCAATCATCTGTCTGCCGCTGTGGAACTGTTCAAGGCGTTGGGCGGCGGTTGGCGGCAGGAGCAAACAGGGGAAGCAAACGACAGCGCCTTGCCGGATGCCGACAAGGAAGGCTGATGGTCAGAAAAACCCAGGAAGACGCGCTCATCACCCGCGAGCGCATTCTTGACGCGGCGATCATCCAGTTTGGGGAACATGGCGTTTCCCGCGCGACTTTGGCGGGCATCGCGCGCGAGGCCGGAGTGACGAGAGGCGCGATTTACTGGCACTTCAAGGATAAGGTGGACTTGTTCGCCGCCATGATAGAGCGCCTTGTGGAGCGTCTTGTCACTCCCCTGTTTTTCAGGAGCGATGATAATGAAACGTGGATTGCGGAAAATCCGCTGGGGTTTGTCCGTGAAGGGGTGAATGAATTTTTTGAAAAATTGGCGCATGACAGGAATTTCTTGCGGGTGTTTGAAATTCTCTGGCACAAATGCGAGTACGTAGGCGATATAGCCCTGCTGCGCCGGAAATATCTGGAAGAGGACGCGAAGCACATCGGCGTTTTGCAACGGGCATTTACGCTTGCGGGGGAAAATGGGCAAATTTCCGCTAATCCGCGCGAGGCGGCCATTGGTCTGGTATCGCTGATAAACGGCCTGATTTTCAACTGGACGAAAAACCGCAGCCTGTTTTCCATGCCGGAAGAGGCTTTGTTCATCATGGAGATTTTTTTCCGGGGTCTGGGCGCGAAACCGAAAACAATAAACCGCGCCGGGGAAGAAGGAGCGGTATATGCTTAGAGCGGTTTCGGCTCAAGTGAGTACATTTTACGCACACACTCCCTGCCTTTGGCCACGCCGTGAATGGCTATCCTCTCCTATAAATGGGAGAGGGGACTACATTGCCGTCTGCAAGAGTTCCCCTCTCCCACTTGTGGGAGAGGGGTCGGGGGAGAGGGTTGCCGCGCCTGATTTCAGCCTGGAGCGCGTAGGTGATCGTAGCAAACCTCAACACGTTGTGAGATAACCGTATGAAGTACATGCGTATATGGCATGGGCGGGTGATGACTTTCACGCCGGGGAACATTGGCGATGTTGGGGTTTGCTACGCTCCTTCCAGCCTGAAGAGATTATGCCTTTGCCTTGCCTTGCTGTTTTTCGCCATGCCGCTGTTTGCGAGCGAACTGCCGAAATCTGTACAGCAGGCGTTATCAAGGGCGCGTATCCCTGAAGACGCGGTATCGGTGGTGGTTGAGCCGGTGGAGGGCAATGATTTTTTGTTTTCCCATAATGGCGATGTGCCTATGAATCCGGCTTCGGCGATGAAGCTGGTTACGGCTTATGCCGCGCTGGAAATTCTGGGGCCGGGCAACACCTGGCGCACCGGCTTCTGGTCGGAGGTCGAACCGGATGAGGACGGCGTGCTGCAAGGCGACTTGTATCTCAAGGGGAGCGGCGATCCGGTATTGACCCAGGAGCGGTTCTGGCGGCTGCTTCGGCTGTTGCGCGAGCGCGGGGTGAGGACGATAACGGGCAATCTGGTGCTCGATCGTTCTCTTTTTCGCGCTCCGCAGGGTAATCCCGGCGCTTTCGACAAACGCCCGCTCCGCGCCTACAACGTCGCGCCGGATGGCTTGCTGGTAGATTTTTTCGCCTTGCGTTTTATTCTGCGTCCTGAAGAAGACGGGGTGCGGTTCATGATGGAGAATCCGAACGACAGCATTACGGTCAATGCGAATGTTGCCCTGGGGACAGGCGGTTGCGACGGCTGGCGTAACCGGCTTGATGTTCGCCGGACGCGCGGACATCTGGATATCGCGGGGGATTTTCCGGCAAGCTGCGGCGAGCGATTCCTGCTCCTTTCCCCGCTTTCGCCGGATGTCTATATTGACGGATTGTTCCGTTCCCTGTGGCGGGAATTGGGGGGGGCGCTGCAAGGCAAGGTTCGTTCTGGAAATACTCCAGGAGATGCAATCCTGCTGGCGGCGCAGGATTCGCCGCATCTGTCCGAAATAGTCCGCGATGTGAACAAGTGGAGCAACAATGTTGTGGCAAGGCAGGTTTTTCTGGCTTTGGGCGGTAATGGCGCGGTCAGCACGGAGGCGGCGGCGAAGCGGGTAGCGGACTGGCTGGCGCAGCAGGGGCTGGATTTTCCTGAACTCGTGTTGGAGAACGGCTCCGGTCTTTCCCGGATAGAGCGAATCAGCGCCGACAGTATGAACCGGATGCTGGCTCATGCCTGGAGGGCAGCTACCATGCCGGAATTTCTGGCGTCGCTTCCTGTCGCCGCCGTTGACGGCACGATGCACCAACGCCTGAAAGGGACTGCGGCGGCTGGTCGCGCCCGAATCAAGACCGGATATCTGGATGGCGTGAGGACTGCCGCCGGTTACGTGCAGGATGTGAATGGACGGCGTTACGCGATGACGATTTTCATCAACCACCCGAACGCCATTTCAGGCCAGGGCGCGATTGACGCCTTGATACGCCAGATTGCGGAAGGCTCGTTCGCAAGATAGGGCGTGGGGAAATAACTGCCTGTGAGAGCTACTATAACCATGCCGCTGCAGGGGTTGAAAATTTTAACCCCTACGCCGCAAGCGGGAGAGGGAAGCAAAGCGCGCCCCCGACCGTATCGTTATTTGCGGAAAGCACTATACATGAAGTGTTGCGAGCAATGCAGAATTGACACAGCTTTTTAAAGGGTGTGGCGGCGAAGCCGACGTGGATTGCTGTTTGCATAACAGCCTAGGTTTGCTTTTAGCGCACTATCGTGTTAGCAGACTTTCAAACCAAGATACTGCCAAATTATCCCGCTATTGCCGGTTGATTTGAGATGTGTTATATTATAAAGTTTGCTGGTTCCCATTGTTTTTTACCATTCTTGGAGGTTTTCCCATGAGCATGAATGAGCATTCTTATCAAGGCGCGGTCGCTACCGAGGGTAGCGTGATTGATCTGACTTCGCCTGCGGCGCGTAAAGTCTTGCGTAATACCTACATGCTGCTTGCCATGACATTGGCTTTCAGCGCGGTTGTTGCCGGAGTCGCGGCTGCATTGAGGATGCCTTTCCTGCACCCGGTCGTAACCATAGCCTGCTATTTGGGGCTTTTTTTTGCCGTGGCCAAATTTCGGAACAGCAGCATGGGCGTCCTTTTGGTCTTCGCCCTGACCGGATTTCTCGGCTACACCCTGGGGCCGTTGTTGAGCGTATATCTTTCGCTGCCGAACGGTAGCGGCATAGTCATGATGGCGTTGGGCGGCACGGCCTCAATCTTCTTTGCCATGTCCATCATTGCGCTAACCTCAAAGCGTGATTTCAGCTTTGTGGGTAAATTTCTGTTCGCGGGCATTCTCGTCGCCTTTCTCGCCGGAGTGGTGACCATCTTCTTCCCGATGCCAGCACTGGCGCTGGTGGTTTCCACCGTGTTTATCCTGCTGTCGAGCGGTTTGATTCTGTGGCAAACCCAGAGCATCATACGCGGCGGCGAAACCAATTACGTCATGGCTACAGTTACCCTGTACGTCAGTCTTTACAACATCTTCGTCAGCCTGTTGCACATTCTTCAGGTCTTTTCCGGCGACGATTGAGACAGAAACGCTAATGTTTCAGGGCGGCCTTAAGCCGCCCTTTTTGCGGGACGACAGTCCCGCAATCCGTTAAGATACGGTTTTTACTTTCTTTCTTCGCCATGTCCCAGACTCGTAAAGGCATCATTCTGGCCGGAGGTTCCGGTTCCCGGCTGTATCCGGTCACTCTGGCGGTTTCCAAGCAGTTGTTGCCGATATTCGACAAGCCGATGATTTATTACCCGCTGTCAACCCTGATGCTGGCGGGAATACGGGAGATTCTGATTATTTCAACTCCCCAGGATATACCGCGCTTTGAGCAGCTTTTGGGCGACGGGAGCCAATGGGGGATTGCTCTTTCCTACGCCATCCAGCCAAAACCGGAAGGTCTGGCGCAGGCTTTCCTGATAGGCGAGGACTTTCTGGACGGCAGTCCTTCCGCGCTGGTGCTGGGCGACAATATTTTTCACGGTCACAGGCTCCATCAACTGCTGGCTTCCGCATCCGGGCGGGAGTCGGGCGCGAGCGTGTTCGCCTATCATGTGCATGACCCGGAACGCTATGGGGTTGTGGCTTTCGACGCGGCAGGAAGGGCGACGAGCATCGAAGAGAAGCCAAGCCGCCCCAAGTCGAATTACGCCGTGACCGGACTTTATTTTTATGACTCGGATGTGGTGGCTGCGGCGCGGCGGGTACGTCCTTCCGCGCGCGGAGAGTTGGAAATCACCGATGTCAACCGGCAATATCTGGAAGCGGGGCGGCTGCATGTCGAAATCATGGGGAGGGGTTATGCCTGGCTGGATACCGGAACCCATGAATCCATGCTTGAGGCAAGCCAGTTCATTGCGACGGTGGAAAGACGGCAGGGTCTAAAAATCGCCGCGCCGGAAGAAATGGCCTGGCGGCAGGGCTGGATTGATAACGCGGAGTTGACAATGCTGGCGGAGAATCTGGCGAAAAATGCCTATGGACAATATTTGCTTGGACTTTTGACGGACAAGTTGGAAAAGGGTGATGAATATGCAGGTTGAACGGCTGGCAATTCCTGATGTCTTGCTCTTTACGCCCAAGGTCTTTGGCGATGAGCGGGGATTTTTTTTCGAGAGTTTTAACGAGCGAGGTTTTCGTGAGCTTGGACTGCCGGATGCGCGCTTTGTGCAGGACAATCATTCCAGGAGCGCGCGCCGTGTGCTGCGCGGCTTGCATTACCAGATTCGGCAAGCGCAGGGCAAGCTGGTGCGAGTGATTGTCGGTGAAGTGTTTGACGTGGCGGTGGATATTCGCCGCGCTTCGCCGACCTTTGGTAAATGGGTGGGCGTTCGTCTGTCCGCCGAGAACAAACAGCAGCTTTGGATTCCGGCAGGATTCGCGCACGGGTTTTTATGCCTTTCCGGATCGGCGGAATTTCTTTACAAAACAACGAATTACTACGCGCCTTCCGAAGAGCGGTGTCTGCTCTGGAACGATCCTGATTTGGCTATTGACTGGCCGCTGGCGGGCGAGCAGCCGCTGCTTTCCGGCAAGGATGAACAGGGCGTCCCTTTAAGGCAAGCGGAAGTCTTTGCTTAGAGCGGTTTCTGCTTAAATAGATCCATACTGGATTCCCGCCTTCGCGGGAATGACGATCAGTTAGAGAAGGTACGCAAAATGCATCCACTTGAACCGCAACCACTCTAAAAGCTATGGCAACCTACGCAATCGGCGACATTCAGGGTTGTTTCGCTGCTTTTTCCCGTCTTTTGGCGGAAATTGAATTTAACCCTGAGCGGGATAGGCTTTGGTTGACCGGCGATCTGGTCAATCGCGGGCCTGATTCTCTTGAGACTTTGCGTTGTGTCAAAAGTCTGGGGGATGCGGTCGTGACTGTATTGGGCAATCACGATATTTACTTGTTGAGAATTTCGGAAGGCGCATGGATAAGGCGCTCCAGAGATGACACCTTGCAGGAAGTGCTGGATGCGCCTGATCGGGAGGAATTGTTTGCCTGGCTTCGGCATCAACCGCTTTGTCATGTGGATGGGGATTACTGTCTGGTTCATGCCGGTTTGTTGCCGGAGTGGAGCGTGGATCAGGCGCGGGCGTTGGCAGGCGAGGTCGAGACGGAGTTGCGGGGCGATGCTTATCAGGCGTTTGTAGCCCGTCTTTGGGGGAGCGAGCCGCATGTCTGGTCGGATGATTTGGAAGGAATTGATCGCCTGCGGGTTATCGTCAATGCCATGACCCGGATACGTTTTTGCACATCCAGGGGAGAGATGAATTTTGTCGCCAAGGGCGGGCTGGACAATGCGCCTGAAGGTTGTATGCCGTGGTTTATGCTGCCGGATCGAAAAAGCGCCGGAAAGACATTGATTACCGGACACTGGTCGGCGCTTGGTCTGGTAAATTCGCCGTCCCTGCTGGCGCTTGATACGGGTTATTTGTGGGGCGGCGCGCTGACGGCAGTACGTCTGGAAGACCGGAAGGTTTTTCAGGTTTCAGGGGGCAGTAATCAGTAATCAGGGAACAGTTATTAGCCCTTGGAGCGAGCGGAACGCAAACCCCTATATGATAAGCTCAATTTGTTTATCTTCGTCGCCGGTAGCCTCGGCGGATTTGACGGTATCGCCTCTGCCCATAGGCAAGTTAATCCGCGCTCCGTCCAAAATCCTGGCGACGGTAACTATTTGTATGCGATCATCCTCACGATGCAGCAGCGGATGCTTGTATTTGCCCGCCATTGATACCTCTTCGCGCATTGGCTTTGTAGGTTCTTCCAATGTTATGAAAAACGCAATTTCCGCGCCTTCTCGCAGGCGCGGGGACAATGTGTTAGACTGCGCCGCGTTTTTACATGCGGAGCGTGACAAGCAATGAGCAACTTGACGAACAATATGAAAACCTCGATAGAGAAACTGATCTTCTGTAGCCGCTGGTTGCAGGTTCCGCTTTACCTCGGCCTGATTGTGGCTCTGGGCGTATTCGCCTTCTACTTCTTTGTCGAGCTATATCGCATGATAACAGGCGCAGGCATCCAGTCCGAGTATGATGTCATGTTGATAATGCTGGGGCTGGTTGATCTCGTGATGATCGCAAATCTGGTAGTCATGGTCATCATCGGCGGCTATGAAACCTTTGTCTCCCATCTCAAGCTGGACGACCATCCCGACCAGCCGGAATGGCTCTCGCACATCAGCGCCGGAGTGCTGAAAATCAAGCTCTCTACCGCCATCATCAGCATTTCTTCCATCCATCTTCTGAAAACATTCATCTATGCCAACGATCCCAACAAGGCATTGGCGACAGAAAACTGGGTGGCGCAAGTCGCCATTCATCTCACTTTCATCATTTCCGCGCTTGCCATAGCCTATACCGACAAGCTGATGTACCAGACCGCGCAGCCGGATAAACAGCCCTGAAACTCGCCGCAACATCGTTTCAATCAACCGGAGCGCCCCATGACCCTCATCCGTGAAGAAGACTTCATCCAATCCGTCGCCGACGCCTTTCAGTTCATCAGTTGCTATCACCCGCTGGACTTCGTCCAAGCGCTGGGCGTTGCCTGGGAACGTGAAGAAAGCCCTGCCGCGAAAGACGCCATCGCCCAGATTCTGACCAACTCCCGCATGAGCGCGGAAGGCAAGCGCCCCATCTGTCAGGACACCGGGATTGCCGTTGTTTTCCTCAAGGTGGGTATGAACGTTCAATGGCAGACCCAACGCAGCGTGCAAGAGATGGTCGACGAGGGCGTGCGTCGCGCCTACGACGACCCGAACAATAAGCTGCGCGCCTCCGTGCTGCTCGATCCGGCAGGCAAGCGCCAGAACAGCCGCGACAACACCCCAGCCGTCGTGCACTACGAAATCGTCCCCGGCGACCATGTGGAGGTGATTTGCGCGGCCAAGGGCGGCGGCTCCGAGAACAAGACGAAGGTCGCCATGTTGAACCCCTCCGACGACATCGTCGACTGGGTGCTCAAGACCGTTCCCACGATGGGCGCGGGCTGGTGTCCGCCGGGCATTCTGGGCATCGGTATCGGCGGCACGCCGGAAAAAGCCGCGCTCCTTGCCAAAGAATCCTTGATGGCCCCGGTCGACATCCACCTCTTGCGCGACAAGGCGGCGAGCGGTGCAACGCTCACGCGCGCCGAGGAACTCCGGCTCGAACTCATGGAAAAAGTAAACGCACTGGGCGTCGGTGCGCAGGGATTGGGCGGTCTCACCACCGTGGTCGACGTGAAAGTGCTCGACTACCCCACGCACGCCGCTTCCAAACCCATCGCGATGATTCCCAACTGCGCCGCCACCCGTCACGTGCACTTCCACCTCGACGGAACCGCCCCCGCCGTCCTCACGCCGCCCAGACTCGAAGACTGGCCGCAAATCACCTGGAAACCCGATACCCAGTCCGCCATCCGCGTGAACCTCGACACCCTGACGAAAGAAGAGGTCGCCGCCTGGAAGCCGGGTCAATCGCTGCTTTTGAACGGCAAGATGCTGACCGGGCGCGACGCCGCGCACAAGCGCATCCAGGACATGCTTGAAAAGGGCGAAAAGCTGCCCGTCGACTTCACCAACCGCGTCATTTACTACGTTGGCCCGGTCGACCCCGTGCGCGATGAAGTCGTCGGCCCCGCAGGCCCGACCACGGCCACGCGGATGGACAAGTTCACCCGCATGATGTTGGAGAAAACCGGCTTGATCGCCATGATCGGCAAATCCGAACGCGGCCCGGTCGCCATCGAAGCCATTCGCGATAACCGATCCGCCTACCTCATGGCCGTCGGCGGCGCGGCCTACCTCGTCTCCAAGGCCATCAAGGCCGCGAAAGTCGTCGCCTTTGAAGACCTCGGCATGGAAGCCATCTACGAATTCACCGTGGAAGACATGCCCGTGACGGTGGCGGTCGACTCCACCGGCGTGAGCGTGCACCAGACTGGGCCAAAGGCGTGGCAGATGAAGATCGGCAAGATTCCGGTCGTTGTGGGGTAGGGCGAAAAGCCAGCATTGAACTCAATGCATACTGCAATGAAATCAACTATCTTTGTCATCACCCATTTCAGCCGATAGCAGGGTAAAATTATCTGTTCGTTCTATCTGGAGATTGTTATGTGGAAGGAATTCAAGGAATTCGCCATCAAGGGCAATGCTGTGGACATGGCTATCGGCATTGTGATCGGCGCGGCGTTCGGGAAAATCGTTGATTCCCTGGTAAAAGACATCATGATGCCGCCATTGGGGATGTTGCTGGGCAAGGTGGATTTTTCCAACCTGTTTCTGGTGCTTGCCGACGGCAAAACACCCGGCCCCTACCATAGCTTGACGCTGGCTCAACAGGCCGGAGCCGTAACCCTGAATGTGGGATTGTTCATCAATATGGTGATCAGTTTTCTCATCATTGCCTTCGCGGTGTTCGTGCTGGTGCGGGGCATCAACAGGCTGCGCGCACAGACGGAACCCCCCGCGCCTGTGGCGACAGCCAAAGATTGCCCATACTGTTGCAGCAATATCCCTCTGGCCGCCACCCGCTGCCCATGCTGCACATCGGCGCTGGAGTAGCCAGACTTTTAATGTTGGGGCAAGCGCAACTCATATAGCGTTTCCGCAAATAACAAGATGGTCGGGGAGTGCGCTTTACTCCCATCTCCTGCTTGCGGCGTAGGGGTTAAAATTTTTTAACCCCTACAGCGGCGTGGTTAGCCCCCTTATAGTCTCGTTATTTGCAGAATATAAATGGCACGGCTCCGGCGAGGCGCGTGGTCAGGATACGACATGTACCGGCGCGTTGCTAACTTTTCCCCGATTTTTTGCGCTTGTTTGCTTTCGGCTCGCGTTTTTCAAACTCAAAGCCCACCTTGCCGTCCTGGCCGATCACCAGAAAGGCGGAAAATTTACGGCGGGTGCGGGCGGAAACAAACCCTTTCAGCAAGCTGGTGCGTCCCTCGGTCAGCAACTTGACCGTCTCGGCTCGCTCGACGGCCTGTTGAAGAATGACCTTGCCGGTGCGAAAATCACAGCCGCCATGCGCGGATTTTTCGCACACATAGGCATTTCCGCGCTCATAAACCGAACTCGCGCATTTCGGACATTTCCCCAAAGGCTCCCCGGAAAAAGCCTCGCCTTCCTCGTCAGAAGCGGGCGCGGACTGTCCGAAATCAAACTCCGTCTCACTGGCGTCATTAAGGCGAATGCCCGCGACAAAAGGACGCCCCATTTTGCTTCTGAAACCCGTCATCGGAGCCAGTTTTTTCTCGGTCAGCAGCTCCTCGATTTCCAGCGGATCAAACTGGCGACCGGCGACGATTTTCCAAAGGCCAAAATCGCAGGCGGAACACAGGAATTTTTTATAGGTCTCCCGCACCGTGCCGCCGCATTTCGGGCACGGCGCTTTTATCACGCCGAAATCGCCTGGAATGGTGTCGGAATCGTAACTTTTGGCGCGTTCAACAATAAGCCTCGTCATCTCGGCAATTTCGCGCATAAAAGTTTCCCGCGACATTTCCCCCTTTTCGATTCTGCCCAATTTCCATTCCCATTCTCCTGTCAACTCCGGCGCGGTCAATTCATTGACGCCAAGGCCGGTAAGCAAGGTCAAGAGGGAAAACGCCTTTGCGGTCGGCATGAGGTCGCGCCCTTCCCGCAGCATGTATTGCTCGGAAATCAGGTTTTCGATGATTTGCGCCCGTGTCGCCGGAGTGCCTAACCCGCGTCCTGCCATTGCCGCCTTCAACTCCTCGTCTTCCATCATCTTGCCCGCGCCTTCCATCGCGGAGAGCAAGGTTGCCTCCGAATAACGCGCAGGCGGGCGGGTCTGCAAGGCTTCGGCTGTCACGTCCATAGTCGCTGCCTTCTCTCCCTTTGCCAGACCGGGCAAATTGCCTTCGCCATCCTCCCTGCTTTCCCTGCCATGCACGACAAGCCAGCCGGGATTGACCAGCGCCTTGCCTTCGGTCTTGAAAGGATGACCGGCAACGCGGGTTATACGGGTCGTAACCTGATATTCCGCCGCCGGAAAAAATACCGAGAGAAAACGCTTCACGACAAAATCGTAGAGTTTCTGCTCGGTCTCGGAGAGACTTTTGGGCGGTTGCGGCGTAGGGATAATGGCAAAGTGATCAGACACCTTGGCATTGTTGAAAATCCGCTTGCTCGGGCGCACCCAGCGGCTATCCAGAATTTGCCTGGCGAAAGGAGCATAGCTGATGCCTTCCCCTGAGAGCGCGGTCAGGGTTGCCTTGACCGTGCCCGGATAATCTTCCGGCAGATACCTGGAATCCGTGCGGGGATAGGTCAGCGCCTTGTGCTTTTCATAAAGCGTTTGCAGGATGGAAAGCGTGGTCTTGGCGGAAAAGCCAAAGCGGGCGTTGGCTTCCCGTTGCAGACTGGTCAAATCGAACAGCAAGGGGGAAAGTCTGCTTTCCGGCTTGGATTCCTCCGTGACTTCGCCGGGTTTTCCCAGACAGGCGGACAGAATGGCCTTTGCCCTGTCTTCCGTCCACATCCGGTCGGCGCGGGCGTGCTCGTCCTCATCCTTGCCCTTGAAATGTTCGTCAAACCATTTTCCCTCGTATTCTCCGGCGGCAATGGCAAACCGCGCCTTGACTTCCCAGAAGGAGCGCGGCTTGAATTCACGGATTTTTTTCTCGCGCTCGACCACAATGGCAAGGGTTGGAGTTTGCACCCGTCCCACAGTCGTCAGATGAAACCCGCCGGTCTTGGAATTGAAGGCGGTCATGGCGCGGGTCCCGTTGATGCCTACCAGCCAGTCGGATTCTGATCGGCATACGGCGGCATCGGAAAGCCCTTTCATTTCTCCCCCGGCACGCAAGGAAACAAAGCCGTCGCGGATGGAGCCGGGCGTCATGGATTGCAGCCAGAGGCGCGATATGGGCTTGGTTGATCCGCTATGCCGGATGATGTAATTGAAAATCAGCTCGCCCTCGCGTCCCGCGTCGCAGGCGTTGATGACGCCATCCACATCTTTGCGTTTTATCAGCCGGATCAGGAGTTTCAGGCGATTTTCGGTCTTTTCGATCGGTTTTAGGTCAAAATGCGGCGGAATTACGGGCAGATGCGCGAACGACCATTTGCCGCGCTTTACCTCGTAGATTTCCGGGCATTGCAATTCCAGGAGATGTCCGACGGCGGAGCAGACGACGTACTCGTCCCGCTCGAAGTAGTCGTCCTGCTTCTTGAAGCCTCCGAGCGCCTTCGCTATGTCGGCAGCGACAGAAGGCTTCTCGGCAATGATCAGTTTTTTGCCCATGATGGTCTGGATACGCCTGTGAAAAATGCGACGGATAATAAATGGGGATTGCCGGATATAGCAACAGGGAAATAGCAAAGAACGGAAGAAATTTTCACTTTATCGCCGTCTGAAGCACGATCCGGTAGCGTCCCGGCTTGAACATGCGCCGAGCGCAATCTGGCGCGTTTCCGGAGTGACTCCCCTCTCCCGCTTGCGGGAGAGGGTGGCGCGCAGCGCCGGGAGAGGGCTATGTTTCAGATTGAAATTTACGCTTCCTGCATCCTCAATGTCCCGACCCTCTACCCCGGCTCCAATTGCTGTCTGCAAGACCCCATAAATGGGAGAGGGGAGTAACCCCGCCCCGCCTTGCCCCCCAATCCAAACCCACACACAACCCACTCGTCATTCCCGCGAAGGCGGGAATCCAGACAAGCCTTTCCACTCCTCTGGCGTTTCTGTACAGAAATCTCGCGCCTGTCCTATTCTGGAAACATGTCATGGCAACCAGCTACATACTGGATTCCCGCCTACGCGGGAATGACGGATGGGTTATAATCTGTGCGAAATCACCTGCGCGAAACAGCGACCGCGCCGCTGTAGGGGCGACCGGCGGGCCGCCCCTACAGTTCCCCCCGGCCCTCTCCCACTCGCGGCATCGCAAAAGGCAGGGAGATAGCAAAAGGTTTTTCTCCCCTCTCCCGCTCGCGGGAGAGGGTGGCCGAAGGCCGGGAGAGGGCTATGTTTCAGATTGAAATTTACGCCTCCTGAATCTGTAACCCTTAAACCCTCTCCCCCGACCCCAATTGCTGTCTGCAAGACCCCATAAATGGGAGAGGGGAGCAAAGCGAGTCAACCCCTACGACAAGCCGCCAGCCAATTCCCTGTACCGCTCCATCAACGCGGCTACGATGGCGGGTTCGGTTGTGTCTTTGGAAAAACCGTAGAGCTTCATTACGGCGCGGTCAAGCTCCTTGTGCGCGTTCAATAATTCCTGTGGCATAATCAGCGGGTCGTAGAGATCGGCGAGGCTGTTGTCAGGAAACAACGCTCTTGCGTCCAAAACCTCCTGTGTCAACTTTTCAATTATTGCTTTTTGCTCATCTATAACGTCCGGCCACGGAAAATTATTATAAACAATCGTGCTTGAATAACTATACCGCATTTCCAGTCGTCCACAAACAACCCGCATCCAAGCCATATGAACAGCAGATGTCAAAATGCCAAAATGATAAAGCGTGGCATCGGGGACAAAAAATAATTTATCGCCGACAATCGTATTTCCGTCTAAGTATGCAATTGGTATATATTTACGACGTTCGGAAGATACTTTAGGCAACGCTAAAAATCTACATGGATTTTTTGTCCGCTCAAACAAAGTCGGAGTTTGAGCTAATTCAAGAGTCCTTGCCCTCTTACTTGTCAGGCGCATTTGTCGCACTTTTTCAACGCGCTCCATTATTCTTGGCATCTTCTTCAAATCAGCGGGAGCGGCGCCGACCAACCATAAGCAATAACGTGGAATATTATGTAAAAATTCTTCCCCCATACTGAAACGCTTTATATATTTTTCAGCTAATGGTTCTTTGGCAATCAATTCTTCATATTCATCTTGATTCAACAAAAGATTACCTCCGTCGGCAGGTTCGTTACCTCGACTCATTTCCGGTACATCACAAATCGGTTTTGATCGTTTTTCAAGGAATACGACTGTTGCTTTCACTAAGTAAGGGTTCAGGTCGTTTTCTGTTTTCTGCGCACTAAACCCAACTATCACGCAATGTACGGCAGCTTTTCCTTTAGCCTCATTGCTCCACCTGAATGTCGGAATACCGAAATTGATATAAATATTAAGTGTTTCGGACAGAGGTTTCCACAAAGCCGTAACTTGCTCGCCCTGCACTATAGAGTTTGTGGAAACGAAGGCTCCGCGAATTTGTGTGTTTTGAATATACTGCGCGGCCTTTATATACCACATGGCAACATAATCCAAATTTTTATTTTTAGTTAATAAGGCTATATCTTCTTTTTGTTCGCTACTCTGATAAGCATATCCAATAAACGGCGGATTGCCTAAAATGTACGACAACTCTTCTTTCGGTACGACGTTTTCCCAGTCAATCCTGAGCGCGTTTCCGTGAACAATTGTCGCGCTTTGCGTCAGCGGTAATCTGGCGTAATACTGTCCGAACTGATCTGATACGCGCAGATTCATCTGGTGGTCAATCAGCCACATGCCAACCCGCGCTATCTGGCAGGGGAAATCCTCACACTCTATACCGTAAAACTGCTCCACGCTCACTTTCAGCAATGGAGAAATATCCAACACGCGCTGACCGGCGCCGATTTTCATCTTCAACACCTCAAGCTCAAGCATCCGCAACTCACGATAGGTAATAATCAAAAAATTTCCGCAGCCGCAGGCAGGATCAAGAAACTTCAACCCGGCTATCTTTTCATGGAAACGGTCAAGCGCGGCGGGGTCGGTCTTTACGCGATCAAACTCTTTCCACAATTCATCCATGAAAAGCGGGTTTATCAGCTTTAGAATGTTTTCTTCGCTGGTGTAGTGCGCCCCCAGTTCCCGACGCTGGTTTTTGTCCATCACTCCCTGAAACATCGCGCCGAATATCGCGGGAGAAATCCTGCTCCAGTCAAAATTAACGCAATCAATCAAGGTCTGGCGCATCTTCGCGTCAAACTCCGCCATCGGCAACGTCGCGGAAAATAACATGCCGTTGATATAACGAAACTGCCGCAATTCATCCGCCAGCAAGGTGCGCTTTGCCCGCGCATCTTCCGGCATGTTGAGAACTTCAAACAGCCGCGCTATGCGATCAGATAAGTCGTAGCCATCCGCTCTGGACTGGTCAATGTAGCGGAAAAAGCTGTCCTGCGGAAAAATGCCGGTATCGTCGGCAAAGAGACAAAACAGCAGGCGGACAAGATAGACTTCCAGATCATGCCCTTCGTAGCCGTGGGTTTTCAGGGCGTCGTGCAGCTTCGCCATCTTCTCGGCGGCCTTGACGTTTACTTCCACCTGATCGTCGCGGACGCGCTCGGTTTCATATCCGGCAATGTCGGCAAAACGCTTGATGTGTTTTCGCAGGTCTTTTGTCTTGAAGTTCCAGATTTCGTTCGTGGAACGGCGACAAAGGCGGATGTTTTCAAAATCGCAGACAAGCCACAGGTCGGGGATTTCCTCTTCCGGCAAATGCTGCATGTAAGTTTGCAACTGGCTGAACGCGGCGTTCAGGTCTTTGCCTCGGCTTTTCATTTCAATTGCGATTTTGCCTTTCCAGACATAATCAATGTAGCCGATCCTCGCGCCGGAAAGCGATACCTTGTACTCAAAACCGCCGACTGCCATAGGGTCGGCAACGCCAAAGACGCGCAAAAAGTCCATCACAAACGTCTGCGCCTCTGCTTTTTCATTACCCGCGTTTTTCCAGTATTTTGAAAAGGCAATGGCGTTGGCCAGTATGTTGTCCCAGGTGAAAGACATTGGAAAATCTCCTTGCAAGAAGCCGCATTATCCGCCACCGGCTGCAACATATCAAGCCCTGTGTGTGATTTGGAGCGTAGCAAACCCCAACATGCGGCGAAGCCGGTTACGACAGCATATGTCGTGGGCTATGCCTCTTTTCCGCTTTACCCTTGCCCCGTCCGCAACTGAAAAATTCCGGCAGGAAAATCTGCCCGACTCGCCGCATAGATGCTATAATCAGAGGATTTGCATGTCATTCCAATTTCCAGGCGACTTCCATGAGTGAAGAAAACGATCCTATCGGCGATTCCGAGGAGCTGCAGGAGCAGCTTCAGGAGATCGAGCGCCTGCTTGCCAGACACAGGCTGGTCAAGGAGTTCACTCACCGGCAGAACACATATCGCCGGGAGTTGATAGACGATCTGATCCACAGGCAAAACCAGAACGAGCTTAATCGCAAGCTCGACCGTATGCACCCGGCGGATGTGGCCTATGTTCTGGAAGCCCTGCCGCTGGAAGACCGCCTGCTGGTCTGGGATATGGTGCGCTCGGAGAAGGATGGCGAAATCCTGCTGGAAGTCTCCGACGCGGTACGGGAAACCCTGATTGATTCGATGGATCGGCACGAGCTTGTTGCCGCCGCCGAATCGCTGGATACCGACGAACTGGCCGACCTCGTGCCTGATCTGCCGCAGGAAGTCATTGAGGATGTTTTCCAGTCCCTGCCTTCGGAAGAGCAGGAGCAACTGCGGACTGCCATGTCCTACTCGGAAGGCACGGTGGGCGCGTTGATGGACTTCGGCATGATGACGGTGCGCGAAGATGTCGCGCTGGAAGTCGTGCTCCGTTATCTGCGCCGTTTCGACGAGTTGCCCGCGCACACCGACAAGATTTTTGTCACCGACCGCGACCGCGTGCTGGAAGGCGTCCTGACTCTGGAAAGCCTGCTTACCAACGACCCGGAAACCGAGGTTCGGGATGTCATGAAAAGGGATGTGGTGCGCTTTCGCCCGGAAGACAGCGCGGAAGAGGCGGCGCAAGCCTTCGAGCGTTATGACCTCAATTCCTCGCCCGTGGTAGATGAAAATAACCGGATTATCGGGCGTATCACTCTGGTGGCGGTCGTTGATTTCATCCGCGAGGAATCCGAAGCCGAACAGCTTGCCAATGTCGGCTTGCGCGAGGAAGAAGACATTTTTGCCTCTGTCTGGAACTCGGTACGCAACCGCTGGGCATGGCTTGCCATCAATCTGGTCACGGCTTTTGTCGCCTCTCGCGTTATCAGCGTCTTTGAAGGCTCGATTGAAAAACTCGTGGCGCTTGCCGCGTTGATGCCGATTGTGGCGGGGATAGGCGGCAATTCCGGCAATCAGACCATCACCATGATTGTCCGTGCCATCGCAATGGGCAAAGTCAAATTTGACGCGGGCAAGAGGTTGCTGAAAAAAGAACTGGGGGTTGCGCTTATCAATGGCGTGATATGGGGCGGGCTGCTTGGCGTTATGGCCTGGTTCCTGTACGGCAGTATCTCGCTGGGGATTGTGATGACAGGGGCAATGACCCTGAATCTGCTTCTGGCAGCGTCCGCCGGGGTAGGCATTCCGCTTTTGCGTCTGCGTCTGGGCGGCGACCCGGCGCTCGGCAGTTCGGTAATGATTACCGCCCTCACCGACTCCGGCGGATTTTTCATTTTTCTCGGGCTGGCAACGCTCTTTCTGCTTTAGAATGCCGGTTCATAGAACGGCAAGGATTACCGAAAAATCCAGATACTCACCATTGCCGAATTGCTGAGTGGCAGCGAACAGCCGGAATACCCCGACCTTTCCTTTGGCGCCGCCACCTTCAAAAAGGCAAAGGCGGAAACAAAAAACTGGAAGCAGAAAGAGATATTCGAGCGCGCGTAGGTTGCGCTGCGCCTTCGCCTCACCCAAACCTGTGGGATACGGGTTTGATTGACGCTTGGGGCATGATCAGCCATTACGGTATAAAATACATACATTCTTATACATCCATTCTGGAGAACGCCATGAAAAGACGAGATTTCATCAAAGCTCCGTTGATAGTCGCGGGAACCGCCATGCTCGGCAAGGTCGGCATGATTTCCGGGTTTTCCGGCATCGCTCATGCCGCTTTGCCTGTGGAACCGATGGGAATCCCAAACATCGCCCTGAACAACGGGATTACCATCCCCCAGTTTGGCTTCGGAACCTGGACTCTGACCGGCGACACCGCTGTTAAAAGCGTAAGGGCGGCAATTGAACATGGGTATCGCCTCTTCGATACTGCCCAGGCATATCGAAACGAGGCGCAGGTCTGGCAAGGCATCAAAGAGAGCGGGATTGCGCGAAAAGATGTATTCATCACATCAAAAATCTGGACAAGCAATATGCGTAACCCGCCGCAAAGAACTTCCATTGACAGAAGCATTGAACTGCTGGGGAGCGACTACATAGACCTCTTCATGATTCACTGGCCGGTGAAGGAGCGCATTCGGGAGACATGGGAAACAATGGAGGAATACGTCAAAAAAGGGCTGATAAGGAGCATCGGCTTCTCCAACTTCAACCCGCACCATATTGACGCCCTGCTGCAATACGCAAAGGTCAAACCCGTAGTCAACCAGATCGAGATTCATCCATACCACACGCAGGAGCCGAATGTGGCGGCGACAAGGGGCTATGACATTGCCGCGCAATCATGGTCTCCTCTGGCTCAGGGCAAGGTTTTGCATGAAAAGGTCATACTCGACATCGGGAAAAAATACAACAAGAGCGCCGCCCAGGTTGTGCTTAGATGGCATATAGAGAGAGGTTTGATCGTCATCCCTCGCTCAAAAAATCCGGCGCACATTGCGGAAAATATCAGGATTTTCGACTTCGAGCTATCCGAAAGCGATATGGCGGCGATAAGCGGATTGAACAGGAACACCAGTACCATTGGCGCCGACCCTGACAATTTTTCCTGGTAGGTAATGCCGTCCGAACAAGCTCCTATGGATCAGGGTGAACCCGTAGATTGGGGTGAGCGCAGCAAACCCCAACATCTTTTTGCCTGTGCAGTCTGCGTTGGGGTTCGGTCTTGCAGACAGCAATTCGCTCCCCCCAGCTTACAGACTGAACGTTTGGTCGGAACATGTAGGCTGTGGGATGGAACGAAGAGGAATCCCGGCTTCAAGCATCATCGAAAACCAAAAATGCTGGGATTACGCTACGCTTCATCCTATCCTACCTGGCTATAGAGGATGCAATTTAGAAAATGAAAAAAATGACAAATAATAGCACGAAAGGGACTGCCACCGAGGTTAAGGTGTTTTTCGACCTGTCCCCGGTTGATGACTGGCCACCTTTTGCCTCTGAGTACCTATGGGCAACTCCACTTAAAGACGATTTATACAAAATCAATAACGTCCCGTTCTTTGCTGATGATGTCAGCTATAGTGATGTAGTCAGGGCAAAAAGTCTTGGTTCGAGGTTGACTTATTTGGAAGTCGTTTTTCCATCAAAAAATACCACTTTAAGAGTTTTTTGTTTTGACGCTAACAAGCGGGAACGCTTTTTGGACATTTTGGAGAAATACAAATGCATATATGAAGGCGCATACGATCAAGAATATATCGTTGCAAATTTGGACATATCTGTTTTGGACAAAATTGAGGTGGAGCTTCTTTCGCTTGAAGAGCTTGAGGTTTTCGAATATGAGTTTTCGTGCCTTAGGCGTTCGGAAGAGTAAATGTGTTAGGTGGCTGTGGGACTTGCACCCCAGCCACTCTGGCTTGAGTGCGCTCAAGACGGAACCATAATACAAGGTTGGAGTGAGCGGAACGCGACCCCTGTGTCAGGAATCAGTCTTGTTGGGGCTTGCTCTGCTCATACCTGCCATCCGCCTGCGGGCTGATTCATGATATTCGCTCAAGTTTTTCGGCGAATGGCCGATATAGTGGATATTGGTTAACGGGAGCTGAACATGAAACTGGAAGGTCTATCTGTCAGTTGGCAGGGGATTAACGCCGCCCGCGCGGCGGAAAAACCCGCGTCCCTTGCCAAGCAACTTAACACAATGCTGATCAAGCCGCAGGATAAAGCCGCCAGCGCGGCGGAAAACCCCGAGTCCCTTGCCAAACAGCTTAACGCAATGCTGCCCAAACCGCAGGCAAAAGCCGGGAAAACGGCAGGCGGAAGCGACGCAAAGGCGCAGGAAGCCGCGCAAAGGCGCAAGCAGTATGAGAGGGAGTTACGCGCCTGCCGCACCAAAGAGGAAGTGGAAGCGGTTCGACGCCGCTGGCTGCAAATGACTTTGTCGGAGATGGGCGCGATAAACTCGTCCAATCTGTCTACCGCCGCAAAACAGGCGGCGCTTGAAGAAGCCCGTATGCGTTCTGATGAAAGGGAAGAGATCTATCTGGAATTCCAGAAATCCGCCCGTTTTCAAATCTTGCCTGATGAGGAAGACAAGAAGAAGCAAAAACAGGTCGTGGTTCAAGAGACCGCCCTGGAGGCGCAAAGCCAGGGCGCGGATATGGAAGCCGCGCAGGAAAAGGCTATGGCTCCGCTGGTTATGGCTCTGCGGCGCGACAAAGGCATGGTAGACGCGCCAGCGCGGGAGAACGCGCCGCAGGAAAATGAGCCGCCGCATGAACTCCAGCCAAGAGAATCCGCAATTGACGACTATGCTTGAAGAGGCGCAAGGGTTTTACACAAACAGAGAGACGCGCTGCCCGGTTGCGGCTTTTCCGAAACTGGCGGCGGCCTGATAGGCGGATGCGGCGTTGATGCCGTTGGCGCTGTTGCCCGGAGCATCCTGCCCCGGAATCGTATTTTCATCCTGCCCGTCGTCCTGACTGTTTCCTTCCATTCTTGCCATGGCAATTTCGCGCATGGCTTCCATTTCCATTTGCGTGGCCATTGCGGCGACGCGCCGATCCTGCGGGGACGGATCGGAAGGAGCGAGGGCGGCGGCGCGGATGCGCGTGGCGCGGCTCAAGGTTTCTTCCGGCGTGCGCCCTTTCGAGGTGTCTATGCCGACCTCGCCTGCAACGGCATAACTCTGTCCGTCCGGGCCTCTTTTGTAAGTAAAGCTGGCGCCGCTCGTGACCATACTTCCGCCTGCGGCAACATGCTGCATTTCATGCTGGCGAACCGCGCGGTCGGTCTGTTTCAACATCTCGACTTCGCGTTGCTCCGCCTCGCTAAGACGGGTTTTATCGGCAGGATTTTTATTATCCGCATTGCCTGCATTCGGGACGCCTTCCTGCCCCGCTTTTTTCATTCCATCAGGCGCGACATCCGCCCTTCCCCTGGCCTCTGTGCGCGAGGCGGAGAACTGGTCTGTCCAGGATGCGGCGCTGCCGATTGAAGAGAGCATGAGAAAAAGTCCGAAAAACCCAAATCCCGATACTACTATTTTAGGCTACTTGGGCACAAATGCCAAATATCGGAATGAATTACGTCTGGGTCGACCTTGAGAGCGGTGGGTTTTGCTCAAGATAGCGCAAGATGCCGCGCGCCATCGCGTCGGCAAATTTGATCTGATAGGTTGCGTTGGCGAGCTTGCGCTCTTCTTCCAGATTGGAAATGAAAGCCGTTTCCACTAGAACGGAAGGGATGTCCGGCGCTCTGAGGACTGCAAACCCGGCCTGCTCAACCCCTTTCTTGTGCAGGCTGTTTACGCTGCCCAATTCACCCAGCATGGCTTTGGCCAACTGGATGCTGTCGGTTTTTGTGGCGGTCTGCGAAAGATCGAGCAAGGTTCGCGCGAGAAAAGGGTCTTGTACATTCTTCAGGTTGACCCCGCCGATCAAATCCGCATTGTTTTCCTTCTGCGCGAGCAAGCGGGCAGCGGTGGAGGAAGCGCCTTTTTCGGAAAGGACGAAAACCGAAGAGCCGCGCACACTCGTATGAGTCCAGGCATCCGCATGAATGGAGACGAACAGGTCGGCGCGCGCCCGCCGCGCTTTTTGGACGCGATTGTTCAGGGAGACAAAATAATCCCCGTCGCGGGTCAGAACAACGCGGGTGTTTTTCTCCTTCTCCAGCCGGGTTTTCAGTCGCCGCGCAATGGCAAGCGTCACATTTTTTTCCCTTGTTCCCATGCGCCCGATAGCGCCGGGGTCTTCGCCGCCATGACCGGGATCAAGGACGATAGTTACCAGACGATTAACACCGGGCTTATTCTGGCGTTCCGAACCTTGCGCGGGGCGGTTTTCTTCCGCCGCCTTGGACGCATTCGCCCCGGAAGGCGACGCAGCGGCAACATTTTCCCTTTCGCCAAGGAGCGCCATCAACGGATCAACGGGTTTTTCGGGATAGACATCCAGCACCAGACGATGGCCGTACTCGCCTACTGGGTCCAGAGTGAATACCTGCGGCACGACACTGGTCTTGAGTTCCATGACCAGACGCACGACGCCGGGCTTGAAGCGTCCGGCGCGCAATAGCTTGATGTATGGGTCGGTGGCGGATACCTTGTCGGAGATGGTTTCCAGCGCCTTGCCGAATTCAACGCCTTCAATATCAACAACCAGCCGATCCGGATTGTCAAGGGTGAAGTAGGTGAAGCGAACCGCCGCGTCAGTCTCCAGCGTGACTCGGGTGTACACTTCGGCAGGCCAGACTCGAACCGCGATAAAATTGTGGTTGCCGATCGCATTAGCCGCGCGGGCGAACGGCGTGACCAACAGGGTCAGTCCGGTTATTCCAAGGCAGAAACCCCGGCGTCCCAGGCTGCCAGGCATTTCTTCAGACATAGCTCCCCCTTATTGCCGGACGCGCTGACGGCGACAACACGGCTTTCTTCGGAAGGTTGACCCATGGAGAGACAAAGGCGGACATCTGCCGCTGGAACAGAGCCAGCAGCCTTTTCCGGCCACTCCACGAGACAGATGGCATCCTGTCTGAAGTATTCGTCCAATCCCGCATCAAAAAATTCCTCAGATGACATGAAGCGATAAAAATCAAAGTGATAGAAGTATAACCTAGAAATTACATGAACTTCAACAATTGTGTAAGTCGGGCTTTTGACAGTGCCTTTATGTCCCATTGCATGAAGCAAGGCGCGTGCCAGAGTTGTTTTTCCCGCGCCAAGATCGCCTTCCAGATAAATGACGAGACCGGCTTCCATGGCGGTTGCCAGAGCCTTGCCCAGTTTTTCCGTCGCACGAAGGTCAGGCAGCGGAATTTCTCGTATACACTTTGTCATTGTCAGAACTACTCCGATTTACTCCGATAAGGCAAAGGGCGAAACCTGTCCCATGTACTGTCTTTGCCGCGCTTTCCGAAAAAAATGAAAAATCTTGCCGAGAGTATCAGGAATTTAGCGGCGGAACTTGGATTTTCCGCCTGCGGCATTGTGCCGCTTCATTCCGCAGCGCACAGTCTGGCGGTTCGTCGCTTTTCGGACTGGGTGGAGGAAGGGTTCGGCGGAAAGATGGATTATATGGCGCGCGGGGTCAATCTCCGTCACCATCCCGAAATGTTGCTGCCGGGGGCAAGGTCGGTAATTTGCGTTACGCTGGATTATTGGCCGGAAGTCGGCATACGGAACGCGATTGCCGCTCTTGCCAATCCCGCTGCCGCTTATATTTCCCGTTATGCGCTGGGGCGCGATTATCACAAGACGATGCGTCAACGCTTGAAGGCGTTGGTGTCACGCCTGCAAGAGCTGGATAGTGAGGCGCGTTGGCGGGTTTTTTCCGATTCCGCGCCGGTTTTGGAAGTGGAGTATGCCTGTCAGGGCGGTTTGGGCTGGCGCGGCAAGAATACCCTTCTTGTTTCCCGTCGGGGTTCCTGGCATTTTTTGGGAGAGATTTACACGACTTTGGCGCTTACTGCCCATGACGCGACAGAGGAAAGCGAATTTTGCGGCTCCTGCGAAAAATGCCGACATGCCTGTCCGACAGGCGCGATTGTCGCGCCCTACAAGCTGGACGCCCGCCGCTGCATTTCCTATCTCACGATTGAATTTCAGGGCAGTATCCCGGAAGATTTGCGTCCCTTGATAGGCAACCGCATCTACGGTTGCGACGATTGCCAACTGGTCTGTTCGCGGAATCACAAACCGTTGCCGGGCGATGCGGATTTTTCTCCGAGGGGCGTTCTTGCCAGAGCCGGACTTGTTGAGCTTATGGCCTGGGAAGAGGCGGATTTTCTGGAACGGCTGAAGGGGAGCGCGATCCGCCGGATTGGGCATGTCCGCTGGCTGCGTAATCTGGCGGTTGCGCTGGGAAATGGCGAGCCTCTGCCGGAAGCGCGAGAGGCGCTGACCGCCCGCTTAAACCATCCTTCGGAATTGGTGCGCGAACATGTCGCCTGGGCGCTGGCAGAGCTTGCCAAGCGGGGGAGCTAGAGCGGATGCTTCATAAAGCGGGGCATCATATAGACGGGGGTACAGACGGCAATATGCGCCACACACTTTGTTGAAGTGTGCTTTGCGTCACGCCATGAGCCAGCCCAAGCCCACTTTAAAGGTGCGACTGCCTTGTCTGTTGGTGTGTTTGTTGTGCGGGATGAAGCGTGTTTTTTGTTGGGGGCGGTTATTTTTGCACTTGGATGCTGCAAGTAAAAAATAGCGGTTGACAGATTTTTTTGTTTGTTTGATAA